>JAESFW010000003.1_pt1 | contig 306800 bp, 294 predicted proteins | sample 9269481 | NCBI WGS metagenome assembly JAESFW01 (sample SAMN14515350, study PRJNA621654) | algae metagenome | isolation source: Lyngbya sp. HA4199-MV5 and co-occurring heterotrophs from soil with... | place: USA: Ahupuaa O Kahana State Park, Hawaii | collected 2009-07-21 | reverse complement strand
GATTGCCGTACATCACCCCGATCTTCATGCGCAGTTGGTTGATGAAGATCACCATGCAGCGCGAGCGGCTGATCGAGCCGGTCAGCTTGCGCAGTGACTGGCTCATCAGGCGCGCCTGAAGGCCGACATGCGAATCCCCCATCTCGCCTTCGATTTCCGCCCGCGGCACCAGCGCCGCGACCGAATCCACCACCAGCACGTCGATCGCGTTCGAGCGCACCAGCGTATCGGTGATTTCCAGCGCCTGCTCGCCGGTGTCGGGCTGCGAGACGATCAGTTCGTCAATGTCGACGCCCAGCTTCTTGGCGTAGACCGGATCAAGCGCGTGTTCCGCGTCCACAAACGCAGCAGTGCCGCCCGCCTTCTGCGCTTCGGCGATGACGTGCAGCGCCAGCGTGGTCTTGCCGGAGCTTTCCGGGCCGTAGACTTCGATCACCCGCCCGCGCGGCAACCCGCCGATCCCGAGCGCAATATCCAGCCCCAGCGATCCGGTCGAAATCGCTTCGACCTGCATCGCTTCCTTGGAGCCCAGCTTCATCGCCGAACCCTTGCCGAAAGCGCGATCAATCTGCGCAAGCGCGGCTTCGAGAGCCTTTTGACGATCCACGGTTTTCTTGTCCTCTTCCACCAGCTTCAACTGCGTCGCCATCGCATGCGCTCCCTTGCTTGCCTAGAGGCCCGCGGCAGTTTTCCGCCGCCCTCTGGTAAGCCATGTATCGCATTTGTTCTCATGGAACAAGGGGGGAACGAGAAATTTCCAACACGCCCCTAGTCCGCATCGGAATCGCGCAATTTCCAGTCAAATGTGCGCGAGGCATTGGCGGGCACGGTCACCTCGACGGTCTGGTAGCCGTTCTTGGTCACCACCTTCTCGCGCGGGAAACGGATATCGTATTGGCCGGCCCAGCCGAGTTGCAGCCGCACCGTCACGGCGTGCGGATTGGCGTTGGTGAGTTCGCTGCGCATCGCGGTCCACTTGCGTCCCTGAGCCATGCCCCCTTCGCTCACCGCCGCGCAGCGCGCGAACACCTGTGCGCTGCCGCCCAGTTCCAGCTCGACATCCTGCCCGCGTGCGTAATCGCGCAAGGACGTGTTGGCGGCGAGTTGCAAGCCCCTTTCGGTCGGCTCGTAGAGCGTCATCTGCCCCTGCGGCAGCGCGATGCCGAGGCCCCTTGCGGTCTCGTTCCTGGTCACCAGCAGCAGGCTGGCCGCCTGCGGCTCGTCCTCGTCGCCGATCCAGTCATCGGGATCACAGCCCGCCTGATAGAGAAACCGCCCCTTCACCTCGTCCTTGTTGAGGAAGGCGACCTGCTTCAGCCCCTTGGCCGAGACATCGACCCGCCCCGGCACGCGGAACAGCTTCAAGTCGCCGAGGTCTTCCTCCTCTGCAGTGACGACCGATACAGGGGAGGCCATTTCGAGCGACACGCGCTTCGCAGCGGTCACAATAATCGTATCGTTTTCCATCATCGGAGGAGGAGGGGCAGGCGGACGCGAGACGGCATAGTTGTCGCCGTAGCGTCGCTCCGGCGATCCCGCCGCCGTGCTCCCTAGCGGATAGCATTCCAGCCGCAGCGGCTCGGCCACCGGCGGATCGGCGAGGCTCTGGTAATCGCTGTCGATGTTGAGCTCGCCTGCAACGATCTGCAGCTTGGCCTTGTCGAAGCTCTGCCCGTTGTCGTTGAGCAGGGTCAGCCAGCTCAGAATGTGCAGCGAGACCGTGCCCGGCCCTGCCTTTTCGGCGAGCGTGGCGACATAGTTCGCCTGCCAGTCGAACCCCCACGCAAGGTAGGTCAGCGTCACATCATAGGTGCCGCCCGCCTCCGAACGGGTATCGACCGAATAGACCGGCGCCGCCGACAATCCCTTGGGGATGCGGTCGAAGGTCAGGGTTTCGGGCAGCCCCGCGCAGCGCACCGCCTCGAACCCCTGCGAGGATTGCAGCACCAGACCCCCGTCGGCCCGCGTGCGCACCACGGCCTGCTCGCTTTTCGCCGCGCCGGTGGCGGGGTTCATCCGCGTGATCGTCACCCGGTTGCCGAGCGCGCCGTTGACCAGCGCGGCGGGGGAGAGGAGCTCGGCGTTGCGGTTCTTCTCGATCGTCCCGCCCGGCAGGCCGGTGACGATGGCGGAGACACCGATCATGCCCTCGGCCACGCCCTCGAAGCGGATTGTGGTCTCGCCCGGCGGCAGGGTGACGCGGCGAGTCTCGGAGATCATCGCGAGGCCTTGCGGGTATTCGCGTTCGAGCTCCTCGTCGGCTGCGCGATCAGGGTTGCGGTAGATGGTGACCGACAGGTCGCTGGGCGGCGAGGCGTCAACCACCTCGCGCGCTGCGAGTGGCTGGGTGAGGAGAGTGGCGAGGGTTGCGGCGAGGATTGCCCTTTTGCTCCCCTCCCCTTGGGGAGGGGGTGACGGGAGTCGCGTGCCTCCCGTCACGGGTGGGGGTACCGCCCTTTGATCTGGCAGAGCACACCCACCCCCGACACCTCCCTCAAGGGAGGAGAGAAGAAGTCTGTCACTGCCGAAACGGCGCACAGCCCCGCCCTCAGTAGCGGGTTTCGTAGGTCACGCGGAACACCCGTTCAGCCTCGGCGGGGACGGGGACGACATATTTGCGCCGGTCGGCGTTCAGCTGCTCGCCGGGAATGTCCTCGGAGGTGATGCGGTAATCATCCGCCCACCAGCCGCGATTGAGGCCCGTCTGCGTCATCTCGACCGACACCGGCTCGGCCTTCGCATTGGTGAGGGTGTAGCGCATGGTGGTGCGGTAGAAGGTCTTGGGCCGTTCGAGTTCGACCTGTTCGACCACCCGGCCATCGCGCACCACGCGGTAACGCGCGCTCTTTTCCCACTCGTCGGAGGTGATCGTCTCGCGCTTCTCGATCTCGGCCTTGACCGTGATGTCGAAGGCCTCGCCGGTGGAGAGCGAGAGTTCGCTGCCCATCGGGGTGTGGCCGATCGAGTTTTCGCCGATGAACTGCGGTGTGCCTTCGCTGTCGCGCTGATAGAAGCGCACCGTGCCCGCCGGGAGCGCGTCACCGAGGCCCTGATCGCGCGAGGAGGAGAAGGCGATGCGGCTCTGGACGTTCTCCGGCTCGCTGTCGTTCTGCTGCCAATAGATGTCGCGCGCGTAAATCTTGCGCGCAGGCACGCTCTGCACGTCGAGGAAGCTCACCTGCTTGGTCTGCGCATTGGCGACAGTGGTACGGCCAGTGATCGGGTAGAGGTAGAAATCGCCGAGCCGTTCGCGGTTGGCTGCCTGCGTGCCCGCGCGGGTCATGCCGCGCTGGCCGAAACCGCGCGCACCGCCGCCACCATTGGGATTGCCCGCGACCAGCACGGTATCGGCCTGGGTGAAGGTGGTGCCGGTGTTGTTGGTCAGCGTCACCCAGCCCTGCATGTCGATGGTGTTGCCGCGTTCATTATAGAGCGCGACGTAGTCCGCATTCCAGCCCAGCCCGCTGGTGAGATACCTGAGCGAGACCGGCCGGGTGCCGGCGCGGCTGCTGTCGAGATTGACCGACAAGGTGGGCCGTGCGCGCAGGTTGGGCGGCACCCGGTCGAAGATCACGCGGACGGGCAGGCCATCGTCGCGCAGCACCTCGATGCGGTCGCCGATCTGGATGACGACGCCGCCCGCAGTGGAGAGCACCTTGGCACGCTCGCGGGTCTCGATGCCGGTGGCGGGGTTGGTGCGCAACAGGGTCACCGTCTGGCCGACCGCCTTCTCCATCAGCTTGGTCGGCGTGAGCAGGTCGAAATCGAAGTTCTGTTCGATGATCGTGGTGTCGGCGGCGGCGAAGCTCAGCGTCTGTGGCTGGATGCTGGCCGACACGTCGGGGAATTCGACACGGCTCTTGCCCGCCGCGATATTCAGCTGCCGCACGTCCTGCACCAGCGCGATCCCGCCATTGTAGATGGTGAGCGCGACGTCGCCCTGAGCCGTTTGGGGCGCGGTGGCGTCAGGATCGGGCACCGATTGGGCGAAAGCGGTCGCCGCCAGCAGCGCCGCTGCCGATACGCCGCACGCAGCGGTGATTGTCTTGCCGATCATGTCGTCCCCTCCAACCGTGTTGTGGCGAGGATGAACGATATTGGGCCTTTCGCAAAGGTGAATGACGCCTCAGGCCTCCGCCGCCTGCTCCGCTTTCGCCTGCCGCAGCACCGCGCCCACCTTGTCGCCGATTGCCGCGACGCTGAACGGCTTGGCGATGAAGTGCATGTCGGGGATGTCGATATCGCGGCGCAGCTGTTCCTCGGCATAGCCCGACATGAACAGCACCGGCATCTGCGGCAGGCGGGCGCGGATTGCGCGCACCATGGTGGGCCCGTCCATCCCCGGCATCACCACGTCGCTGACCACAATGTCGAATGCCGTGCCCCCGTCGGTGATCGCGGCCAGCCCTTCCTCGCCATTGGCGCATGCGGTGACCGTGTAGCCCGCGCGGGCGAGCGCGCGTTCGGCGACGGTGCGGACCATGTCCTCGTCCTCCACCAGCAGCACCTTGCCCCCCGCCGACCAGTCGGACGAGACCAGCGGCGCGGCGGCGCGTTTCCTCGGCACCTCGCCGCGGTGGACCGGGAAATAGACCGCAAACCGCGCACCCACCGCCCGCCCGGCCTTGTCGGCGATGTTGTCGGCGAAGATGAACCCCCCCGATTGCTTCACGATCCCGTAGGCAGTCGAAAGGCCGAGGCCCGTGCCCTTGCCCTGTTCCTTGGTGGTGAAGAACGGCTCGAACAGCTTGGGCAGCACATGCGCAGGGATGCCGCCGCCGGTGTCCTGCACGATCAGCACCGTATAATCGGCGGCCGGGAGCACCTCTGAGCCGAGCTGGATGACCTGCTTGGCGTGGAGCGAGCGGGTGTAGAGCGAGATCCGCCCGCGCCCTTCCCCGCGCGACTGGATCGCGTCGCGCGCGTTGACGGCGAGGTTCATGATCACCTGCTCAAGCTGCTGCGGATCGGCGCGCACCGCGCCGAGGCTGCGGTCGTGCTGGACGTAGAAGTGGATCTTCTCGCCCAGCAGGCGCTTGATGAGCGGGCTGACCTCGCTCACCACGTCGGGCAGCTGGATGATCTCGGGCCGCAGGGTCTGCTGGCGCGAGAAGGCAAGCAGCTGGCGGGTCAGCGCGGCGGCGCGGTTCGAATTGGCGCGGATCTGCTGGATGTCGTCATAATCGCTGTCGCCCGGGATATGGCGCAGCAGCATCAGATCGCAGGTTCCGATGATCGCAGTCAGCACGTTGTTGAAATCATGCGCGACCCCGCCCGCGAGCTGGCCGACCGCCTGCATCTTGGTCGCCTGCGCGACCTGTCGGCGCAACTGGTTTTCCTGGCTTGAGTCGGCAAGGCTGAGCAGCACCGCCGCATCGCCCAGCCCGCGCACGCCGGCAAGGCCGAGCGAGACCGGCTCTTCCGGGCTGTTCACCAGCCGCACCGCGACATCGCCGCTGGTCGAAGGCCCGCGCCCGTGCCGCCGCACCGCGTCCGAAATCGCCGCCTTGTCCTCGCGCACCACCAGATCGGTGGGGAAGGCGGGCAGCCCATGCTCCTCGCGCCCGACCGAGCGCAGGAAGGCATCATTGGCGAACAGGAAGCGCCCGTCGCGGTCGGTCATGGCGAGGCCCAGCGGCAATTGCGCGAGCAACGCATCGAGCTGCGCGACACCGGCCTGCGAAGCGCCTTCCCAGCCGCTCCCGATGCCCACGCCGCTATCGATCAGCAGCATCAGCGAGGTCGCCTCGTCCGGCCCCGCCGCGGTCACCCGCGTTTCGGGATCGACCAGCGGCACATCGACCAGCGTCTGCGGTGTCCCGCCCCTGCCCTCGCGCGCGAAGAAAATGCGCTCGCGATCGTCGGAGCGCAGGAAACTGACGAAATCCTGCCCGACCAGCGTGGCGCGTTCGTCCCCCGCCGCGCGTTCGGCAAATCCGGCGCTCACCGCGCGGATCACGCCGTCCGCGGTAGTGATCGCGGTTTCGATGCCGGCGCGGCTGAGCATCTTGCCGAACGGCCCGGCGAGATCGAGCGCGCCCAGATCACTGCCGCGTTCGCGCATAATCGGGCGGAGCCGCCAGATCAGGTGGTCATCACCCCGCCCGGCGCGCTGCGCGGAAATCTGCCACTCGCCATCCTCGCCATTCGCAAGGCTTTCCAGCGCCGCCGATCCGTCGCGCCAGGCGTAGCGGGCGAGCTGCGCGACCGCCTCCAGCGCCTCACGCTCGAACGGGAGCGCAGGCGGCGCAGCCTTGGCCCCGAAGCTTTCGAGAAACAGGCTGTTGGCGCACACCATGCGGTTGGCGCGGTCGGTGATGGCGATGGCTTCTCCGGCGCGCTCGATCGCGGCGACAGTCACGCTCCAATCGGGTGCGGCGAGGACAGCAGGCGCGGGATCGCCGCGCATCCGGTCGAGCAGCACCACCCCGCCGAGCAACACCCCCGCGCCGAGCACAAAGGCCAGCGCCACCAGCCAGCTGTCAGTGGCGATGAACAGCACCAGCGCGCTCGCCAGCAGCCCGCCGATCACGCCCAGCAACAGCGTCGGCGGCAGTGCGGCGCCTGCGTCCGCGTCAGCCGGATCGAACCGGGCAACCGGACTTGCCTTGCGGGGTGCGGGGGTGCCGGAAAGGCGGGACAAGCGCGGTGCTCCTGAAACGATGATCGCCCCGCCGCAGCGTAACGACCTCGGGGTTCCGCGTCTGTCCTAGTGCGAGCCGAGCCTGCGGTCGAGCCGCGCTTCCATCACTTTCAACCGTCTGGCCCATTTGCGCGACACGACGGCGCGCCATACCCACACGGACAGCACATACCCGACCAGCGGAGCGACGAAAGACAGCACCAGATAACCCACCAGCGTCGCGCCCGCCATCTCGTAGGCACCCGACAGGAAGGTCCAGGCACCGGTGCTGGCCGTCTTGGCACTGGCAATGACCGGTGCGCTCGATCCGACCTGCAGGACGAAGTCGCCGGTGCGATTGGCGATCACTAGCCAGAACGGCAGCGTGAAGGGGTTGGTCACGAACGTCACCAGCGCGGCCAGCGGCACATTGGCGCGCACCGGCAGCGCGAGGAAGGTCGAGATCAGGATCTGCCCGAGCGGGAAGATAAAGGCGGCAAACAGGCCAAGCGCCACGCCGCGCGGCACCGAGCGGCGGGTAAAGCGCCACAGCTCCGGCGACAGCACGCGGTGCGCGACCGGCGCGAGAAAGCGGTTCTTCGCCATCTCCTCACGCGTCGGCGTGTTCTTGCGGATCACGTCCATCGCCCACGTCTTTGAACGCTTGGCGATGGTCGGGCGGGGAGGCGGCTGGTCGGTCGGCATGACAATGCGCATATGGGTAGCACAGGGTTTCTGACCAGTGCGTGAATCCGGGACTCAGCGAAAAAACTTCACCCCTTCTCCCGCATCAACCTTGCCTTGTCGCGCTTCCAGTCGCGGTCCTTGATGGTGGCGCGCTTGTCGTGGGTCTGCTTGCCCTTGGCGAGCGCGAGTTCGACCTTCGCGCGGCCGGTGCGATTGAAGTACACCGACAGCGGCACCAGCGTCATGCCCTTGCGCTCGACCGCACCGAACAGCTTCTCGATCTCGCGTTCGTGCAGCAGCAGTTTGCGCGGGCGGCGCGGTTCGTGGTTGAGGCGGTTGCCGTGGCTGTATTCGGGGATGTTGGCGTTGATCAGCCACACCTGCCCGTCCTTCACCTCGGCATAGGATTCCGCGATCGACGCCTCGCCAGCGCGCAATGCCTTCACCTCGGTGCCCTGCAAGGCGAGCCCCGCCTCGAAGGTATCTTCGACATAGTAATCGAACCGCGCACGGCGGTTTTCGGCGACGATCTTGAGCTTGTCGAAGGTGACGGGTTTGGGGCGAGCCATAAGGGGGCGCGAGATAGGCGCGCTTGCCGCAAAAAGCGAGGGGGGAAAACCGGGGGCTTGCTTTGCGCTTTTGCGCAGCGCGGGTTAGTCCTTGCTGACGAGTTCGGTTTCTGGCGGCGGGGAACAGCGGGATGGAACAGGCGCACGGGTTGATCATCGCGGGCGAGGATGTTGCCCCCGGCTCGGTCCGCGATATCGCCTTTCCGATCACCACCATGGCGACGGGCACGTCGTCCTCGCTGGCGGTGCGGGTGATCCACGGCGCCAAGCCCGGCCCGGCGGTGTTCGTCAGCGCGGCGATCCACGGCGACGAGATCATCGGCACCGCGATCATCCAGCGGCTCGCGCAGGAGCTCGATCCGGCGGTGCTGGCGGGCACAGTGATGCTGGTGCCGGTCGCCAATATCTTCGGCTTCATTACCCATTCGCGCTATCTGCCGGACCGGCGCGACCTCAACCGCTCGTTTCCCGGCAGTGCCAATGGCTCGCTCGCCGGGCAGCTTGCCAATATCTTCTATCGCGAGGTGGTGGGGCGCTGCACGCTGGGTATCGATATCCACTCGGCGGCGATCCATCGTTACAACCTGCCGCAGATCCGCATCGCGGCGGGTGATCGGCGGCTGGTCGAGCTGGCGATGGCGTTCGGCGCGCCGGTGATCATCGAAAGCCCGCTGCGCGACGGCAGCTTGCGCGATCTCGCCCAGAAGAAGGGCGTCGATATGCTGCTGATGGAAGCGGGCGAGGCGCTGCGCTTTGACCGGCTGTCGATCGAGACCGGCGTGGAGGGCGTTACGCGGGTGCTCGCGCATCTTGGCATGATCGAGGCGGACGATGGCCTCACCACGGTCGGCATCCCGGCCCGCGCCAACCGCTCGGTGTGGGTCCGTGCGCCGCGCGGCGGGGTGGTGCAGATGGTGCGCCAATCGGGCGATCCGGTGCGGCAAGGCGACGTCCTCGCCCGCGTCGCAGGCCTGTTCGGCGAGGATATCGAGGAGATGGCCAGCCCGCTCGACGGGATCATCATCGGCCATGCCACCCTGCCCGTGGTGCATCAGGGCGACGCCCTGTTCCACATCGCCGATATTCCCCATCCCGAACGCGTCGGCGCGCAGATCGATTCGATCACCGACGCGATCCTGGCGAGCGAACCGGCGGGCTCTGCGGAACGGTTGCTCGATGAGGACGAGGTGGTTTGAGTCAAGGAAACCGATCGTCCTGAGCTTGTCGAGGGACTGCTTTTCCTTCGAAATCTCGAACCAAGCCTCCTAAAAAGGAGAAGTGCAACCCTTCGACAAGCTCAGGGTGATCGGAGCTGTTATTTCTCCAGCACCCCGGCGCTCACCAGCGCCTCATCGACCGCGCGCTTGGCCTCGTCCGAGCATTCGACCAGCGGCAGGCGCACCTCAGGTTCGATCCAGTCGTGCACCCGGCTCAGCGCGTACTTAACGGGCGCGGGGCTGGCGTCGGAGAACATCGCGTAGTGCAGCGGGAACAGGCGGTCGTTCAATTGCCGCGCCCGCTTCAATTCGTTCGCGGCAATCGCCTCGTGGAATTCGGCGCACAGCTTGGGGGCGACGTTGGCGGTCACCGAAATGCACCCGCGCCCTCCCGCCGCCGCATGGGGCAGCCACAGCTCGTCATTGCCTGACAGCTGGCAGAACTCGCGCCCGATGCCCATGCGGTGATCGGCAACGCGGCTGAGGTCGCCGCTGGCGTCCTTGATGGCGATGATCCGGTCGGGATACTTCCTCACCAGCTCGACCACGGTCTCGTCGAGAATGTCGGTCACGGTGCGCGCGGGCACGTTGTAGAGCACGATCGGCAGTTCGCAATTTTCCGCAAGAAAGCTGAAATGCGCGATCAGGCCGCGCTGGCTGGGGCGGTTGTAATAGGGCGCGACGCACAGTCCTGCGGCAGCGCCCGCCTTCTTGGCGAAATTCATGTGCAGCTGCGCGTTGCGGGTGTCGTTTGACCCGCACCCGGCGATCACTGGCACACGCCCCGCCGCCTGCTCGATGCACACTTCGATCACGCGGTGGTGCTCGGCATTGGAGATGGTCGAGGCCTCGCCCGTAGTGCCGCATGGCACCAGCGCGCCGCTGCCGTTGTCGATCTGCCAGTCGACCAGTCGCCGGAACGCCGCCTCGTCAAACGCTCCGCCGCGAAACGGAGTCACCAGAGCGGGTATCGATCCGCTGAACATTGCCTTTGTCCTGCCTTCATCATTAGGTATCGGATTAAACGGGCTCTCTCCCCCGTTCTCCCGTTGTTAAGCGCCTGATAAGGAGCCGATTGGCACTATGTCCAGCATGGACCGTAACATTCTGATTTCTTCACGGATTTATGCTGCGATCGGGGCGGCTGCCGCAGCGGTGCTGGCGGTGCCTGCGGCCGGGCAGAGCTATGGCGGTGACAATCTCGTCGCCCGCCAAACCTCCGGCGCCAGCGCCGCTGTGTCGCGCTGGGAAGTGTTGCAAGCCAACCGCGAGCTGAACTTTGCCGACTACGCCGAGTTCGTGCTCGCCTATCCGAGCTTCCCGCGCAGCGACATCCTGCGTCAGCGCGCCGAAGCGCGGCTGGACAGCGAAGCACCGCCCCAGGCCGATCTGCTGCGCTTTTTCGACGCGCATCCTCCGCTGACCAACCCGGGCCGCGCGCGCTATGCGCTGGCGCTGGCCGGTGCGCAGCGGCCCGAGGCCTTCGCCGAAGCCCGCAAGGCGTGGCGCGGCGGGACGATGAGCGATCCGGTCGAGCTCTATCTCGCGAGCATCTACGGCGGGCAGTTCACGCCCGAGGATCACGCCGCGCGGATGGACGCGCTGCTGTGGCAGGGCAAGGCCGATGCGGCAGCGCGTCAGGCGGTCAATCTTGCCGAAGCCGATCGCCCGCTGGCGCTCGCCCGCCTGTCGCTGCTGCGCGGGTCGCGGCCCGAGACAGCAGGACTTGCCGTGCCTCCAAACGCAGCGGCCGATCCAGGCTATGTGTTCAACCTCGTCAAGCATTTGCGCAGCACCGGCCAAAGTGGCGAGGCGGCGCGGGTGTTTGCCGAGCGCCCTGCATTCACCCGCCCCGCGCTCGATCCCGATGCCTTCGTCAGCGAGTTGCTCGCCGTGGGCAAGGATGGCGGCGCGGTGCCCATCGCCAGCCGCATCGACGATCTCTTCGTCCCCGGTACCGATCTGTCGCAGCTGAGCTTCGGCCTGCGCGATCGCTACACCGATCTGATGTGGCTGGGCGGCACCCGCGCGCTGTGGGAACTGGGTGACGGCAATGCCGCCGCGCCGCTGTTCCAGCGCTATGGCGATGCTGCCAAGACCCCGCTGACCAAGGCCAAGGGCTACTTCTGGGCCGGACGCGCCGCGCGCCGTGCGGGCAACCAGTCCGATGCGAACCGCTACTTCGAAATGGCGGCGCGCTGGCCCGATTACTACTATGGCCAGCTCGCCTTGCAGGCGCTTGGCCGCCAGATGCCCGGTTTCGCCCCCCTGCCCCAACCCGCGATCAGCGCCGCCGCGCGCGCCGAGTTCGAAAGCCGCCCGGTGGTGCAGGCGATCCGCGCGCTCGCCGCCGACCGCCGTGACTGGCGCACCGAACGCCGCTTTTTCGAGGCGCTGGGCGACGAGGCCGATACGCCCGAAGAAATGTCCATGGCGCACCAGCTCGCGCTCCAGACCGGGCTCGACGAGATGGCGGTGGTGCTCGGCATGAAGGCGGGCGAGACCGGGGTTGCCGGGTTCGAACGTGTCGGCTTTCCCGTCGTCGCCACGCCCCCCGCGGTCAACGACTGGACGATGGTTCACGCCATCGCGCGGCAGGAAAGCGAATTCGACCAGACCCGCGTCAGCCACGCAGGTGCGCGCGGGGTGATGCAGCTGATGCCCGGGACCGCGCGCGAACAGGCGGGCAAGCTCGGCATGAACTACCTCGCCGCCGACCTGACCGGCGCGCCGCAGTACAATATCCAGCTGGGCGATGCCTATTTCGCGCGGATGATGCGCTATTACGGTGGCTCATACCCGCTGGCGATCGGCGCCTATAATGCCGGGCCGGGGCGGGTAAACGAATGGCTGCGTTTGAACGGCGATCCGCGCACCGGGTCGATCGACTGGGTGACATGGGTGGAGAAGATCCCCGCCAATTTCGAGACCCGCTATTACATCATGCGGGTGATCGGCAATGCGGTGACCTATTCGCACATGTATCCCGATCAGGCGGGCCTGCCCCGCCCGGTCGACGCTTTCCTGCGCTGACCCTTGCCGTGAAGCCCCAAGGCCCGCCAATCACGCCCGCTGGGATGGCGGCGCTAAAGGCGCGTTACGACCACCTGCTCGGCACCGAGCGTCCGGCGATTGTCGAGATCGTCAGCTGGGCGGCGGGCAATGGTGATCGTAGCGAGAATGGCGATTATCTCTACGGCCGCAAGAAAATGCGCGAGATCGACCGCGAGTTGGCACACCTGGCGCGGCGGATGAAGGCGCTGCGGGTGGTCGATCCCGGCGGTGCGATTGACCGCAGCCGCGTGTTCTTCGGCGCGCACGTCGAAATCGCGGACGAGGACGACAATCGCCAGATCGTGCAACTGGTCGGCGATGACGAGGCGGATGCAGGCGCAGGCCGGATCGGCTGGAACGCTCCGTTGGCCCGCGCGCTCAGGGGCGCCAGCGTCGGGGATTTGCGCGTCGTCAGCCTTCCTTCGGGCAGCAGGGAGTGGGAAGTGCTGGCGATCGACTATGACTAGGCTTCTCGCACTCGTTTTGCTCCTGCTCTCCGCGCCGCTCGCCGCGCGTGACAGCCTTGGCGTATTCGATGGCTGGGCGGCGTTCCGCGACGCCAAGCCGCTGCGCTGCTATGCGATCGCCAAAGCGCAGGGCACGCCCCCCGCGCCCGCCTATACCACGGTATCGAACTGGCCTGACAAGCGCGTGCGCGGCGCGCTGCATATCGTGCTGTCGCGCGCCGTGGCGGACACGGCGACGGTGCGGCTTGCGGTCGGCGACAAGCGCTTCGATCTCGTCGCCAAGGGCCGCAATGCCTGGGCGCGTGATGCGCGCGATGACGCCGCAATCATTGCCGCGCTGCGCTCGGCCAGCCGGATGAGCGTGTCGGCAAGGAGCGACAAGGGTAGCAGTTTCACGGATCGCTACGCCCTCGCCGGAGCGGCGACCGCCATCGATGCGGCAACGGTGGGATGCACGGCGCGACGCTGACTGGTCAAACCCGCTCGATACAACTATAGCGCCGTCACCCATGTCCGATACCGCACTCATGTCCATCCCGGGCCTCGTCGACCCGGTGCCCGCTGCGCGTGACATCACGCCGCGCGCCGATGGCCGCATTGACCTGATCGGCCTGCCCCGCCCGCGTATCCGCGAGCTTTTCGCGGAAGCCGGGCTCGATGCCAAGGCCGCCAAGCTGCGCGCCAAGCAGGTGTTCCACTGGCTCTACCATCGCGGCGTTACCGATTTCGAAGCGATGACCGACATCGCCAAGCCGACGCGCCCGTGGCTGGCGGAGCGCTTCGTGATCGGCCGCCCCGATGTTGTCGAAGCCCAGCACTCCATCGACGGCACCCGCAAGTGGTTGCTGCGCACCGCCGACGGGCACGATTTCGAGATGGTGTTCATCCCCGACGAGGCGCGCGGGACGCTGTGCGTCTCCTCGCAGGTCGGTTGCACCCTCACCTGCTCTTTCTGCCACACCGGCACGATGCGGCTCGTCCGCAACCTCACCCCCGGAGAGATTGTCGGCCAGGTGATGCTCGCGCGCGATGCGCTGGGCGAATGGCCAAAATCCGGTGTGAGTCCCCGCGCAGGCGGGGACCTCAGGCAACATGGTCCTCTGCCTCCTGAGGCCCCCGCCTTCGCGGGGGAACATGGCTTTGATGGCGAGGAAGACGACGAATTTGAATACACCGCCGATGGCCGGCTGCTCACCAACATCGTGATGATGGGCATGGGCGAGCCGCTCTACAATTTCGATCACGTGCGCGATGCGCTGAAGCTGGTGATGGACGGCGATGGCCTTGCCCTCTCCAAGCGGCGTATCACGCTCTCGACCAGCGGCGTCATCCCGATGATGGAGCGCTGCGGCGAGGAAATCGGAGTGAATCTCGCGGTCAGCTTGCACGGCGTGCGCAAGGAGGTGCGCGACGAGCTGGTGCCCTTGAACAAAAAGTACGGCATCGACGATCTTTTGCAGGCCTGCGCCGATTACCCCGGCGCATCCAATGCGCGGCGCATCACGTTTGAATATGTGATGATCAAGGACAAGAACGACAGCGACGACGACGCGCGCGAGCTGGTCCGCCTGCTGCGCGAATACGACCTGCCCGCCAAGGTCAACCTCATCCCGTTCAACCCCTGGCCGGGCGCGGGCTACGAAACCTCCACCCCCGAGCGCATCCGGCGCTTCTCCGAGATCGTGTTCGAAGGCGGCATCTCCGCGCCCGTGCGCACGCCCCGGGGCCGCGATATCGACGCCGCCTGCGGCCAGCTTAAAACCGCTGCCGCAAAGAAGAGCCGCGCCCAGCGCGACCGCGAAGCCGCTGCCGCGATTGATTGACCTCTCCTCGCGCGGGGCGTAACCTTCACGGCGCTGCAACGGGAGGATCAGCGTGGCTTTTTCAACATCCAGAGCTGCCCTGCTGTCCGGCGCGTTTGCGCTGGCGATCACCGCCTTCCCGGCGCAAGCGCAGCTTGGCAATCTGTTCAACAGCGGCAAGCGCGGCGCGGACAAGGCGGATTCCTGCGGCGAAGGCAAAAAGGGTGATAAGGGGCGCGGGGTGCTGGGCGGGCTGCTTGGCGGGGCGGTCGAAGAACTGTCCCGAAGCGTCAATCTACCCTCCTTCGTGCCGGTGCCGGAGTTCTCCGATCAGCTGACCGAAAGCATTGCCTGCCGGCTCGATCCGCAGGAGCAGGCGCAGGCCGCCGAAGCCACGCTCGAAGCGACCCGTGCCGAAGGTGAAGGCGCGCGTCCCGAAGTCGGCACCAGCGCGGCGTGGACGTCGAACACCCGCGAGAATGTCTCCGGCACCTCGACCGTCACGGCACGCGAAAAGCCCAAGGGCGACCGCGACTGCATCACCGTCACCGACGTGGTGATCATCGAGGGTGAGGAAACCCGCGCCGAAAAGCGGATGTGCAAGGCACCGGGCTCCGCGCGCTATTCGATCATCGCCTGATGCGGGCCGCGCGGGCCTTGGCGGCGCTCGCGGCGCTCGGGCTGCTCACCGGCGCTGCCAAGATGGACGCGGACAATCCCACTTGCCCGGCCGAGCCCGATTTCGGCCCGAAAACCGCCATGACGCTCACCCCGGCAGACAAGGGCGGCAAGCGCGTGCTGCTGGCCGAAGGCGCAATCGACGCCACGCTCCCTGTTCGGCTCAAGGCCGCGATCGAGGGCGACGAGCGGATCGAGGAAGTGTGGCTGCGCTCACGCGGCGGGGACGCCCGGGCGGGCAACGAAGCGGGCAAGATCATCCGCTCCTATCGCGGGATGCTGACCCGTATCCCTGCTGGCTGGGCGTGCTTTTCCGCCTGCAACTTCGTGTTCATGGGCGGCGACCGGCGGGTGGTCGAGGATGGCGGGGTGTTCATGGTCCACATGTTCACCCACACCACCGACCGCGCGATGATCGACGAGGTGGTGATCGAAGGCAGCAAGGCGACGACCGAACTGATCGGCAGCATCGAGCAGTCCTCGGCGATGCTGGCGAGCGAGGACAATGATTTCCTGATCCGCATGGGGGTGAGCCGCAAGCTGCTCACTGATGTCATGTACAAACAGCAGGCGGTGAAGAGCGCCGAAAACCCCAGCACGCGTTATTGCCTCAGCCAGGCCGAGGTGCGCGAATACAATGTGATGCCGGTCGAAAAACCTGCGCAGTGAGCACCGATCCCGATACCATCGCCTTCTATCAAGCACGCGCGCCGAACTGGGTGTTCCATTCCGGCGATCACCACAGCCACCAGCTCGATGCCTTCCTCGATCGGCTGCCACCCGGCGCGCGGGTGCTCGAACTGGGATGCGGCGGCGGGCGCGACGCGGCGCGGATGCGCGAGCGCAACTTCGCGGTCGACGCGACCGACGCCACCCCCGCAATCGTCGCCCGCGCCAATCAGGCCTTCAATCTGGGTGCGCGGGTGATGGCTTTCCACGAGCTTGAGGCCGAGGCAGCCTATGCCGGGGTCTGGGCGCACGCGAGCCTGCTCCACTGCCCTCGCGCCGCATTGCCCGATGTCCTGGCCCGCATCCACCGCGCGCTCATGCCAGGCGGTTGGCACTTCGCCAGCTTCAAGCTCGGCACCGGCGAGGGCCGCGACCTCCTCGGTCGCTTGCACAACTTCCCTGCCGCTGCATGGCTGATTGGTGCGTATGAAACGGCAGGTTTCCGTGTCGAAGCAACGGAAATGTATGCGGGTAAGGCCTCCGACGGTACGCAGCGCGACTTGGATCGATATCATCGTGAGCAAGGCATGAGCATCTGGACCATCGAAGCCGTGTGCACCGGCACCGCCCGCCCGTTCCACGGTGCAGAGACGAGCGCCATCGCCAAACGCCCGCGTGAGGGCGCAGTGCAGGTGCTCACCGAGGGCCTTGCCCCTGACGAGCAGGCGGACCGCTCTGTGCATGGCGGGCCGGAGATGGCGCTGCACCTCTATCCGCTCGATCACCATGCGTGGTGGCGCGAGCGGATCGGCGATCACCCTGCGCTCGATGAGCCGGGCGGGTTCGGATCGAACATCGCGGTCAGCGGGCTCAACGAAGACACGGTCCACATCGGCGACCGCTTTCGGTTGGGGACCGCGCTGATCGAGGTCAGCCAGCCGCGCCAGCCGTGCTGGAAGATCGAACACCGCTTCGGGCACAAGGGGATGGTGGCGGCGATCGTCGCCAGCGGGCGGAGCGGCTGGTATTTCCGGGTGATCGAGCCGGGCGAAGTGGCCGCAGGCGATTCGCTGGAACGAATCGCCATTGGTGCCGCCACATGGAACGTCGCACGCGTGTTCCGCGCACTTGTGGGGGGAAAAGCGACCCCGGACGAACTTGCAGAATTGACCGAACTCTCGCCTCTGACGCCCCGCCTTCGCGAGAAAGCTGCAGCTAAACGCATCTAGAGGGCGGTTCATCTTACTCCCGCGCCAGCTGAACAAATCCTGCTGCTTCCTGACGTCGTTGTTCATCCTCGGTTCTGCCAAGATGAACGAAAAAGGTCGGGCTCCATCGGGGAGCCAACACAAGGGATAGACGGATGAAACACCTTGCTCTCCTCGCCGCTGCCGGGTCGCTGGCCGCGGTTTCCGCTCCGGCTCACGCCGCTGAATTGCCCGCCCCGGCCTCGCCGTTCGCGGTCAGCTACAGCAGCGCGGGCTTCGACCTGACGCCGGTTGCCCGCTGGGGCGACGATGACTGGGACGACGATGACGATTGGCGCGAGCGTCGCCGCTGGCGTGATCGTGGTCGTCACCGCGATTGGGACGATGATCGTCGCTACTGGCGCGGCAATGACGGCCGCTGGCGCTGCCGCCGCGACGACGGCACGGTCGGTCTGCTGATCGGTGCGGGCGTCGGGGCGCTGGTGGGCCGCCAGATTGATACGCGCGGTGACCGTACGCTCGGCACGGTGCTGGGTGCGGTAGGCGGCGGTCTGCTCGGCCGCGAGGTTGATCGCGGCGTTCGCTGCCGCTGAGTCGCGCAAAGGGCAACGAAGCGGGCCCCGCAGATGAGGGGTCCGTTTCTGCGCCGAGATCGTCTCTGATGTCGATCCGGCGGGGAACACCCCTCGCCACCCTTTGTTAAGGATTTCTTGAGAAGCAGAAAAACCGAAAGGAACTGCCATGAAGAAGATTGCAATTGCTCTCGCCGCTGGTGCGATGACCTTGACGGTCGCGACCCCGGCTCAGGCTGATCCGCCGCCGCATGCTCCCGCGTGGGGCAAGCGCGCCAAGCAGGCACGCATTTACGACGACCGCGGCTATTACATCGAACCGCGCCGTCTGGATCGCGATGACCGCATTTGGCGCGATGGTGACCGCTATTACTGCCGCCGCGACAACGGCACTACCGGGCTGGTGATCGGCGCCGGCGTGGGCGCACTGATCGGGCGCACCATCGACACCCGCGGTGACCGCTCGGCGGGCACTCTGCTCGGCGCGATCGGCGGCGGCTTGCTGGGCCGCGAGATCGACCGTGGCGAGCTGCGCTGCCGCTAACCGTCTCTGCGCACAGGCAATGCGGGTGACGCTCCCCGATTGAAGCCGCATTGCTGCGCTGATAGTCCTGCGGTCATGGCTGACATGATCGCGAAGACCACATGAACCGCCCCGCCGTGCTTGTCACCGGCGGGGCGACTCGTATCGGGGGTGCCATCGCCCGCCGCTTTGCCGCCGCCGGGTGGCACGTGGTGATCCATTACCGGTCTTCGGCGACGCAGGCCGATGCGCTCGCCGCCACCCTGCCCTCGGCCGAAACCATCGGTTTTGACCTGCTCGATGACGAAGCGGCCGTCGCGGCAATCGTCCATCTGGCGCGCCGCCTCAACGACTGGCGTTGCCTCATCAACTCCGCGTCAGTTTTTGATTATGACGGTGTAACCGCGCTCGATCCCGCAACGTACCGGGAGGCGATGCAGGTCAACGCGCTCGCCCCGGCCCGGCTCGCCCAGAGCTTTCTAACCCATGCGGCAAGCGCCGGTGTGCGCAGCGTGATCAACATCACCGACATGAAAATTGAAAATACGAACCCCGACTTCTTCAGTTACACCATGTCCAAGCACGCGCTGGCGGCGACGATCGGGATGATCGCCAAGAGCGAGGCTTTCGGGGACGCGCGCGTCTATGGACTTGCGCCAGGGGCGGTGCTGGCCAGCCATGACCAGCGTGAGGAGGAAACAGACATTTCGCACCGGATGAACCTGCTCCGGCGCAAGACCGGAGCCGACGAGATTGCCGATACAGCGCTATTCCTCGCGAGCGGCGCGCTGGCGAGCGGCCAGACTGTGTTCGTCGACAGCGGCCAGCACCTTCTGGATCAGCCGCGCGACGTCATCTGGCTGGCACGCGAGGCCGCGGAGGGCACGCCATGCTGAAACACGCGCTCTCCACCCGCCTGTGGCACTGGGTTAACGCGGCAGCGATCATCGTGCTGTTCATGTCGGGGCTGAACATCTCGAACGCGCACCGTTACCTCTATTGGGGCGATTATGGCTTCGATCCCAAGGATGCGTGGCTGGCGGTGGTGAAGTTCCCCGGCTGGGCAACAATACCGCAGCATTACAACCTTGCCGTGGCGCGCGACTGGCACGTGCTGGCCGCCTGGCCGTTCGGGGTGGGCCTCTTGTTCATCTGGATAGCGATGCTGGCGAACGGGCACTTTCGCCGCGATCTTATCACTGCCCCGCGTGACTGGACGCCGGGCGCAGTGCTCGCCTCGTTGAAGGCGCATTCGGGCGGCGGGGACGCTGCCGCTCATGGCTACAACCCGGTGCAACGCATCCTTTATGGCGGTGTTTTCGGGGTGCTCCTGCCGCTGATGGTGTTCACTGGTCTCGCGATCAGCCCCGGCTTCCAGAGCGCTGCGCCGTGGCTGCTCGAGGTGCTCGGCGGCCGCCAGAGCGCGCGTTCGCTGCACTTCCTCGCCGCGTGGGGAATCTTCGGGTTCTTCGTCATCCATCTGGTCCTGGCGCTGGCCGACTGGCGGCTGATACTCGAGATGTTCACCGGCGGACGCCGCGCCGATCCCGCACCGGCGGCCCCGGTCGAAGTGGAGCCCGAACCGCTCCCCCCGCTTGAAGGAGTGCCCGAACATGGCTGAGATCAAGCGCCGTTCGCTGCTCGCCGGGATCGCCGCCATGGGCGCAGGCGCCTGCGCCAAAATCAACGAGAGCGGGACCACCCAGAGCCTGTTCAAGGCTGCCGAGGACTGGCACCGCACCGCGCACCGCGCGCTCGCTGGCAAGCAGGCGCTTGCACCCGAATATGCCCCGCACGAACGCTCGCCCACCTTCAAGGGAAATGGCTCGGTGACGGTCGCGGACGGCTTCTATCAGGAGCAGCTCGCCAAGGGCTTTCCCGACTGGAAGCTGGAAGTGCGCGGGCTGGTCGAGAAGCCCTTGAGCCTCTCGCTTGCCGATCTGCGCGCGCTGCCGCAGCGCACCCAGATCACTCGCCACGATTGCGTCGAGGGATGGAGCGCGATCGGCGAATGGCAGGGTCCGCAGCTTGCCGCGCTACTCGACATGGCCAAGGTGCGCGAGGGCGCGAACTTCATCGTCTTCCGCTGCGCCGACACGCTCTACGGGCGGGTCTATTACGAGAGCATTGATATGGTCGATGCCTATCATCCGCAGACCATCATCGCCCATTCACTGAACAGCGAACCCCTGCCGGAAAAGAACGGCGCGCCATTGCGGATGCGGATCGAGCGGCAGCTGGGCTACAAGCAAGCCAAATATGTCACCGCAATCGAGGCGGTGGCGAGCTTCGACGCGGTCGGCGAAGGTAATGGCGGTTTTTGGGAAGATGTCGCCGGTTATCAATGGTATGCCGGAATGTGATCGCTGCCCTAGTCGGGTGGATATAACTCCAGCATCGTCTGCCAGTCCGCAGCGACAATCTCCTCCAGCACGCCAAGGTCGATATCACTCAACTTGTTGACATAGAGGCAGCTTTTGCCGGTGCTGTGTTTACCCAGCCGGGCCATGGCCTCGGTACGGTGCGCGGCGGCAATATCGTCGCAGTATCCGCCCATCAGGTAAAGCGAATGCTTGGCCTTCCTCGGGCTGAAGCCGCTACGCATCCAGTGCACATCGCGCCCGCTGGCATAGGTCGTGCGGTATTCGCCGTAGCCGATCATGCTCGGCCCCCACATCCGCGGCGTCGCGCCCGTAACGCGGCGAAACAGTGCGTCCAGAACAAGCGCTTCCTCGCGCTTGGCCGCCGGTTCGACCGTCGCGAGAAACGCTTCGACCGATACGTCGGTGATTGTGGTCTTGGCCTCTGCCATCAGCCAACCTCCCCTGGATCGCTGCTTTGCCTATCGCGGCGCAGGCGATAATCCTCATCGGAAAATCCACGAAAAGAGCTTTATGAGCAAGTCCCTCCTCGATCGTTTTCTCGCGCGCGGTGTTACGCAGGGTCGCCTCGGTGTTGTCTTCGCCGATGGCAGCGCCAGCACTTACGGCAGGCCAGCACCTGGCTTCCCTGAAATCGTGATCCGCTTCACCGATACCAAGGTACCGCGCGACATCGTCATGGACCCACGCCTCGGCGCAGCGGAGGCGTTCATCGACGGCCGGCTGCTGATCGAGGAAGGCGATGTGATGGGCCTCGTCAGCCTGCTGCGCGCCAATAACCCGTGGGACAAGGGCGGCGACATCGGCCCGCCCAGCTTCTTCAAGAACCTCGTCAACCGCGCCAGCTTCGCCGCCGAGCAGGTCAACAACCGGGTTGGATCGAAGCAGAACGTCGCGCACCATTACGACATCGGCAATGCTCTCTACGCGCTGATGCTCGATGCCGAGCACTGGCAGTATTCCTGCGCCTATTGGGGGGACGGCGTCACCACACTGGCCGAGGCACAAGGCGCCAAGCTGGCGCATATCGCGCGGAAGCTGGCGCTGTCGCCGGGGCAGGAAGTGCTCGATATTGGCTGCGGCTGGGGCGGGATGGCGATCCATCTGGCACGTCACCACGATGTCCGCGTGACCGGGATCACGCTGTCCGAAGAACAGGCCACGCTGGCCCGCGAACGGGTGCGCGCGGCCGGGGTGGCGGACAAGGTCACTATCCTCCTCGAAGATTACCGCGACACCGCCGCCTCGGGACGCCGGTTCGACCGGATCGTCTCGGTCGGAATGTTCGAACACGTCGGGCGCGCGCAGTTCGAAACCTTTTTTCAGGCGTGCGCAACTATGCTGGCGGACGACGGGGTGATGCTGCTCCACACCATCGGTCGCTTCGGCGGCCCGGGCACCACGGATGCCTTCACGCGCAAGTATGTGTTTCCCGGGGGCTATATCCCCGCGTTGTCCGAAACCGTCGCCGCGAGCGAGAAGTACCGCCTGATCGCCGCCGACGTCGAGACGCTACGGCTGCATTACGCCAAGACGATCCGCGCCTGGTATGCCAACTGCCTCGCCAATCGCGACAAGATCATCGCGCTCTATGACGAAAAGTTCTTCCGGATGTGGACCTTCTACCTCGCCGGAGCGGCCACGGTGTTCGAGCATGGCGGGATGTGCAATTACCAGATCCAGTACATCCGCAGCCGCCACGCCCTGCCGATCACGCGCGATTACCTGCTGGGGTAGCACGCGCCTTAGCCACGCCCGATAATCCAGGCAGATTGACTAACCGCCAAACCCCGCGCAGACCCATGGATGGGAGAAACCATTGCGGGGTGGATGGTTACATGTGGCTGCTCGAAAAGTTTCTGTCCAAGGTAATCAAGGTCGGACGCCTCGAGGTGATCGATCATGATGGCAAGACCTATGCCTTCGGGCCGGATGCCGATTCTGCGGCACCGATCCGCGTCCGCCTGACCAACCCACGCGCCGCCAATCACATTGCCCGCTATCCGCAGATGGGCGCCGGCGAGGCCTTCATGTGGGGCTGGCTGGTGATCGAGGAGCCGCACGATATCCGCGATCTGGTGCTGTTCATCACCAAGAATACCAAGCCTCTGGGCGATGCGGCGATCCAGCCGCAGGGCAAGCTGCGCGCTGCCATCGCGCGCACGATCGCCAAGATGGACAGTGTCAACCTTCGCAGCAAGGCGCGCAAGAACGCCGAGCACACCTACAACCTCACCCGCCGCCTGTATGAGCTGTTCCTCGACGAGGACCGCCAATACACGATGGGCTATTACCGCGATCCGGAAAACAGCCTCGAAAAGGCGCAGCTCGACAAGAAGGCGCATATCGCCGCAAAGCTCAACATCACGCCCGAAACCGGGCCGGGGATGCGGGTGCTCGATATCGGCTGCGGCTGGGGTGGTTTCGCGCTCTACCTGCACCGCACCTATGGCTGCGAGGTGCTCGGCGTGGCGCTGGCGCCTGATCAGATCGCCTTTTGTCAGGAGCGCGCCGAGGCCGAAGGCGTGGCCGACAAGGTCAAGTTCGCGCTGATGGATTACCGCGATGTCGAAGGGCAGTTTGACCGGATCACATCCGTCGGCCTGCTCGAACACGTCGGCAGCCCGCATTATCCGCAATTCTACGAGCACACCCACAAGCTGCTGAAGCCCGGTGGCGTGATGCTGAGCCACTGCTGCGGCCGCACCGGCCCACCCGGTTTCACCGACGCCTGGACGCGCACCTACATCTTCCCCGGCGGCTACATCCCTGCTCTGTCCGAACTGGTGACGCAGAGCGAAAAGCATGGCTGGCAGGTGATGGACGTGGAGGCGATGCGCTTTCACTACTGCCCGACGCTGGAGGAATGGTACAACCGCACAGTCATGCACAAGGACGAGATCGTCGCGATGTACGACGAGGTGTTCTACCGCATGTGGCTGTTCTACCTCGCCGGCGCAGAGCAGAGCTTCCGCAACGGGGTGATGGTCAATTGGCAGGTGGTCTATGTGAAAGACCGCGCGGCGATCCCGATGACCCGCGATTTCATGTACGAGGAAAGCGCGCGCCTGCGCCAGCTTGAGGAGCCGCCAGTGTGGCATCTTGATCCGGTGCTGCGCGAAGCGGCGGAGTAAAGTCGGATCGGCGCCTGCGCCTAAAGCGCGATTGCCCCTGACAGGGCGCGCTGATAGGGCGCCGCCACGTCCACCGCGCTTACCCTTCTCAACAGGACCCCGCCCATGGCCCAGCCCCAGAAAGTCGTCCTCGCCTATTCGGGCGGCCTCGACACCAGTGTCATCGCCAAGTGGCTGAGCGTCGAGCGCGGGCTGGAAGTGGTGACGTTCACTGCCGATCTCGGCCAGGGCGAGGAAATCGAACCCGCGCGCGCCAAGGCCCGGGCAATGGGCATCCCCGACGCACATATCTTCATCGAGGATCTGCGCGAGGAATTCGTGCGCGATTTCGTCTTCCCGATGATGCGCGCCAATGCCCGCTATGAAGGCGACTACCTGCTCGGCACCTCGATCGCGCGGCCGCTGATTTCCAAGCGCCTGGTGGAGATCGCGCATCAGACCGGCGCGGATTTCATCGCCCACGGCGCGACCGGCAAGGGCAATGATCAGGTGCGTTTCGAGCTGTCGGCCTATGCGCTCGATCCCGATATCAAGGTGATCGCCCCGTGGCGCGAGTGGGACCTCACCAGCCGCACCGCGCTGATCGCCTGGGCCGAAGCGCACCAGATTCAGGTGCCCAGGGACAAGCGCGGCGACAGTCCCTTTTCGACCGACGCGAACCTGCTGCACACTTCGTCCGAGGGCAAGGTGCTGGAAGACCCGTGGCAGGAGACGCCGGACTACGTCTACAGCCGCACGGTCAATCCCGAGGACGCGCCGGGCACCCCGGAATACATCACGGTTGACTTCGAGCGCGGCGACGGGGTGGCGCTGAACGGTGCGGCGATGTCGCCCGCCACGCTGCTCACCGCGCTCAACGAGCTTGGCCGCAAGCACGGCATCGGCAGGCTCGATCTGGTCGAGAACCGCTTTGTCGGGATGAAATCGCGTGGGATGTACGAAACCCCCGGAGGCGAAATCTACGCCCGCGCGCATCGCGGGATCGAGCAGATCACGCTGGATCGCGGCGCGGCACACCTCAAGGACGAGCTCATGCCGCGCTACGCGGAGCTTATCTACAACGGCTTCTGGTTCAGCCCCGAACGCGAGATGTTGCAGGCCGCGATCGACCATTCGCAGGACAAAGTCAGCGGCACGGTGCGGCTCAAGCTCTACAAGGGACTGGCGAGCGTGGTCGGGCGCAAATCGCCCTTCTCGCTCTATTCCGAAGCGCACGTCACCTTCGAGGACGACGCGGGCGCCTATGACCAGAAGGATGCGGAAGGCTTTATCAAATTGAACGGATTGCGGCTGCGGCTGCTATCCCGCCGCAACGGCGACGCCTGAGTCGCCCGCTGAAAAGCGAGTCGCAACCGGGTGAGCGGCGGAATCCCTGCTCAATGTGACATTTCAGAGGCGGTTTCGTTCCCGCCTTTTGCAGTTTCGCATGACAAATGCGACGAGTCGTTGACTTATCCACCCTCGTCCACAGCGGATCTGGGGGAAAGTGGAAAAGTCGGGGTTGCGGATGTTGCCAGATTGCCGGTTCCAGCGCACTTTCAACTTGTCTACGGGACACGAACCGCCGGGAACCAAAAGCCGCAAGGCCTTGAAGTTTCTCAGGTTATGACCCCAAAGATGGCGGTGACATCTGTCCACGCGCCCGTCGAGAGACGGCATGCGAGAGGCTTCGGCCAAATGCAAGTCGGATCGTTTGAGAAGGGAGCGACGCGGTGGCACCGGACAGGTCGGGAACCTGGCCGGGATGAAGGGAAGCGTAAGGCAAGGCGCAAGCTGGAACCGCGCAGAACGACGGAACGGTAAAGGGACGCGGCTTCGGCCAAGCGAATGTGCAAGGCATCGTGACGCACAGCCTCCGGGCCAGAGCGGATCGAAGCAGTGCAGGAGCGGAAGCCGGATGCCGGCGCGAGCGCCGGTGACGAATCCCGGAGCGGGAGGCCGCAAGGCCCGACGCATCGGGGCCAGACATCGGGCGCCAAGTATGTCCCGGCGCAGGCAAGACGGAAGGTTCGCCGGACGATTGCACAGCGAGGGGCGTCCACACGCCGGTGAGAGTGGGGTCGGCAGCAATGCCGGCCCCATTTGCTATGTGCTGGGCACCATTCCGCCTCCGCTCCGCTGCAGCCACCCCGCAAACCTCGCCTTCGCCGAGTCGCAAACCTGTAATCATCGATCCTTGCAGCCTGCCGCCCATCGCCCGGCGCTCGCTTCGTCGCATTTGCAGGGCGCTTCGTGCCGCAATCGAACCTTCGCGGCGATGAACCGCGCCTGTGGTTTGCCATTTCGCCCTAGCCCGCTCTATCGGCCCCGCCATGCGGACGGGAATACGCATAAAGGGCGGGAGGGCCAGCAAGGTGCAGTCGGCGCTCGTCGCCGGATTGCTCGGTCTTGCGCCGATGGCGGCCTCTTCGGCCGCCACGCCCGACACTGCGTCGGTCAGCGTCGATCCCGCCACCAGCGCCGCCGTGGTCGAGCTGGTGCCGGTGCAGCCGACGGAAGAGCTGGCCGCTCCGGCCCCTGCGCCCACGATCGCCCCTGCCCCCGCCTCTGCGCCACAGGAAACCACGATCGGTCGTGGCAGCGCGTCCTATTACGCCGCCAAGTTCCATGGTCGCCGCACCGCCAGTGGGGAGACCTTCAACAACCGCGCGATGACCGCCGCGCACCGCACCCTGCCTTTCGGCAGCAAGGTGCGCGTCACCAATCCCGCCAATGGCGCCAGCGTGGTGGTGCGCATCAATGACCGTGGCCCCTTCACCAAGGGGCGGATGATCGACGTAAGCCGCGCCGCCGCCGAGGAACTCGGATTGGTCGCACGTGGCCACGCTATGGTCGAGATGGCGCTGATTGCTGATTGAATGCGGCCCGCTCAGGGATTTGCACTGTAGCGCATCCCCAAAGACGATGTGTCTCCAGTAATCTTGAGCTGAAGCCGTGCCATCTCGCGGGCAGATGTGTTGCGCAGCAGCGCGATCTCGCCGGGACCGAATTTGGCATCAACCTCCCCGCCAGGCGCAACCGTGCCGCGCACCTGCGCCGCCGTCGCGCCCTCGTGCTGGCCCAGCACCTCCACAGCGACCGGCCCGGTGTTGCGTCCGGTGACTGCAAAGCTGCCCGGCTGCCCTCCGCCGAGCACGAAAGTCTGACCCGCTTTGATCTGCAGGTTGGAATTGATCGCGGCATGGGCCGAAACGCACAGCGAGGCGCCTGCGGCCATCGCGCAAAGGCCAGACATCAGGCGGGTCGAAGGTTTGGAATTGAGCATAATGAACATCCTGTTTTTCAACCCGTCCGGCCCAAGCTACGCCGCGTGGCAACCGGCGGATGCATGACGCCACCTTGCGGTGCCGATCGCGAGAGGACTTGCGTACGCCGCAGCGGGGGTTAGTTACACGCGCTTTCGGCGTTGCGCGGGGCCCTCCCACCTGCGCACGCATTGGGGGACCACGGCCATCACGCTTGCACTGATCCTCGCTTACGTCGCGGCCCAGATCGCGCTGGCGGTGTGGGCCGGGCGCGGCGCCAAGTCCGATGCAGACTACCTCGTCGCCGGGCGCAGCCTTGGCCCCTTCGCCGTTGGCATGTCGCTGTTCGCCACCTGGTTTGCCTCCGAAAGCCTGATCGCGACCTCCAGCGAAGTCGCGCGGGATGGGCTCGCGGGGGCGCGGGCCGAACCCTTCGCCTATGCCATCGGGATGCTCGCCATCGCGCTGTTCTTCGCGAGCCGGTTGCGCGCCGGAGGCTTCATCACCATCGCCGACTTCCTGCGCGCGCGGTTCGGGCCGGGGACCGAGGCGCTCGCCGCGATCGTCATCGCGCTCTCGGCCACCACCTGGTCGGCAGCGCAGCTGTTCGCTTTCGCCACCATCATCAGCGGAGCGGCGGGGATCGACTTCATCCCCGCGCTGATCGGCGCGACGCTGCTGGTGATGAGCTACACCCTGTTCGGCGGGCTGGCCGGCGATGTGGTCACCGACATCGTGCAGGGGGCGATCATCATCATCGCGATCCTCATCCTGTTCGCCCTGATGGTCGACGCCTCGGGCGGCTTCGGAGCGATGTGGGGCGCGGCCCCCACCACCGTCTGGACCTTCACCGCGCCCGGCGAGAGCTGGATCGACCGGGCCGAGCTGTGGCTCATCCCGATTGCCGGGACGATGGTGAGCCAGGAAGCTCTGTCGCGCACGCTCGCCGCCAGGTCGCCCGAAGACGCGCGGCGCGGGGCCTTGCTGGGCGCGGGGATCTACCTCGTGGTCGGCCTCGTCCCGGTGAGCTTCGGCCTGTTCGGCCCGCAGCTCGCGCCGGTGCTCGGCGTCACCTTCGGCGCGGACGAGGCCTATCTGCCGAGCCTCGCCGAAGCACTGTTCCCCCCGTGGCTGGTCATCATCTTCACCGGAGCGCTGGTTTCGGCGATCCTGTCCTCGGTCGACTCCGCATTGCTCGCTGTTTCGGCGGTGATGACCGAGAGCGGGTATCGCCGCCTCGCGCCCCAGGCCTCCCCCATCGCCCTGCTGCGCGCCGCGCGCGTCTCGACCATCTGCGCCGCCGCCCTCGCCGCGCTGCTCGCCGCGCAGGGGGAGAGCCTGCGCAACCTCGTGCTCGATGCGGGCGCGATCGCGGCTGCGCTGGCAGTGCCGATCATCGTCGGGCTGACGGGCTGGTCGACCAGCAACCGCGCGGCCATCGCGGCCATCGTCGCACAGATGGTCGTGCTCGGCGTGCTCGACCGGATGCTGGGCGTGCCGGGCGCGTTCCTGTGGATGATCGCGGCCGGAGCAGCGATGTTCGCCGCCGTCGCCCTCGCCGAGCGCCGACCCCTCGCCAGCCCCGCCTGAGCGAAGGGTTCGCGCCCGATACGCGTTATCCCGTTGATTGCGGGGGTCCGGATCCTAACCTTCATGCGTGTTCCTCCGCAATTGCCCCCGCGGTCACGGTGCTGTCATGTGCGGGCCGAGGGGCACAGCAACAGGGAGCGGCCATGTTCTACCTCCACATTCCCAAGACCGGCGGGCAGACGCTGGCGCGGCGGCTCGCCTCGGCCTTCCCCTCGGGCCGCGCGCATCTGCAGGACGGCCAGTTCACCTGCCCCGCAGACGCCCCCGCCCTTGCCGCCGCCCTCGCCTCGCATGACTTCGTCGAGGCGCATGTCACCGGGGAGCTGCTCCAGCACCACGCCCCCGCCGACCTGCTCGTCACCGTGCGCGAGCCGGTCTCCCAGATTGTCTCCAACTACCGCCACATCCGCCGCGAGCCCGACCGCCGCCTCTCCCGCGCCGCGCGCGAGCTCTCGCCGGACGCCTTCCTCGACCACTTCGGCGACTTCTTCGCCGACTTCCAGAGCCGCTACCTCCTCTCCGCCTTCTTGCCCCTCGAGCTGGAGCAGCAACGCCACGGCTTCTGGCCCACCGCCGCGCAGCACCTCCCCCCCATCCTCGACCGCATCCGCTGGCTCGTCCCCACCGACCGGATCGACGCCTTCGTCCCCCTGTGGGAGGCCGAGACCGCCCGCCGCGTCGCCGAGCCTGCCTACGCCACCAACCACGCGCCCGAGGACGACGTCGACCTCCCCGCGCTCGAAGCCGCGATCCGCGCGCGCCCGGCGCTGTTCGCGCTCGACAGCGTGCTCGACCAGGTCGCGCAGAGCCGCTTCGCCGCGTGGGCAGCCGCGGTGCGCGAGGCCGCCGCGCCGTGGGACTACCCCGCCAACGCCGCCCGCGTGTTCTACGACCAGGACGGCAGCGGCGTGTGGCTGCGGCAGGGCTGGTACCCCTCCGAGCCGACCCCGCAAGGCCCCGGCAACTGGGCCGGGCCGACCCGCCGCAGCGACCTCGCCATCCGCCGCACCCCCGCCTTCACCACGCTCGCCTTCGACGTGACCGTCATCAACGGCATCACCTTCACCGACATCGCCGCCTTCGACGCCAGCAGCTTCGCCGAGCTCCCCGTCACCCGCGAGGAGCTGGCGCAGGACCACTGGCGCTACCGCATCGACCTCACCGCGCTGCCCGCCGAGTGCACCGTCGCGCTGCTGGTCCCCGATTGCTACGCCCCGATCAACGTCTTCCCGGAAGGCGAGGACGGCGGGCTCGAACGCCGCAGCTTCATGGCGAGCGGGTGGGCGCTGGCGCTGGCCGCCGAGGCCGCGCTACAGGCCACCGCCCCGCTGGCCGAAGCGGCCGCGCCCACCGTCAAGGCCGCTGCCTGAACCTCAATACGGCCCGAAGGTGCGGATCGACGGGCCGCTGTTGGAGACACATGAGAAACTGTCCAAGGGAGAAAAACCCGGCCCGTTGAGTCCGGCGTCCGGGCGCGGCGTCGGGCGGTCGTCGAACGGGGCGAGCAGCGCGGCTTCGATCGCGGCATCCTCGCGGGCGGCGCTGTCGTCGTCCGCATCGGGGTCTGCCAGACTGTCGCTCTCGCCATCGCCCCCGCAGTCGCCTTCGCCTGTCTCCGCAAGGTTGGTTTCTTCACCCGCATCAGCGTCGGCGGCATCGCCCGCATCCGCGCCATCATCCGCATCGGCTTCGGCCTGATCCCTGTCGCAATCGTTCTCGGCGTGATCGTCCTCGTCCGCGTAGTCGTCGCCCTCATCCTCGTCGTGATTGCCGACGGGATAGCCCCAGCAATCCGTCGTCCGGTCGCCGTAGTCGTACCAGTCGCTCGGGTCGTCGTCCCAGTCGACCAGCTGCGGCGGATTGCGCAGCTTTTCGAGCTGTGCGTCGAAGTCCTCCGCCGCCCTGGTGACGTTGGTGGTGCTCGCCAGCCGGTCGAGCCGCCCGAGATGCGCGAGCAGCAGCCGCGCATCGTGGCGGGTGCGGGTGGCGACTTCCTCGCCGTGGTAGAACACCACCTCCTGCACCCCGTTCAAGGCCCGGTCGGCCAGCACCTCCTCGACCTGCGGGCGGGCAAGCACCAGCGCGGCATCCCACAGGTCGCGGAACGCAGGCGAAGCGCGCCGCATCCGGTAGAGATGCGCGCGGGAGACGCCGACCTGCTGCGCCGCCGCGCGGACATTGCCCCATTGGGCGAGGGTCGCGCAAAAGGTCGCCTGCGTGTCAGGCGCTAGATCGGGCTGGTGGAGGTGGGTGGCGGGGGTTTCGGTGGTGGGGATTTGGGTGAGAGACATGGGCGCAGCTCCTTGGGGTGAGGGGGGTTCGGTCGCGTCAGCGACCGCAAGGCCGAACGGCCGCCCGCAGGCCCGTCAGGGCCGAGGATAGCCAAGCGGGCGGAGGCCCGCGCCGGCGCTTGAGGCAAACAAACGCGCCCGGAGGGTAGATTGGGGTGGGGGGTGTAGGAAAGCGATGATCCTCCCCGGCACGGGGAGGGGGCCATGCGCAGCATGGTGGAGGGGCGGGCGGGGGTTGTCCGAGTCTTCAGACGGGCCCACCCCCAGCCCCTCCCGCAAGCGGGAGGGGAGCATCAGCGCCGTCAATCCCCCTCCCGCTTGCGGGAGGGGTTAGGGGTGGGCCAGTAGCAACTGGCGAAGGCCCGCGCCAGCGTTTGAGCCAAATAGCCACCTACGGCGGGTAGGTCGGGGCCGATAAAATACGAAAGTGAGGCGATGCCCTACAGATCGTAATCCTCGGAGTCGCTTTCCGCGAAATGGGGACGGTGATCATCGATTACGGTTTCAGGCAACAACTTCGCAGCCATCGTCAGAATGTCGATCAACTTTAGCGCATCGGCTCTGGTGGCCAACTCTCCGACCACACGAAAGCGATCCCGCATCAATTCCACTGAGAATGGCTCAGCTGCGGGCGCAAATCGAGGAGGCGAGACGATAGTCCCCGCTGTCATGGTAGGCGAAGGTGTCGGTACCGTCCTGCTGAACGAAGTCTCAAGAGCCTTAGCGTCGGGCGCTTTGAAGTCATCTGCCACTCCGCCAACGAGGTCCATAGTCTCGCTATAAGCCACGATTACGCTATCCACAGCTGACGACGCGAAACCATTGCGCAGCAACCAACTCCGAAGATTTGTATCACTGGGGCGGCGACCGTCGAATTGAGCATTGAGGCGCTGGAATAGCGCTGGACCATCTGCGGCCTGTCGCAGTGCGTCCGCTCTTTCTTCTTCCGAGGCCGGATGCATAATCGCCATTGCAAGGGGCGACACACGGAAATTTTTATCCTTCGTTTCCTCTAGCAAGCCGTACTTCAGCAGCGCAGAAACGACTTTAAGCGACGCGCCGTTCATTCCTGAATATCCGAGGTGCTCCGCGACAGTCTCCTTGCTAGCCGGAATCGTCTGCTCTTTACTGTAGATTTTTTCAATCCGCTCGATTGCAGCGGGCAGGCTGATCGCCGGAAAATTGGGGCTACGAACGCGCGCCATGTTGTCCTCCTACTGTCGCTAACGCCGATATCGCATTTTTTTACGCCACCGTCAATATTACGCGGCATAACTCAACGGCGCGCTTGACGCGCGGCAGCTTGTCGGCGTACGAGCGGTGTTGCCATGAAGGAGAATCGAATGCCTACGCATGTCTGTCGGTACGATCGCTTAATCGCGAGCCGTCACACACGTCGGGCACCATTTGCCTACACTGGCAAGAAAAAGGGGCACGACATGCGCCGCGCCCCTTAGGAAGCCTGGATCAGATTGCGGCCCCTGAAAAGGGTGAGCTATCCAAAACCGGCCATCTACATCTGCCCACGTAGGCAGATTCGGTTAAGGAAGCAAGAACGAGTGGCCGCGCCCTTTTGGAGACACGACAAGTGTCGAGCCACGACAAGCCCGCCCCGGCGGGTAAGAAGTGGATCTGCCGTCCGTGGATCACGCGGAACGGAAAGCGCATCTATGCGAGCCAGTATGGCATGCAGGCTTTCTGTTTCCTCGTGAACGCCTGAGGCAGACACCACCCTCTCCAAACGTCTCGTGAACCGAATAGCGGACGTGGCTGATTATGGATCGAGTTCGGAGTAGGAAAGCTTAGTTTGCTTTCTCGATCCACTTACAAAGTCGGCGGTCGATAATCGACCGCCGACACCTTCATTGCTCGAACCCTTCGGAACGACGGTCGCCCCTCCACCGTGCTACGCATGGTCCCCCTCCCCTGAAGGGGAGGATTGCTTGGCACGCCCCTCCACCATCCGCTCGCGCGGATGGTCCCCCTTCCCTGAAGGGGAGGAATGCAATCTTGGCCTCTTGGCGGCTTGGCGCGAACCACTGATTTCTTGAGTGGGCGTGCGCTGTGGTCGGGCATCTCGTGCCCACCCCCGGCCCCTCCCGCAAGCGGGAGGGGAGAAGAGCAATCTCTTCGTGTCTTCGTGTGAGATAACCCTCGGGGAAGATTGGCCCGCCCCTCCACCACCCGCTGGTGCGGGTGGTCCCCCTCCCCGAGCGAGCTCGGGGAGGATTATTTCGCCAGCAGCGGCGCCAGATACCGCCCCGTAAACGACCGCGGCTCCTTCACCACCTTCTCCGGCACGCCCTCAGCCACGATCTCCCCACCCCGCACACCCCCCTCCGGCCCCAGGTCGATAATCCAGTCCGCGGTCTTGATCACGTCGAGGTTGTGTTCGATCACCACCACCGAATTGCCGCCGTCGACCAGCCGGTGCAGCACTTCCAATAACTTGCGCACATCCTCGAAGTGGAGGCCGGTGGTCGGCTCGTCGAGGATGTACAGCGTCTGCCCGGTGCTCCGCCGCGCCAGTTCCTTCGCCAGCTTCACCCGCTGCGCCTCGCCGCCGGACAGGGTCGTCGCCTGCTGGCCGACCTTCACATAGCCCAGCCCCACCTCGTTGAGCATCCGCATCTTCTCGCGGATCGAGGGGACGGCCTTGAAGAAACCTTCCGCATCCTCGATCGTCATGTCGAGCACGTCGGCGATCGAGTGGCCCTTGAACTTCACCTCGAGCGTCTCGCGGTTGTAGCGGCGGCCGTGGCATTCCTCGCAGGTGACGTAGACGTCGGGGAGGAAGTGCATCTCGATCTTGATGAGGCCGTCGCCCTGGCACTTCTCGCAGCGCCCGCCCTTGACGTTGAAGGAGAAGCGCCCCGGCTTGTACCCGCGCGCGAGGCTTTCGGGGAGCCCTGCGAACCAGTCGCGGATCTGGGTGAAGGCGCCGGTGTAGGTGGCGGGGTTGCTGCGGGGCGTGCGGCCGATCGGCGACTGGTCGATCTCGATCACCTTGTCGCAATATTCGAGCCCGGTGATGGCGTCGTGCGCGCCCGCGATCACCCGCGCGCCGTTGAGCACGCGGGCCGCGCCTGCCTGCAGCGTGTCGATGGTGAGCGAGGACTTGCCGCTCCCGGAGACGCCGGTGATGCAGGTGAAGGTGCCGAGCGGGATCTTCGCGGTGACGCCCTTCAAATTGTTCGCCCGCGCGTTCTTGACCGTGATGTGGTGCCCGTTGCCCTTGCGGCGCTTGGCGGGCACCTCGATGCGGCGCTTGCCGGTGAGGTAGTCCGCGGTGAGCGAGCCCTTGGCCTTGAGGATGTCCTTGAGGCTGCCTTGCGCCACCACCTCGCCGCCATGCACCCCCGCGCCGGGGCCGAGATCGACGATGTGGTCAGCCGCGCGGATCGCGTCCTCGTCATGCTCGACCACGATCACGGTGTTGCCGAGATCGCGCAGGCGCTTCAACGTTTCGAGCAGCCGGTCGTTATCGCGCTGGTGGAGGCCGATGCTGGGTTCGTCGAGCACATACAGCACCCCCGAAAGCCCGCTGCCGATCTGGGAGGCGAGGCGGATGCGCTGACTCTCGCCCCCGGAGAGCGTGCCCGAGGTGCGATCGAGGTTGAGGTAATCGAGGCCGACGTTGTCGAGGAAGCCCAGCCGCTCGTTAATCTCTTTCAGGATGGCCTTGGCGATCTGCGACTGCGTGGCGGTGAGCTGCGCGTCGAGGCCGAGGAACCACGCCTTGGCATCCGCGACGCTCATCGCCACCGGCGTGGCGATGTCGGTGCCCGCGATCTTCACGCTCAGCGCCTTCTCGTTGAGCCGCTTGCCGCCGCAGGTCTCGCACGGCTGCGCGGTCTGGTACTTCGCCAGCTCCTCCTGCATCCACGCGCTTTCGGTCTGGAGCAACCGGCGGTTCAAGTTGCCGATCACGCCCTCGAACGGCTTGTTGACGGTGTATTCGCGGCGCCCGTCCTTGAAGGTCAGCGGCACCGGCATCCCGCCCGTGCCGTGGAGGATGATGAGCTTCTGATCGGGCGCGAGGGCGTTCCACGGCGTCGTCAGGTCGAAGCCATAGGCCTTGGCGAGGCTCGCCAGCACCTGCATGTAATAGGGCGACGGCGGGTTCGACTTGGCCCAGGGCACCACCGCGCCCTGCTTGAGGGTCAGCGCCTCGTTGGGCACCACCAGCTGCGGATCGAACAGCATCTTCTCGCCGATCCCGTCGCAGGCCGGACAGGCCCCTTGCGGCGCGTTGAACGAGAACAGCCGCGGCTCGATCTCCTCGATGGTGAAGCCCGAGACCGGGCAGGCGAATTTCTCGGAGAAGACGATGCGGTTGGGGGGGAGGCCAGTGCCCTTCATCTTCCCGGCACCACCCCCAAACCCCTCCTCTGACGAGGAGGGGGCTTTTGCGCCCTTCTCCCCCTCCTCTTCAGAGGAGGGGGTCGGGGGGTGGTGCAGTGCCGCCACCGTGCCATCCGCCAGATCGACATAGGCCAGCCCCTCGGCCAGCTTGAGCGCCTGTTCGAAGGAATCCGCCAGCCGCGTCTCGATCCCCGCCTTCACCGCGATCCGGTCAACCACCACTTCGATGTCGTGCTTGAACTTCTTGTCGAGCGCGGGGGCTTCCTCGATGGGATACATCTCCCCGTCGATCCGCACGCGGGTGAAGCCGGCGCGCTGCCATTCGGCGAGCTCCTTCCTGTATTCACCCTTGCGCCCGCGCACTACCGGCGCGAGCAGATAGAGCCGCGTGCCCTCGGGCAGGGCCATCACCCGGTCGACCATCTGGCTGACGGTCTGCGCGGAAATCGGTTCGCCCGTTGCAGGCGAATAAGGCACGCCGACCCGCGCCCACAGCAGGCGCATATAGTCGTAGATCTCGGTCACTGTCGCCACAGTCGAGCGCGGGTTGCGGCTGGTGGTCTTCTGCTCGATGGAGATCGCTGGGCTGAGCCCGTCGATATGCTCGACATCGGGCTTCTGCATCATCTCGAGGAACTGGCGCGCATAGGCGCTCAGCGATTCCACGTAACGCCGCTGGCCCTCGGCATAGATCGTATCGAAGGCGAGGCTCGACTTCCCGCTCCCCGAAAGCCCCGTCACCACGATCAGCGCATCGCGCGGCAGATCGATGTCGATACCCTTGAGATTATGCTCGCGCGCACCGCGCACGGAGATTTTGGTAAGGCTCATGGGAAAAGTCTGTTCCGCAAATGTTCGCTGATGTAAAGAGCGCGGCCCCCTGATTCCCCGACCCCGCGTCGATGGAGCGAGTGGTGCGCCGATTGGTTCCTGCCAGCGGTGCCGCACGTCGCGCCCGGACATGGTTTACAAAGGCCTAATTTCAAGGCATCTTTCCTGCCTTGCTCGCCGTGGGAACACCATATGGTTCGGCGGGCCTTCGGGATGAGCCGGTGCATCTTTGGCGTTCCGTGAGATCGTCAGGACACCCGTCTGATCGTCGGGATCGCATGAGTATGCGCGGCTTGCCCTGCAGCCCTTGGGGGCGTGCGCGCAGTCAATCGATACCAAGGGGGGAGAACCGACATGACGACCGAAACAAAAGCAACGATGGACGCCGGCACGAAATCGGACCGGACGATCATCATGACCTGCACGCCGGTGCTGACCTATCCCTCGCCCGGCAACTTTGGCGCTACCGTGACATTCACCCAGTCCGGCGGCGATCCCAACGGCATGAACGGACGCGTCGATGCGAATGGCAATATCCGCCTCACCAACATGCCGAGCAACGCAAACTACAATCACAATGTCGACATCACGATCGAACTTGATACCAGCCAGTTGGTCGATCAGAATGGGAACTCCGTTGTGGGCCGGTGGGCTTTGGCTACCGAGTCTTCAGGCACTGGCCCCGGCACAGGCTTCTGCTGGTTCTGCGGGGTGAACGCCGATGGCAGTTACAACGCCTCATTGCCGATCACGATCGACGGGATGACCACCTCACGGACCGGCGACACCGAAGTGCTGATCAACGACGATACGGCCGACGACGGGCCGAGCTATGCCTATTGCCTCGGGCTGGTGCTACCCGACTTCAACAACTACTACATCACGCTCGATCCCCGCATCACCACCAAGGATCTGCAGAGCGCTTCCTTCATGCTCAAGGAATAGCTCCAGAGCCTGTCCTGCTTAGGCAAATGCTCTAACGCTCACGCAGATAGGCGGGGTGGCGAAAGCCCCGCCTGTCGAGCGAAGCGGCGATCTTTTGCGCCTGCGCGGTCTGGCCCAGCCGCTTGAGCAGCAGGAACCGTTCGTCATCGGCGCTGGCGAGTTCCGGCGCGCTTTCAAGTCCGCGTGTCCAGAACCCGCGCGCCGCATCTGCCCTGCCCAGACGGGCTTCGATATCGCCGGCCAGCAGCAGGGCGGCGGCGTGATCGGTGCTGTCCTCCTTGCTCGCAAGCAGCGCGATGGCCTTTTGTGCCAGTGCCCGGGCCGCGTCGCCGTTTCCACTCGCGAGCTCAAGCCTTGCACCATTCAGCAGCGCCCTTCGGCGTGATTCTTTCGACCATTCGGTATTGGTCGGGTCCGTGGCGATCATCCGGTCGAGCAACGCTGTGGCACCATCGAGCAACACGCGGCTTTCCCCGAGGCGGCCCGCGTAGATCAGCGTGGCAGCCTTGTTGATCCGGCCGCCGACATCGGTCTGCTGCCATTCGGTGTTGGCAGGCTCCATCCGGCGCAGCGCGGCGTTTACCGCGATCCCCCTGTCTTGGGAGCGGAGCGCCGCATCGATGTCGCCGGCCTCCAGTTGCGCGCGTGCAAGATACTGGAGCGCCACCGCCAGCCGGTTTCTGGCCGAAGCGTTGGCAGGCTCGCGCGCCAGAATTGAATCATAGATGGTGACTTCGCGCTGGTGCAGCGTCAGTGCTTCCGTCAGCTTGCCCAGATTGCCCTTCGCGAGCCCCAGCCAGTTCGCCGCCATCCCGATCTCGAGTTGCTGCTCCGCCTCGAAGGCGCCGCCCGCAGCAATCGCCTCGGCCATCTTCAGCGAATTGGCAAAGGCGGGCTCCGCCTCGGCGTGCCGCCCCTGAGCATCGAACATCACGCCAAGGTTGTTTTCGGCGTAGCTGCTCTCCATCAGCCACTTGGGGTTCCCGGGATCGAGCGCGACCAGCTGATCGGCGAGCCGCTTGTATTCGCGGAACTGCGGCTCGGCGCGCTCAATCTCCCCGCGGTTATAGGCAATGTAGCCGACCCAGAACACGCTCTGGGCATGGTCGAAGATGCGCTGGGCGTTATCGGGATCGCGCGCAAGCTGCTCGCCGGTTGTCGCAGCTGCCTCGGTAAAGGCCTTGAGCGCCTCCTTGCTGTCGCCGCGCAGGTTGGACATCTCGCCCACCAGCAGCAGAGCGCGCGCGCGTCTCCCCAAGGCATCTGCGTCAAGGTCACCCAGCTTCTGCCTGGCGTAGTAATCGAGCGCGCGTGACCCCACCACCTCGAGCGCATCGAGCCGCCCGACTGGCTCCAGCTTGTCGCGCAGATCGGTAAGCATGAATTCGACCAAACCGTCGGCCTGGTTGCGCTGGAATTCGGCCTCGTTGCGCGCTTCCACCGCGAACCATGTCAGCGTGCCCATCACCGCCGTCAGCATCAGCGAGGCGGCAACCACTGCGCGGGTGCGCAAGGCGCGGCGGCGATCGTCGCGGCGTACCAGCTCGTCGAGCCCCACGCCGAGCATCGCCGCGGCGAGCTTGAGCCGCGCCATTCGCCTGCCATCGCCGCTGTCACGCGCATCGGCGGCAAGCGGCGTGTCCTCGGCCTCGTCGGTGATCGTCAGGTCGCTCGCCACCCGGTGGGTCAGCGCCTTGGGGAAACACTCCCGGTCAGAATCGCCGGGCTCGCCATCGACGATCAGCGCCAGCACCTTGGCGGGATCGCGGTGGGTCTTGAACCATGCCAGCTCGCGGTTGACCCATTGTGACTTCGCCGAACGGGGCGAGCAGATGACGATCAGGAACTCGCTGCCCGCCAGCGCCGCCTCGACCGCCGCGCCGATGCTGGAGCCCGCCGCTTCCTCCTCGCGGTCCTTGAACAGCGGGTGCAGGCGCGCGGGGACCGGGCCATGTCCCTTGTCCTCGCCCACCAGCGCGCGCGGGGTGCGATAGGTCTCGATCGCGTGCTGGAGCCACTTGCCCCACTTGGCATCGGCCCAGCTGTAACTGATGAACGCCTTGTAGCGATAAGCGTCCGTCTGATCGCCCATATCAACCCCCCAGCTGATATCCGATGACAAAGGCACCGATGGCGTTCTGACCCCAGTGCGATGCCTGCCCGGCAAGTCTAGGCGATTTGCCCGAATAGGCAAATCCGGGGGGCGCGGGCGCAGCGGTGGCCGTGATCCCCGTATGGCGACAAGCCCATGTCGATGCGCCGGACGCGGCCTGCGGTATGCGAGGAACTATCGGAATTTCATGGAGATAGTGCGGCGAGCAGCGGCCCTATAGAAAATCTGAAGGCGCAAACCCCTTGCAAATCTGCCAGTTAATGCAGGTCGCTGACATTCTCCAGCCGGGGTTCTTCAGGGTCGCAACCTGGCACGCCTGCCGAGCGATGGTCCAGTGCCGGGGCATGAGAGCAGAGTTTCCCCAAACTTTCCCCTGCTCTGCATGTCCCGGCCATTTTGGGGCGAGGGACTATCCGGTCACCAGCGCCCTCGCCCCAACCTCCCCCAGCCAGCGCGCGTTTACGCCCCAGCCTTGCGCGATCACCTCGGGCGATAGCGCCTGTGTGGGCGGGCCATCGGCCATCAGGCGCCCATCCTTCAGCACCAGCACCCTCTCGGCGTGGTTCATCGCGATGGCGAGATCGTGGAGCACCACCACCACCCCCTGCCCGCGCGCCGCGCAGGCCTTGAGATGCGCGATCAGGCCCAGCTGATGGGCGAGGTCGAGCGCGGCGAGCGGTTCGTCGGCGAGGATCCAGCGCGGCTCTCCCGCCAGCACGCGGGCGAGCAGCACCCGCGCGCGCTCGCCGCCCGAGAGCTGGCTGACCGGGCGGTGGCGCAAAGCCTCGCAATCGAGCGCTGCCAGCGCCGCGGCAATCGCCTCGGTGCCGCGATCGCGCCACGGGAGACGGCCCAGCGCGACCAGTGTTCCGACCGCAACGTCCCACGCGATGTCGGGGGTCTGCGGCAGGTAACCGATAGCCTGCGCGCGCGTGCGCGGGGGCGTGGCAGCAAGGTCACTCCCGTCGAGCAACACGCTACCGGCGGCAGGCGTGAGCAATCCGGCCAGCCCCAGCAGAAGGCTCGATTTGCCCGCGCCATTGGGGCCGACGATGGCGGTAATCTCGCCGGGGGCGAGCGCGGCGGAGAGGCTCTCCACCACCCGCGTCCCGCCGCGCGTCAGGCTAAGGTTCTCGGCCGCCAGCATCACACCTGCCCCCGCCGCATTCGGAGCAGCAGCCACCCGAAGAACGGCGCCCCGATCAGCGACAATGCAATCCCGAGCCGCAGCTCGGTGACCAGCGGCAGGATCCGCACCACGCTGTCCGCCGCCAGCACCAGACCCGCGCCCGCGAGCGCGCTCGGCAGGATCAGGCTCGACGGCAGGCGGTCGGTCAGCGGGCGCACCAGATGCGGGACGACCAGGCCGACAAAGCCGATGATCCCCGCCACCGCCACCCCCGCGCCCACGGTCAGCCCCACACCGGCCACGAGGAGCAGCAGCAGCCGTGCGGGATCGAGCCCCAGCGAACGCGCCGCCTCCTCGCCCAGCGTCAGCGCGTCGAGGCTGCGCGCGGCGAGCGCCAGCACCGCGATGCCGGCGGCGATCAGCGGCGCGGCGATCGCGACCTCGCGCCACGAACCGTCGGTGAGCGCGCCATTGAGCCACAGCACGATTTCGGACAGCGCAAAGGGATTGGGCGCGAGGGTTATCGCCAGCGCGGTCAGCGCCCCTGCAAGGCTCGCCAGCATCAGTCCGGCGAGCGTGAACAGCGCAATCCCGCCGCCCGCGCCGCCCGCTGCATCGGAAGACGTGCGCCCGGCGATGAGCGCGAGCGCCGCCATGCCCAGCCCTGCTCCGGTGAGCGCCATGGCAGGCAGGCTCCACGCCGCAAGCGCGGGCGGCACCCATGCGCCGAGCCAGAAACTCGCCACCGCGCCCAGCGCCGCCATCGGGGCGATGCCGAACAGGCCGGGATCGGCGAGCGGGTTCCTCAGATAGCCCTGCATCGCCGCCCCCGCCGCGCCCAGCCCCGCGCCGATGGTCACCGCCAGCACCGCCCGCGGCAGGCGCAATTCGGCGAGGATCAGCGCGGCGTTGTGCGGCCAGCCGCTGCCGAACGGGTCGATCCACACCCGCCCCGCCAGCAGCGAGAGCGGCAGCAGCACCGCGAGCAGCGCCGCGAAGATCAGGCTCGCGCGGTTCATGGCCGCCGCTCCACCTCGGCGCGGATCGTTTGCAGCCGCGCGCGCGCCCTCGGGATGGTCGGCCCGCCGCAATAGATCAGCGAGGGATCGAAGGCGGCGATGTGGGTCTGCTTCAACAGCCCTTCGAGCACCGGATGCCGCTGCCCCTGCGCATCGCCCGCGACCAGCAACACGCGCGGCGGATCAGCCAGCACGGTTTCGAGCCGCACCGCATCGGCCTGCTTCAGCCCGCGCGCGGCGGCGTGGCTGGTGAAGCCCGCTTCGCGCAGCAGCTCGGCAATCAGCGTGTTCTCGCCCGCGACGATCTCGCCCGGTTGCCAGAGCAGCGCGTCGATGGGTGGGCGGGTCGTCGGCAGCGGTGCGGCGATGCGCGCCGCCAGCGCCTCGCCCTTGGCCGCCTGCCCCGCCAGCCGCGCGATCTCGCGCACCTGCGCGGCGCTGGCGGCGACGGTGGCGGGGCTATCGAAGGTCACGACCTTAAGGCCTGCGCGTTCGAGCGCGCTGCGGGTCGGCTGCGGCAGGAAGATCGAGGCGAACACCAGATCGGGCGCGCGCGCGATCACTTCCTCCGCCGTGCCGCCGGTGACAGCGTAGCGGGCGGCGACGCTGACCGGGATCGAGCTGGACAACGGATCGCGGCTGTAATGCGATAGCGCGAGCACCTGATCGGGCGCGGCGACCTCGACGAGGATCGCGTCGATACAGGGGTTGAGGCTGACGATGGCGGGCGTGTCACTGGCGCGGTGCACGGGGGCGGGGGCGCAGGATGCGATGAGGCAGGTGCTCGCCAGCGCAGCGAGGCACCGAGCGCCCTTCCCCGAAATATTGATACGATCCCGCGCCATGTCTGTTCGGCAGCGATAGGGTGGCGCAGGCGGGGGTGCAAGTTTGGGACCTCCCCACCCCCCCCCGGGCTTGACCCGGGGCCCAGCTTCTTTCGCGGAGACATGAGTGGCTACCTCCGGCCCGCCAACGGACGGGCCGCAAGCGCACGCGCGCGCCCCGCAGCTGCTCGCGCGAAGCGCGAAACGCAGCGAGGACTGCACGCCGGAGGGCGTGCAGCAACCAAAAAAGCTGGGCCCCGGGTCAAGCCCGGGGAGGGGGAAATCTTCAGCGATACTCAACAATCACTCCCCGCCCTGTCCGGTTTCGGGACGCGGGGGTGCTGGCCGCTCGCGGTGGGGGATCGAGGGGGCTAGGGCCGACGCACCCCATGACTCACCTGCGCGCGCCCTTCCCAACCGTCCCCTCCGCCCCGCGCAAGAGCTGGCGCAAGCGGCTCGCGGTGCTGCTCGCGGCGATCACCGTGCCGGCGATGGCCGCGCCCGGCGGCTTTGCCTCGCTGCCCGGCCCCGCGGTCGAGAACACCGCCGCGCTCGCGACCCGCAAGGCCGCCGCCGCCGCGCTGCCGTTCGAGCGGCCCGGGATGAGCTTCCCCGGCTCGGCATTCTTCTACCTCGCAGACCCGGACGAGGCGGCGCTGATTACCCTGCCCTCCAGCGATCCGCGCGGAATGGGCGGCGAGGATGGCCGCGCGCTCGGCACGCTGATCGACGTCGGCGCCCCTGCCCGCGCCTTCTCCGGCCCCGCCAGCGGCATCAGCCAGCTGCGCGCGCAGGAATGCCTGTCGCAAGCCGTGTGGTACGAGGCCGCCAGCGAGAGCGAGGCAGGCCAGCGCGCAGTGGCGCAGGTGGTGCTCAACCGCGTCGCGCACCCCGCCTGGCCGTCGAGCGTGTGCGGCGTGGTCTATCAGGGCTCGCAGCGCTCGACCGGCTGCCAGTTCACCTTCACCTGCGACGGCAGTTTGGCGCGGCGGCCTTCGGGCGCCAGCTGGGCGCGCGCGCAGCGCATCGCGGCGGACGCATTGGCGGGCCGGGTCTATGCCCCCGTCGGCCTCGCCACGCATTACCACACGCTCTGGGTCGATCCCTATTGGGCGGGGAGCCTCGACCATATCGGCACGATCGGCGCGCACCGCTTCTACCGCAATCGCGGCGCGAGCGGCGCGGCAGGGGCGTTCCGCGCGGCCTATTCCGGATTCGAGCCGCTGGTGAGCGGGCGCACGGCCCCGCCGGTATTCGCCGCGAGCGAGGCGCTGGCCGGGACGCGCACGGCGTTGTCGGCAAGCGCGCCGGATTATGCCAGCCCGCCGCCTGCTCCAGTCGCAGCGCCGCCCGCCGCCACTGCGAGCGCAGCCGGAACCGCGAACGCCGCCTATGCAGGGACAGGCGCGGTGAGGTCCGAATATGCGCGCGCGGGCCAGTGGAAAGCCGCGCCAGCCGCCACGCCCGCGCAGTAACGAGCGCTGCGGGATTCCCCGCAGATCAGGGTTAAGCCCCTCGAAACCGTGTTGTCACACGAAGGCTTAGCGGCAGGCTGCTAGAGCGACTGTCCCGCCGCCGTATCCCGGCAGGCGGGCCATAACTCGCTGAAAGTCGCCCATCATGTCCCTGCGCTTTGCTTCGCCCCGCACCGTCACCCATCGTCCGGGCTGGCGCGCGGCGGGGCGCGGATTGCTCGCTCCGGCGCTAGCGCGCGCGGCCAATGACAATGGCCCTGTCGCCGAGTCCCCTGTAGCCACGCGCTTCGATCCGCTGCTGACCAAGGCCCTGCGCCACTTTGCCGTCCACGGCCTCGCCGCGACCGAGGCGGCCGTCGACGCCGCCGCCGAAGCGCGGTTGTGCGGCGATGAGGATGCGAAAGACCATTGGCTGGCGCTGGCGCAGATGTTCGATCGCCGAGCGGCGATTGCCGGTGCCCGTTCCGCCCCCGCCTGACCTTACCGCAGGCGCGCTACGGCGTTTCCCTTAGGGGCTGGATTGGGGCGCTTATTGCAACTGCGAACTGTTTGCAAAGATAGTTGCACCTCCTCGCCTTTTGACGGTTGCAATCGCGTTTTGAGCGGCCTACCGCCCCCGGTGTAACGGGTGCCTGGCCGCTTGGGACGGGTCTGTGCACCGGCGCAATATCCCTTCGGATGCGCCACCCCTCCTCGTCCCGACCGGATCAGGGAAGGACGTCCACACATGGCCCGCAAGAAGATCGCTCTCGTTGGCGCAGGCAATATCGGCGGCACGCTCGCCCACCTCGCCGCCTTGAAGGGCCTTGGCGATATCGTGCTGTTCGACGTGGTCGAAGGCATTCCGCAGGGCAAGGCTCTGGACCTCTCGCAGTGCGGCCCGGTCGAAGGCTTCGACGCGAGCATCACCGGCACCAACGACTATGCCGATATTGCAGGCGCGGATGTGGTGATCGTCACCGCGGGCGTGGCGCGCAAGCCCGGCATGAGCCGCGACGATCTGCTCGGCATCAATTTGAAGGTGATGAAGGCGGTCGGCGAAGGCATCCGCGACAATTGCCCCGATGCCTTCGCGATCTGCATCACCAACCCCTTGGACGCGATGGTGTGGGCGCTGCGCGAGTTCTCGGGCCTCCCGGCGAACAAGGTTGTCGGGATGGCGGGCGTGCTGGACTCGGCGCGCTTCGCGACCTTCCTCGCGTGGGAATTCGGCGTCTCGGTGAAGGACGTGAACGCCTTCGTGCTCGGCGGGCACGGCGACACCATGGTGCCGGTGCTCTCCTATTCGACCATCAACGGCATTCCGGTTGCCGACATGGCGAAGATCAAGGGCATTTCCGAAGCGCGCCTCGGCGAGATCGTCCAGCGCACCCGTTCGGGCGGCGGCGAGATCGTCGCGCTGCTCAAGACCGGCTCGGCCTTCTACGCCCCCGCCACCAGCGCCATAGCGATGGCCGAAGCCTATTTGGGCGACCAGAAGCGCATCCTGCCCTGCGCGGTGCAAGTTGACGGCAAGTATGGCCTCGACGGGCTGTATGTCGGCGTCCCGGTGGTGATCGGCGCGGGCGGCGCGGAAGAGGTGATCGAGATCGCCCTCACCGACGAGGAAAAGGCCAACCTCCAGGTCAGCGTCGATGCGGTCAAGGAACTGCTCGAAGCGTGCAAGGCGCTGGATAGCTCGCTGGCATGATGGCGTTGGACGGGCTCTTGCTCCTTTTGGCCATTCTGGGCCTTGGCGCAGCGCCCGTGCTGCTTGCGGCAATCTTTTCGACTTGGCGAAAGGTCAACATCGTCGGCGGAGCCACGTTGCTGACCCTCATCGCCATCGTCGCTTTCGGACCACAGGAGCCGCACCCTTACATTCCCGTCATGGCAATGATGATGCTTGGCGGATTGGTGCTCGGCTGGCTGATTGCATACCTGATTACACTGTCGAAATCTTCGAAACCCGATCCCGGAGTTCAATGAATGTCCATCCTCGTAAACAAAGACACCAAGGTCATCACGCAAGGTATGACCGGCAACACCGGCACCTTCCACACCCAGGCCGCGCTCGATTACGGGACGCAGATGGTCGGCGGCGTGACACCCGGCAAGGGCGGCACCACCCATATCGGCCTCCCGCAGTTCGACACCGTGCGCGAAGCCAAGGCCGCGACCGGCGCGACCGCAAGCTGCATCTACGTCCCGCCGCCGTTCGCCGCCGACGCGATCTGCGAGGCGATCGATGCCGAGATCGAGCTGATCATATGCATCACCGAGGGCATTCCGGTGCTCGATATGGTGCGGGCCAAGCGCGCGCTTTCGGGCTCCAAGTCGCGGCTGATCGGCCCCAACTGCCCCGGCGTGCTGACCCCCAACGAGTGCAAGATCGGGATCATGCCCGCCAACATCTTCAAGAAGGGCAGCGTCGGCATCGTCTCGCGTTCGGGCACGCTTACCTATGAAGCGGTGCACCAGACCACCATGGCGGGCCTCGGCCAGACCACCGCGGTCGGCATCGGCGGCGATCCGGTCAACGGCACCAATTTCATCGACGTGCTCGACCTGTTCCTCGACGATCCGGAAACCGAGAGCATCATCATGATCGGCGAAATCGGCGGCAGCGCCGAAGAAGAAGCCGCCGCCTTCATCAAGGCCGAACGCGCCAAGGGGCGCAGCAAGCCGATGGTCGGCTTCATCGCCGGGCGCACCGCCCCTCCGGGCCGCCGCATGGGCCACGCAGGCGCGATCGTCTCGGGCGGTCAGGGCGGCGCGGAAGACAAGATCGCGGCGATGGAAGCCGCCGGCATCCGCGTCTCGCCCTCGCCCTCGCTGCTCGGCGAAACGCTCGCCGCGGTGCTCAAGGAAACCGCGTAACCGCAAGGCAAGTCCCTGTTCAGGCGGGGACTTGTACCCTTCACTCCCCCTCCTCCCCGGAGACCCGTCATGGGCAACGAACCGCAGAACTTCATCCCCGCCCTCACCGATCAGGAAGGCCCGCAGCCCGGCCCTTCGTGGGAGCGGCGGGGGTGGCTCGATGCGCTGGCGGACAGCGCCGCCGATCTGACCGCCGCGATGGACCCGACCGAGATGCGCCTTGCGGTCGCCAAGGCGGCGAAGGATGCGGGCCAGCCGTCCGACCCCAAGGCGATCGAAAAGGCCGCCGCGCTCTCGATCGCGGCAATGACGCTGGTGCGCCTCTACCGCGTGCGCGGCCACATGGCGGCGGACCTCGATCCGCTCGGCCTTAGCAATCGCGAAGGCCCGGCGGACCTGACGCTCGAATGGCACGGCCTCGCGGGAAAGGAGAACGAGGACGTCTATGTCGGCGGCGTGCTCGGCATGGAATGGACCACGGTCGGCAAGCTCCACCAGCGCCTGCGCGAAGTGTATTGCGGCAAGGTTGGCCTCGAATACATGCACATCGCCGACACCGAGGAACGCCGATTCCTGCAGGACAAGTTCGAAAAGCCCGGCGAGACGATCCAGTTCACCCCCGAAGGCAAGAAGGCGATCCTCGCCGCGGTGCTGCGCGGGGAAGGCTATGAGGAATTCCTCGCCAAGAAGTATGTCGGCACGAAGCGCTTCGGCCTCGATGGCGGCGAATCCATGATCCCGGCATTGGAAGCCGTGATCAAGCACGGCGGCAGCGCGGGCGTACGCGAAATCATCTACGGCATGGCCCACCGCGGGCGATTGAACGTGCTCGCCAACGTGATGGCCAAGCCCTACCGCGTGATCTTCCACGAATTCTCGGGAGGTTCGGCCAACCCCGATGATGTCGGCGGTTCGGGCGACGTAAAGTATCATCTCGGCACCTCGACCGACCGCGAGTTCGACAGCATCAGCGTTCACATGAGCCTTGTTCCCAACCCCTCGCACCTCGAGACGGTAAACCCGGTTGTGCTCGGCAAGACCCGCGCACAGCAGGCGATCCGCGATGACCTGAAGAACAAGGATCAGGTGCTCCCCGTGCTGATCCACGGCGATGCCGCCTTTGCGGGTCAGGGCGTGGTGTGGGAAAGCCTCTCGCTCTCGGGCGTGCCCGGTTACGATACCGGCGGCTGCATCCACTTCATTATCAACAACCAGATCGGCTTCACCACCAGCCCCAAATTCTCGCGCGGATCGCCCTACCCCAGCGACGTCGCCAAGGGCGTGATGGCGCCGATCCTGCACGTCAACGGCGACGATCCCGAGGCAGTGACCTTTGCCTGCAAGCTCGCGGTCGAATACCGCCAGACCTTCCACCGCGACGTGGTGATCGACATGTGGTGCTATCGCCGCTTCGGCCACAACGAGGGCGACGAGCCCAAGTTCACCCAGCCACTGATGTATGACGCGATCCGCGCGCACCCGAAGGTCAGCGTTTCCTACGAAGCGCGGCTGGTGCGCGAAGGCGTGGTCAAAGCCGGCACGCGCGAGGCGATCGCCAACGAATTCATCGCCCTGCTCGAAGCCGAATTCGAGGCGGGCAAGAGCTACAAGGCCAACGAGGCCGACTGGTTCGGCGGCCGCTGGGCGGGACTCAACAAGCCTGCCGACCCGGAAACCGCGCGCCGCTCGGTCGAAACCGGGATCGAAGCCAAGACCATGGACGCGCTCGGCCGGGTGCTCACCGAAGTGCCCGCCGATCTCGACATCCACAAGACGCTCGACCGCGTGCTCGCCGCCAAGCGCGAGATGTTCGGCAGCGGTGAAGGCTTCGACTGGGCCACCGCCGAGGCGCTCGCTTTCGGCAGCCTCGTCATGGAAGGTTACGGCGTCCGCCTTTCGGGGCAGGATTCCGGGCGCGGCACCTTCAGCCAGCGCCATGCGGTGTGGATCGACCAGAAGACCGAGCGCAAATACGTGCCGCTCACCACGCTGCCGCACGGCAAGTTCGAGGTCTATGACAGCACGCTGTCCGAATACGGCGTGCTCGGCTTCGAATACGGCTTTGCGATGGCCGATCCCAAGAGCCTCGTTCTGTGGGAGGCCCAGTTCGGTGATTTCGCGAATGGCGCGCAGATCATGATCGATCAGTATATCGCCTCGGGCGAGAGCAAGTGGCTGCGTGCCAACGGCCTCGTGATGCTGCTGCCGCATGGCTACGAAGGCCAGGGGCCGGAGCACTCCTCCGCACGGCTCGAACGGTTCCTGCAATTGTGCGCCGACGACAATATGTGCGTTTGCAACGTCACCTCGCCGGCCAACTACTTCCACCTGCTGCGCCGCCAGATGCTGCGCAGCTTCCGCAAGCCGCTGGTCATCATGAGCCCCAAGTCGCTGCTGCGCCATCCGCTGGCCAAGAGCGCAAAGGCGGATTTCCTCGGTGACAGGCAGTTCCGGCGCATCCTTTCGGACACCCGCGAGATTGCGGACGACAAGGTACGGCGACTGGTGCTGTGTTCTGGCAAGGTCGCCTATGACCTCATCGAAGCGCGCGATGCGGCGGGGATCGAGGACGTCTCGATCGTGCGCATCGAGCAGCTGTTTCCGTTCCCCGGCGATCCGCTCAGCGTTCGGCTGGCGCGCATGACGAACCTGGAAGACGTCGTTTGGTGTCAGGAAGAACCGCGCAACAATGGCGCGTGGTTCTTCGTGAACGAGCGGATCGAGGCTTCGCTCGACGCTGCCGGACACAAGGGGATGCGGCCGGTCTATGCCGGGCGCGACGCCAGCGCCTCGCCCGCCACCGGCCTCGCCAGCCGTCACAAGGCCCAGCAGGAGGCGCTGATCGCCGCCGCGCTGGGGCTGTAACGGCTCGCAACACTTCATACGAATTTACAGCAAGTTTCAGGAACCCACTCAGATGGCCACCGAAATCAAAGTCCCCGTCCTTGGCGAATCCGTCACCGAAGGCACCATCGCCGAATGGCTGAAGCAGCCGGGCGAAGCGGTCGCGGCTGACGAGCCGATCGCCAGTCTTGAGACCGACAAGGTCGCGGTCGATGTGCCCTCGCCGGTCGCGGGGATCATGTCCGAACATCGCGTGGCGGTGGGCGATACGGTTGAGGTCGGCGCGGTGATCGCGGTGATCGAAGCGGGCGCGACGGCAGCGGCTCCGGCTGCGACTGCGGCTCCGACGGCGGCCAAGGCTGAGGCTCCGGCCCCCGCCGTCACCGAGGACTTGCCGGGCGCCGCCCAGACCATGTCGCCCGCGGTGCGCCGCGCGGTGCTGGAACACGGGGTCGACCCCTCGACCATCAAGGGCACCGGCAAGGACGGGCGGCTGACCAAGGAAGATGTGCTCGCGGCCGCCGAGGCCAAGGCGAAGGGCCCTGCGCCTGCTCCCACGCCTGCTGCTGCTCCGGCTGCTGCGGCTCCGGTCGCCGCCTCGACCGGCGCAGGTCGCAACGAAGAGCGGGTCAAGATGACCCGGATGCGCCAGACCATCGCCAAGCGGCTGAAGGGCGCGCAGGACAATGCCGCGCTGCTCACCACCTTCAACGATTGCGATATGAGCGCGGTCATGGAAGCGCGCGACAAGTACAAGGATTTGTTCGCCAAGAAGCACGACATTCGCTTGGGCTTCATGGGCTTCTTCGCCAAGGCCGCGTGTCTGGCGCTGAAGGACGTCCCTGCGGTCAACGCCTATATCGACGGCGACGAGATCATCTATCACGACTATGTCGACATCTCGGTGGCGGTGAGCGCGCCCAACGGCCTCGTCGTCCCCGTCATCCGCGATGCTGACAAGAAGGGCTTTGCCCGGATCGAGCAGGACATCGCCGATTTCGGCGCGCGCGCGAAGGCGGGCACGCTGACGATGGAAGACATGACCGGCGGCACCTTCACCATCTCGAACGGCGGCGTGTTCGGCTCGCTGATGTCGACCCCGATCATCAACCCGCCGCAGAGCGCCGTGCTGGGCCTCCACCGCATCGAGGATCGTCCGGTGGTGCGGGGCGGCCAGATCGTGATCCGGCCTATGATGTATCTCGCTCTCAGCTACGACCACCGGTTGATCGACGGGCGCGAGGCGGTGACGGCGCTCAAGATCATCAAGGAAGCGATCGAAGATCCCACCCGGATGCTGATTGATTTGTGATTTCAATAACACCGCTCAGGCTGAGCTTGTCGAAGCCCTGCCTTTTCTTTTGTGCGAGCGGCACCAAGTGAAGGACAATCCTTCGACAAGCTCAGGATGAGCGGAGTTTTTGATGGCTGAGAATTACGATTACGACGTCCTTGTCATCGGTGCCGGCCCAGGCGGCTATGTCGCGGCGATCCGGGCGGCGCAGCTGGGGCTGAAGACCGCTTGCGTCGAAAGCCGCGAAACATTGGGCGGCACCTGCCTCAATGTCGGGTGCATTCCCTCCAAGGCTCTGCTGCACGGTTCGGAACTGTTCGAGGAAGCCGCGGGCGGGCACTTTGCGACCTGGGGCATCACCGCGACCCCCACCCTCGATCTCGGCAAGATGATGGCCGAGAAGACCAAGGCCGTGGGCGAGCTCACCGGCGGGATCGAATTCCTGTTCAAGAAGAACAAGGTCACCTGGCTCAAGGGCCATGCCGCATTTGAAGGCGCACATAAGGTGAAGGTCGGCGATCAGACCGTGACGGCCAAGGACATCGTCATCGCCACCGGCTCCAGCGTCACCCCGCTCCCCGGCGTGGAGGTCGACAACGCGGGCAAGCGCATCGTCGATTCCACCGGCGCACTCGATCTCGATGAAGTGCCCGAGCATCTGGTGGTGATCGGCGGCGGGGTCATCGGGCTGGAGCTGGGCTCGGTGTGGCGCAGGCTCGGCGCGAAGGTCACGGTCGTCGAATTCCTCGACCAGCTGCTCCCCGGTATGGACGGCGAAGTGCGCAAGGAAGCGGGCAAGATCTTCAAGAAGCAGGGCATGGAACTGATGCTCGGCCACAAGGTGACGGGCGCGAAGGCGGACAAGAAGGGCGTGACGCTGACAGTCGAGAAGTCGGCGGGCGGCGACGCCCAGACCATCACGGCGAGCCATGTGCTGGTGGCGATCGGTCGCCGCCCGAACACCGAAGGGCTGGCGCTGGAGAAAGCGGGCCTCGCCACCAACAACCGCGGGCAGGTGGAGATCGACCACGATTTCCGCACCTCCGTCCCCGGCATCTGGGCGATCGGCGACGTCGTCCCCGGCCCTATGCTCGCGCACAAGGCCGAGGATGAAGGCATCGCGGTCGCCGAGAATATCACCGGGCTGACCGGCATCGTGAACCACGATGTGATCCCCAGCGTCGTCTACACCGCGCCGGAAATCGCGGGCGTCGGCATCACCGAGGAACAGGCCAAGGAACGCGGGACCGCGGTCAAGGTCGGCAAGTTCCCGATGATGGCGAACAGCCGCGCCAAGGCCAACCGCGACACCGAAGGCTTCGTCAAGGTCATTGCCGATGCGGAGACCGACCGCGTGCTGGGCGTGTGGATGATCAACTCGCTGGCCGGCACGATGATCGCCCAGGCCGCGCAGGCAATGGAATTCGGCGCGACTTCCGAGGACATCGCCTACACCTGTCACGCTCACCCGACCCACGCCGAAGCCTTCAAGGAAGCGGCAATGGCGGTGACGGGCAAGCCGATCCACATGTGATGATCGACTGATGCTGGATGCCATCGTCGTTGGCGCAGGTCAGATCGGCCGGCAGGCTTGGCATCACCTTCTCTACGAAGGGTACGGCGATGTGCGGGTCCTCGCGCGCTCGAAGGCGCGGTGGATCGAAGACGAGGCTGTTTCCGACCGGTTCGACTGCCGCGAACTGGGCGTTGGACCGCCGCTGGAGGCCGAAGTCGTCTTCGACACCATCGCTTTCGATGACGTCGACATCGCGCGATACGATCCTGACCGGGTGGGGCACCTGGTCCTGATCTCTTCGGCAAGCGTCTATTGTGACGCGCAAGGCCGGACGCTCGACGAGGCACGCGACACAGGTTGGCCAGAATTCGGTGGCCCCATAACCGAGGACAACTCGACCGTCGCCCCCGGGCCCCAGACCTATTCTACCCGGAAGGTCAGGATGGAGGAGCAAGCGCGGGCGATGTTCGGCGACCGGCTCACTATCCTTCGGCCCTGCGCGATCTATGGCACCCACGGCAAGCACCCGCGCGAATGGTGGTTCGTCAAGCGGCTGCTCGACAATCGGCCGCACATCCCGCTGATCTATGGGGGAGCCTCGCAATTTCAGGCGACCTCTGCCTTCGACATCGCCTTTTTCGGAGTCTGGTCAGCGAAAAAGCGGGTTGGCGGGACATACAATATCGGGGACTGCGACTGTCCGACCGTCGGGGACCGCGGGCGCATCATTGCAAGCCACCTTGGGCGCGACGTTGAGTTTGTCCCTATTGATGAAGCTCGCGGAACGGTCGGCCGCACCCCCTGGTCTGTGGGCCGCCCGCTGATCCTCAACAGCGAGAAGCTGACCACCCGCTTCCCATATCACCGCGATGCCATGACCTACGCAAGGCAGGTGACCGATACGCTCGATTGGCTGCGCGATTGCAACCCTTCCGACTGGCGCGGAGCCTTCCCACAGCTCGCAGCCTATACTTGGGATATGTTTGACTACGCGGCGGAGGATCACTTTCTCGCTGCCGCTTAAGCCGTTACACCCCTTGCCTGAGGGGGAGACTTCACACATGGCCTATCCGCAATTGACCGCCGAGCCCGGCGCGCTCGCCACTGCTGCCGCGATCCGGGCGCGCAAGTTCAGCGTCGCCGAAGCGGTGGATGCGGCAATCGTGCGGCTTGAGCGGTTCGACCGCGAGATCGACGCGCTGGCCGTGCCCAATTTCGAGGCTGCCTATGCCGAGGCGAAGGCGCTCGACACGGCAGGGCCCCGCCCTGATCAGCCACTGTTTGGCGTGCCGATAACGATCAAGGAAAGCTTCGACGTGGCTGGCCTGCCCACGACCTTCGGCCATGCCGCTTACCGCCATCACCCCGCTTCGCGCGATGCCGAGCTGGTGCGGCGATTGAAGGCAGCGGGCGCGGTGATCATCGGCAAGACCAACGTGCCGGTCGACCTGACGGACTGGCAGAGCTTCAACCCGGTCTATGGCCGCACCAATAATCCGCACGATCCGGCGCGCTCGCCCGGCGGCTCGTCGGGCGGGAGCGCGGCGGCGGTGGCGAGCGGGATGGTGCCGTGCGACTACGGCACCGATATCGGCGGATCGGTGCGGGTGCCCGCGCATTTCTGCGGGGTGTGGGGCCACAAGACCAGCTGGGGCCTCGTCTCCAAGCAAGGGCACGATCACCCCGCCTATGCCCGCCGCGAGGGCTTCATCGCAGCGCATGACAGCCCGCTCTCCATCGCCGGGCCGCTGGCGCGGAACGCCGCTGACCTTGCCGTCCTCACCGAAATCGGGGCCGAACGCCCGCTGCAGCGCCGCGCCAGGCCGCTCACGGAATGCCGCGTGCTGGCGATCACCGAATTGCCCGATGCCCCGCTCGATGCGAGCGTGCGCAAGCCCACCGAGGCCGCGCTCGAAACCCTCGCCCGCGCCGGAGTGCGGATCGACCGGGCGAGCGATCTGATCCCCGATCAGGTGCAGCAGCAGCGGCATTATCTCAAGATGATGAACATCGTCATGTCGAACGGTGCCCCTGCCCCTGACGGCAAGCGCGCTTCGGCAACCGACTGGTTCGCGCTGATGAATGCGCAGGCCGCCAACATGGTGCAATGGTCGGCGCTGTTCGCAACCTACGACTTCGTCCTCGCCCCGCCCGCCCCGGTGCTCGCCATGCCGCACCGCGACGAGGCGGTGTTCAGGGCGACGCTCACCATCAACGGCGCCGAGGAACCGGGCGGCAACGCGCTTGCCTGGGCGGGGCTGGTGACTTTCCCGAACCTGCCCGCGACCGTCCTGCCGATCGGCAGCGGCACCTATCTCGGCAGCCAGCTCCCCTGCGGGATGCAGGTAATCGGCCCGCGCTGGAGCGATCTCGATTGCATCGCCGCGGCCGAGGCGATCGGGCAGGTCTTGCACGGCTGACACGGCTCGGCCATGCCCGCGCCATGAACATGCGCAAACTTGCCAAGTGGCACATCTGGCTCGGCTGGATGGTCGGAGTGCCGATCACCATGTGGCTGGCAACCGGCCTGCTGATGGTGGCGCGCCCGATCGAGACCGTGCGCGGCGATCACTTGCGCCGCGAGGCTCCGCCCGCCGCGCTGGTGATCGAGGGCAGCACCCTCGCCGCGCCCGAAGCGGGGCTCAGTGACATGCACGTCACCATGCAGGATGGCCGCGCGGTGGCGATCCTCACTGCGCTCGACGGCTCGGTGCGGCGGGTCGATTTCGCCAACGGCACGCCCCTCCCCCCGCTCGATGCCGCCGCCGCGCGCGCGCTGGTCGCCAAGCGGATTGTCGGCGGCGATGCGGTCGAGCGGGTGACGCTGTTCCCGGCTGATCGCACCCCGTTCGATTTCCGCCAGCCGCTCGCCGTTTGGCAGGTGCAGCTTGCTGACGGCACCAATGTCTATGTCGGGCGTGACACCGGCACTATCGAAGCGGTGCGCACCCGCTGGTGGCGCGCCTTCGATTTCGCCTGGGGCCTGCACATCATGGACATCTCCGAACGCGAGGATACCAGCCACCCGATCCTGATCTTGTTTGCCGCGCTGGGGCTCACGGGCGCGCTGATCGGCTGCGTGCTGATGTTCCGCCGCCGCAAGGCGCGGGTCAGCGCGGCGTGACGCCGACCGTCCTGACCCCGTTCCTCGATCTGCTCGACATCGTCGGCATCGCGCTGTTCGCGCTGTCAGGCGCGGTGCTCGCCGCGCGGCTGAAGCAGACCTTCGTGACGATGGGCTTCTTCGCGCTGGTAACGGGCGTGGGCGGCGGCACGGTGCGCGATCTCTTGATCGGTGCGCCGGTGTTCTGGATCACCGATGCCTGGGTGGCGGTGGTGTGCCTCGGCACGGCGCTGATCGCGTGGTTCACCCCGGTGCGCTGGTGGGAGGGGCAGGCCTTCGCCTATGCCGACGGCGCGGGGCTCGCCGCCTATGCGGTGCTGGGGAGCGCCAAGGCGCTGGCTTACGGCGTGCCCCCGGTGCCGGCGGCGCTGATGGGGGTCATCACCGGCTGCGTCGGCGGGATCATCCGCGACGTGGTGGCGGGCCGCCCCTCGATCATCATGAGCCCCGAACTCTACGTCACCCCTGCCGCCTTGAGCGCGGTGCTGACCGTCGCCGGCACACGCGCCGCGCCGCTTCTGGGCGTGCCCGACGCATGGGTTTGGGCGCTCGCCATCGCCTGCGGTTTCGCGCTGCGCAGCGCCGCGATCCGCTGGGAATGGGGTCTGCCCGAATATGGCGGGAGAGCGCGGCACTGACCGCGCTCTCGCCGTTCGTTTACCGCTCGCTGTCGGCGGTTTCGGGAATGACTTCTCCCGGGATCGGCCCGCCCGGATAGGCGGGCATCGCCGCCGAAGGGGCGACTGCCGGTGCCTGTGCCGGGTTAGCAAAGGCGACCCGCGCATCGGCATAGCGCTCGTCGCTCCACTGCCCGTCGGCTTGCGACGCGTCCGCTGCCGCTCCGCCCGAAGACCCGCCGCCGCGCGCCACGGCGCCGTCAAAATCGACCCCGTCGATCTGACCGTTATTGCCAATCCGGCAAAGGAACGAGGTGCCGTTGAACAGCGAGCCACTGACCAGCCAGCCTGCGCCAGTGCGCTGAACATTGTCGACCGTATCGACACGGACATCGCGCTCGACCCGGTCGAGACAGAGATTGACCGCATTGTCGAGGCCCGTCGCACCATTGCCGCGACCGGCTCCGCGGCGATCATCGCTGCGCCGGTCATCGTCACGCCAGTCCGGGTCGCGGTTCCGATCCCAGTCGCGCTGATCCCGATCGACGATCACCACGTCGCGGTCACGCTCGCGGCGGTTATTGGAGCTGAGGATCGCGGCAATCCCGCCGATCACCGCCGCGCCGATCAGCACGTCGCCCGCGTCGATCCGGTTGCGCCGCCAGCCGCGATGCCGCCATCCGCGATGCCCCCAGCCGCAGCCCCAGCCCCGGCAGCGCCAATCGGCGGTACTCGCGGCGGGGTTGTAAGTGCTGTGATCGAACGCAGTCGCCGCCAATCCGAGCGAACTCGATGCTGTCGAAGGCTGCGCCGCCGAAGCGGGAGAAACGAGTAGGGAAGTGGTGGCAAGCGCCCCGGCCAATGCCAGCGCGCGCAATTGATGAGCCATTGCGTCATCTCTCCGATGCAAAGCGAGCGCCCACCAACGCCCCGATGTGCGTAAGGCTAGCCGTGCCTTGCTTGCGCTGGGCTGAACCGGAAACGCAAACCGCCCCGCCTTCGCGCGTGGAAGGCGGGGCGGCCAGTGCGCTCGCCAAGGGGAGAGGCGAGCTATTCAGATGGTTTACCGCAGACCGCGGATGCCGTCGAAGTCGATCTGCGGCTGGCCGCGCCCGTCGAGGTAGCAAGTGAAGCGCCCGCTGTCATTGCCGCGACGGTTCCAGCCGCCGCCAACGTCGATCCGGCCCTGCACACGGAAACCGTTGCGGGTACGGTCAATATCGCGCACGTCGATCACGTCGGCATAGCGGTAGCCGCCATAGCGACGCGCCTGGTTTTCGGCACCGCGGACGCAGCGTTCGACAGCCGCGCGCGGGTTGCCGCCGTAGCCCCAGCCGCCGCGATCATAACGACCGTCGCGATCATAGCGATGGTCGTAACCGCGATAATCGCGGTCGCGATAGCTGTAGCCGCGCTCGTCGCGGTCGTTATCGAAAGCGCCGGCAAGCGCGGCGATCCCGCCGATCACCACAGCGCCGGCGATGATCTCGCCCGCGCCGATGCCGCGGTCGCGGTGATCATCCGCCATCGCCGGGGTGGCAGAGGCAGCAGTCAGCGCAGCGGCAGCGACCGCGCCGAGCGAAAGCCGGGCCAGGTTGCCGGAGGCCAGCCGGTTGGTCTTGGTGGTCATCGAAGGTAATCCTCGTCTGGCACCACTGGCGGAATTGCCGGGGTGTCAGATGCGTTTTGCGCGATTCGCGGTGTGGCTAAGCTGAATTGGCTTGGCAGGAATTGTTAATCTTGAAGGCCTGTTTGATGAACGTCTGGATCTATTCGGACTCCAGCGCCGCCAGCACATCCCGCGTGAACGCGGCGATATCGAACCCCGTCCCCGCCGGATCCTCCCCCCGCCGCACGATCACCACCTGCCGGCTCGGAACGATCACCACATATTGCCCGCGATTGCCGATCGCTGCGAAAGTATCGGGCGGGATGCCCTCCTCCTTGTTCATCAGCCAGAACCCTGCGCCATAACCGAACCCGCTTTCGGGCTGTGGGCCGGAGGGGGAGGAGACATATTTGACCCAGCCTTCGGGCAAGATGCGCTCGCCCGAGGGCAACTTGCCGTCGTCGAGATAAAGCTGGCCGAAGCGGGCCAGATCATGCGCGGTCGACCACACCTGCGAGGACAGCACATAGTCGCCTTTCCAGTCGGTCTCCGCGACCGTGTGGTTCATCCCGATCTTGGCGAACAGCTCGCGCGGCGGATAGAAATCGAGCCACGGGCCGATCGCCTTGATCGCCAGCAGCGTGTCGTTATTGGCATAGCGGAACACGGTTCCCGGCTTGTGGAGAACAGGCCACGGTGTCGCGGTCTCGTTGACGCTCGACCCGCCGTAATAGAGCGGATCGGTGCGATTGCCGGGCGTGTCCGAATAGCGCCCGGTGGCCATGCGCAAGGCGTGATCGATGGTAATGGCACTGCGCGGATCGGTGGCCCCACCAGCGCGCCAGTAATTGAGCGCGATCGGCTCATCGACGCTGGCATCGCCCGAGTGCACCGCTGCACCAACCAGCGTAGCGGCGATGGACTTGGCGACCGACCAGGTGCGCTGCGGGGTGTTGGCACCGAAGCCGGGGGCGAAGCCCTCCGCCACCGTCACCCCACCCGATCGGATCACGACCAAAGTCGTGCGCGAGCCAGCGCCATAGGCCGAACCTTCCAGCGCCTTTTCCACCGTGATGGCAAGTTCTTCTCCGGCCCGCCCTTCGGGTAGCATTGGGGGATCCGGCGTCGGCATCGGGGGCACCGCAAACGGTACCGCCTGCTCAGGATTGCTGGCCTCCTCGGGTGCGCCGATGGGCAAGACCGAACAACCGCTGTCCGGCCCGAAGTAAGCCGCCATGCGGGGCGGCATATCCATCGACCAGTCAACCGCGACATGAGTAATCTGGCCGCTCGGTCGGCGGACGATCCGGTAAGCAAGCTCTCCGATGATAGCCGCATGCGGCGACTGGATGCCGGTCAGCTCCCACTGCTCGACGCTTTCGGGCGTGCGCGTGGTGCCGTTTGCTTCAGCATTGGCGATCGCCCCGCACAGCATCAGCGCCTTGTAGCCCGCCGCCAGCGCGCGGTCGTAGCGCGCGTCGAGGCGCTCCTGCTGGCTTTGTGCTGCGGCGGGAACGGCGAGGAGCAGCGTGGCGACTGCGAGAGATGCGCGGATCATCCCGTCACCCTATTGCGACCCGCCCAAAAGGAAAGGGCCGGCAGGCATTTCTGCCCCCGGCCCATCCCCTGTTCGCGCGCGTGACGCGAAACCTTACGCGTCTTCGTATTCGTCGTCCGACTGGACCGGGCCCGAATCCAGACCCTTGGCGGCTTCGTCGCGGTCGACGAGTTCGATGATCGCCATCTGCACCGCGTCGCCAGCCCGCACCCCGGCGCGCAGCACGCGGGTGTAGCCGCCTTCGCGGTCCGCGTAACGCTCGGCCAGCACGTCGAACAGCTTCTTGAGCTGCGCTTCGTCACCCAGACGGCTCATCGCCAGACGACGGTTCGAAAGCCCGCCGCGCTTTGCCAGCGTGATGAGCTTTTCGACATAGGGGCGCAGTTCCTTGGCCTTGGGCAAGGTGGTGGTGATCTGCTCGTGCTTGACCAGAGCCGCCGCGAGGTTGCGCAGCAGCGCGTGGCGGTGGCCCGTCTTGCGGCCAAGCTTGCGGCCCGAAATACCATGACGCATTGTATCTGTCCTTCGTTCGTTATGGGCCCGTATCAGGTAGCCCGTAGCTGGTCCGGATCAGGGCTCCGAACCTACGCCCGTATTGTGAGCTCCCGCGAAGGCGGGAGCCTCATACCGTTCCGCACGAGGTCCCCGCCTTCGCGGGGACGCACGCACACTTAGCCAAGAAGCTCCTGCTCGAGCTTCTTGGCCATTTCCTCGATGTTCTCGGGCGGCCAGCCGGGGATGTCCATGCCGAGGCGCAGACCCATGCTCGACAGCACTTCCTTGATCTCGTTCAAGGACTTGCGGCCGAAGTTCGGCGTGCGCAGCATCTCGGCTTCGGTCTTCTGGACCAGATCGCCGATGTAGATGATGTTGTCGTTCTTGAGGCAGTTGGCCGAACGCACCGACAGTTCCAGCTCGTCGACCTTCTTGAGGAGGTAACGGTTGAGCTGGTTGGCGTCGCTTTCTTCCGGCGGAGCGGCATGGCCGATCATCTGGCCGACAGGCTGCGGCACGCCATCCTCGAAGTGCACGAACAGCGTCAGCTGGTCCTGCAGGATGCGCGCGGCATAGGCCACCGCGTCTTCGGGGGTGACGGTGCCATCGGTTTCGACGGTCAGCGAGAGCTTGTCGTAATCGAGCTCCTGCCCGACGCGGGCGTTCTCGACCTTGTAGCTCACCTGGCGCACCGGCGAATAGAGCGAGTCGACCGGGATCAGCCCGATCGGCGCATCGACAGGACGGTTCGCCACGGCGGGCGCATAGCCCTTGCCGGTGTCAGCGGTCAGCTCCATGTTGAGCGTCGCGCCTTCATCGAGCTGGCAGATCACCAGATCCTTGTTCATCACTTCGATATCGCCGGTCACGGCAATATCGCCCGCCTTGACGGTGCCCGGGCCAGTGGCCGAAAGCTGCAGCCGCTTGGGGCCTTCGCCTTCCATCTTCAGCGCAATCTGCTTCACGTTGAGGACGATGTCGGTCACGTCTTCCCGCACGCCCGCGAGCGAGGAGAATTCGTGCAGCACGTTCTCGATCCGGATCGAGGTGATCGCGGCGCCCTGCAGGCTGGAGAGCAGCACCCGGCGCAGCGCGTTGCCGAGCGTCAGACCAAAGCCACGCTCGAGCGGTTCGGCCACGAACGTCGCCTTGCGCTGACGATCGCCACCATCCTTGATTTCGAGGGAGTTGGGTTTCTTGAGTTCCTGCCAGTTCTTCGTGTTGACGGACATGGATTTCCCCTAATTCGCCTGTCGGGAGGCGGTTCACATTCTGGGCGGGTCAGATGCGCGACAGCGTGGTGCGGCATCTGGCCCGTTCGGGCGGCGACGGCACGGATTGCCGCCGCCATCCCGGCGGATCAGACGCGGCGGCGCTTGGACGGACGGACCCCGTTGTGCGGGATCGGAGTCACGTCACGGATCGAGGTGATGTTGAAGCCCACTGCGGCAAGACCGCGCAGCGCGCTTTCACGGCCCGAACCCGGGCCCTTCACTTCGACTTCCAGCGTGCGCACACCATGTTCGGCGGCCTTCTTGCCGGCATCGTCGGCGGCGACCTGCGCGGCGTAGGGCGTCGACTTGCGGCTGCCCTTGAAGCCCATCATCCCGGCGCTGGACCAGCTGATCGCATTGCCCTGCGCATCGGTGATGGTGATCATGGTGTTGTTGAAGCTGGCGTTGATATGCGCAACACCGCTGGTGATGTTCTTCTTGTCACGGCGCCGGATACGGCCTGGTTCGCGTGCCATTGTGTTAAGTCCTTTAGCTCGTCAGAAGGAAAAAGCGTGAGCGGCTGTGCCGCCGCAGCTTACTTCTTCTTGCCCGCGATGGGCTTGGCCTTGCCCTTGCGGGTGCGGGCGTTGGTGTGAGTACGCTGACCGCGAACGGGCAGACCGGCACGGTGACGCAGACCGCGGAATGCGCGCAAGTCCATGAGACGCTTGATGTTCATTGCGGTTTCACGGCGCAGGTCGCCTTCGACAGCGTAATCGGCGTCGATCGTCTCGCGAATGCGCAGCACTTCCTCATCGGAGAGGTCCTGAACGCGCGCCGTGTGCGCAATGCCGAGCTTGTCGGCGATCTGGACGGCCGTCGCGCGGCCGATCCCGTGAATATAGGTGAGCGCGATGATCACGCGCTTGTTGGTGGGGATGTTGACCCCGGCAATACGAGCCACTTTTTTCTCCATGCTCCACAGGGCTTTGGCCGCCTTTCAGTGGCCGTCCCTATCTCAACGCTCAAACATTGCCGCGTTCGCTCGCCGGGCGTTCTGCAGGAACAGGATCGCAAACGGCAAAAAGTCCGGTTGGCACGCACGGTGGCGATGCCTGCCGAACTTGGTTCGAACATGACGAATGAGGGGCGCGCATAGGCTGATTCGGATTGCAGGTCAACCGCCTCGGCGAAGCGGGGTCAATTGCCTGATCAGGCGTTCAGAATTGCGGCCTTTCGGCTTCAATATCAGCGAAGGATTCGTCGACTGATGCAGGCTTGGGCGCGGGCTTGACCGGGGCCGCGGGCTTGGGCGCGGGCTCGGTTGTGGGCTTCGGTGCCGGCTTGGCCGGGTCTGCAGGCTTCGTAGCTGCCGGTGCAGCCGGTTTGGCCGGTTCAGGCATTGGCGCGGGCTTCTTGGCCGGCGCTTCCTCCGGTTTGGCCGCCGCTTCGGGATCGGCAGCAGGCGCTGCGGCCTTGTCTGCGGGCGCAATCGGCCCCAACTTCTTGGCGAGCGAGGCGAGCTGCGCGCCCATTACCCCGTCAACCGCCTTGGAAATCACCGGCACCTCGTAACGCATCGATCCGCCGACGTTGTATTCCCAAACGATCCTGGTGCCCTGCTCTGCCTTGCTGATTGCAACCGTGAGCACGCCGATCACCGGCTCGCTCTGCAGCGGGCCCAATGCACCCTGCATCCGCAGCGCCTTTTCGGGATAGGCGTGGATCACCCGCATATGCTCGACGCTGCCCTGCAACGTGAAGCGTTCGGGTTCGTCGACTTCGGGGATGGTCTCGCAAAAGCACCCGCCCGCTTGCGGGGTCAGGGTGAGGTTGGCGGCATCGCCCGACCAGGTGTGATCGCTGTTCCACCAGCCCGAAGGCGAGATGAGCGCGAGCCACACCTCCTTGGGAGTGGCCTCCACCACCGCCTCGTGCCGCGAAACGAAGCCGCTGTCCGACGATTTGGTGACTTCGGCGACGGCCGGCGCGCTCAGGGTCAGGCCGAAGGCCGCGAACGTCAGGATGCGCAGGGCGGATCTCGTCATCACCGCCCCGCCCTCAGCCACGCAGGATCGCATCGATCTGGTCAGCGACGGTGTCGATCGCCGCCATGCCATCGACCCGGGTGACAATCCCGCGCGCTTCGTAGCCCGGCAGGATCGGCGCGGTCTTGGCGCGATATTCCTGCATCCGCATCCGCACGGTTTCCTCGTTATCGTCGGGGCGGCGCTTGAATTCGGTGCTGCCGCAGACATCGCACACACCGTCCTTGGCGGGCGGATTGGCAGTGTCGTGATACAGCGCCCCGCAATTGCCGCAGGAGAAGCGCCCGGTGATGCGTTCCACCAGCGCGTCCTCGTCAACTTCGAGCTCAATCACATGGTCAAGCGCGCGGCCATTCTTGGCGAGGATCGCATCGAGCGAATCCGCCTGTGCAGCGGTGCGCGGGTAGCCGTCGAAGATCGCGCCTGTTTCCGGGCCCATCGCCGCGAGTTCGGCGTCGATCAGGTCTGAGACAATCTCGTCCGAGACCAGCTCGCCGCGCTCCATCACCGCCTTCGCCTTGAGGCCGACGGGTGTGCCCGCCTTCACCGCCGCGCGCAGCATGTCGCCGGTCGACAGCTGGCGCATGGCGTGGCGCTCGACCAGCCCGGCGCTCTGCGTGCCCTTGCCTGCCCCGGGAGGACCAAGAAGAATGATGTTCACGAACCGTCCCCCAATTGCGCCTCTGGGTCTGCGCCCGGGCTTTCATTCAGATTTGCGGGTTCAACCATGCCCGACCGCGCGTCAAGCAGACCTGCGTCTGATATCAGCGCATCCGCCCCTTGAGCTTGGCCTTCTTGATGAGATCGCCGTACTGGTGCGCCAGCAGATGCGATTGCACCTGGCTGATCGTGTCCACCGTCACGTTGACCACGATCAGCAGGCTGGTTCCGCCGAGGAACAGCGGAATCCCGGTCTGCGCGATCATGTATTCGGGCACCACGCAAACCACGGTCAGATAAATCGCGCCGACCACCGTGATGCGGGTCAGGACATATTCCAGATAATCGGCAGTGCGCTTGCCCGGACGGATGCCGGGAATGAAGCCGCCGTTCTTCTTCAGATTATCCGCCGTCTCCTCGGGGTTGAACACCACCGCGGTATAGAAGAAGCAGAAGAAGATGATCCCGATGGCATAGAGCGCCATGTAGAGAGGCTGACCGTGTGCGAGGTACTGGTTGACCTGTTGCAGGATCGAACCGCCTGTGCTCGTTGTGTCGATCGAATTGCCGGCAAACTGCGTGATCGTCAGCGGCAGGAGCAGCAGCGAGCTGGCGAAGATGGGCGGGATCACGCCTGCGGTGTTGATCTTGAGCGGCAGGTGCGAACGCTCCGCCTGCATCATGCCGCGCTGTGTCGCGCGCTTGGGATACTGGATCAGGAGGCGGCGCTGCGCGCGCTCCATGAACGAGATCAGCAGGATCAGCACCACCACCATGGCAAGGAAGCCGATGATGATCACCGGCGAGATCGCGCCGGTGCGGCCGCCTTCGAAGAGGTTGGTGGCAAAGCTCGGGAACTGGGCAACAATGCCCGCCATGATGATCAGCGAGATGCCGTTGCCGATGCCGCGACTGGTGATCTGTTCGCCCAGCCACAGCAGGAACATCGTGCCGCCGACAAGGCTGATCACCGCCCCGATGCGGAACAGGTAGCCGGGGTTGACCACCGCCTGCAGACCGCTCTGCGCGGCATAGGTCTCGAGCCCCACGGCGAGGAAATAGCCCTGGATCGCGCACAGGAGCACCGCACCGTAGCGGGTGTACTGGTTGAGCTTCTGGCGTCCGGTGGCGCCTTCCTTCTTCAGCGCGGCCAGTGCGGGGTGCAGCGCCGAAGCCATCTGCACCACGATCGAGGCGGTGATATAGGGCATCACGCCCAATGCGATCAGGCTCATGCGTTCAAGGCTGCCGCCCGAGAAGGCGTTGAACAGATCGAGGATCCCGCCGCGCGTCTGGTCGTAGAGTTCGCCGAGGATCAGCGGGTTCACACCGGGCAGCGGCACGAAGCTCAGGAACCGGAACACGATCAACGCACCGATGGTGAACCAGATGCGTTGCTTGAGCTCCGTCGCCTTGGCGAAATTGCCGAGGTTGAGATTGCTCGCGATATTGTCGGCGCGTGATGCCATGTCGTCTGGTCGATCCTAGCTCTTGATCCGGGCGCGCCGGGGCCGCGAAATCACCCCTGACGAGGGGCCGCTGCGGAGCGCGAGAGCGTAAATAGGAAGCGCGGGGGCTCTTGTCGAACCCCCGCGCGCCCAATTTCGTCGATTACTTCGCCTTGGCAGCCTTGTTGGCGTCGCGGCGGGCGAGCTTCTTTTCATGCTCGGGGGTCGGGGCCGGAGCCACTTCGACCTTGCCGCCGGCCTTTTCGACCGCAGCAATCGCGCCCTTGGTCGCGCCGGTCACGGCGAAGGTCACCTTGGCGGTGATTTCACCCTTGCCGAGCAGACGCACACCGTCCTTTCCGTCACGCACCAGGCCCGCTTCACGCAGGGCTTCTTCGGTGATGGTGGCCTTGGCATCGAGCTTGCCCGCGTCGATGAACTTCTGGACCATGCCGATGTTCACTTCGGCATAATCCTTGCCGAACGGGTTGTTGAAGCCGCGCTTCGGCAGTCGCATGTGAAGCGGCATCTGGCCGCCTTCGAAGCCCTTGATGGCAACGCCCGAACGGGCCTTCTGGCCCTTCTGGCCGCGTGCCGAGGTCTTGCCCTTGCCCGAGCCGATACCACGGCCGACACGGACACGGCCCTTGCGGGCACCGGCATTGTCGCGGATGTCATTCAGTTTCATAGTCGTGCACTCGCTTTCGCTTTTGTCGCGCTGAGAGATGGAAAGCCCCGCCGAAGCGGGGCTTGCCGGATTTTTAGTCGATCACCTGCACCAGATGCGGGATCTTGGCGATTGCGCCGCGCACCTCGGGGGTGTCCTGACGCTCGACGATCTTGTGCATCTTGTTCAGCCCAAGACCGATGAGGATCTTGCGCTGGCTTTCCGGGCGACGGATCGGCGAACCGATCTGCTTGATCTTGATGGTAGCCATGACCGTTTACTCCACAATCGCAGCAGCTTCAGCTTCCGCCTCGGCTGCGCTGGCTCCGCCCCGACCCAGGAGGTCGGCGACCTTCTTGCCGCGACGCTGGGCCACCGACTTCGGCGAAGTCTGCTCAGTCAGCGCGTCAAAGGTGGCACGGATCATGTTGTAGGGGTTCGAGGTGCCGACCGACTTGGTCACCACGTCGGCAACGCCGAGGCTCTCGAACACGGCGCGCATCGGACCACCGGCGATGATGCCGGTCCCCGCAGGCGCGGTGCGGACGGTCACCTTGCCCGCGCCGAAACGGCCATTGCCGTCATGGTGCAGGGTGCGGCCTTCCTTCAAAGGAACGCGGATCATCTTCTTGCGCGCAGCAGCGGTCGCCTTGGTGATCGCTTCGGGCACTTCGCGGGCCTTGCCATGGCCGAAGCCGACGCGGCCCTGGCCATCACCGACCACAACCAGCGCTGCAAAGCCGAAGCGCTTGCCGCCCTTCACCGTCTTGGAGACGCGGTTGATGTGCACCAGCTTTTCGATGATGCCATCATCTTCTTCCGGCTTGGCGCCGCGACGGTCGTCACGACCGCCCCGCCCGCGACCACGGCCCCCACGGTCTTCGGCGCCGCCTTCGCGGTTGCCGCCACGGCCACGCCCACGACGGCCCTGCGCTTCGCCGGCATCGCCGCCGATGTCGCCGCCGACGTCAGTCGGTTCAATGGTGTTTTCGTCAGACATCATCAGAACTCCAGCCCGCCTTCGCGGGCGGCATCGGCCAGCGCCTTGACGCGGCCATGGAACAGGAAGCCGCCGCGATCGAACACGACGGTGGTCACGCCGGCCTTCTTCGCAGCTTCGGCGATCGCCTTGCCAACCACGACAGCGGCATCGACATTCGCGCCGCTCGCCTTGACGCCAAGCGTCGAAGCGGCTGCGACCGTGCGGCCTGCCGCATCGTCGATGATCTGCGCGTAGATGTGACGACCGGTGCGGTGCACCGAGAGACGCGGCTTGCCGCCGGCGCGCGCACGCAGCGCAGTCCGGACCCGGCGACGGCGACGTTCAAACAGAGAGAGCTTTGCCATCTTATCTCTTCTTCCCTTCCTTGCGGAAGATATACTCGCCGCGATAGGCGATCCCCTTGCCCTTGTAGGGCTCGGGCTTGCGCCAGCGGCGGATTTCAGCGGCGAACTGGCCAACGGCCTGCTTGTCGACGCCCGACACCTCGATCGTGGTCTGATCGGGGGTCTTGACTTCGAGCCCGGCAGGAACCGGCAGATCGACATCGTGGCTGTAGCCGAGCTGCAGCTTCAGGGTGCGGCCCTGTGCGTTGGCACGATAGCCCACGCCCTTGATGTCGAGCACCTTGGTGAAACCGGCGCTGACGCCTTCCACCAGATTCGACACCAGCGTGCGCTGCATGCCCCAGAAGGCCCGCGCCTGCTTGCTGTCATTGGCCGGCTTGACCGAGATCGAACCTTCTTCGACCGAATAGGCGATCAGGTCCGACAGCCCCATGGTGAGGGTGCCCTTGGGGCCCTTCACGCTCAGCGTGCCGTTTTCGATGGTGGCCGTCACCCCGCCTGGGATCGCCACCGGCTTTTTGCCGATGCGGCTCATCAGAACACCTCCGCCAGCACTTCGCCGCCGACATTGTGGCTGCGCGCTTCGTTGTCCGAAAGCACGCCCCGCGGGGTCGAGACGATGGTGATGCCGAGGCCATTGCGGACGGTCGGCAGTTCCTTGGAACCCGAATAGATCCGGCGGCCCGGCTTCGAAACGCGCGCCACGTGCTTGATCGCGGGCTCGCCTTCGAAATACTTCAGTTCGATCCGCAGCGCCTTGTGCTTGCCCGAATTGTCTTCGGAATAGCCACGGATGTAGCCTTCGCGCTGGAGCACTTCCAGCACGCTCGCACGCAGGTTGCTGGCGGGCGTCAGGACGGAGTCCTTCTTCGCGCGCTGGCCGTTGCGGATGCGGGTGAGCATGTCACCCAGAGGATCGGTCATTGCCATTGTTCAGTCCTCACCAGCTCGACTTGGTCAGACCGGGGATCATCCCACGGTTGCCGAGGTCGCGCAGTTCGATACGGTTGATGCCGAACTTGCGGTAATAGCCGCGCGGGCGGCCGGTGGTGGCGCAACGGTTGCGCACCCGGGTCGGGTTCGCATTGCGCGGAAGCTCGGCCATCTTGAGCCGCGCGACCAGGCGCTCGGTCTCGTCAAGCGAGGTGTCATTGGCGATCGCCTTCAGCTTCTCGTACTTCGCAGCATACTGCTTGACGAGCTTCTTGCGCCGCTCATTCTTGTTGATGGAACTCAGTTTCGCCATGGACTTAAGCTCTCTTGCCTTGTGTCTCTACGGGGAAGCGGCTCACGCCGCTTCCTTCTGTTCGGTCTTGACTTCGCCCTGGAAGGGGAAGCCGAACAGACGCAGCAATTCGCGCGCCTCTTCGTCGGTTTTCGCGGTGGTGGTGACGATGATGTCCATCCCACGCACCTTCTCGATCTTGTCGTAGCTGATTTCCGGGAACACGATCTGTTCCTTCAGCCCCATCGCGTAGTTGCCGCGGCCGTCGAACGACTTGGCGTTCAGCCCGCGGAAGTCGCGGATGCGCGGCATGGCGACGGTCACGAGCCGATCGAGGAATTCGAACATGCGGTCGCGGCGCAAGGTCACCTTGCAACCGATCGGCATGCCTTCACGCAGCTTGAACTGCGCGATCGACTTCTTGGCCTTGGTGATGACCGGCTTCTGGCCGGCGATCAGCGCCATTTCCTCGGCAGCGGTCTGGACCTTCTTCTTGTCCTGGCTCGCTTCGCCCACGCCCATGTTGAGCGTGATCTTTTCGAGCTTCGGCACTTCGAGACGGTTCTTGTAACCGAACTTCTCGGTCATCGCCTTGACGATTTCCGCTTCGTACTTGGCCTTCAGCCGGGGGGTGTAATCAGCCATTGATGGTCTCCCCACTCTTGACGGCGACGCGCACCTTCTTGCCATCCTTCGAGGTTTCGAAACGGACGCGGGTAGGCTTGCCGGTCTTGGGATCAGCGATGGCCACCTTGGAGATATGCATCGGTGCCGGGAACCGGTCGATGCCACCCTGCGGGTTGGCCTGGCTGGGCTTGCGGTGACGGGCGACGATGTTCACACCGTCAACGACGACCTTGCCGTCCTTGGGCATGACCTGGGCGACCGTACCGGTGCGGCCCTTGTCCTTGCCCGACAGCACGACGACGCTGTCACCCTTCTTGATCTTGGCGGCCGACATTACAGCACCTCCGGAGCAAGCGAGATGATCTTCATGAAGCCGCGCGAGCGCAGTTCACGCACCACCGGGCCAAAGATACGGGTGCCGATCGGCTCCTCGTTCTTGTTGACCAGCACGGCAGCGTTGGTGTCGAAGCGGATCACCGTACCATCGGGACGACGCACGTCCTTCTTGGTGCGGACGATCACGGCGCGGTGAACGTCGCCCTTCTTGACCTTCGTGCGCGGCTGCGCCTCCTTGATGGAGACGACGATCACGTCGCCGACACCCGCGGTACGACGCTTCGACCCGCCCAGCACCTTGATGCACTGGACGCGCTTGGCGCCGCTGTTGTCCGCGACGTCGAGATTGGATTGCATCTGGATCATTGATCCGTCTTCCTTCTCACTGGCTTTTCAGGACGCCCGATCCGACCGGGGCCTGAGAGTTCCGTTAACGCCTAAATCAGTTACCGGCCGCCGCGACGTCGAGGTCGGCTTCCACCGCCTGCACGCCACCTGCGACGACCCGGTCCTTGACGATCCAGGTCTTGGTCTTCGACATCGGGCGGGTCTCTTCGATCCGCACCACGTCACCCACGGTATATTCGTTCTGCTCGTCGTGAGCGTGATACTTCTTCGAGCGCCGGATGATCTTCCCGTAGAGCGGGTGACGCACCTTGCGTTCGACCTTCACGGTCACGGTCTTGTCGGTCTTGTCGGAGGTCACAGTCCCGACGAGGATACGCTTGGGCATTGTGTTACTCCTTACGCCTTGGCGCCAGATGCGTTCGCGGCGGTTTTCGCCGCGCGCTCGCTCTGCAGCGTCTTGATCTGCGCGATGGTCCGGCGCACCTGACGGATGCGTGACGGGGCCTCGAGCTGGTTGGTCGCAGCCTGGAACCGCAGATTGTACTGCTCGCGCTTGAGCTCGGTGAGCTCGGCGGTCAGCTGGTCATCGGTCTTGGTGCGAAGGTCAGCGATATCGGCCATTATTCGCCTCCCAGGTGGCTGGTGTCGCCGAGACGGGCGACAACCTTGGTCTTGATCGGCAGCTTCATCGCTGCACGCTCGAATGCTTCAGCGGCCAGCGGGCCGGCGACACCATCGAGTTCGAACAGGATGCGGCCCGGCTTCACCTTGGCTGCCCAGTATTCGATCGAACCCTTGCCCTTACCCTGACGGACTTCGGCAGGCTTCTTCGACACCGGCACATCGGGGAACACGCGGATCCACAGACGGCCCTGACGCTTGATGTGACGGGTGATCGCACGGCGCGCAGCTTCGATCTGGCGCGCGGTGATCCGCTCGGGTTCCAGCGCCTTGAGGCCATAGGAGCCGAAGTTGAGGGTGGTGCCACCCTTGGCTTCGCCCTTGATCCGCCCCTTGAACTGCTTGCGGAACTTGGTTTTCTTCGGTTGCAACATGATCTGTTACCTCAACGAGCCGGACGGACGCCGGAAGTCTGCGCTTCCATCATCAGGCGGTCCTGCGCGGTCGGATCGTGAGCGAGGATTTCGCCCTTGAAGACCCACACCTTGATCCCGATGATGCCGTAAGCGGTCAGCGCTTCGGCTTCGGCATAGTCGACATTGGCGCGCAGCGTGTGGAGCGGCACGCGGCCTTCGCGGTACTGCTCGACGCGGGCGATTTCCGCACCGCCAAGACGGCCGCCGCACATGATCTTGATGCCTTCGGCACCCAGACGCATGGCCGACTGCATCGCGCGCTTCATCGCCCGGCGGAACGCCACGCGGCGCACCAGCTGGTCGGCAATGCCCTGCGCGATCAGCTTGGCATCGATTTCCGGCTTGCGGATTTCGACGATGTTCAGCTTCACTTCGCTCTGCGTCATCGTGGCGAGCTGCGAGCGCAGCTTTTCGATGTCCGCGCCCTTCTTGCCGATGATCACGCCGGGACGGGCCGCATAGATCGACACGCGGCACAGCTTGGCCGGACGCTCGATCACCACCTTCGAAACGGCCGCCTGCGGCAGGTTCGTCATGATGTACTTGCGGATCGCGATGTCTTCCTTGAGCAGGCCCGCGTAGTCACGCCCTTCGGCGTACCAGCGGCTGTCCCAGGTACGGTTGATCTGCAGGCGCAGACCGATCGGATTGCTCTTGTGGCCCATCTTACGCCTCTTCTGCTTCGCGAACGACGATCCGCAGCCGGCTGAACGGCTTGAGGATGCGGGTCGACTTGCCGCGACCGCGGGTGTGGAACCGCTTCATCGTCACCGACTTGCCGACCGAGGCTTCGGCCACGATCAGCGCATCGACGTCGAGGTTGTGGTTGTTCTCGGCATTGGCGATCGCCGAGGCGAGCACCTTGCTCGCATCGCGCGCCATCGCCCGCTTCGAAAAGGCGAGGATGTTCAACGCCTCTTCAGCCTTCTTGCCGCGGATCAGGGCCGCAACGAGGTTGAGCTTCTGCGCCGAACCACGGATCGTGGTGCCGACGGCCAGCGCCTCGTTGTCGCCTACGCGGCGGGGTGCTTTTGCCTTGCTCATCAGCGCTTGCCCTTCTTGTCGGCGGCGTGGCCGGGGAACGTGCGCGTGGGCGCGAATTCGCCGAGCTTGTGGCCGACCATTTCTTCCGAAACCGACACAGGAATGAACTTGTGTCCGTTGTAGACGTTGAAGGTCAGGCCGACGAACTGCGGCAGGATCGTCGAGCGCCGCGACCAGGTCTTGATCGGCTTGGCGTTGCTTGCATCCTGCGCGGTCTCAGCCTTCTTCAGCAGGCTCAGCTCGACAAACGGACCTTTCCAGACGGAACGTGCCATCGTCTCTTACCTCTTCTTCTTCGCGTGACGCGAACGGATGATCATCTTGTCCGTCTGCTTGTTGTGGCGCGTGCGGGCACCCTTGGTCGGCTTGCCCCACGGGGTCACCGGGTGACGACCGCCCGAGGTCCGGCCTTCACCACCACCATGCGGGTGGTCGACCGGGTTCTTGGCAACACCGCGGGTCAGCGGGCGCTTGCCCATCCAGCGGCCACGGCCGGCCTTGGCAAAGTTCTGGTTGGCGTTGTCGGGGTTCGACACCGCACCCACCGTGCCCATGCAATCGGCGCGCAGGTAACGCTGCTCGCCCGAATTGAGGCGGACGATAACCATCGCGCGGTCACGACCGACGACCTGCACATAGGTGCCGGCCGAACGGGCGATCTGGCCGCCCTTGCCCGGCTTCATCTCGACATTGTGGCAGATCGTACCGACCGGCATCTGGCCGAGCAGCATCGCGTTGCCCGGCTTGGTGTCGGTCTTCTCGCCCGCCACCACCGTGTCACCCACCGCAAGACGCTGCGGCGCGATGATGTAGGCCTGCTCGCCATCTTCGTACTTCACCAGCGCGATGAAGGCGGTGCGGTTCGGGTCATATTCCAGACGCTCGACGGTTGCCGGCATGTCCCACTTGCGACGCTTGAAGTCGATGAAGCGGTACTTCTGCTTGTGACCACCGGCGATGCCACGCGAGGTGACATGACCCTTGTTGTTGCGGCCACCGGTCTTGCGCTTGCCTTCGGTAAGCGCCTTCACCGGCTTGCCCTTGTAGAGCGCCGACTTGTCGACCAGGATCAGACCGCGCCGGGCGGGACTGGTCGGCTTGTAGTTCTTGAGTGCCATTGTTCGTGTCCTGTCCCTTGGCCTCAGATACCGCTGGTGATGTCGATCATTTCACCCTCGGCGAGGGTGACAATGGCCTTCTTCACGTCGGAGCGCTGGTAGGCCTTGCCCTTCCAGCGCTTGGTCTTGCCCTTGGCGACGAGCGTGTTCACCGCGACGACCTTCTTGTCGTAGATCGCCTCGATTGCTTCCTTGATCTGCGGCTTGGTCGCATCCTTGGCGACCTTGAACACGACAGCGTTCTGCTCGGACGCGAGGGTCGACTTTTCGGTGATGTGGGGGCTGAGGATCACGTCATAGTGACGCGCATCGACGGTCTGCTTCTTAGCCATTGAACCGGGCCTCCAGCTTTTCGACGGCGGCCTTGGTCAGCACCAGCGTGTCGTGGTTGAGGATGTCGTAGACATTGGCACCGATCGCCGGGAGCACGTTGATGCCCGGCAGGTTGCCCGCCGCCTTCTTGAAGCCCGCATCGACCTGTTCACCGTCGATCACCAGCACCTTGCCAGTGAGGCCGGCCTTGGTCAGGTGGCCCTTGAGCAGCTTGGTCTTGGCATCGGCCAGTTCGAGGCTGTCGACGACCACCAGGCCGCTCTTGGCCTTGGTCGAAAGCGCCATCTTGAGGCCGAGCGCGCGCACCTTCTTGTTGAGCGACTGCTCGAAGTCACGCTTGCGCGCGCCGTGCGCCTTGCCGCCGCCGATGAAAATTGGAGCTGCACGGTCGCCGTGACGGGCGGTGCCGCCACCCTTCTGCTTGCCGAACTTCTTGCCGGTGCGGGCCACATCCGAACGCTCGCGCGTCGGACGGGCAGTGCCGCGACGGTTTTCCAGCTGCCAGGTCACGACCCGGTGCAGGATGTCGGCGCGCGGTTCGATGCCGAACACGTCATCCGACAGTTCGATATCGCCCGAGGCCTTGCCGCCGTCGATCTTCTGAACCTTGATCTTCATGGCTCAGCCTTCCTTGTTTTCTTGCGTTTCCGCAGCGTCGGTTTCGACGGCTTCGGTCACGATGGCTTCTTCGGCTGCAGCTTCGACCACCGAGGGGGTCTCGTCAGCCACCGGAGCGTGCTTCGACAGCACTGCGCCGGGAAACGGCAGGCCTTCGGGGAGCGGCAGCTTCACCGCGTCGCGGACGAGCAGCCAGCCGTTCTTCGCGCCCGGGACCGAGCCCTTGACGAACAACAGGCCGCGATCAGCGTCGGTGCGGACGATTTCGAGGTTTTGCTGGGTGCGCTGACGGTCGCCCATGTGGCCGGCCATCTTCTTGCCCTTGAACACGCGGCCCGGATCCTGACGGTTACCGGTCGAACCATGCGCACGGTGCGAGATCGACACGCCGTGGGTGGCGCGCATACCGCCGAAGCCCCAGCGCTTCATCGCGCCGGCAAAGCCCTTGCCCTGCGTATGGCCGGTGATGTCGACCATCTGGCCCGCCACGAAGTGCTCGGCGCTGATGGTGGCACCCACGGGCACGAGCGCGTCTTCGCTCTCGACCCGGAATTCGGCGACCTGCTTCTTGAGGCCGACACCGGCCTTGGCGAAATGTTCACGCTGCGGCTTGGCAACGTTCTTCTGCTTGGCGTCGCCCGCGCCGAGCTGGACCGCGAAGTAACCATCGCGGTCAGCGGTGCGGTGCGACACAACCTGGCAGTCTTCCAGCGCGAGAACGGTCACAGGCACGTGCCGTCCGTCCTCCTGGAAGAGGCGGGTCATCCCGACTTTCTTTGCGATAACGCCGGTGCGCATCGTCAGTTCACTCCTCAACAGAGGCACACTACGGACCATCCGCAAGGTGCGTGTGAGACCACAGCGCCAAGCGCCGCAGCCCCGTTCAGCCCGAATTGTCATGCATCGCCCCGTCCGGGCTGAATGCTCCTGCATGCCATCATGGCCGCTGGAGCGAGACGGGGGACGCAGCCCGGAGGGTTCCTCCGGCGGTATCCACCCTATCGTCAGGCGGGGCGTTCAATGCCCCAACGATAGAGGCCCCCACCGAAGCGGGGGCATTTCGGCCAGCTTACGCCAGCTTGATTTCAACGTTCACGCCAGCGGCCAGATCGAGCTTCATCAGCGCGTCGACGGTCTGGGCGTTGGGCTGCACGATATCGAGCAGCCGCTTGTAGGTGCGCACCTCGAACTGCTCGCGCGACTTCTTGTCGACGTGCGGGCCGCGGTTCACAGTGAACTTCTCGATACGCGTCGGCAGGGGAATGGGGCCGCGAATAAGGGCGCCAGTGCGGCGGGCCGTCTCGGCGATCTCACCAGTGGCCTGGTCGAGAACGCGGTGATCGAACGCCTTGAGGCGAATACGGATATTCTGAGCTTCCATGTCCTACTACCGATGCGAAAGAGCCAAGGAGCCGCCGGTTGCCCGGCATTTCCCAAAAACAAAGGCCGACCCCGCTGGTTTCCCGTGGACGGGCGGCCTTCTCAAAACTCGTGACAGACAAGAGCGAATCTCGCCTGCGGATGCGCGCCTATACGGGCGGCGTTGGATTCTGGCAAGGGGCATCTGAAAGGAAATTGCGTGACCGGGAAATGACCACGCAGCCCTGACGGTAAGGCCCTTGCCCCACACAAAAGAGGCCCGGATACTCATGCGAGCATCCGGGCCTTTTTCGTTGTCGGTTGCGCTCCCTGAGGGAGCTGCGCCTTACTTGGTGATCTTGGCGACGACGCCCGAACCCACGGTGCGACCGCCTTCACGGATCGCGAAGCGCAGGCCTTCGTCCATGGCGATCGGCGCGATCAGCTTGACGCCGATCGAGACGTTGTCGCCCGGCATCACCATTTCGGTGCCGGCGGGAAGGATCACTTCGCCGGTCACGTCGGTGGTGCGGAAGTAGAACTGCGGGCGGTAGTTGGCGAAGAACGGCGTGTGACGGCCACCTTCGTCCTTCGACAGCACGTAGACTTCGGCTTCGAACTCGGTGTGCGGCTTGACCGTGCCGGGCTTGCACAGCACCTGGCCGCGCTCGACTTCTTCACGGGCGACGCCGCGGATCAGCGCGCCGACGTTGTCGCCAGCTTCACCGCGATCGAGCAGCTTGCGGAACATTTCCACGCCGGTGACGGTGGTCTTGCGGGTGTCCTTGATGCCGACGATTTCGACTTCTTCACCCACGTTGACGATGCCGGTTTCGATACGGCCGGTCACCACGGTGCCGCGACCCGAGATCGAGAACACGTCTTCGATCGGCATCAGGAACGGCTTGTCGACCGGACGGTCGGGCTGCGGGATGAAGCTGTCGACGGCTTCGATCAGCGCGATCACCGAATCCTTGCCGATGTTGTCATCGCGGCCTTCGAGAGCGGCCAGAGCCGAACCCTTGACGATCGGAATATTGTCGCCGTCGAAGTCGTAGCTCGAGAGCAGCTCGCGCACTTCCAGTTCGACGAGCTCGAGGATTTCCTCGTCGTCAACCTGGTCGACCTTGTTCATGTACACGACCAGCGCGGGCACGCCGACCTGACGGGCCAGCAGGATGTGCTCGCGGGTCTGCGGCATCGGGCCGTCAGCAGCGTTCACGACCAGGATCGCGCCGTCCATCTGGGCGGCACCGGTGATCATGTTCTTCACGTAGTCGGCGTGGCCCGGGCAATCGACGTGCGCGTAGTGACGTGCAGCCGACTCATACTCGACGTGTGCGGTCGAGATGGTGATCCCGCGCTCACGCTCTTCCGGCGCCTTGTCGATGTTGGCGAAGTCCACGGCAGCACCGCCGTAGGTTTCAGCCATCACCTTGGTGATTGCGGCGGTCAGCGTGGTCTTGCCATGGTCAACGTGACCGATGGTGCCGATGTTGCAGTGCGGCTTATTCCGCTGGAACTTTTCCTTGGCCATTTCTCTGGTGTACCTTCTTGGATGATAATGTGTGTTCGCGGGAGAACGGCGATGCCCGCAGAATCAGGCGCCGCCCCTAGACTGCTGTCGCAGCTTAGGCAAGTTTCTCCTTGACCTCGGCAGCGACGTTGGCCGGAACCTCGTCATAGTGCGAGAACTGCATCGAGTAGTTCGCGCGACCCTGCGTGAACGAGCGCAGCTCGTTGACGTAGCCGAACATGTTGGCGAGCGGCACAAACGCCTCGACCGCCTGGGCATTGCCGCGCGTGTCGGTGCCCTGGATCTGGCCGCGGCGGCTGTTGAGATCGCCGATGACGTCGCCCAGATAATCATCCGGAGTCACCACTTCAACCTTCATGATCGGCTCGAGCAGCTTGATGCCCGACTTCTGCGCCACTTCACGCATCGCACCGCGCGCGGCGATTTCGAACGCGATCGCGCTCGAGTCGACGTCGTGGTACGCACCGTCGGTCAGCTTGATGCTGAAATCGATGATCGGGAAGCCGACCAGGTGCCCGCTGGCGGCCTGCTCGCGGAAACCCTTTTCGATCGCCGGGATGTATTCGCGCGGAATGTTCCCGCCCTTGATCTGATCGTCGAAGATCACGCCCTGGCCGCGTTCACCCGGAGTGACGGTAACCTTGACGCGGCCGAACTGGCCCGAGCCGCCCGACTGCTTCTTGTGGGTGTAATCGACTTCGACTTCACGGGCGAGGTATTCGCGGTAAGCCACCTGCGGCGCGCCGACATTGGCTTCGACCTTGAACTCGCGCTTCATGCGATCGACGATGATGTCGAGGTGCAGTTCGCCCATGCCCTTGATGATGGTCTGGCCGCTTTCGTGATCGGTCGACACGCGGAACGAGGGATCCTCGGCGGACAGACGGTTGAGCGCGATGCCCATCTTTTCCTGGTCGGCCTTGGTCTTGGGTTCCACCGACAGCTCGATCACCGGCTCGGGAAATTCCATCCGCTCGAGCACGATCGGCGCCTTTTCCGCGCACAGCGTGTCGCCGGTGGTGGTTTCCTTCATGCCCGCGAGCGCGATGATGTCGCCCGCGAAGGCTTCGTCCACGTCCTTGCGCTCGTTCGCGTGCATTTCCAGCATGCGCCCGACCTTTTCCTTCTTGTCCTTCACCGAGTTCAGGTAGGTGCCCTTGGTGAGCTGACCCGAATAGATGCGGATGAAGGTGAGTGAGCCCACGAAAGGATCGTTCATCACCTTGAACGCCAGCGCGCTGAACGGCGCATCGTCCGTCGGCGGACGGCTGTCGGCTTCGTTGCTGTCCATCTTGACGCCCTGGACGTCAGGAATGTCGAGTGGCGACGGCAGGTAATCGACCACCGCGTCAAGCAGGGGTTGCACGCCCTTGTTCTTGAACGCCGAGCCGCAGCACACCGGCACGAACGACTGGTTCAATGTGCCCTTGCGGATCAGCGCCTTGAGCGTCGCCGCGTCAGGCTCGTTGCCTTCGAGATAGGCTTCCATCGCGTCATCGTCCTGCTCGACGGCAAGCTCGATCAGCTCGCTGCGATACAGCGCGGCCTCGTCGGCGAGGTCGGCCGGGATGTCCTCGTAGAAGAATTCGGCACCCAGCGATTCATCCTTCCAGATGATCGCGCGGTTGTGCACCAGATCGACCAGCCCGCGCAGGTCGGCTTCGAGACCGATCGGGATGTACAGCACGGCAGGCTTCGCGCCGAGGCGGTCGATGATCGATTGCACGCAATACTTGAAGTTCGCGCCGGTGCGGTCGAGCTTGTTGATGAAGCACATCCGCGGCACGCCGTACTTGTCGGCCTGGCGCCACACGGTTTCGGACTGCGGTTCAACACCGGCAACCCCATCAAAACACGCCACCGCGCCGTCGAGGACGCGCAGCGAGCGTTCGACTTCGATGGTGAAGTCGACGTGTCCGGGGGTGTCGATGATGTTGATGCGGTGTTCCGGGCCGTCGGCGACCGACCAGAAGCAGGTCGTCGCGGCGCTGGTGATCGTGATCCCGCGCTCCTGTTCCTGCTCCATCCAGTCCATCGTCGCCGCGCCATCGTGCACTTCGCCGATCTTGTAGGACTTGCCGGTGTAGAACAGGATCCGCTCGGTCGTGGTGGTCTTGCCGGCGTCGATATGCGCCATGATGCCGATATTGCGGTAGCGGTTGAGCGGATGGCTGCGTGCCATGATCAATTCCTTGGATTTGGAGGAGCGGCCCGGCCCCACACAAGGCCCGCGACGCGCTCCATATAGTGATGATTGTGACAGCCGGAAGTCCAACACTCCCGGCTGCCGGCAATCACGAAATTACCAGCGGTAGTGCGAGAAGGCGCGGTTCGCATCCGCCATGCGGTGCGTGTCTTCGCGCTTCTTGACCGCATTGCCGCGGTTGTTGGCCGCATCCATCAGCTCGCCCGACAGCCGCGCGGCCATCGTCGTTTCCGGACGCCCGCGCGCTGCAGTGATCAGCCAGCGGATCGCCAGCGCCTGGGCACGCTCGGCGCGCACCTCGACCGGCACCTGATAGGTCGCACCACCGACGCGGCGGCTGCGCACTTCGACCTGCGGCTTCACATTGTTGAGCGCATCGTGGAACAGCTGGATCGGATCGGCCTTGGCCTTCGCTTCCACCGTGGCGAGCGCGCCATAGACGATCTTTTCGGCAACAGCCTTCTTACCATCGAGCATGAGGTTGTTCATGAACTTCGACAGGATCTGATCCCCGTACTGGGGATCGGGCAGGATGACCCGCTTTTCGGGACGACGACGACGTGACATGGCACGAATTCCTTCTTCTGGCCGTGCTGCTCCCCCGCGAAGGCGGGGGCCTCAGGCAACATGGCGAAAACTACATGATCGACCTGGAGGCACGAGATCCCCGCCTGCGCGGGGATGCCCATGCCTGCGGCATGGTCACTTCGGCCGCTTCGCCCCATACTTGGAGCGGCTCTGCTTGCGGTCCTTCACGCCCTGCGTGTCGAGCACGCCGCGCAGGACGTGGTAGCGCACGCCGGGAAGGTCGCGCACACGCCCGCCGCGGATCAGCACCACCGAGTGCTCCTGCAGGTTGTGGCCTTCGCCGGGGATGTAGGAGATGACTTCGCGCTGGTTGGTCAGGCGCACCTTGGCCACCTTGCGCAGCGCCGAGTTCGGCTTTTTCGGGGTCGTCGTATAGACGCGGGTGCAGACGCCGCGCTTCTGCGGGTTCTGCTCCATCGCAGGGACCTTGGACTTGGCCTTCTGCGGCTCGCGGCCCTTGCGGACCAGCTGGTTGATCGTCGGCATGAGGTACTCTTCACCTTGGTTGCGGCCACGCCAGCGAGAGTGAAGAGAAAGCGAATCGCGAGCGCACGCGGCACGAGGCAAGAGCCCCGCAGCAGCATCAATCGCGAGCCGAAAACGCTCCACCCGGCTGAAAAGACCGGGTTACTTTGCCGGAGAACCCCCGCTTGGGAGAGCGCACCGCCAATGTTCAGCTCAATCCGGACGGATCCGGAAGATGCGCGCCCTTAGGCGGGTTTGGGTGGGGGGTCAAGGGTGTGGGGGTTCGATTAGCAATGCCTTCACAAGGAGCAAGAAGGTGAAGTAGGTGTAGTCATGAAGCGGCGTGATGGAGAGGCTGACCTTGAGACAACAGGAAGTCACCGAAATCATTCGAGCGGTCAATAGCGGGCAAACTGAACCGTACCAGTGCCGCTTGGAGGATGGGGAATTGTATGCAGTCAAGGGTAGGAACGCCACACCATCCGGACTGATTTCAGAAGCTGTATCTGCCATGTTGGGTCAACGGTTAGGGCTTCCCATACCCGACTTCTGCACCTGCCAAATTCCACGCGATTTACTCGAAAGCGCAGCCGACGCTAACGTCCGTGTATCCCTCGGTGCGGGCGTTTGTTTTGCCTCGCATTGGGTGCAGCCCGCCGATGTTTTCAATCTCTCCATGGTGGCAAAAGTTGGCGATAGAATGCTTGCTGAAATATACGTTTTCGACCATTGGATAAAGAATGGAGACCGATCGCTTACGCCGAAAGGCGGCAACGTAAATTTGCTGTTCTCCTTGGCCGACGAGGCGCTAGTCGCCTTCGATCACAACCTTGCTTTCAGCGACACTCATTGCCAATCTGACCTTGAGGTTCACGTTGGGAGGGCATCGTGGAGGAGAGCGAAGGACCTCACTGGCTTCCAAGCGAGCATGAAAACTCGCTTATCGGGCCTTCTTGAGATCATAGACACTTTGTCGGAAGATTTACCGCCTGTGTGGATAGATGACGCGCCGGATATGCCCAGCCGGATATTGGATTGCTTGAAGCGCGTCGAAACGCAAAAATTTTGGGATGAGCTCGGATGAGTGGCCTTTATAGATATTCAATAATCAGGTTCAGGCCGTTCGCTGAAACGGGAGAGTTCGCCAACATCGGCGTTCTTGTCACGCATGTCAGTTCTGGGCAGACAACCTTCCGCTTGGCTGCAAAGCGCTTTGGCAGAGTGAAGCATTTCTTTGATGGGGCATATGAATCTTACCGTCGCGCCAATGGGTATATTCGCAAGGAACTTGAGCGTGCTGTGAGAGATATGCCATTGTTGAATGACGCAAACGATCAGTTCTTCTACGAGAATTTTTCTCGGGAACGGGAGTCTAGCACGATCTTCAGTGCGCCAAGGATCATGAAGGCTACAGAAAGTCTTCAAGAAGTGGCAGACATATTGTACGATCGATACATTGGCCGCAACTTTGAGGTCACAGAGAATGTGGAAGCTTCTCTGGCGAAAAATATACGCGAAAACCTTCGCGCCCGTGGCATTTTGCATTTCAAGACGCTTCGTTTAGACGATGACGTTGTCCCGATTATATTGCCACTAGCTCATCGCGCAGATGAAATTTATGGGATCAAGCCTCTCGCTTTTCCGCAGAAAAGTCCGTTGTCTATTCTTGACCATGGGTCCAATTGGAAAATTAGGTTCAATTATCTTTTGGATAAGGGTAAGTTGAAACCACATAATGTCTTACTTGCCTTGGCTCCACCGAAAAATTTTGATTCGTCTTTTCATGAGGCTTATGAGATCGTAAAATCTGACCTGGGCAACCTGCCATTCAATATTGTTGTTGCCGATCAATCCCCTTCGTCAAACGACTTGCTAATCAATTTCGCATCGAAGACCCCATTTGATTCAAGGATTATGGTTCGGCATTAGATGGTGCCTTTAGTGAATAGAGCACAGAGCCCCCTCTGCTCCGCGAGTGTTTCGTTTGCACGCAAAGGCGCCCGGCATAGCGCCTCTGCGTTGCTTGGCTACGCGCCATCGGGTGGCGGCCGTTCGGACTTGTAGTGCTGCGCACCGGTTCACCGCCACACGCGCCGGTAGTGGCTCCCCAAGAAGCGGCCAAACCCCAAGTCAAGCCCGGGGTAACGAAGAGGAGGTGAAGGGGTGCTTTTGCCTCCGGCGTCGAACCCCCTCCCCCACCCCTCCCCACGGGGAGGGGAATGTCCAATTCGGCTAGCCTTGCCCGAAGCACCGCCCTATTGGCATCTTGGCGCCTTGGCGCGAAACAAAAATCCCCACCCCCAACCCCTCCCCTAAAGAGGACGGGAGACAAGTGCCCACCCCCACCCCCTCCCGCAGGCGGGAGGGGAGTGTCAGTGCTGACCTCTTCGTGTCTTCGTGTCTTCGTGTCTTCGTGTGAAACCAAAGAAAGCCTAGCCCCGGGTCTAAGCCCGGGGTGACGACGGGCGTGAGGGTTGGAGCCAAACCCCTCTGCGGTCTCGGCGGGCTTTCTTCTCTGCGGTCTCGGTGTGACACCGATTCTTTGGGCTGGGTGCTGCACTCTTTGCGGCTTTGCGTGAAAACATTTCGTGCCCACCCATGATCGGAGTCACGCGCCCACCCCCGGCCCCTCCCGCAAGCGGGAGGGGAGAAGCAGTGCCCTCCCTCGGCCGCTGTGGCTGCGCCTCGCCTGCGGCTCCCCGCGAGCGGGATGGGAGAGACTCTCCCCCTCCTCCTCGAAAGGAGGGGCAGCGAGGAATGGTAGCGAAGCGGAGATGGCCGTTTGGCCACCTGGGCTTGGCGCTTGCCAAGTCCTAGTCGCAGCCCGGTGGTGCCTTTCGGCACGCGCGTCGCTGGCGCGCCGCGCAACCACCCGCGCTTCCTTTTTCGGCGCGTCGCTATCGCGCCACGCAACCACCCGCGCTTCCTTTTTTTTCGGCGCGTCGCTGGCGCGCCGCGCAACCACCCCCTAGCCCCCTCCTTTGAAAAGGAGGGGGAAGGAACATTTTCCTACTCCCCGTAAACCCGCCACTCTCGCCCTATGCCCACCCCACGCCCCACCTCAACCGCGCGCGCAGCCTACCGCCGTGGGATCATAGCGCCTGCGGCAGGGCCGGTTTTTTGTTCCCTGGACAGTGTCTCATTGTCTCCAACAGACAGCAATCGGGGCGGGAAGATGAACGGAAGGCTTGCGACGCGGGGCGGGCTCAGTTCGCGGTCAGATAGGCGACGAGCGCCTTGACCTTGCGGCTGCGCCATTGCGGCGGGGGGGCGAGCAGCCAGTAGGCGCGGCGCGCGGGCTCCGGGCCTTCGATCGCGGTGAGGCGGCCCTGGGCGATGGCGGTCTCGGCCAGCGCCAGCGGGAGGATGGTGCGGCCCATACCGGCGAGCGCGGAGGCGAGCGCCTGTCCGGGGCTGCCGGCCTTGATGCAGGCGTTGATGCCTTCGGGAAGCGCCATGCCGGGCCAGTCGATCCATGCGTCGCGGTGTTCCGGCGCGGCGACGGTGACCTTGTGCGCGGGGGCGAGCTCGATGCCCTCCAGATCGCCCGGCCCGTCAACCAGCCGGATCGCGCAATCGAGGTTGGCCTCGGTGAAATCGGCGGCTTCGTCGGGGGAGAGGATGTACTGGACGCCGGGGGTGCCCGCCTGGAACCGCGCGAGGCGGGGGGCGAGCCATTCGGCGTAGAACTCGCGCGGGGCGGCGATGGTGTAGCGGTCCGAGGCCTGGCCCGCCTGCATCGCGGCGACGCTCTCCTCGAAGCGCAGGAACCCTTCGCGCAAGGGATCGAGCCCGGCGGCGCCTTCGGGGGTCAATTCGAGGCCCTTGGAGGTGCGGCGGAACAGGACGACGCCGAGCACATCCTCCAGCGCGCGGATCTGCTGGCCGACGGCGGCGGGGGTGACGGCGAGCTCGTCCGCGGCGCGGGTGAAGGAGAGGTGGCGCGCGGCAGCGTCGAAGACGCGCAAGGCGTTGAGGGGCAGGTGGGTGCGCTTCACGCCGCGAGCGTTAGGGCCGCGCGCGGTTTATCGCAAGCGTCAGCGGGCGGTGCGGCCCTCGGCGGTCTCGGGCGCGGAGAGCGGGAAGAACGGGATGCGCACCTCGACCGGCGATCCGTCGGCGCGTTCGAAGGTGTAGAAGCCCTCCATCGACCCGAACGGCGTCGTCAGCGGGCAGCCGGAGACGTAATCATGGCTCTCGCTCGGCGCGAGGCGCGGCTGTTCGCCGACCACGCCCTCGCCATCGACATGGTTCACCAGCCCGCGCCCGTCGGTGATGCGCCAGTGGCGGGTGCGCAAGGTCAGCGGCTCGTGCGAGGCGTTCTCGATGCGGATGTGATAGACCCAGAACCACTTGCCCGCTTCGGGGTGGGACTGTTCGGGCAGGTAGTTGACAGCAACCCGGACGGTGACCCCGTCGGTGGTGGCAGCGTGCTGGAAGAATGCCTTCATATCATGCCCCAGAGTAGCGATTCGCGAGCACGCTACAAGTGGCACAACGCGCTTAATCCCCGCTGTATCCCATGGGGGATGCGATTCACTTGCCGCCTGCGGCCCCTGGCAGATCGATCGCCTCCCCGTTCCCGTCCCGCGCCGGATCACGCGGCGGCGTGAAGGTGCCATCGGGCGCGAGCTGGTCGGCGGGGTTGTGCCTGGCGAGGAACAGGTCGAGCGCGTCATACCACTGCTCTTCCGACTTGGCCGAGGAGAAGGAGTGCCCCTCCCCCTCGATCACCAGCGTGGTGAGCGGCACCGGGGCGGCCTTCGCGGCGGCGACCATCAACTCGTATTGCCGGATCGGCACGTTGTCGTCCGCCGTGCCGTGCGCCAGCAGCACCGGGCGCGAGAGCTGCGCGCCGAGGCGATAGGGCGAGACCGCGTCGAGATCGAAGGTCGCATCGCCCCGCACCCGCGCCTGCCACGATTTGCTCGCCTTGCTGGTGAGGTAGCGCTTGTCATAGGCGAGCATCTTCGCCCAGTCGGTCACTCCTGCCCAGCTCGCGGCACAGCGGTAACGATCGGGATTGCGCAGCACCGCCCACAGCGCCGCATAGCCGCCATACGAGCCGCCGACGACGCACACCCGCTTGGGGTCAGCAAGCCCCTCGCCCACCGCCCAGTCCATCGCATCGTCGACATCGTCCTGCATCCCGCGCCCGACCTCGCCCGCGCCCTTCTCGTAGAAAGCATCGCCATAGCCGCCCGAGCCGCGGAAATTGGGTTGCAGCACCGCATAGCCACGATTGGCGAGCAGCTGCACTTCATCATTGTACTGCAGCTTGTCGCGCACACCGAAGGGGCCGCCGTGCGGCATGATGATCAGCGGCAGGCCCTTGGCCGCGCGCCCGCGCGGCAGGGTGAGATACGCGGTGATCTCCAGCCCGTCGCGCGCGCGGTAACGGATCGCCTGCGGCTTCACCAACCGCGAATGATCGAGATCTGGCCGGGTGTTTGCCAGCAGATCGAGCGAGCGCGCCTTCGAATTGAACAAATAGAGCGCGCCCGGATCAGCCTCGCTCCCACCCCAGATCAGCATCCGCTCGTCACCGCGCGAGCGGGCCGGGATGGTGATGTCCTCCAACTGCAGCGCCCGCGCCAGATCGGCGTTCAGCTTGGCACGCGCCGGATCGAACCAGTGAATCTGGTCGCGATCATCGGTGTAGAGCGCGGCGAGCGGCGTGCCGTCCCTCTTGAGCCACAGCTCCTCGATATCGCGTTCGGGGTGTTCGTAATAGGTTTCGAGCGCGGTGCCGGTGGCGTAATCGAACAGGCGCACGCCCACCCGGCCGCTTTCGCCTTCTTCAAGCACATAGCCCTTGTCCGAACCGGAGACGATCTGGACGACACTCCAGTATCGGCTCTTTTCGTCATCGGCGCGCAGTTTGCCGACCAGCTCGAACTCGCTCGCGGCATCGCGGCGATACCACACCTTCAGCCGCCTGTTGCTCCAGCCCATGCCGATCCGCACCACCCCGGCATCGTCGGCAAACCATTCCCACGCCCCGGCCTTGGGTTTGACGACCTTTTCCACCGCCCCGCCTTCGCGCAATTCGTAGCGATAGACCGACGGGTAATCGCGCCAGTCGTTCTGCACGGAAATCAGCGCGTAGGAACCATCCTCGGCCAGATGCACCAGATCGCCGCCAAGCAGCGCAGAATCGGAAACAGGCAGCGGGAACATGGTATTGGTCGAAAGTTCGCGCACCAGCAGCCGGTTGATCAGGATCGGGTTGCCGAAAAAGGACATGGGATAGGATACCGACATCAGAAGCTTGTCGTTGCCCGCCCAGCGCACCCAGTCGACCGCCTGCCCCTGGCGCAGCGCGAACAGCTTGATCACTTCGCGGGTGGCGGCATCGAGCAGCATGATCTCGGCTTTGCCCGCATTGTCGCGCACCACGGCAAGCTGCGCGCCATCAGGAGACATCTCGAACTGGCGAAAGGCGCTGCGTCCGGCGAATTGCGAGGCCGGGATCAGGTCGGGACGCGGGACTTCGGCCTCGATCTTCAATTCGGCGGCGCGGGTGATGCGAGCTGGGGCGGGAGCGGTTGCGGGCGATGCTTCGGCTTGGGCTGGTGCAACCGGCGCAGGTGCCGAAGCGACAGCACCATCCTGCGCGGCTTCGCCAGATGCATGGAACCCGAGACTGGCCAGAAACGCCAATCCGCTTGCGGCCCGAATGATCCGTTTCACGATTGCGCCCTTAGCTTGCCCCCTGATTCGCCAAGACTATGATTCGATGCGCAATTGGCAAGGGTATTGCGGCGATTGGTGGAGCGCGGGGTCGCTCAACCGGCGGAAGGCTCCCGCGCCACAGCGGCATCCACTGCAAAGCGCCCTGCCCCTATGGTGGCGAACAGCAGCCCCAGCACCACCAGCACCGCCGCGGGCCAGATCTCGCGATAGGTCTGCGCGAGGTGCACCATCGCCACGCCCACGGTGAAGTTAAACGCCAGTAGCAGCCCTGCCCAGCGGGTCAGCGCGCCGAGGATGAGCGCGATGCCGATGGCCAGCTGCGCATAGACCGACAGCGGGGCCATCGCGGCGGGTGCGGGGAAGCCGGTCGCGCTCAGAAAGCCGACAAATTCGGCCATGCGCGCCTTGTCGACCACATTGTCCCACACGCCGTGGATCAGGAAGGTGCCGGTCAGGAGCCGCGTGGCGAGCAGGGCCAGATCGGAGAAACCCGATAGCGCAGGGAGCAACAACCAGTTTCGCATTCGACTTCCCCCGCCGCTTGGCCCTAGACATTGAGTATCGCCGTAGAGGTAGAGAGGCAGCATGAGCGCAAGGCAATCGATCAGCGCGGTTCAATCCCCGATCAACCGCCGGATGATGCTTGGCGGGCTGGGCGCGGCAACGCTGGGCGGCTGCGCGCGGCGGCTCACCGAGGCCCCTGCCCTCACCCTTCCCCTCGATCCCGCCGCCACCGCCACGCCCGATCTCGTCGATCTCGCCCGCTTCGATTCGCGCCTCAGGTTCGATATCCGCTATGCCCGAACGGACAACTTCATGGGCCGCGCGCTTTATCCGGTGGCCCGCGCGGTGGCTCAGCGGCCTGTTGCCGAGGCGCTGTCGCGGGTGCAGTCGCGGGCCGAGGCGGCGGGATATGGCTTGCTGATCTTCGATGCCTATCGTCCATGGCGCATCACGCGGACGATGTGGGAGGAAACGCCGCCCGAGCAACGCGAATTCGTTGCCGATCCGCGCGGTGGCTCGCGGCATAACCGGGGCTGTTCGATCGACCTGTCGTTACATCGCAGCGGGGTGGAGGTGACGATGCCCAGCCCCTATGACGATTTCACCCCCGCCGCCTATCGCGGCAACACTGCCGCCCCAGCCGAGAGGGTGGCCGCCAGCCGGATGCTCGAACGCTTGATGGCGGCCGAGGGCTTTGTGCCGCTCCCCAACGAATGGTGGCATTACGACTGGGCGGAATGGCGGCGCTATCCGATCATGGACGTGCCGCTGGAGGATGTGACGGCGGGGTGATCGGGCGGCGGGGTCGGGATGTTTTGATCCGTTTTCCTATCCCTCGGAAACAGCCCTTCATCAACGTGTGCTTGCACACGTACATGTACGATGTTAAACGCTGGAACACGAAAGGATTCCAGATGACCCGGGCCGCTCGCCGCCACCAGCCACCGATCACGATCCGTTCGGCACGGGCGGTCGCTTTGCTGCGTCGGCTTGCGACGGGTGGCCGCAGTCAGGCCGATATCATCGAGGAAGCACTCGAGCGGATGGCATCGCAGCGCAAGACGCTGGCGGATGCTCTTGCCCCCGTCGTGCCGCAGACGTTCGACTGGGAACCTGCACGATCAAACTTGGCGTCCCCCATTCCCGATTTCGAAGACTGATGTATCTGCTCGATACGAACATTATTTCAGAGAGCCGCAAGCTGGGCACGGCGAAAGTCGATCCAGGCGCGGCACGCTGGCTTGGTCAAATCGACGTGGAGACGACCTTCGTCTCGGCCATGACCGTTTTCGAACTGGAGCGCGGCGTTCGGCAAATGGAGCGCCGCGATACGCGGCAAGGTGCGCAATTGCGGCGCTGGTTCGATGATCAGGTAATGGCGACCTATGAAAGCCGGACCTTGCCGCTATCGCAAGCCGTCGCGCTGATCTGCGCTGGCCTGCACATCCCTGATCCAAAATCCGAACGCGATGCGTGGATCGCCGCGACGGCTATCGATGGCGGCCTGACTTTGGTCAGCCGGAATGTGGCCGATTTCGCGGGCATGGGCGTGGAGCTGTTCAATCCGTTTGAGGCTTAGGGCATATTCCGACCATTCCGGGTCACCCTGACGGAGCCGATTTTGGCCAAGCACAAGGAAAGCTGACATTCGGGAGGCGACGCGGGTTGCGCCATTGAGCCGGCGCAGAACTTCGGCGACTTTAGAGCATGTTCTGGCTGAAGGCTTACGACCGTCGCCAAGGCCTTTCGGACGCCGAACTCGAACGCCTTCTGTCGACGCTGAAAGAACAGGTTAAGCAGTATCGCGACTCTATCCGGAATTACCCGCCAGACCGGATGGAGCGCTTTGGTCAACCGTTTCTCGACGATCTCGACGAAAGGGTGAAAGAGGTAACGCGTCTTCTCGCAGAAAGAGCAGCACCGCCGACTTAATGGCTGCTCCCCACAAATGTCCCGCAATCAGCCCCCAGCTCTCCAAATCCAAAAGCTACCGCCGTGCCAGCCTCACCCCTTCGCCAGCAACTCATCAATCTGGCCCAGCCGCTCTTTCCCGAAGAACATCTCGTAGCTTTCCGCAGGCGCGCCCGCCTTGCCGACGAACATGGTCGGGATGCCGAAGGCACCGCGTGCGACCGCGCGGTCGGTGTTGACGGCGAGGCCTTGCTTCACCTCGTCACTCTGCGCGCGGGCCAGCAGTTCCGCGGCATCGAATCCCGCCGCAGCCAGCACCGCGCCAACGGCTTGGGGCGAGGCAATGTCGAGCCCCTCCTCCCAGATCGGGCGCAGCAGGGCTTCGGCAAACTGCACCCCGCGCCCGTCAGTATCGGCGGCGTAAAGCATCCGCTGCAGGGTGATCGAATTGAACGGGAATTGCGGGTGGAGGCGATACTTGTCGAGGCCATGCTTGGTGATGAAACGCTGCATTTCCAGCATGGCGTAGGCGTTCTTGCCCTTCACCTCGGCGTCGCGAACCATCGGCGGGGCATTGCCGGTCAGCTTGTGCATTCCGCCCAGAAACACCGGCACAACGTCGAGCTCGGCCTCGTGCTGCTTGATCAGCTCGCGCAGCGGCCACCAGATCAGGTAGGCGTTGGGGCTGACGAAATCGAAGATGAGCTCGACGCGGTTGGCCATTGGGGGAGTGTCCTTATCGGGCCGGCTCGGCCACCACATCGGAATGGGCGAGGCTCAGCAGTTGATCGCGGGTGATCGGGCGGGTTGTCCCACCCGCTTCGATGCGGTGCAAGCTGTATCCGAGGTCATCGGTGAGGAGCACGTGGAGCGCGTGAGCTTCGTCCTTGCGGCCCTTGAAGAAATCATTGTGCCATTCGAGGATGAGCGTCGGGCGAAACTTCGCCAGCGCAGCGCGCGCGCCGCTGAGCGCCTGCTGCTCGAAGCCTTCGACGTCAATCTTGATGAGGTCGATGCGGGCGAGCGCGCGCTCGGCGACGATGGCGTCGAGGGTGCGGCAGGCGACCTCGACCGGGGTGATCGGCTCGTTGTAGATCGCGCGCGCCGCATCGGCGATGTGCGGTTGCAGCGTGGTGCCGCCCTGATGCGTGGCGAACTGGTAGAGCGTGGCTGTGCCCTCCTGCGCGCCCACGGCGCAGCGCAGCACCTCGGCGCGCGCGGCATAGCCGTTCATCAGCACATTCTCGAACAGCAACGCGGCGGTGTTCGGTGCGGGGTCGATGGCGATCACCCGCCCCGCCTCGCCCACCGCCTCGGCACCGATGAGGGTATAGGTGCCGAAATTGGCGCCGATATCGATGAACGTCATGCCGGGCGCGAGCCGCGCCTGGATTACGGATGTGAGATTGCGGTCGAACCAGCCGTCGCGCACGAGATGCGGGACGATGCCCGTATCACCGCCGTCGACCAGCATGAGGTGCCCGAACGCGGTTTCGAGCAGCACCCGGCCCCGCCCCATATAGCTCGCCGCCATGCGCGAAGGTCGCCCGCCGACCGCCTCGGCAGAGCGCGCCGCACGCGCCGCCTTTGCCTCGGCGATGAGGGTGCCGCGGCTCAGCAGGTGGGGATTGTCGAAAGGCGCGGATTCGCCGCCGCGGGTGAGCACCACGAACACCTCGTTGGCAAAGCTCGCCACGAGATTGTCGAGCGCCGCGCCCAGCACATCCTCGGGCACTTCGCCGAGGCGGCCCTTGTGGAGGATCACCGCGTCGTATTGCGCGGCAAATTCCGCATTGCCCGGATAGCGGCAGCCGGGGAGCAACGTCGCGAATTCGCGCGCGGCGAAGACAGCGCTCGCCGCAATCCCCGTCGCTTCGACATGCGCGGCGGCGGCGTGCCAGAACTGGTCGATATTCTCAGCCATGGTGCCTAGATCCCCGCCGCCGCGAGCGCCTGATCGAGATCTTCGGTGAGGTCGGCAATGTCCTCGAGGCCCACGTTGATGCGCAGCAGGCCTTCTGTGACGCCCATCGCCGCGCGACCCTCCTCGCCCATATTGGCGTGGGTGGTCGAGGCGGGATGGCACAGCAGACTTCGCGCGTCCCCGATATTGTTCGAGATGTCGATCAGTTGCAGCGCATCGAGGATGGTAAAGGCGCGTTGCCGCGTGCCGACATCGAAGGCGAAGATCGGGCCGGTCGCGTCCATCTGCGCGCTTGCAAGATTGTGGCGCGGGTGGCTGGGAAGGCCGGGGTGGAGCATCCGCCCGCCGGCCCTGGTCACACGCGGTTCGAGAAACTGGCCGAGCGCCACCGCCTGCTCGCTCTGCTTGAAGGCGCGCAGCGACAGGGTTTCGAGGCCCTTGAGCACCACCCAGGCGTTGAACGGCGACAGGTTCGGCCCGGTGTTGCGCTGGAACGGCAGCAGCACCTCGTCGATCCATTGCTTGCTCGCGCACACCGCCCCGGCGAGCACCCGCCCCTGCCCGTCCATCAGCTTGGTCGCGCTATAGGCTACCACATCCGCGCCGAACTCCATCGGGCGCTGCAGCACCGGCGAGGCGAAGGCGTTGTCGACTACCGAAGTGATCCCGTGCGCCTTCGCCAGCCCGCAAACGTAAGCGAGATCGACGATATCGAGCGTCGGATTGGCTGGGGTCTCGAAGAAGAACACCTTGGTATTGGGCCGGATTGCGGCTTCCCACGCGACGTTGTCGGCGCTGTCGACCAGCGTGGTGGTGATCCCGAAGCGCGGCAGCAGCTGATCGGTGAGCCAGCGGCAACTCCCGAACGCGGCGCGCGCGGCGACCACATGATCGCCTGCCGAAAGCTGGCACAGCATCGCGGTGGTCATCGCCGCCATTCCGCTCGCCTGCGCGCGGCAGGCTTCCGCCCCCTCCATCAGCGCGATGCGTTCTTCGAGCATGGCGACGGTCGGGTTCTGAAGCCGCGAATAGGTCATCCCCTCGGCCTCGCCCGCGAAGCGATCGGCGACGGTCTGCGCGTCGTCGTAGGTGTAGCCCGAGGTGAGGAACAGCGCCTCGCTGGTCTCGCCGTGTTCGGAGCGCCAGGTGCCGCCGCGCAGCGCGCGGGTGGCGGGGCGCCAGTTGGCGGTGGCGGCGCGGTCCATTCCGGTGGTCTTCTTCATGGTCGCGGTCTCTAGGATGGCAATAGCCCGCCCGCAAGCAGCCCTTCGCGCGCGGTCGTCTCATGACCGACCGCCTCCAGCATCAACGTGCCCTCGATCACCGTGAGCAGGAACCGCGCCGCGCCTGCCGGGTCGGGATCGTCAAGTGGCATCTGCCCTTCGAACCAGGCGAGCAGCTCACCAATCATTCGTTGGGCCGCCTCTCGGAAACCAGGAATACCGCGTGACGACCCGGCGACTATCTCCCACCAAAGCATAAGAAAGGGTCGGGTTGCCGGTTCACCATTTTGCGCCATTATGCGCGCGAGAACCCGATGTCGGTCAGTGGCGCGCTCGGCGGGCATGATCGCATCGAGTTGCGCGGAGTAGATCGACGCAATGTACGACACGAGATCGCCGAGTAACTGACCCTTTGTGCCGAAGTGATAGATCAGCATCCGGTCGCTGGTTCCTGCTGCCTTGGCAAGCGGCCGCAGGCTCGCCCCGCCCAGCCCGTGCGCGAGAACATGCCCAGCCAACAGGGGAAGCAGCGTTTCCTTTGACATCGGGGGCTTTTTTGCGGGTCTCGCCATGATAGACTTGTAGCGACTCCTACACCTCGCTACAAGCGTACGTAGCATTTGCTACAAATGTCAGGAGACCGCTTATGACAGCCCCGCAAATCCTCGTCATCGCCATCGCCGCCGCCGGGCTTGTCGCGTTCGTTACCATCGTGCTGGCGCAGCGCCGGGAAGGCAGCGCGTTTCTCGCCGCGATCCTCTCAGTTGCATTTGGCGCCTTTACCGCCGTGCAACTCGCGCAGGAAGGCGCGGTCATGTTCTGGATCAATCATTCGACCAACCTGACCGGTGTGCAAGTCTGGTGGGATCTGATCACCGCAACGCTGGTCGCGTTGTTCCTGCTGATCCCGCGCGCCAAGGCGGCAGGCATGAATATCGTGCCGTGGTCGCTCTTCGTGATTTCCACCGCCAGCATCGGCCTGCTCGCCATGTGTGCACGGCTGTTCTGGCTGGAGCGCGCGGCGGGAACGGCCAGCGAAGCCTAAACCCGCTTGCCCAATGCCGCTCCCCTGCCTAATCGGCGGGGCAGCCATGGCCGAGGCGCACGCCCCAACCTCTCCTGCCGACACCGCACCGCCCGCGCATCCACGCGATCCGCTGGGGTGGTGCGTGCTGCTGACCGGGCTCTATGCGCTCATTGCCGGATGGCGGCTGGCGAGCCCTTCGATCCCTTTTTTCGACGAGGTGCATTACCTCCCCGCTGCCCGCTCGCTGGTGAGCCTGTGGACCGTGGGTTACGGCCCGCTGCTCAATCCCGAACATCCGATGCTGGGCAAGGAGCTGATCGCGCTCGGCATTGCGCTCGGGGGCGACAATCCGGTCGGCTGGCGGATCATGCCGATGATTTTCGGCGTGCTGGCGCTGTTCGCAGCGATGCGCGCGCTGTGGCACCTCAGCGCCGACCGCTTCGCCACGATTGCCTTCGGAGTGCTGCTCGCCACCGGGTTCCACCTGTTCATCCAGTCGCGCATCGCCATGCTCGACGTATTCATGGCGGCGTTTCTGGCGGTGGCGGCGTGGCAGTTCGCGGCAGCCTGCGCGCAGCCGGAGACCGGGCGCTGGCGGCTGGCGCTGACCGGCTTGGCACTCGGCTGCGCGATGGGGGCGAAATGGAATGCGATCCCGCTCGCGGTGCTGCCCGGCCTCATCTTCTTCGCCGCGCGGCTTTCCGCCGGGCGCCGCCGGCTGTTCCTGTCGCGCCGCGGCGCGCCGGTGCCGGGGATCACGCTGGTCGAGGCCTTCGTGTGGCTCGGGATCGTGCCGCTGGTCGCCTATGCGCTGACCTTCCTCCCCGGTTATTGGCTGGGCGAGTACCTGCGCCCCTCGCCGCTCGCCGAGATGGGCCTGATCGGCTTTCACGGCGAAATTCTCGCGCTGCAGAAGCAGGTGCTCGCGCCCCACGACTATCAGAGCATCTGGCCGCAATGGGTGATGAACACGCGCGGGATCTGGTATCTCTACGAGGTGGTCGACGGGGCGCAGCGAGGGGTGCTGCTGATCGGCAATCCGCTGACCATGCTGCTCGGCCTGCCCGCGCTGGCGTGGTGCCTGGTGAGCGGCGCGTGGCGCGGCAACCGGGCCAAGCTGGCGGCGGTGATCGGCTACGGCGCGAGCCTCGGGTTGTGGCTGATCGCGCCGAAGTCAGTGCAGTTCTATTACCACTATTTCGTGCCGCACTTCTTCCTGCTGGCGGCGCTGGCGTTGAGCCTGTCGGACCTGCGCCGCACCGGCCGGGGCAAGTGGCTGGCATGGGGCACACTTGCGGCGTCGGCAGGGCTGTTCGCGCTGTTCTACAAGGTGCTGAGCGCCGCGCCGCTCGAAGGCGCAATGAGCTTTGCCAAGTGGGCGTGGATTGCGGGGTGGAGGTAGTAATTTTTGAGTCCCCGCGAAGGCGGGGACCTCGTGCGATTTCGCGTTGACCGATCGCTTCGCTCGATGAGGCCGGAGGCCCCCGCCTGCGCGGGGGCTCACATCTTCAGAACCTCCCCCATACAAACCGGCTCGACAGCGCGTAATTCCACACCGATCCGACCAGGATCCCCGCCAGCGCCGCCAGCGCCCAGTACACGTCCCGCCCTTCAAGAAATGTCGCCACCGCCACGTTGGCAAACGCCCCGACCGCGCAGGTGGCGATAAACCCCAGCCAGCCGCGCAGTAGCGCCCCCCAGCCCACCAGCCGCCGGTCGCGGTAGGTCAGCCAGTTGTTGAGCCAGAAATTGAAGCTCATCGCTACCAGCACCGCTGCCGTCTGCGCCAGCGCGAAGCGTTCGCCCAGCACGAACAGCAGGCTCGCCAGCACCGCCATGTGGACGACGACGCCGAGCGCGCCGACCGTGCCGAACAGCGCAAAGCGTGTCGGGATCACCCGTCCCAAGGTCTTGTCGTAGAGCCCGGCGAGAAAATCGAACAGGATGGCGCGGTCCAGCTTGCTTGCTCCTGCGCGGCGGGCGGCGAATTGCAGGGGGAATTCCTTCACTTTCAGGGGCGCGTCGGCGGTCGCCAGGAGGTCGAGCAGGATCTTGAAGCCGATCCCCGACAGGCGCGGCGCGAGCGTGCGCGCGGTGGCGGTGGGGAGCATGAAATATCCGCTCATCGGGTCGGTCAGCTCGACGCCGGTGAGCCGCCGCGCGAGGCTGTTGGCGAAGGCGGACAGGCGCTCGCGCTCGGGCGCGGCCCAGTCGGCGGTGCTGGCCCCCGCGGCAAAGCGGCTGGCGACGGCGATCTCGGCTTCTCCTGCCTTGAGGCTCTCCAACATGGCCGGGAGCAGCGCCGGATCGTGCTGATGGTCGGCGTCCATCACCGCCACATAGGGCGCAGCGGTGGCGCAAAAACCTTCGATGGCCGCGCTCGCCAGCCCGCGCCGCCCGATGCGCTGGATCACCCGGACACGCGGGTCGCTCAGCGCCAGCGCGCGCGCTTCGTCAGCGGTGCCATCGCTGCTGTCATCGTCGACGATGATGATCTCCCAGCCGGCCGGCCCCAGCGCGCCCGCGATCCGCTCGACCAGTGGGGCAAGGTTGCCGCGCTCGTTGAGCGTGGGCAGGATGATGGCTAGGTCGAGCGGCATCGGATTACAGGCGCGCGCGCACCGCTTCGCCGATCGCCGCCGTGCCGTGCGTCCCGCCGAGATCGCCGCCGAGGAACCGGTCTGCCAGCGCCTCTGCCACCGCATCCTCGATCCGCGCCGCCTCGTGTTCCAGCCCGAAGGAATGGCGCAGCATCATCGCCGCCGACAAAATCGTCGCCAGCGGATTGGCCTTGCCCTGCCCGGCGATATCCGGCGCACTGCCGTGGATCGGCTCATAGAGCCCGAAGGTGCCGAAATCGGTCCGCCGTTCGCCCAGCGAGGCACTCGGCAAGAGGCCGATCGAGCCGACCGCCGCGCTCGCCAGATCGCTGAGGATATCGCCGAACAGATTGCTGGTCAGCACTACCCCGAAGCGTTCCGGATGGCTCACCACCTGCATCGCGGCATTATCGACATACATGTGATCGAGCGGCACGTCGGGATATTCGCCCGCAACCTCGATCACCACGTCGCGCCACAGCTGGCTGGTTTCCAGCACGTTGGCCTTGTCGACGCTGGTGAGCGCGTGCCCCCCGGCCTCTGCGGCGGTGAAGGCGACATGGGCGATGCGGCGCACCTCGTGCTCGGCATAGGACATCGCGTCCCAGCCCTCGTGCTCGCCCGCTGGCGAGACGCGGCGGCCCTTGGCGCCGAAATAGACGTCGCCAGTGAGCTCGCGCACGATCAACATGTCGAGCCCGCCCGAGATATCGGCGCGCAGCGGCGAGAGGTGCTCGAGGCCCACAAACACCCGCGCGGGGCGCAGGTTGGCGAACAGGCCGAGTTCTTTCCTCAGGCCGAGGATCGCCTGCTCGGGCCGCAGGTGGCGTTCGAGACTGTCGCATGACGGATCGCCGACCGCGCCGAACAGCACCGCGTCCGCCTCGCGCGCCATCGCCAGCGTCTCGTCGGGCAGCGGGTGGCCGTGGCGCTGGTAGGCGATCCCGCCGACATCGCCTTCGAACAATGTCAGCCCCGGCAGCGCCATAGCTTCCAGCACCGCGACCGCCTCGGCGGTCACTTCGGGGCCGATCCCGTCGCCGGGCAGGACTGCGATCTTCATGGCTGTGGCTTTCTCAGGCAATACGGGCAAGCCGCTCGGTGAGCAGCTTTCGCGCGGCCATAACATCGCCTTTGCGGCCCGCAAGCAGGTAGTGCGCGAGCTGGCCTTCCAGTTGGGCAAACGCGGCAAGCTGCCCCGCGAGATCCTCGGCCTTGGCGGGCGCGCCGCCGCCATAGCCCAGTTCGCGCAGCAGCAGCGTCTCGAACGCGATCAGCCCGCTCACCCACCCCCGCGCCGAGGGCGAGACCGCAATCGCCTCGAGCAGCGCGTCGAGCGCCTCGTAGAGCCCGGGATAGGGATTGCGCTCGGGCAGCACCGCCGCAGGCAGCGCGCAGGCCCACTGGATCGCGGCGGCGGGCAGCGGCTCGGTCATCAGCGCCGCGCGCGAATGTTCGAGCTCAAGCCGCGCGAAGGGCAGCTGGCTCGCCGAACGCGTCGTGAGTTCGAGCGCAACACGGTTGCCCGGCACCATCACCGCGCGCAACTGCCGCCCGCGCCCGCCCGCGACATAACCCGCGACAAGGCCATGCTCGACGGTCAGCAACCGCGCGATCGCGCCGGTCTCCCCTTGCGGGCGGCTGGCGAGCAGAATGGCGGGCGCGCGCAGGTTCATGCGCCTTGCGCTCCGGCCTTATTTCTTGGAGGATTTGGCTTCCAGCGCTGCCAGCCGCGCTTCCAGAGCGTCAGCCTGTTCGCGCGCCTTCTGGGCCATCGCCTTGACCGTATCGAACTCCTCGCGGGAGACGAAATCGATCCCGCCAAAGGCTTCACGCAATCGCTCGCGCGCGCCTTCGCGAGCTTCGCGGCTCATCCCCGCCATCGTCCCGGCGGCGCTGTTGGCGAGTTTGACGAGGTCGGCGATGATCGGGTTCTGGCTTTGCATATTTGTTATTTGGAGATGCTTGCATTGAAGAGCAAGCATCTTCCGCGCGGCGTCCTTGTGTTCCGCATCGCCTCCGCGATGCGAAATCCTCGCTCATGCGACCTGAAGGTCGCGTCGCTGCGGGCGGCCGTTCGGCCTTGCGGACGGCTTTGCCGTCCGAGGTGCTGCCTCATGCTTGTTCGGCTACAGCTTCACACGCGTCGCAGCGCCCTCGGCGCCCCGCGTCCCGCCATCGGGATTGGCCTCGATAAAGGCGTAATTGAGCACGCCGGCAAAGCACACCCATGCGAGATACGGCACCAGCAGTACCGCCGCCAGCCGTCGCACCCGCCACACCAGCGCCAGCGCGACCAGCAGCAGCGCCGCCGCCACGCCGATCACCGCCAGCGCGGTCTGCATGTCCTGCATGCCGAAGAAGAACGCGGTCCAGCTCTGTGTCACCACGAACTGCACGCCGAGCGCCACCAGCGCGAGCCCGCGACCACGCGCGCCCCACGCGCTCGCTACCATCGCCAGCGACAGCCCGATAAGGATGAACAGCGCGGTCCAGACGATCCCGAAAGTGACCGGCGGCGGGAAGATCGCGGGCTTGGTCAGCCCTGCGAACCATGCGGTGTTCGGGCTGCCCAATTGCCCGGCGAAGAAACCGATCAGCAGCACCAGCGGCACCATGAACAGCGCCCAGCGCAGGAAACTGGCGCGCAATTGTGCTTTCGAAGCGAGGACGTTCATGAAGTCTCCAGCCAGCCCCACACGGTGCAGCGATTCTGCCCCGCCAAACCAGGACTGGGCGATAACAGAGCGTTGCGCCAGCGCCAAATCGCCGCGCCGATGCTGTCCCGCAACGTGCCAATCCGCCGCACGAATCGCAAAGTCGGGGACATTTCACACGAAATGTCACGAAACGCTTGGGGACTGGCGACACTGTCTGCTAGGCCCTGCCACATTCCTGCCGTGATTCGAGAAGCGCGGTTGTGGCAGGATCGGATCGAAATGCGCTTTTTTGCTCATCGCGGACCGGGCTTTGCCGGGTCCCAAGGGGAAATAGAACCATGAAGAAGATCGCTCTCGTCGCCGTCGCCGGCCTCGCTCTCGCCACCGCCGCTTGCTCGAAGCCGGCTGAAGAAGCCGCTCCGGCTGCTGACGAAACCGCCGTTGCTGAAGAGCCGATGGCTGCCGAAACCCCCGCCGAAGGCGACGCGATGGCCCCGGCCGAAGGCGATGCCATGGCTCCGGCCGAAGGCGATGCCATGGCTCCGGCTGCTGAAGAAGCTGCTCCGGCTGCCGAATAATCCTTCGGGATTGTCGGCCCTGACCTGAAGGTCGGGGAACGGACAGAATTGGGCCGGTGGTGACCGAAAGGTTGCTGCCGGCCTTTTCTTTTGCGTCAGCCGCGCCGCGCGGCGATCAGGAATTCGACATTGCCTTGCGGGCCAGTGATCGGGCTTTCGACAATCCCTGAAACATCCCAGCCAAGCCCTTCGAGCCATTGGCGAACTTCCTCGCAGACCCGCGCGTGCAGCGCGGGATCGCGCACCACCCCGCCCTTGCCCACTTCCTCGCGCCCGACTTCAAACTGCGGCTTGATCAGCGCCACCAGCTGGCATTGCGGCGCAGCGAGGTTGAGCGGCACCTCGAGCACCTTGGCGAGCCCGATGAAGCTCGCATCGCACACCACCCAGTTGCAGGGCCGGTCGATATGTTCAGGCGTGAGCAGCCGCGCGCTCAATTGCTCCAGCACAGTGACACGCGGGTCTTCGCGCAGTTTCCACGCGAGCTGGTTGGTACCGCTGTCCACGCAGAACACCTGCGCCGCGCCGTTGCTGAGCAGCACATCGGTAAAGCCCCCGGTCGAGGAGCCGATATCCATCGCCACCGCCCCCGCCGGATCGAGCCCGAAGTGCGTCAGGGCGTGGGCCAGCTTGATCCCCCCGCGACTGACCCAGGGATGGTCGCGCCCGCGCACGTCGAGCGCCGCATCTTCCGCCAGCTGATGCCCCGGTTTGTCGATCTTCACCTCGCCTGCGAACACCAGTCCCGCCATCACCAGCGCCTGCGCCCGCGCGCGGCTTTCGGCGAGCCCGCGCTCGACGAGAAGGTGATCGACGCGGCGTTTTTGCGCTTTGGGGGGACGGGTTTGATGGTCGGGCATGGACAAGAGCGGCTCCTAGCGGGCAATGAGCGGCCATGAAAGCCGGACTTCCCCTGCTGGCGCTTGCGCTGCTCGCCGCCTGCGTCCCTGCGACCAAGGCGCCGCCCGCACCTGTTGCCGCGCCCACCCCTGTCGTTCGCCCAACTCCAGCACCTGCCCGTCCCGCGCCATTGCCCGCCTCGGCAGATGCGAACTGGGCCGACGCGCTGCTGACGCCAGGCGCGTGGCGCTACACCGATTACGGGCAAGGCATGGGCAAGCGCAGCCTGTTTTCCGATCCGGACGACACATTCTACTTCAGCCTCTCCTGTGTGACGCAGCCCAATGGCCCGGAAATCCTGCTTGCTCGCACCGGCAGGCCGCAAAAGCCCACGCTGGCGATGACGATCCGCACGGAGACGATGGAGCGCACCTTGTCAGCCCAGCAAGGGACACCTGCTATGATCGCGATCGCAGTCCCGGCCGCCGATCCGCTGCTCGACGCGATGGCGCTGTCCAAGGGTCGCTTTGCCGTGGAGGTCGAAGGCGAGGCGACGCTGATCCTCCCCAGCCATGCCGAAGTCAGCCGGGTGATCGAGGATTGCCGATAGTTTTGCGTCCGCGCCTCCGCGCGGACGTCCTCGGCGCTGTTTCTGCCGCTACGCGGCAGAGCGCCTGCGGCTCGCGCGCGTGCGCTCGCGGTCGCTATGCGACCGAAGGTCGAGCACTCACTCCTCCCGATTCTATACATTAATATCCACAGGTCTGCGCACAGCCTGTCCACAACCGCGCTGCGCAACAAAAAAGCGCCCGAGGAAGAACCCGGACGCTACGGCACGCCCCATGGCGCGAGCATGTGATTATGACGGCGGAAAAGATTTATTCAAGTCTTGTCCTGACGAATCACATGATTCACATATGTATCCGAGGCCAGCGGCGAACGCGGCTCTCGGCCCCCGGTGAAGCGCGGGGTCTGGCTCACAAGCGCGAAAGGAGGTGATCCGATGTCTCATGGTTCAGTAGCGAGGTCGGTGAAGATCCCTACGGAGCATACTCGGTAACTTCCGCCTGAGTAAGGCTTCGTGAGCGGCACTTCCGGCCGCTGACCATGTCAAGGGCAGCTTCCCGACGGGCGAAGCTGCCCTTTTCATATGAGAAATCCTCCCCGGCACGGGGAGGGGGACCATCTGCGCCAGCAGATGGTGGTGGGGACGCTCCCCATGCGCCACTGCACGCGGACGCGAGTCCCCTCCACCAGCTTCGCTGGTCCCCCTCCCCCGCTGGGGGAGGATGTGCGGCGGCTGACGGAGGGGACTCGCCCCACGCACCATCCTACCCGGACGCGAGTCCCCTCCACCGCCCTTTCGGGCGGTCCCCCTCCCCTCCTGAGCCCGTCGAAGGACGGGGAGGATGCTTGCCCTTCGCATTGCCGCGCACTAATCGCCAAGCCATGCACTTCACCCGCCTGCCCCACCCCTCGCCCACCCCCGACGCAACCCGCGAGAGCCTGATCGCCGACCCCGGCTTCGGCACGGTGTTCACCGATCACATGGTGGTGATCGACTACGACGAGGCGCTGGGCGGCTGGCAGACCCCGACCGTCGGCCCGCGCCAGCCGATCCCGCTCGATCCGGCGGCGAGCGTGCTGCATTACGCGCAGGAAATCTTCGAGGGTCTCAAAGCCTATCGCCACCCCGATGGCAGCCTCGGCCTGTTCCGGCCCGAAGCCAACGCCGCGCGCTTCAACGCCTCGGCTGACCGGCTAGCGATGCCGCACCTGCCGCCCGAGCTGTTCATCGGCGCAATCCGCGCGCTGCTGGACGTCGATGGCAATTGGTATCCGGCCGTCGCAGGCGGCTCGCTCTACCTGCGACCCTTCATGATCGCGACCGAAGCCTTCCTCGGCGTGCGCCCGGCCAAGCGGTACAAGTTCATCGTCATCGCCAGCCCGGCCGGCAACTATTTCAAATCGGGCGCAAAGGCGGTGAGCATCTGGATTTCCGACTACACCCGCGCCGCCCCCGGCGGCACCGGCGCGGCCAAGTGCGGCGGCAACTATGCCGCCAGCCTCGTGCCCACCGGCCAGGCCTTCGCGATGGGCCATGATCAGGTGCTGTTCCTCGACGCGGTGGAGCGCAAGTGGGTCGAGGAGCTGGGCGGCATGAACCTGTTCTTCGTCTTTGCTGACGGCACGGTGATCACCCCGCCGCTGACCGGCACGATCCTGCCCGGCATCACCCGCGACAGCCTGATGACGCTGCTGGCCGAACAGGGCCTCAAGGTGTCCGAAGCGCCCTATTCCATCGACCAATGGCGCGCGGACGCGGCGAGCGGGCATCTGGTCGAGGTGATGGCCTGCGGCACCGCGGCGGTCGTCACCGCGGTCGGCAAGGTCGCGGGGCCGGAGGGCGAATTCACCATCGGCGCGGGCGGCATCGGCCAGACCACCGCCAAGCTGCGCGAGACGCTCGTCGGCATCCAGACCGGCCGACAAGCCGACACGCACGGCTGGGTGATGCGGGTTTGATTGCGCCAAGGGTCAAAGTCGCCGCGCTTTACCAGTTCACGCGGTTCGATGATCCCGAGGCTCTGAAGGGACCGCTGCTCGCGGCCTGCGAGAGCGCGGGCGTCAAGGGCACGCTGCTGCTGGCGCGCGAGGGGATCAATGGGACCATCGCGGGCGCTCCCGAAGGACTGGAAGCGGTGCTTGGCGCTATCCGCGCGCTTCCGGGCTGCGCGGGCCTCGACGTGAAGTTCTCCGCCGCCCCGGCCATGCCCTTCGGCCGTATGAAGGTGAAGGTGAAGCGCGAGATCGTCACCATGGGCGAGCCGGATATCGACCCCACGTCATCAGCCGGCCACTATGTCGATCCGCAGGATTGGAACGCGCTGATCGCCGATCCCGAATGCCTCGTGATCGACACCCGCAATGAATACGAGGTGGCGATGGGCAGCTTCGCGGGCGCGGTCGATCCGCGCACGCCGTCGTTTCGCGACTTTCCCGCTTGGTTCCGCGCGCACCGCGAGGAATTGCTCGCAGGCAAGAAGCGCGTCGCGATGTTCTGCACTGGCGGAATCCGCTGCGAGAAATCGACCAGCTTCCTGCGCGCCGAGGGCGTGGAGGAGGTCTATCACCTGCGCGGAGGGATTCTGAAGTATCTCGAAGAAGTGCCTGAAAGCGCCAGCCTCTGGCACGGCGAATGCTTCGTGTTCGACGAGCGGGTGAGCCTGCGGCACGGGTTGGAGATCGGCGACATCCCGCACCCGTTTGCCAACCCAAAACCCTAACCCTTCCCCGGGCTTGACCCGGGGCCCAGCTTCCTTGTTTGCTGCACGCCATCCGGCGTGCAGTACTCGCTGCGTTTTGTGCTTTGCACGAGCAACTGCGTGGCGCGCGCGTGCGCTTGCGGCCGGTCCGTTGGCGGGCCGAGGTAACCTCGCCCTTGCTTCCGCGAGAGAAAAGCTGGGCCCCGGGTCAAGCCCGGGGAAGGGTGGTTTTCTTAATCCCCCAACCCCTCCCGGAAGGCATCGACCAGCCAGCTTGCCGCCGGGCCGAGCCGCGTGTCGCGCCGCCAGAGCGCGCTCAGGCCATAATGCGCGCCCGGCTTTTCGGGCAGGTCGAGCGCGACCAGCGCGCCTGAGGCCAAATCCCCCGCGACCATCGCGCGCGGCATGTTGCCCCAGCCCAGCCCCTCTTTCAGCAGCGAATGCTTTGCGCCCAGATCGCCCAGCCGCCATGTCAGCGGGCTCAGCACCGAAAACGCCCGGCCCTCGGTCAGCGGCGAGCGGTCGGTGAGGACCAGTTGCAGGTGGCGGCGACTCTCTCCGGCGGCCACATCCGCCCGCGCGAGCGGATGGCCGGGTGCGGCGACGGGGATCAGGTCGATCTCTCCCACCCCCTGCCGTTCGAGCGCGGGGTGATCGCCGATCACCGGCCCGCCGATCGCGAGGTCCGCCCCGCCTTCGATCAGGCAGGCGGCGACCGCGCCCAGCCCCTCGATCCGCAAGGTCAGCGCACAGGTCGGGAACATCCGCCGGAATTCGCCGAGCACGTGCGCGGTAATCTCCCCCGGCACCATTACGTCGACCACCAGCGTCAGCGCCGGCTCCTGCCCTGCGTGAAGCGAGCGCGCCTTCGCCAGCAGCGCGTCGACCCCGTCTGCGATCCCTCGCGCCTCGGCCAGCAAGCCCGCGCCCGCCGCAGTCAGCACTGGGCGGCGCGATCCCTCGCGCTCGAACAGTGTCAGCGCGAGCTGCGCCTCAAGCTGCGCGATGCCATAGGATACCGCCGAAACCGCGCGGCCTTGTCGCTTGGCCGCGCCGCCGAAGCTGCCGTGTTCGGCCACGGCGAGGAAGATGCGCAGTTGATCGAGGGTGGGTTCACCGAGCTTCATCGCGCACATGTTCGGATTATCCGAACATCTTGGCAAGGTTTATCGCACTTATCCGCACGAACTGATCGGCCTATCTGGCGTTCATTAAGTCAGGAGACACGCCATGATCGAACTCAGGCCCTTCAACACCCTCGGTGCCGCCAACCACGGCTGGCTCGACGCGCATCATCACTTCTCGTTTGCGAACTACCACGATCCCGCCCGCGTCCACTGGGGCGCTCTGCGGGTGTGGAACGATGACGCGATCGCGCCCGGCACCGGCTTTCCCACCCATCCGCACAGCGACATGGAGATCATCACCTATGTCCGCAGCGGCGCGATCACGCACCGCGATTCCATGGGCAACGAAGGCCGCACCGAAGCGGGCGACGTGCAGGTGATGAGCGCCGGGGATGGCGTGCGCCACTCCGAATACAATCTCGAAGGCGAGGAAACCACGCTGTTCCAGATCTGGATCATCCCCGACGAACGCGGCGGCAGCCCGAGCTGGGGCGCGCGCCAGTTTCCCAAGGGTGAGCGGGCAGGTGCCTTCGTGACGCTGGCGAGCGGCGTGGCGAATGATAATGATGCGTTGCCGATCCGTGCCGATGCGCGGGTGCTGGGCGCCACGATCAAGGCCGGCGACAGTGTGACCTACACCCCGCGCTCGGCCGACCGCCACCTCTACCTCGTCCCCGCCACCGGCAAGGTGCGGATCGGCCAGGTCGAAGCCAACGCCCGCGACGGGGTGGCGATCACTGCCCAAGCCGAAGTGACCATCACCGCGCTCGAAGACAGCGAGGTCGTGCTGGTCGACGCGGCTTGACCTTAACCTCCCCCTCCCGCTTGCGGGAGGGGGTCGGGGGGTGGGCGCGAGAGAACAAGCTCGCTACGCTCGCTCCCACCCCTAACCCCTCCCGTAGGCGGGAGGGGAGTGTTTCCTCCCTTCCCACCCAAGGAACCCACAATGCCCAATATCCTTCACATCACCGCCAGCATCCGTTCGGACACCGAAAGCGTCTCGCGCAACCTCGGCAAGCGCATCGTTGACGGCCTTGCGGCCAAGACCGGCGCTAGCGTCACCACCCGCGATCTCGCGGCCAACGACATCCCCTACGTCAGCGCCGCGCGGTTCGGCGCGAACCTCACCCCCGCCGAAGCGCGGACGCCCGAACAGGCCGAGCTCGCCGCCATCGCCGACACGCTGATCGCCGAGCTGCAGGCTGCCGACACCATCGTTATCGCCAGCCCGATCTACAATTTCGGCCCGCCCGCCAGCCTCAAGGCGTGGGCCGATCTGGTCGCCCGCGCGGGGACCACCTTCCAATACACCGCGACCGGCCCCGAAGGGCTGCTCAAGGGCAAGAAGGCCTATCTCGCCATCGCCAGCGGCGGCACCCCGGTCGGCAGCGATTTCGACTTCATGAGCCGCTGGCTGACCTTCTTCCTCGGCTTCCTCGGCATCAATGACATCGAGATGGTCTATGCCGACGGGATCATGGGCGAAGGCGGCGAAGCGAAGATCGCAGCGGCGCAGGAAGCGGCGGTGAAGCTGGCGGCCTGATCAAGCCCCCCTCCGCTCCAGCGGAGCGGAGGGGGCTGCCGTCAGCGAAGCGATGTTTCCTACCATGGTCGGCCTGCGCTAGGCTGTATCGACATTCAGTTCAGGGCGAGCCGAAAATGGTGTTTTCCCGTGACCCGGAGCGCAGCGTACTCAAGGTACGTGAGCACCGGAAGCGCGGGAAAGCGCCATTTGCAGGCCGTCATGGGCTGAATGCCGATACAGCCTGGTCTGGACCACGCTCTTTCCCATCGTTAGTTCGCTATCAGTCCGGCCAGGAGGGGCAGGTTTTCGCTTTCTGGACAGTGTCTCATGTGTCTCAATGTTCAGAAAACGCCTTCGCTGACTGAACGTCCTCCCAGCTTCTGGTCGATCAGCTACAATCGCGGCCGCATCAGCATCGGCTTGAAGATGGTGAGGCTCGGCCGGACAACGATGATCGTCACACCGACCAGCGCAAGGCTGCCGCCAAGGATCAGCGGCCAGCCCAGCTCGTCTCCGGTCAGCCACGTCCCGAAGGCGATGGTCAGCAGCGGCGTGAGCAAAGTGAGCGGCACGATCAGGTTCGCATCATAGGTCTGGAACAGGCGGAAATAGGCCGAATGCGCGCCCACAGAGACGATCACGCCGGAGAACAGCACACACCCCGCCACCGCCAGCGGAGCCGCGCGAACCGCCTCCAGCTGTCCGGATTCTAACGATAACGTGCCCGGCAGCATGACGGCGAGCGAGGCCAGTGCGGCCCATGCCTGCAGCGCCGCCGCGTCGATATCGAGCCGCTTGACGAACACCGAGGCAAAGGCGCCGATCAGCACGCCTGCGAAAGCAAAGCCGAGCCCCAGCGCGCTCCCCTCGCCCGATGGCGCGCCGATTGCGAGGCCCACGCCGCCCAAGGCCAGCGCCATGCCGATCCCGCGCCGCCAGCGCACTTTCTCGCCCAGAAACAGCACCGCGAACAGCACCGTCAGCGGCGCGCCCGAAAGGTTGACGATGCCGACCGCCGAAGGGCTCGCGGTCTGCAAGCCGATGAATTGCAGCCCGAAACTCCCTCCGGTGATCGCAAACCCTATCGCCAGCACCAGCGGCAGCCGGGCCGGAACGTTGCGCAGCAGCGGAAACAGCACCGCCAGCACCATTGCCGAGCGCAGCACGGTGTAGAACAGCGGCGGCAGGCCGAGATCGGTCACCGCCACCTTGCTGACCACCACATTCATCGCCCAGGCGACATTGCAGAACAGCATGATCCCCAGCGCCGAGAGAGGCAGGCTGGCGGGCATCAGGTGGCGAGATCGCGGGCGATATCGTCAGGCAGCCCCTCGCGCAGTTCCTCGCGCCAGACGGTCGCCACCGCGTCCGACGGCGCGCGCCAATCACCGCGAGGGGACAGCGCGCCCGCCGAGGACACTTTCGGCCCGTTGGGCAGCGCGGAACGCTTGAACTGCGAGAAGCCGAAGAACCGCGCGCAGAACTTGTCGAGCCACCGCGCAATCGTCGCCAGGTCGTATTCGTTCTTCTTCGCTTCCGGGAACCCCGCAGGCCATAGCCCCGCCTCGCGCGCCTTCCACGCGTGCCAGGCGAGGAACGCCACCTTCGAGGGGCGCTGGCCATAGCGGATCACGTGGTGGAGGAAGAAGTCGTTGAGCTCATAGGGGCCGACTTGGCTCTCGGTCGATTGCACCTGGCCGTCCACGCCCGGCGGCACCAGCTCGGGCGAAATCTCGGTATCGAGCACCGCGCCCAGCACATCGCCGCACACGCCGGAGAACTGGCCGGTGCGGATCGCCCAGCGGATCAGATACTGGATCAGCGTCTTGGGCACGCCAGCGTTGACGCCGTAGTGGCTCATGTGGTCGCCCACGCCATAGGTGCACCAGCCCAGCGCCAGCTCGCTGAGGTCGCCCGTGCCCACCACGAAGCCCTTGTGCTGCCCCGCCAGCCGGAACAGGTAGTCGGTTCTGAGGCCCGCCTGCACGTTCTCGAAGGTGACGTCGTGCACCGGTTCGCCGCTTGCAAAGGGGTGGCCGATGTCTTCCAGCATCTTGCGCGCGGCGGGGGTGATGTCGATCTCGCCCGCAGTGATCTCCATCGCCGCCATCAGCTTGTGCGCATTGCCCTTGGTGCGATCCGAGGTGCCGAAGCCCGGCATGGTAAAGCCGCGGATCGTGCTGCGCGGCAGGCCCAGCCGGTCGCACGCCTTGGCCGCGACGATCAGGGCATGAGTGGAATCGAGCCCGCCCGAAATGCCGATCACGAGGCTTTTGGCTGCGGTCGCCTCGATCCGGCGCATCAGCGCATCGACCTGGATGTTGAACGCCTCGTAGCAGTCTTCATCCAGTTTCTCGGGCCGATCAGGCACGAAGGGGAAGCGCGCGACGGGGCGGATCAATCCGATATCGCCCTCGGCAAAAGCGTGTTCGAACACCACCTTGCGATAGGTGTTTTCGGGACTTCCCGCAGCTTCGGCCGCATCAGCGAAGGTCTGGTTGCGCATCCGTTCGGCGGCGAGACGTTCTGTGTCGACATCGACGATGCACAGCTCGCCCCGGCGGTCGAAGCGTTCGCTCTGCGCGAGCAGCCTGCCCATCTCGTAAACCACGCCCTGCCCGTCCCAGGCGAGGTCGGTGGTGCTCTCCCCATGCCCGCTCGCCGAATAGACGTAGGCGGCGATGGCGCGACTGGCGCTGGAGCGGCAGTGCAGGTGGCGATCCTCGGCGCGGCCGATGGTGACGGGTGAGGCGGAAAGATTGCACAGGATCAGCGCCCCTGCGAGCGCGGCTTGCATCCCCGGCGGGATCGGTGCCCAGAAATCCTCGCAGATTTCAACGCCGAAACGGAAACCCGGGAGGTTCGCGGCGGCGAAGACGAGATCGGTGCCAAACGGCACCTCCTCACCCGCCACCTCAATCCACAGATCGGTGCAGCCGCGCCCGTGAGCAAAGTGGCGCTTCTCGTAGAACTCGCGGTAGTTGGGGAGGAAGCTCTTGGGCACCACGCCGAGGATCTGCCCGCCCTCGATCACCACCGCGCAATTGTAGAGCTTGTCGGCGCGGCGGAGCGGAGCACCGACCACCAAAACCGGTCCAAGATCAGTCGAAGCCGCGACAACCTGCGCCAAAGCCTGCTCAACCCGCTCCAGAAGCGCGTGCTGCAACAGCAGATCGTCGATCGCATAGGAGGACAGCGTCAGTTCCGGAAACACCACCAGATCGACATTCGCTTGGTGCGCCTTCTTAGCCTCGGCCAGCACGCCTGCGGTGTTGTAAGCGACGTCGGCGGCGCGGCTGCACGGCGTCGCGGTCGCCACGCGCACGAAGCCGTGCTGGTGCATGTCGTAGAAGGGGTGCGAGGTCTCGCTCATGGTTGCGGCGCGCTCCGGCTGGCTTCGTGTCCCGCCTCTAGCGACAAATCCTTGCCGTTCCTAGCAACAGCGCACAAGCCTTGCTTTGCCGCCCATTAGCCAAACCTTCTTCCATGAAGCTTGCGCGGCGTGGGACAAGGCCCCAAGTGCTCAAAGCCAATCAACAGGAGCCCCGATCATGGCCGACGCAACCTACACCCCGCCCGCTGTCTGGAGCCCCGATACCGTGTCCGGCGGTCGCTTCGCCAACATCAACCGGCCGACGGCAGGCGCGCGCGAGGAGCGCGATCTTCCGGTCGGCGCGCATCCCTTCCAGCTCTATTCGCTCGCCACGCCCAACGGGGTCAAGGCGACGATCATGCTCGAGGAATTGCTCGAGGCAGGTCACACCGGTGCCGAGTACGACGCCTGGACGATCAACATCGGTGATGGCGAACAGTTCACCAGCGGGTTTGTCAGCGTGAACCCCAATTCCAAGATCCCGGCGCTGCTCGACCAGAGCGACCCCGCCGCGCCCTTCCGGGTGTTCGAAAGCGGCGCGATCCTTGTCCACCTTGCCGAGAAATTCGGGATGTTCCTGCCGACCGACCCGGCGAAGCGCGCCGAGGTGCTTTCGTGGGTGTTCTGGCAGGTCGCCTCTGGCCCCTTCATGGGCGGCGGATTCGGCCATTTCTACGCCTATGCGCCGGAGAAATTCGAATACGCGATCAACCGCTATGCTATGGAAACCAAGCGCATCTTCGATGTCGCCGACCAGCGCCTCGCCGAGAGCCGGTTCCTCGCGGGCGACGAATACACCATCGCCGACATCGCCAACTTCCCCTGGCTCGCGCCCTTCACGACCGGCCTCATCTACAACGACGCGAAGACCTTCCTCAGCATCGACGAATACAAGCACGTCGGGCGCTGGGTGAAGGAGATCGCCGCGCGCCCGGCGGTCAGGCGCGGGCGGATCGTCAACAAGGTGTGGGGCGAGGAAGACACGCAGCTACGCGAACGCCATTCGGCGGCCGACTTCGCCGGCAAGCGACTGGAGCCAAGCGCACCCGAATAGGCTGAAATCGGCTCGCCGAATTCCCTGTTTCGCCCCCTTCACAACCCGGTTTGAGCCGCTATAGAGCGCGGCTCTTGCTGGGGCGTAGCCAAGCGGTAAGGCACCGGTTTTTGGTACCGGCATGCGAAGGTTCGAATCCTTCCGCCCCAGCCATTTCCCCGTTTTGAGGCCATGATGCCGCGCATACCGCCCGCCGCGGCTGCGATGGGTCAGCTTGACCCTCTTGTGCCGATGACCTAAAAACCTGACTTCGCATCTGCAAGGATTTGCAGGCGATGGAAAGGTATAGGCCCGTGTCCCGTTTCGCTCTCGGCGTCATCAAGTTCCAGCGCGAGGTATTCCCCGAAAAGCAGGAGCTGTTCGAACGGCTGAGCATCGGCCAGAGCCCCGAGGCGCTGTTCATCACCTGCTCGGACAGCCGGATCGAAACCGCGATGATCACGCAGACCGATCCGGGCGAGCTGTTCATCTGCCGCAATGCCGGCAACATCGTGCCGCCGCACACCAACCAGACCGGCGGGATGACCGCCTCGATCGAGTTTGCCATCGGCGCGCTGCAGATCCCGCATATCGTGGTGTGCGGCCATACGCAGTGCGGGGCGATGAAGGGGGCAATGAACCGCGCCGAACTGACCAATCTGCCGCACGTGCGCGAATGGCTCGGCTATGCGCAGGGTGCGGTCGATATTGTCGAGACGCTGGGCGCGGGGCTGGACGAAGAGGCGAAGATGCGGATGCTGCTGGAGCAGAACGTCATCCTGCAATTGCAGCACCTCAAGACCCATCCCACCGTTGCGGTCGCGCTGGCGCAGAAGGCGGTGATGCTGCACGGCTGGGTCTACGACATCAAGACCGGTCAAGTGGCCGCCTATGACGAGACAACCCAGACCTGGCAGTCGGTCGAGGAACGTTACGGCGCCGAGCTCGATCCCGCGACGCTGAACCGCCGCGCCGGCTGACGCGGCCTATTCCGCAGGTTCGACCGCTTCTTCCACCCATAACTTCTTGGCCATTGCGATATCGCTTTCGCTCGCCCGGCCGAGGCGATGGGCGATAAAGTCGATCCCCTCGATCAGCCACAGGGCAAGACCGGGCTGCGCGAGACGATAGACCCGCTTTTGCCCGTGGGTTTCGGTCTCCACCAGCGCAATCGCCCGCAGCACGCCAAGGTGCTGCGACACGCGGGTGGGGGTGATATCGAGAATATCGCCCAGTTCGTTGACTGTCTGGTCGCCCGACTGCAGTTTGAGCAGCAGGCGGATGCGATCGGGGTGGGATATCTGGCGCAGCACATGGGCCAGTTCGTGAGCGACTATCTTGCGGCTCGGCATGACGCTTGTCTTTCGTGGTAAGGGGAAATCACGATTATCACGCGATAACGCGCAATGCGGGCGAATGGCGCCCTGGTTTCAGGGGGCGGGGCTGACCGATAGCGCGCCACTGCGCTACCGGGCGATTGCTGGGGGCCAGCCCCTTGGTCAGCGCAGCGATGAATTCGATCTCGGCCAGTATGGTCAAGTATGGCGCGCCCGATGCACGGCCCGCTGTGGTGACGCCGCTGTCGCGCAGCCGCGCCCAGGCGCGATGCAAACGCGAGGCCGCATCGCCCTGCCCGCCCCGGTCAAGCGCCAGCGCAAGCGCGTGGATCAGCAATTGCGCATCGAGCGCGAGCGGTTCGGGCTGTTCCGCCGCAGTTGCGCTCGCAATCAGGCACGGGCCGCCCTCGCCAACATGGTGCCAGACCATCGGCCACGGCGCACAGACCCTGCTGGCCCTGGCAAGCATGGCAAACAGGCTGCCGCGCAATTCCGGCATCGCGATCACCGCATCCCATGTGATCGCGCCCGTCCCGAGCAGGCATTGCGCGTGCTCGATGGCGAGCGGTTCAATGGCTATCGCTGATGACCGATCGGCGAGACGCACTGAGTCTATCAGCCCGGCGATCGCATCGCGCTGATGGGCATTATGAATGATCGCGATGCGCTCGCGGCCCTCGCTGGCCGCGGCGCCGATCATTGCTTCCAGAACCGCCGCCGTCGGCTCACCCGTGGCCGGACGGCCGGGTTGCGTTGACATCAGCACCACGTCGACCGTCCGCTGCGCAAGGCTGCGGCCCAACCCCTGATCGATGCAATAGCTGGTCGTCCACTTCGCATCGGACTGATCGAAAGCGCTCCCATCCGTCAGCGTGGTGGCAGCTATACTGTGCCACGGCGCAAAGGTGATCGCTGCATCGCCGACTTGCGAAAACTCGGGTTCGATCCCGAGCCATGCCAGCAGGCACGCGAGCGCATCGCGCCACTTTCCCGACGCACCGGTTTGCGGCAGCGCCAGCGCGAAGGTCGAGGGAACCAAGGTCAGCGCAGGGCCGCGCGGCACGGCAGGGTGGGGCTTCGGCCTTGGCGAGATATCGCTCGCGAGGTTGCCGGAGGATTGACTGCACTGGTCCATCGGGACGGATCCTTGGCTGCTCTGGGGCTTGCCGCTCCTCTAGGCTCCGATTGCCAATCGGAAAAATTCAATATTTCATCGCAAACGTTCGATAAAATGAATGATTGAAGATTGGCCGTCGCTATCCCTGCCCGCGCCGCGCTTGCCACAGGCCCCGGCCACGGGCATCACTCCTTCTGGACGAGAGGGGATGCGATAATGCGATTGATCGGCTTGGGTGCGGGGACCGTGCTGGCGTTGCTGAGCGCGGACATGGCCTTTGCACAGGAGGACGCCAGCGGGCCAACCCGCGCGGCGCAGGCCTCCGCTGCTGCCAACCTGCCTGCCGAGGGCACGCGCGATGCGGACTTTTCGACCCGCGGTTTCCTCGCCACCCGCGCCGATCTGGTGATCACCGGGGCGAACGGCAGGCCGGTCTGGAACCTTTCCGCCTATGCTTTTGTCGACGGCCCCGCCCCGGACACGGTGCATCCGAGCCTGTGGCGGCACATGAAGCATCTGAAGCATCACGGGTTGTTTCAGGTCACGCCCAACGTCTGGCAGGTGCGCGGGTTCGACGTGTCGAACATGACGATTGTGCGCGGGGCAACCGGGTGGATCGTGATCGATCCACTAACCAGTGTCGAAGCAGCCAAGGCTGCGATGGAGCTGGTCAACACGACACTCGGCACCCTTCCGGTCAGCGCGGTGATCTATTCGCACAGTCACGGCGACCATTTCGGCGGAGTGCGCGGCGTGACCGACGAGGCAGCGGTCAAGGCCGGGCGGGTTGCGGTGATCGCGCCCGAGGGCTTCATGGAGGAAGCTACCTCGGAAAATGTGATGGCGGGCGGTGCGATGATGCGGCGCGCGGCCTACCAGTTCGGCACCGGGCTTGCCCCGGGCGTGACCGGGCAGATGGGCAGCGGCATCGGCATGGGGCTGTCGGGAGGCACGCTGTCGCTGATCGCCCCGACTGACACCGTTGCCGCCACCGGCGATACCCGTGTGGTTGATGGCGTGACGCTCGAATTCCAGATCGTCTCGGGCACCGAAGCCCCGGCGGAGTTCAACGTCTTCGTCGCGCCGGAAAAGACTTTCCTCGCCGCCGAAATCGCCACCTGCTCGCTGCACAATATCCTTACCCCGCGCGGCGCCAAGGTGCGCGATGCGCGGGCATGGGCACGCTATCTGGATGAGGCAGCGACCCGCTATGCTCCGCAGAGCGATGCGGTGATCTCCAGCCATTGCTGGCCGATCTTCGGACGCGCTGAAGGTACCGCATGGCTCACCGCGCAGCGCGACAATTACCGCTGGCTGCACGACCAAACGGTGCGCCGCATGAACCGCGGCGAGACGATGGCGGAAATCGCCGAAGCACTGTCTGCCGCGCCGCCGCCGGGGCTCGCCGATGAATGGGCGACCCACGGCTATTACGGCACGGTCAGCCACAATGCCAAGGCGATCTACCAGTTCTATCTCGGCTGGTATGATGCGGTGCCTGCCAACCTCCACGCGCATCCGCCGGTGGCGCGCGCCGGGAGGCTGATCGAAGCGCTCGGCGGGGCTGACCGCACGCTGGCGTTGGCGCGCAACGCAATGGCGGCGGGCGATTACCGCTGGGCTTCCGACCTGCTCCAGAACCTCGTGTTCGCCGCGCCGGATCATGCCGGGGGCAAGGCGCTGCTGGCGCAGAGCTACGAACAGCAGGGCTACAGTTCCGAGAGCGCGATCTGGCGCAATCAGTTCCTCGCCGCCGCGAGCGAGCTGCGCAGCGGGCGGGTGGACCGCAACGCGGCGCAGAGCAACGATATGATTGCCGCCCTGTCGACGCAGGAATTGCTCGATTCCGCAGCGACGCGCTTCGCCCCCGAGAAGCCGCAGGTAAAGGGCTTCACCATCGCCATCGACATGCCCGACCGCAGCGAAACGGCAACGCTCGAAGTGGGCGAACAGGCGATGATCGGGCGCGTCGGCGCGCTGCCCGCAAAGCCTGCTGTCACCATCCGGGGCCCGCGCCGCGCGCTGCTGGCGCTGCTGTTCGTAAAGATGCCCGTCAGCGCAGTGGCCGCCATGGACGGGGTGACGATCGAGGGCGACACGGTTGCCCTGCAGGCGCTGATCGATACGCTCGATCCGCTCCCGCATGGCTTCGACATCGTGACGCCCTAGAAGGAACACTCCGCGCTCGCGGCGGTATCGTCGCGGGTGATTTCGCCGATCTGGAACGCGAAGGGCGCTTCAGACGCAAAGGTCAGCTTGCCGCCCGCCGTGCCGAGGCATGCGGGGGTCAGCACCATCTCGCGCCAGCCCTTCCCTTCCGCGACCGACAGGCCCTGCGTGATGTCCATGGGCTTGCCGCCTGCGGTCACAGTCACCGGCCCGGCTGGCCGCGCATTGACCTGATAGGCAATCCGCCACGCCGCACCGCTATCGGGGCCGGTCAGGCTGAGCTTGGCGCCCGGGCCAAAGGCGATCCGGCGCGCGTCTTCCTGCGCGCGGCGATCTACCCCGGTCGCGACGATCCCGTTGCCGTTGCCGCGCAGATCGGGGAGCAGCGCATTGTCCGCCACCGCCTGCACCTGCGCGCCGAGCCGACCATTGGCGAACCACGTCGCGCCGGTATCGTGGGTGAGTGCCGAACAGCTCTCGTCCAACGCAGCGAACGGCAATGCGCGATCATAGCGCAGCCCGTAGCCAAGGCCGAACAGCGCATCCGTGCTGTCGTTGAGCGGCGCACCCTCACATGTCCTGGGCCAGCTGAACGAGAGCCGCCCTGACGGCTGAACGGCGCCGAACAGCACGTCGGCGACGCCGGCCCCTTCACTGCCGGGCAGCCACGCGGCGACAAAGGCATCGGCGGCATTGAGTTCGCGGTTGACCCACAAAGGGCGGCCCGAAAGGAACACGGCAACGGTGGGAATCCCGCGCGCACGATAGGCCCTGAGGAGGTTCAGCCCTTCCTCATCACGAAAGGCGAGATCCTTCCGGTCGCCGACGAATTCGGCATAGGGCTGCTCGCCGAACACCACGATGGCGACATCGGGCTTGTCACCCGCGCGGCCTTCGGGTGCCAGAACCGCGTCACCGCCTGCCGCCTTGGCCGCCGCAGCAATCCCGCTGAAGATCGAGGTCGCGCCGGGAAAGTCCGCCGCGGTCAGATCACCGCCGCCCTGCCAGGTTACCGACCAGCCGCCGGCCTGCTGCGGGATATTATCGGCGGCGCTCCCGGCTACCTCGATCCGCGCGCCCGGCTTCAAAGGAAGCACGCCGCTGTTCTTGAGGATCACCTGCGACTTCGCCACCGCCTCGCGCGCAACCGCGCGGTGTTCGGGCGAGCCGAGCAGTTCCCACTTGCCTCCATAGGCGCGAGCCGAGGGCTTCACTTCGCCATCGAGGATGCCAAGCTGCTGCTTCATGCGCAGCACCCGCAGCACCGCCTCGTCGAGCCGTGCCATCGGGATCGTGCCGTCCTTGACCTGCCGCACAAGCGAGGCGTGGAGCGCTCTCCAGTCCTCGGGCACCATATAGATGTCGAGCCCCGCCAAAAGCGATTGCGGGCAATCGGCATTGGTGCAGCCTTTGACCTGCCCGTGGCCGTTCCAGTCACCGACCACCACGCCCTCGAACCCGAGCTTGCCGCGCAACTCGTCGGTCAGCAGCGGCTTGTTGCCGTGCATCTTGGTGCCGTTGATCGAGTTGAAGCTCGCCATGACGCTGGCCACGCCAGTGCCGATCGCGGCGGGATAGGGTGCAGCATGGATGCCCATCAGTTCGTTGATGTCGCCATTGACGTCGCCCTGGTCGACCCCCTGCGCGGTGCCACCATCGCCGAAGAAGTGTTTGGCAGTAGCCGCAACCTTGCCTGTGCCTAGGAACCCGGCCTCACCCGGACGCCCTTGAAGCCCTTCAACCATCGCCGCGCCGAGGCGACTGACCAGAGCCGGGTCTTCGGAATAGCTTTCGTAAGTGCGCCCCCAGCGGTCATCGCGTGCAACGGCGATCGTGGGCGCAAAGGTCCAGTCGATGCCGGTGACCTCGATCTCCACCGCGGTTGCTGCGCCGATCCGGCGGATGAGGTCCGCATCGCCTGTTGCGCCGAGCGCGATATTGTGCGGGAAGATTGTCGCGCCAATGACGTTGGCATGGCCGTGCACCGCGTCGGTGGCCCAGATTGCCGGAATCACCGGCTCGCCATCGGGCAACGGCGCGGTCGACGCCTCCCAGTAGGCATCGGCCAGCTTCAACCAGTCGGCTGCGGGGGCTTTGTCGTTGCCGAAGGGGCCGGAATTGCCGCCGTTGAGGATCGTCCCGAACCGGTATTGCCGCACATCCTCCGGGGTGATCGAGCCGATGTCGGGCTGAACGATCTGCGCAACCTTGCGTTCGACACTCATCCGGGCGAGCAAGGCTTCGGGGGTGTTCGCTGCCACCACTGGCATGCTGGCGGTTTGCACTGGCTGCGTGACGGCGCACCCCGCCAAAAGCGCCGCCAGACCCGCACCGCAGACCAGCCGCCCCAGCAATTGTCGCATCATCAGGCCCGTCCCTCCCGGCACTCTGTCTTTTCTTGAGAACGTTATCAAATATGCCGCCTCGCACCCTGATTTGCAAGCGTGAAGAGCGCTATGGCCGCCGCCCAGCCTGCGCCAGCAACGCTGCGCTGGTGATCGCCAACCCGGCAAACAGCACGAACAACGCAGAATAGCCGAAGCTCGGCACCAGCAACATCGTCAACCATGGCATCACCATGCCGGGCACGGTGTTGGTGAGGTTGAACAGGCCCAGATCACGCCCCCGGTGCTGCGGCGCGGGCAGCACGCGCAGGGTCTGACCGGAATGCAGCGAGAGGAAGATCGAGGCGGCAATCGCGAACACCACATAGCCGGCAATCGCTGTCGCCAAGGCCCCGGCAGCGGCCATGATCAGCAATCCTGCAGCCGCCGTCAGCGCTGTGCCGACCAGCGGCGCCAGCGGCTGCGCATGCCGGTCCGACCATCGCCCCAGCACCAGCGACACCGGCACCGCGCAGACCAGCACCGCGCTGAAGATATTGGCCGCGCCGTTCTCGGGATAATCCGGCGCAAGCGAGCGCAGCCAGAACAGCAGGAACGCGAACATCCCGCCTTCCGCCACCTGCACCAGCAGTCGCGCTGCCCACATGCGCACCACAACCCGCTCGCGCGGGCGCGAGGCATCGGGACCATCGGCGACCGGCGCGATGAGTTCCGGGCGCACACGCCCTGCCCCAAGCACCAATGCCGGAAGGACCATCGCAGTGACGAGCGCCGCTACCAGCATCAGCCGCGCCTCGGGCGGGACCAGCCCGGTATAGGTCACCAGCGAACCCGCCAGAGCGCCCAACGCCGGGGCCAGTGCCAGCGCTCCGCCGAGCAGGCCCTTCTGCTCATCGGGAAAACAGTCCCCCGCCCAAGCCATCAGCGGTGCGAGCATCACGTTCAATGAAACCTGCCAAAGCATCGCCAGCAGAATGATTTCGGAAATCGACGACGCTTCGCCAAACTGCAGCAGCCAGAAGTTTGACGCGATCAGTCCACCAAGGATCCAGCCGCGCCGGGAGAAGCCCCAGTCGCTGAGCCATCCGACGGCGATATTGGCGACGCTCGCCACCACAGCGCCGAGAAATGTGACCTGCGCCAGCGCGGCGACATCTTCGCTCCCTTGAAGATCGGCAATACGCTGCGGGAGCAGCACCGTGAGCAGCGGTACATAAGCAACCGCGCCGCCCGCCGCCGCCAGCGCGAACAACACCAGAAACCAGGTCGGCTGGCGCTCCGCTTTACCGATCGGGTCGTTGCTCAAGCCGGACCCAGTGCCGGGCCGGTCGACGCACGCTCGATCAGTGCCGCGGCAACCTCGATCACAGCGTCGCAATCGGCGTCCGGGTCGCGGGCAATCAGCACCTCGACCGCGCGCGACACGGTTTCGGCAATCGGCTGATCGACCGCCGTTAGCGGCGGCTGCGAAAAGCGCACGATCGGCGTGTTGTCGAACGAGATCAGCGACAGATCGCGCGGCACCTGCAAACCGCGATCGCGCGCCACTTCCAGCGCGGCGAGGGTCATCTGGTCGCTACTGGCAATGATCGCGGTGAGATCAGGATTGCGGTCCAGCAAGGCGCGGGCGGCGCGCGTGCCGGATTCGTATCCGAAATCGCCCGCTTCCAGCAGGCCCGCGCTCGGCAGGCCATGTTCGGCCAGTGCGCGCTCCCAACCGGCCACACGCCAGCCGCTGAGGCTGTATTGGTCAGGTCCGGCGATCATCGCGATACGGGTGTGGCCGAGCGCGATTAGCCGCGTTGCCGCAAGATGGGCCGCGCTCTCATCCCCCATAGTGAGCGCGAAGCCCGGGCCCGGCGCGTCCGAGCCGATCCGTGCGAAGGGAATACCACGATCAGCCAGTAGCTGCGTGATCAGGCAGTTTTCCGAGTGCGGCGGGGTCAGGATCACGCCATCGGGCTGGAGCGCGGAAATCGCCGCGCCCAACTCGCGCTCGACATGATCGGAGTGGGTATCGACTAGCTCCACCATCATCCGATAGCCATGCTGCGAACAGGTCAGGATCCCGCCCAGAAGCATCTGGTCGACCCAGTCCGTGCCGCGCCGCTCGCGCCAGTCCGCCAGCGTGCGTTCGCGGTCGTTGATCGCGAGGATGATGTAGGAGCGTGATCCGCTCATCCGCTGGGCGGCGAGCGAGGGGACGTAGCCCAGCCGGTCAATCGAGGCGCGCACCCTGTCGCGCAGCTGCGGGCGCACGTTCGGCCCGCTGTTGACGACCCGGCTTACTGTCTGGAGCGAGACGCCCGCATCCTCGGCCACGTCCCTGATCGTGACTGTCTTGCGCGCGCGCGCCATTACCCGTCCATTCCCGTCCTGTTTACGCCATGCACGCCCGGCCTGTATCGGGATCCTTTGCGCAGCGGAATACCCTGATCCAATCGATTGCGAATTGCGCGGGAAAGGTCTCGCTCGCAACCCCTTTCGCGTTGTTCTTTTCCGACAAATGGCCGCCAACGGCAAGGTTTGCCATCACATAAAAGGGTTGATCGAAGGGCGCAGCGGGCCGCCCCTTGGCAAGCGGCGAGGCGGTGCGCCATTGTTTGGCGGTGACGGTGAGATGCACCCGATCATCGACCAGAAACCGGATCAGCCCTTCGCCCCATTCGACGGCATAGACGTGAAACTCGTCCGAGGGTAGCGCAAGGTCAGGCAGGGCGGTGCGATGATCGACAAAGCGGTTCCGCGGAGCAAAGTCACCGAAGTGGAGCGCGCTGATCGAGCGGTTCTCGCCCCGTCCACCTGCGCACTTCTTGCATTTCGCACCGATATTGACCGCTTCGAGAATGTCGATCTCGCCCGATCGGGGCCACGGCCCATAGGCATTATCCTGCGGCATCATCCACACTGCGGGCCATGTCCCCTGCCCCGGCGGCACCTTGGCCCGCACCTCGATCCGGCCATAGCGCCAGGCATGGAGCCCGATGGTGCGCACCTTGCCCGAGGTGTAGCTCTGGGTGACGGTGGGGTTCGGATTCTCGGCAATTTCGGGCGGGCGGGCGGGGCCGGTGAAGCTTTCCTTGCGCGCCTTGAGCAGCAATTGCCCGCCTTCGACCGCGATGTTCTCGGGCCGATCAGTGTAGCATTGGCGTTCGGAATTGCCTCCGCCCCAGCACGATTGCTCGGGCGTCCACTTGCTGCGGTCGAGGCTGTCGCCGTCGAACTCGTCCGCCCAGACCAGCTCCCACCCCGCCCCCTCGCGCGGGGCGAGCACCTCGGGCGCATCGTCGTGAGTGGGTTTCGCCGCCACGCAAAGCAGCAGGGCCGCCGTCAACGTTCCCGCTTTCAGCAGCCCTGCGATTGTCATGGAGTTACCCTCTTAGAAAGCGAAGCGGGCAATGAAGGTGTAGCGGCGATCGTTGCGGAATACCGCAGAGATCGGGCGCGTCCCGTCATAGTCGATCACCGTCGATAGCTCGGTGGTTTCGTCGAGCAGGTTAACGCCCTGAACACCCAGCTTGATATTGGGGGTCACGTTGTAGAAGATCGTTCCATCCAACTGGCCACCGGCTTCCTGGAAGATCGGCGAGAACGGGAACAGGTCGTCCCGCTGCGTCACAAGGAAGTCGCTGCGCCAGTTGTAGGCGGCACGCACCGACAGCGGTCCCCTTTCGTAAAAGAGGGTAGCGTTGAGCGTATGTTTCGAAGCCCCGGCGAGCGGTAGCTGACCTGAGAAGGGACCGTTGTTGAGCGGTTGGCCGCTCGAATTGACCGAAGGCGAACCGATGCCAGAAATGTTCGGGTTTGGGAAATCACCAGCATCAATATAGGTGTAGGTGATCGCCGTACCGAGCCCGCTGAGGGCGCCCGGTAGGAAATCAAAGGTCTGCTGATAGGCGAATTCCAAACCCTTGAGCGTGCCGGAGAGATCGTTCGCCGGCCCGTTGATGATCACGTCCTGCGAGGTACCGCTCGGTGCCGTGTAATTGACCAGGCCGGTCCCGTTGGTGATTCTCCCCTTGATGTCCTTAGCAAACAGCGCGAGGCTTAGCTGACCGACATTGGCGAAATACCATTCGAAGCTGAGATCGTAGTTCCACGCTTCCACCGGTCGCAGGTTACGATTTCCGGTCGAGATCGAGAGCAGCGGTCCATCGGTCGCCCGTCCACTGAAGCCGAGCACGCCGCCAGCGTTGAGCAGGTTGAGATCGGGACGGCTAATCCCCTTCGACACCGCGCCGCGGATAACGATCCCACTGCCGTTATCGTAGCGGATGTTGAAGGACGGCAGGAAGTGATCGAAGTTGATGTCGCGCCGGTCGTTGATGAGTTCGCCGGTGTGCAATGCGGCAAATTCGGCAAGACGCGCACCGGTCAGCTGGCAATAGGCCCGTTGCGGGATGAAGCCGCCGTTATCGGGAATATTGGGATCAGCCGCAGGACAGGTTGCGGTGATTTCCGAGACCTGCACAATGCCATCGTCGTTACCGGCGCCTCCGTTTGCACTCGAGTCGAATTGCTGCGGATTGGGGAACGCCACCAGCGAATTGTTGCTGACATTGGTGCGAACGTAGCGCAGGCCGATGTTCCCCGCGATCGACGAACCGCCGCCGAAATCGGCACCGAAATCGATACGCGCATAGGCCGCCGAGGTCACTTCGGTAACGTCCGAAATCTCCGAGGGGCAGAACGGATCGCACTGGACCACCGTACCATCGAGCAGGGTGCGGGTGCGGCCATTGACGCCGAGGTTGAAGCGCTCGGGCGTCTGGCTGAAGGTGGTGATTTCATCCCATTGCTGATCGGTCACACCCGACAGATATTCCTGCAGGAAGTCGTCGCCACCGTAGAAAAACGCACCGCCCCCTGCTATCGGGGTGCCCGCTTCGCCGCGCTGGAAGTTGTCGGCGAACGGGGTGCGATAGGCAGAGGCATTCGGGAATTCATCGACATAAGCACCTCCGGCGATCGCGAATTCCTGACCCGGCAGTCCGGTGTAGAAGCGGCCCGGAGTGAAGCCCGACCAATCGGGGACGTACGGGCCCGGCCCGCTGAAGCAACCCGGACCTTCGCCCCAAGGCAAGCAGCCCGCACGACCAGCCCAAGGTGCCGAAAGGTTACCCCATGTGCTGAAGTTGGTGTTGCGGTTCGCACGATCGCGCGCCGCCCAGCGTCCACCGACTTCAACCTTGCGGAAGAAGCCTTCTTCACTGAGATCGTATTCGAGATTGCCGGCCAAACTGAACAGCTCGCCATCGTTCTTCTCGCGGCTGTCGAGCCCGAACCAGTAGTAGCTGTAGAACCCGCTGGTGAAGTAATCGGCGGGCGCGCCGACCGGGGCAAGGAACTGGATGTCCGGCGTGCCGCCCGACAGATCGACGTCGATATCGGCCCAGGTGCTCATCGCACCGAATACCGAATCGCGGCGCAGGTTCGAATTGAGGCTCTGCATCTCGATGCTGCCGCGGAAGCGGTCGGTGAAATTCATCTGCGCATCGAACGAAATATCTTCGGTAATCGACTTGGTATCGCGCAGGAAGCGCAGCGAATCCATCGGAATCCCGCCGAGCCCGAAGGGTGTCGCATAGGCATTGCCGACGTTCTGTGTGAGGACGCCGCTCACGAAATTGCCGTTCTCGTCAAACTCGTAGCTCGTGCCCGGACGCGGCTGGTTGGTCGACACGCCATCGTCGATACGGCCCAGCAACGCATATTCTTCGGTGAAGAAGCTGGTTTCCGAACGCAGGTATTCCAGCGTCATCAACAGATTGCCATCGAGGGTCTCGAACTGGCCGACTGCCGAGATGGCCTCGCGATCCCGATCGAGCGTGGTCGTACGCACGTTGGCGAACTGCGGCACGATGACCGAATTGGCCGGCGGGAACTGGTCGGGGGTGAAATTGGGCTCATCGCCGAATCCGCCTGAGTTGAGATCGAAGATGCGCGCGCAACCGCCACTTAGGTCCGTGGGACGATAGCAATAATCAACCAGCTGCGAAGCGTCGGTGCGGCTCTTCAGCTTCGACTTCGAATAGCTGAGCTGCAGGCCGAAGGTGCCCTGCCCGGTCTCGAAGGTGTCCGAAGCAAGGATATTGTACGTCGGCGACCACTCCTGACGCAGATCGCCGTAGTTGGCTTCGATCGAACCGGCGATGCGGAACCCGCGCGTGTCGAGCGGCTTGCGCGTGACGAGATTGACGAGACCCGCGATGTGGCCTTCGATCTGGTCCGCGGTGATGTTCTTGTAGGTCTCGACGCGGCCGACGAGTTCGGGTGAAACGTCCTCGAAGCTCAGCGCACGGCCACCATTGGCCGAGAAAATATCGCGCCCGTTCAGCTGAGAACTGACATAGTCCAGACCGCGGATGATGACGCCCGTGCCTTCAACCGAGAAGCGGGTCGGGTCCGAGGTTTTCTCGAACCGGCCGATGTTGACGCCGGGCACACGTTGGAGCGTTTCAGCAACCGAACGATCCGGCAGCGCGCCAATATCTTCGGCGGTGACCACGTCGACGAGGGTATCCGCTCTGCGCTTGATCCCCTGCGCGTTTTGCAAGGAGGCACGGAAGCCGGTGACAACGATATCGCCCTCGGGCTCTTCTGCCACCTGTTCCTCAGCAACCGCTTCCTCCGCTTGCGCGTCCTGCGCCAGCGCGGGCGAAGCCAGCGCAGCCGAAAGCGCGAGCCCCGAAGCGGTGCCCAGAACGAAGATGCGGCGCGACGGCGCTGCCTTTGCAGATTGCATGATGTTTCAAACCTCCCCTGACCCCGCGGCAGATTCTTGCTCTCCGCTGAAGATACGAACACATCTGTAACGCATCTTGAGAGCGTTCTCAAGACTTGTAATCTGTCGTTCATATTGCATTCTGGCAACACTTGGCGGGGCCGTCGAATCCCGCGAAAATCGCTACGCACCGTCCGACGGGGATCGAGGAAAACGTGACTATTCAGCGCATAATCATCGTCGGTGGCGGGACAGCCGGGTGGATGGCAGCCGCTGCCCTGTCGCGGCTCAAGGCCGGGCGCCCTGTGGAAATCTTGCTGATCGAATCCGAAGCGATCGGCACAGTCGGAGTCGGTGAGGCAACGATTCCACCCTTTGTCGGCTTCAACGAGCTGCTGGGGATCGACGAGCGCGAAATGCTGGCCGCAGTTGGCGGCACATTCAAGCTTGGCATCCAGTTCGAGAACTGGGGCCGGATCGGCGACAGCTATATCCACCCCTTCGGCGCCTATGGCTACACGATGGGGGGGGTCTCGTTCCACCACGTCTGGCACCGGATGGCCGGCGCGGGCGACAAGCGCCCGATCCAGGTGTTCAATGTCGAAACCATGGCCGCCTATTTCGGCAAGTTCTTGCGCTCCGAGGATTACGCGAACGAGGATCTGCCGCCGGTCAATTATGCCTATCACCTCGATGCCGGTCGCTATGCCGCCTATCTGCGCCGCTTTGCCGAAAGCCGCGGTGTGGTGCGGCACGAAGGCCGGATCACGGACGTCGCACTCGATGGCGAGACCGGGTTCGTGGCCAACGTTACGATCGACGATGGGCGCTGCTTCGAGGGCGATCTGTTCATCGATTGCTCGGGCTTCCGCGGCCTCTTGATCGAGCAAGCGCTGAAGACCGGCTATGACGACTGGAGCAACTACCTACCGTGCAACCGCGCGGTCGCCCTGCCGTGCCTGCGCGAGGATGGCAGCCCGCCCCCGCCATTCACCCGCGCCACCGCGCACCGCGCCGGCTGGCAATGGCAAGTGCCCTTGCAGCACCGCAACGGAAACGGCCACGTCTATTGTTCGAGCTTCATGGAGGATCAGGAAGCGCTCGACATTCTCGTCGGCAATATCGCGGGCAAGCCGCAGGCCGAGCCCAATTTCCTGCGCTTCACCACCGGGCGGCGCAGGAAGTTCTGGAACAAGAACGTCGTCGCGCTGGGGCTCGCGGCAGGCTTCATGGAGCCACTCGAATCCACCTCGATCCACCTCATCAACACCGGGATCGACAAGCTGATCTCGCTGCTCTCGCTTGAGGGGATCACGCAGGCGCAGGAGGACGCGTTCAACCGCCTGACGGGCCGAGAATACGCGCGCATCCGCGACTTCCTGATCCTGCACTACAACGCCACGCAGCGCACCGATTCCGACTTCTGGAACTATGTGCGCACCATGGAAGTGCCCGTGACGTTGACCGAGAAGATCGAGATCTTCAAGGCCAACGGCCAGATCTTCCGGGAGGAGGACGAGCTGTTCACTGAAACCAGCTGGGCGGCGGTGATGATGGGTCAGGGGATTCGTATGGGTGGCCACAATCCGATGGCCGACGCGCTCGACCCGGCAAAGACCGCCGAGGAAGTGAACGAGATGGAAAAGTCGATCCGCTACCTCGTGCAGCGGATGCCGGGGCATGGCGATTATCTGAAGCGCTATTGCCCGGCACCGATCGCGGCATGAAGCGCGGGGGGCTTTCTTGACAAAACCGGGCGGCGCTTGAAGAGAAGGGCCAAGCTCCCTCCCCTGCCCGCCCGAGGTTTCCCCCCGCCATGAACAACGCTGCGCCCGGCTGGACCGCGCTGGTGCTGGCCGGACAGCGCCCGGGGATCGATCCGGTTGCGGCGCATTTCGGGCTCGAGGCGAAGGCCATGATCCCGGTCGCAGGGGAGCCGATGCTGAGCCGGGTGCTGCGCGCGCTGGCGGCGGCACCGGATGTCGCGCGGATCATCGTGCTGGCGCAGAACGCTGCCGAATTGCTCGCTGACCCGGCGTTGGCATGGGCGGCGAGCGACAATCGCATCACGGCGCGGACCTCGGGCGTGACGATCAGCGGTTCGGTATTGGCAGCGGTGAACGATCCCGCCATCGGCCTGCCGGTGCTGGTCACCACCGCCGACAATGTGATGCTGGCCCCGGCCACCGTGGCCGAGTTCATTGCCGGGGCGGGATCGACCGACGTGTCCGTGGCGATGGTCGAGCGCAGCCGATTGGAAGCGGCGGTCGGCCCCAATCGCCGCACCTGGCTGACCTTCCGCGACGGGGCCTTCACCGGCGCCAACCTGTTCGCGCTCACCGCGCCCGCCGCCGCCAACGCCCTGAAGTTCTGGGAGAAGATCGAGCAGGATCGCAAATCGGTGCTGCGGCTCGCCTCGCATTTCGGGCCGGTGCTGATGCTCAAGCTGCTGGCCCGGCGGCTCACCGTGGGCGATGCGCTGGCTGCGGCGGGCGGCAAGCTCGGCGCGAGTGCTGCGCCGGTGCTCCTCTCGGACGGGCGCATGGGCGTGGACGTCGACAAGCCCGAGGATCATGCGCTCGCCGAGCGTCTGCTGGCGGAGCGGGGCTGAGGCCAGTGCAGCGCATTACCCTCTACGATCTCGACCGCACGGTGACTTTCGCGCCGACGTTTACGCCGTTCCTGTTGCAAATGGCGGCGAGCGGCAATCCGCTTCGACTTGTGCTGGTGCCTTTGTGGATTCTCGCCATGATCGGCTACAAGGCCAAGCTTTATGGTCGCAAAGCCCTCAAGCAGTTCGGTCTCAGGCTGCTGGTCGGCAAGGTAGTGCGCAGCCCGGAATTGCAACCCCGCATCGACCGCTTCGTCGACCGTCATCTCGCGAGCAACATCCAGCCCGGCGCTCGGGCGCAGATCACCGCCGACCGCGATGCGGGTGCGACGCTGGTGCTGATCACCGCTGCACCGGAGATCTATGCCGACGCTATGGCCGAGGCACTCGGCTTCGACGCCTGTATCGCCACCCGCCACCAGCGCACCTCGGATGGGAACCTGCTGGCGCTGATCGACGGCGAAAACAATTACGGTGGTGAGAAGGTCGCGCGGATCGAAGGCTGGCTCGCCGAACAGGGCCTGAGCCGAGCCGACTGCCACCTCACCTCCTATACCGACCACGCCAGCGATGCGCCGATCCTGAATTATGCCGACACCGGCGTGCTGGTTGGCCGCTATGCCAAGCCCGATCCACGCTGGGCGCAGGTCGACTGGAGCGGGCGGGCATGAAGCGTATCTGCTTCCTGTTCAACCACGACCAGACGCATCAGCTCGCGCACAGCTTGCCGATCGCGCTGGCGCTGGCGGCGCGCGGCACGCACCGGATCGTGATCGCCTATGCGAAGGACGGCATCCGCGCCGAGATCGAGCGGCAGGCTGACGCGGCGCTGCTGGCGAGGGTCGAGCTGGTCAAGCTGGGCCTGAAGCGCGGCGGATCGCAAGTGCTGGCGGGCGCGCTTGAACGGCTCGTTCCGGCGACCAAGCTGCTCATCTACCGCGACAACCTCGACTTCTTCGCCAGCTTCGACGCGCTGGTGGTGTCCGAGAAGACCTCGCTGATGCTCAAGACCCGATACGGTCTCGACAAGCTGAAGCTGATCCACACCCGCCACGGCGCGGGTGACCGGGCGATCGGGTTCAACAAGGAAAGCGCTGCCTTCGATCTGGTGCTGGTCTCCGGCCCCAAGATCCGCGACCGGCTTATCGCCGATGCCGGCCTTCGGCCCGATCAGATCGCGCTGGTGGGCTACCCCAAGTTCGATCTGTGCGCGGAGAACACCTTCGCCGACACCTTCCCCGCACCGCAACGCCCAACCGTGCTCTACAATCCGCACCCCTCGCCCAAGCTGTCGAGCTGGTTCAAGCATGGCGCGGCGGTGCTGGAGGCGTTCCGCAATCAGGATCGCTACAACCTGATTTTCGCGCCGCACGTGATGCTGTTCGAACGCAAGTGGGTGGTCACGGTCGATCCGCCGAGCCTCGCCCGCGTGACCCCGCCCGGCCCGGAATACCGCGCCGAGCCGCGCATCCATATCGATCCCGGCAGCCCCGCCAGCAGCGACATGAGCTACACCAACCGCGCCGACATCTACCTCGGCGATGTCAGCAGTCAGGTCTACGAATTCCTGCGCGCGCCCCGCCCCTGCCTGTTCTTCAACAGCCATGGCGTGGAATGGCAAGGCGACCCCAATTACCTGCACTGGAGCGCAGGGCCGGTGCTGGACAGTGCCGAGGGGCTGCTCGATGCGATTGATGGTGCAGTCACCACCCATCCCGCCTATGCGCCCGTGCAACAGGCGCTGATCGATGCGACCTTCTCGCTGTCCGAGCGACCCTCGGCTGAGCGGGCGGCGGATGCGATCTGCGCGTTTCTGGAAGGAAGGGCCTGACTTGGCTAGTCTCACCGATTTCTGGCGATACGGCGTGGTCAAGACCGCGCGCAAGCTGAAGGCGGCCGCGCTTTCGCCGATCGTGGCCGCGCGGGGAGAGGCGGCGGTGCGATCGGCCTATGGCGTCCTGATGGTGCCCAACTGGCAGGACACGACCTTCCGCTATTGCATCTTCGGCACCTATGGCCGCGATCTGGCTGACCTGCTGCTGGGCCAGCGCGACGATTTCGTGTTCGTCGATATCGGCGCCAATCAGGGGCTTTACAGCCTGATCGCCGCGCAGAACCCGCGCTGCCGCACAATCATCGCCTTTGAGCCCGTGCCCACCACCCACGCGCGGCTTGCCACCAATGTCGCACTGAACGGCGGGGCAGATCGCACAGTGCTGCACCTGCTGGCAATTGCTGACAGCGTGGGCGAGGTGACGATCAATGTCGCGGCAGACCACACCGGCACGGCGACGCTCGCCGGTCGCGACGATGGCAAGCCTGCGGGCGGCAATGTGGTTATTGAGACAATCAACGCCCCGCTGGTCGATCCGCTGCTCGCGGGCGACTTTGCGATGTTTGTCAAAATCGATGTTGAGGGGCTGGAGGCGGTGGTGATTGCCGAGCTCGCCAAGACCGAGGCGTTCGCGCGCGTCGCGGCAATCTTTTACGAAGTCGACGACCGCTGGGCGAGCGCGGGCGAGATCGAAGCACTATTGCGGGCTGCAGGCTTCACCCGCTTCGCCAAGTATGGGCGCGGCCACCACTACGACGTGCTGGCGACGCGCTCCTGAAGCCTCACGGTGCCGAGCGCGGCGGGCAGGCCTCGGCGAGCAGCAGCGCGAACTTCTTGCCCGGATCGGTCCAGCGCCCGCGCGGCTCCCACCCGGCGCTCGCCAGCAGCAATTGCGCCGAACGCTTGGTGAACTTGTGGCTGTTCTCGGTATGAATGCTTTCGCCCGCGCGCATCGTGAAGGGCTGGCCGCTGACGGTGAAGGCGATATCGGCGGTCGCCACGAGGTGCATTTCGATCCGGGCAAAGCCATCGTTCCAGCGCGCCTCGTGGCTCAGCTGCGCGACCGGAATATCGCCATCCAGCTCGCGGTTCACGCGGTGGACGAGGTTCAAATTGAACGCCGCCGTCACCCCCTGCGCATCGTCATAGGCGGCGAGCAGCACCTCCTCGTCCTTGACCTGATCCATGCCGATCAGCAGCAGCGCGCCTTCGCCCAAAGTTTCGCGCATCGAGCGCAGCAAATCGGTCGCGGTGCGCGCGATCATGTTGCCGATGGTTGATCCAGGAAAGAAGCCAAGCTTGGGGAGGCTCGCCACCTCGGCAGGCAGCTCTACCCGGCGCATGAAATCGGCCTCGACCGGGTGCACCGGCAGGCCCGGGAACTTCCCGGCAAGATCGGCCGCTGCTGCACGCAGGAAATCGCCCGCGATGTCGAGCGGGACATAGGCCGAAGGCACAATGGCCGACAGCAGCAGCGGGGTCTTGACCGACGAGCCCGATCCGAACTCCACTACCGCGCGTCCCGGCCCGATCAGCCCGGCAATCTCGCTCGCCCGGTCGCGCAGGATCGCGGTTTCGGTGCGGGTGAGATAATATTCCGGAAGCTGCGTGATGTCCTCGAAAAGCTGCGATCCGGCATCGTCGTAGAACCAGCGCGCCGGGATCGCCTTTTGGGTTTGCGCAAGTCCCAACAGCACATCGGCGCGAAACGCGAGGTCGACCCCGTCTGCGTCACGTTCGACCAGTCTCAGACCCGGGTTTGCCATCATCTTACGCGTCCTTGGCCAGTCTCAGGCCGGTGAATTGCCAGCGCTGGTTGGGATAGAAAAAGTTCCTATAGGAGGGCCGCGAGTGGCCCCTCACGGTCGCGCAGGACGCGCCGCGCAGCACCACCTGCCCGCTCATAAACTTGCCGTTGTACTCGCCAACCGCGCCGTCCGCCGGGCGAAAACCGGGAAAAGGCAGATAGGCCGAGCGGGTGAATTGCCAGCAATCGCCGAACAATCCGGGGCTACCGGTGGGCAGGGGCGGCGCCGCAAGATCGAGCTGATTGCCGCCCGCCGGATCGTGCGCCGGGGCGGTGGCCGTCCCATCCTGCCCGCGCGCAATCGCCTCCCATTCGAACTCGGTCGGCAGCCGCGCGCCCGCCCAGGTGGCGAAGGCATCGGCTTCGAAGTGCGAGATGTGGGTAACGGGTGCATGAGGTTCGCGCGCCTGCCAGCCCTGATGGGTAAAGTACTGATTGTCTTGCCAATAGAGCGGCGCGGTGATGCCCTCGTTCTGGACCCACGCCCAGCCATCGGCGAGCCATAGGCGCGGGTTGCGATAGCCGCCCTCGGCAATGAAGGCATCCCATTCGCCGTTGGTCACCAGACGGTCGGCGAGCGCGAAGGGTTCGATCAGCACACGGTGGCGCGGGCCTTCATTGTCGAAGGCAAAGCCCTGAGTGTCATGGCCGATCAGGGCGATTCCGCCGGGGTGGTGGTGCCAGCCAATACTCTCGCCGGCGTCCCCGCGAAGGCGGGGACCTCCATCGGCACTCTCTATCCCGAGGCCCCCGCCTGCGCGGGGGCTCATGTCGGGCGCGAACATCGCCGGTCCCAGAGGGTTCTGGAACAGCGCGTGCTTGATATCGGTGAGCAGCAATTCGATGTGCTGCTGTTCATGCGCGATGCCGAGTGCGATCAATCCCGCCAGCGCCGGGTTTTCGAGCAGCGGAGCCATCGCCTCGGTCACGGCGGCACGCCATTCCAGCACTTCCGCCAAAGTCGGGCGCGAGAGCATCCCGCGCGCCGCCCGCGCAATCCGCGCGCCTTCCGTTTCGTAGTAAGAATTGAACAGAAACGGCCAGCGTTCGTCAAAAACCCGATAGGCGGGCGCAGACCCACGCAACAGGAACGTTTCCCAGAACCACGTTGTGTGTGCGAGGTGCCACTTCGCAGGACTGGCGTCTGCCATTGATTGCACGGTGGCATCGGCATCGCTGAGCGGACGGACCAGCGCCTCGTGCAGGGCCCGGGTCGTTCGGAATTGTGCAGCTAGCGATCCCGCCTGGTTGATCGACGGCTCGCCGCTCCGCTTGCTGCGTTGCACGCGCATCTCCCAATATCGCCTCACCTCAGTCGGAAGCATGATGCCTGCCGACAAAGTCAAATCAAAGGCGTAAGTTCCTTGCAGCGCTTTCGGAAAATCGCCGCGACGGAAGGAAGTTGGCGATTATGCAGCGTTTGCGCTGATCTGGTCGGTCCGCTCGCCCGCCGCTTCGTTGAGCATTTCCGCGACCAGAAACGCCAGTTCGAGCGACTGTTCGGCGTTGAGGCGCGGGTCGCAATGGGTGTGATAACGGTCGCCCAAGCGTTCATCGGTGATCGCCACCGCTCCGCCGACGCACTCGGTCACGTCCTGCCCAGTCATCTCGACATGGATGCCGCCTGGGTGCGAGCCTTCGGCACGGTGGACTGCGAAGAAGCCCTTCACTTCGCGAAGGATGCGGTCGAAGGGCCGGGTCTTGAAGCCGGAATCCGATTTGACGACATTGCCATGCATCGGATCGCAGCTCCAGACCACCGGGTGCCCTTCGCGCTGCACCGCGCGCACCAGTCGGGGGAGGCCATCCTCAACCTTGTCGTGCCCGAAGCGGCTGATCAGCGTGATCCGCCCCGCCTCGCGCGCCGGGTTCAATTCATCTAGCAGGCGGAGCAGTGCATCGGGCTCAAGCGAAGGCCCGCACTTCATGCCCAATGGATTGCCGATCCCGCGCGCGAATTCGATATGCGCCGAACCGGGGAAGCGGGTGCGATCGCCGATCCACAGCATGTGCGCAGAAGTCGCGTACCAATCGCCGGTGAGCGAATCCCGCCGGGTCAGCGCCTGTTCGTAAGGCAGGAGCAGGCTTTCGTGGCTGGTGTAGAAGCTGGTGCCCTTCAACTGCGGCACGGTACCGGGATCGATCCCGCAGGCTTCCATGAAATCGAGCGCTTCGCCGATCCGGTCGGCCATTTGGCTGAACTTTTCGGCCCACGGGGTGCGGCCCATGAAATCGAGCGTCCACTGATGGACTTGCCGCAGGTTGGCATAGCCCCCACCCGCAAAAGCACGCAGCAGGTTCAGGGTCGCGGCGGCCTGCGAATAGGCCTTCACCATGCGCGCCGGATCGTTGCGGCGGCTGACCGGATCGAACTCGATCCCGTTGATATTGTCGCCAAGATAGCTCGGCAGGGTCACGTCGCCAATCGTCTCGGTCGGCGAGGAGCGCGGCTTGGCGAACTGGCCCGCCATGCGTCCGACCTTCACCACCGGACGCTTGCTGGCGAAGGTCATCACCACTGCCATCTGCAGCAGCACGCGGAAGGTGTCGCGGATGTTGTTGGGGTGGAACTCGGCAAAGCTTTCCGCGCAGTCCCCGCCTTGCAGCAGGAAGCCGTGGCCATTGGCGACCTGCGCGAGATCAGCCTTCAGCGCGCGCGCCTCGCCCGCGAACACCAGCGGGGGATAGGTCGACAGGGTCTGTTCCGCCTCGGCCAGCTCGGCCGCATCCTCGTAATGCGGCAGGTGGCGCGCTTCGTGGGCTTTCCAGCTTTCCGGGGTCCAGGTCTCGGGCACAGTCAAAACTCTTTCATGTCCATCCTGCGCGGATCACGCGCGGCGGCGCCCGCTACATGAGGCGCGATTGAATTGTAAAGCGCCAATGGGGCGCAGCACAACTTTATTTCCCGGTCACAGCAAACGGTCCGGTCTTTCAGCGTCCCTGCGTTCCTGCACGCGCCGTCGCCCCGGTCGGGGTCTGCGCCAGCGTCTGGCCCTCGGGGATAATCGCCAGCCGGAACGGCGTGCCCTTGGCGAGATAGCGTTCGGCGAGGAACTGCATCACCTGCGGGCTGGTCTGCGAATAATCCGCCAGCAGCGTCCGCACCAGCGCCGCGCGCTTGGGATCGACCGTCGCGCCTTCGACATTGTAGAGCCAGAACTGGTTGCCGCTCGACGCGCGGCGGATCAGCTGGCCGAGCGGCTCGGTGACGCGGGCCAGCTCGTCAGTGGTGGGCGGATTGGCGGCGAGATCCTTGGCGATGCGGTCGGCCTCGGCAAAGAACACCGGCACGAAGTCAGGTTCAAGCTGCGCGAGCGCGGTGATCCGCCCGCCGCTGGCCAGATCGGCGGGCCAGCGCGAGAACACCTGCGGCGAATAGCTCGCCCCGGCACGTTCGCGCAGCGCGTCGAGGAGGCGGTTGTTGAACAGCTGGGTGAGGATTTCGAGCTGACGGCTCTCGCGCAGGTTGGCGACCCCGCCCCCGCTCGGCCAGGCGACCACGGCGGCGGCCTGCGTGGCATCGCCGCGATGGGTGATGACGCCGGGCTGGTCTGCAGTGGGCGCAAAGCCGGGCACGCGCGCGGCAACATCCGCCGGGATCGGATCGCGCGGCGCCAGCGCGCCGAAGGTCAGGCGCAGTTGTTCGATCACCTTGGGCTGGTCGAACTCGCCGAACACCAGCACCTCGATCGGGCCTTGGCGCAGCAGAGGTTCCCACGCGGCGCGGAAGCCTTCGGGCGTCGCCGCGCGCAGGGCCGCCGGGTCGGGCGTAGCGAACCGTGCATCGCGCCCGGTGACGAGATATTCGAGATCGCGGTTGAGCACGCCGCCGGGGCTGGTGGCGTAGGTGTTATAGGCCAGCTCCGCCGCCGCCTTGGCGCGGATCACCGGTTCCTTGTCCCAGCGCGGCATCCCGAGCTTGGCAGCGAACAGGTAGAGCTGATCGGCGACGTCTTCGGAACGGGTCTGCGCGGTAAGCGTGAACACCGCATCGTCGATCGCGAAGTCGAAGCCCAGCTTGCGCCCCGTTGCCAGCCGGTCGATCTCGTTCTGGCCCAGCTCACCAATCCCTGAGCCCACCAGTGCCGCCTCGCCCAGCGAGCCATAGACCGCCGTATCCTTGTCGAACGCACGGCGACCTGCGCCGAAGCGCACCCGCACCGTGACGCGGCCCGGTTCGGCATTGTTGGCCCAGACCAGCGCCTTCACCCCGTTGACGAAATCGACCTGCTGGATTTCGAGCACGCCCAGCGGCTTCTGCTCGGCAATCGCTCCGGGCGCACCGACCGGCGGCAGATCGGCAAACGAGATGGTCTGCGCTGCCAGGCGCGCGCTGCCATCGACCGTCGCTTCCTTCGCCAGCGCCAGCCGCAGCGCGCCGACATCGGCTTCACCGGCATTGGGCGTGACGAACACCGAACGCGTCACCGTGCCTTCGAACAGCGCGCGGGTGCGCTGCAGCACCTCGTCAGGATTGAGCCGCGCCTGCATCCCGCGAAACACGTTAAGCACCACTTCAGGGGCGGCCACGGTTTCGCGAATGTCGACCGCGTTGACCAGATTGTCGGCAAGGGTCGAACCGGACTGCACGCTTTCCTGTTCGACCTCGTTGGCGAACACTACGTCGAACTCGGCCGCCTCGCGGTCGATTTCTTCCTGCGTCGGCGGGTTGGCGAGCGCATCGGCGATCACCGCGCGCACATCGGCGAGCGCGGCCTGCCAGTCTTCGGTCAGGGGGGCGAAGGTGACGAAGGTCGCGTCGGTCGAACGCGAGACATCGTCCTGCTGCACCTGCGCATAGAGAAAGCTCCCGCCGCCCCGCGCGCGCGCTTCCAGGCGGCGGTTGATGATCGCCTGCGCGACGGCATCGAGCAGCAGGCCTTCGTTATAGACGATGGTGTCGTTGACCGGTCGCCACGGGCGCATCACCGCAAAGGTCAGACTGCGCGGCAGATCGGGTTCGACCCCGACCGCCAGCTCGCCAATCGGCGCGCCGCCGCCAGCGGGCACCTGCGCATCGGCAGGCGCCACCGGATCGCCGAATGCAGGCGCAACGCCCGGCTTGCCGGTGCCCTTCCAGCTGCCGAACCACTGTTCGACCAGCCCGGCCAGCACCAGCGGATCGGCATCGCCTGCGACGATGATCGTGGTGTTCTCGGGGCGATACCAGCGGTCATAGAACGCCTTGACGTTCTTGCCGTTGGCGGCGCGCAGGGTCGCGTCGGTGCCGATCGGATTGCGCACGGCCAGCCGCTGTCCGGCAAAGAAGGTCTGGCGGGTGAGATCGGCCATCCGCAGCCCAGCTCCGCCGCGCTCGCGCTTTTCCGCGAGTACAATCGGGCGTTCGGCGGCGACGTTGGCATCGCTCAACACAGGTGCGCGGATCATGCCCGACAGCAGCCGGAAGCTTTCGGACAGCTTGGCCTGATCGATGTTCGGAATATCGAGCTTGTAGGCGGTGTGCGTCGGGCTGGTTTCGGCATTGGCATCGCTGCCGAAGGTCGCGCCCAACCGCTGCCACGCGGAAATCGCCTCGGCCTGGCCGAGATATTGGCTTTCGCGGAACAGCAGGTGTTCGAGCAGGTGGGCAAATCCCTGTTCGCTGTCGGTTTCGTGCATCGAACCGGCATCGACCCGCACCCGGATCGACACCTGGCGCGGCGGCACGCCATTGCGGCGCACCGCATAGCGCACGCCGTTCTTCATTTCGCCGAACAGCCATTGGTCATCGACCGGAACGTCGCTGCCGCGATAGAGCCACGGCACTTCGCCGTTGTTCTGCAGCGCTTTGGGTGGCGGTGGCGGTGGAAGTTCGCGCACGGCAACCGGCGCGGGCGGCGCGGCTTGCTGGGCAAGCAGCGGCTGCACCAGCGCAAACGGAGCAAGCAGGATGGCGAGCGCGCGGCCAGCGCGGGAAAACAACGTCATGGCGCGGCTTATAGGGCGGCAAAATGTGAAGCGATAGTGAATGGTTTGCAGCATCTGTGCGCGGCTGCGCCCTTGTGGTCGGCCCTCGCTGCGACTAAATTGCGTCGCATGTTCATCGAAACCGAAACCACCCCGAACCCCGCCGCGCTCAAGTTCCTGCCAGGCACCACCGTCATGGAGGTCGGCACGCGCGAATTTGCCACGCCCGAGGCTGCGGAGGCGAGCCCGCTCGCGCAGGCAATCTTCGATAGCGGCGAGGTGGTGAACGTGTTTTTCGGTACGGACTTCGTCAGCGTCACCGCCGCACCCGGCGCGGACTGGAGCGCGTTGAAGCCACAGGTAATCGCGATCTTGCTCGATCATTTCGTTTCCGAAGCGCCCTTGTTTGCTCCCGCCAGCGACAATGGCATCATCGTCCCCCCTGAGGATGAATTGGCGGTCGAGGAACGCGCCGAAGATGCCGAGGTGATCGCCGCGATCAACGAACTGCTCGAAACCCGCGTGCGCCCGGCCGTGGCGGGAGACGGCGGCGACATTGCCTATCGCGGCTTCCGCGACGGGGTGGTGTATCTGACCTTGCAGGGCTCATGCTCGGGCTGCCCGTCGAGCACCGCGACACTCAAGCACGGGATCGAAGGCCTGCTCAGGCACTACGTCCCCGAAGTCTCCGAAGTGCGCGCTGCGTGACGCGCCAGTTCCACGGCCACGTCCTGTCGGACGCGGCGCTCGACCAGCTGTTCAACGAAGCGCGCAGCTATAACGGCTGGCTCGACGAGCCGGTCAGCGATGCGCAGCTGCACGCGATCTGGGATCTCGCAAAGATGGCGCCGACCTCGGCCAATATGCAGCCGGCGCGGATCGTGTGGGTGAAGTCCCCCGAAGCCAAAGCCCAGCTCGCCGCCTGCGTGATGGAGGGCAACAAGGCCAAGGTGCTCTCGGCCCCGGTCACCGCCGTGATCGGTTACGATATCGACTTCCATGAGGAACTGCCGTGGCTGTTCCCGCACACCGACGCGAAGAGCTGGTTCGAGGGTGACGAGAAGGCCCGCGAGGAAGGCGCGTTCCGCAATTCCTCGCTGCAAGGCGCCTACCTGATGCTCGCCGCGCGCGCGCTGGGGCTTGATTGCGGGCCGATGTCGGGATTTGATGCGGCGGCGGTCAATGCGGCCTTCTTCGCGGATGAACCACGCCACCGGGTCAATTTCATCTGCGCGATCGGCTATGGCGATCCGGGGAGCATCTTCGGTCGCTCGCCCCGCCCCGACTTCGACCGCTTCAACCGCATCGCCTGAGGCTTGCGCCGCGCTGCGCGCTGAGGCAGGGCGCGGCGATGCGGATGCTCGCCATCGAAACCGCCTCCGAGGCCTGTTCCGTCGCCCTGTTCGCAGGCGCGACGCTGATCGCACATGACCACCGCGTGATCGGGCGCGGCCATGCCGAGGCGCTGGTGCCGATGATCGCCGCGCTGCCGGACAAGAGCCGGGCGGACCGGATCCTCGTTTCGCTTGGGCCGGGCAGCTTCACCGGCGTGCGGATCGGGCTCGCTACCGCGCGCGCGCTTGGGTTCGCATGGGGTGCCGAAGTCAACGGCTACCCCACGCTCGCGCTCGTCGCCGCAATGGCCCGCGCACGGCACCCCGACGCTCCGGCAACGGTCTGCATGAACGGCGGGCATGGTGAGTGGTTCGTGCAGGATTTCGGCTCCGACGGCTTGCCGCAGGGCCGAGCGGCTTCGCTCGCTCCCGAGGCCGCAGTCCGGCGCTCGCACCACCCCTTGATCGCCGGTAACCGGGCCGAGGCCTTCGCCGCGCTGCTGGCTGATGCTGGTGTCGCCGCCGTGCCGACCCTTCCCGACGCCCGCGCCGTGCCGCTGGTGCCCGCCAGCCTGCTGACCGCAGCGCTCGCTCCCATCTACGGCCGCGGGCCTGACGCGACCCCATTGGCCGAGCAGCGCCGGGCATGACCCCCTGCCCGCACCTCGTCGACCGGATCATGGCGGTGATGGACGCCGCCTTCGATCCGGCCTTTGGCGAGGCGTGGAACCGGCGGCAGGTGGCCGACGCGCTGACCTTGTCCAACACCCGCGCGCTGGTGATCGACCAGGCGGGCGCGCTGATCCCGGATGGCCCCGACCAACCGGGGATCCCCGCCGGCTTCGTCCTCACCCGCCACGTGCTCGACGAGGAGGAGTTGCTGCTCATCGCAGTTGCCCCCGAGGCACGGCGGCGCGGGATCGGCGCGGCGCTGATGCAGCGGATGATCGCCGATGCGCGCCGCCGGGGTATCACCCGCATCTTCCTCGAAATGCGCCGCGGCAATCCCGCGATCCACCTCTACGATCGCTTCGGCTTCGAGCCGATTGGCGAAAGGCGCAACTATTACCGCATGGAAAACGGCGAGCGAATCGATGCGATTACTTTCGGCCTGACAATCTAGTTTGCTTCGTTTCGGCGCATATTCCCGATTATGCAAAGCACCCCGGTTGCCAAGTCTGGATGATTGCGCCAAGGCTCCGCGCAGGGCGCTAATACAAAACTTCCGACGAGGAACTCATGCAGGAACTGGAAATCGCAATGAAGGAAACCCTGATCACGCTCACCAGCGATATCGTCGCTGCGCATGTCAGCAACAACGATGTGGCTGTGGCTGATCTTCCGGGTCTCATCACCAATGTCTACGCCGCGCTCGCCAATTTGGGCGAGACTCCGGTAGTCGAAGAAGCCAAGCCGCAACCGGCGGTTGCGATCCGCAACTCGGTCAAGCCCGATTACATCGTGTGCCTTGAAGACGGCAAGAAGCTGAAGATGCTCAAGCGCTATCTTCGCACCAATTACAACATGTCGCCCGACGAATACCGCGCGCGCTGGGGCCTGGCTGCCGACTATCCGATGGTCGCCCCCAATTACGCCGAAAAGCGCCGCGATCTGGCCAAGAAGATCGGTCTTGGCCGCAAGCCGGGCACTGTGGTGAAGACGCGCCGCGCCAAGAAGGCCTGATTTGTCTACACGCCGCCCCTGTTGAGACGGCGGCCGGCCAGCTTGAGCAAGCAGCCTCGTCCTTGTAGGGAGGAGGCTGCCTTGCCGGTGTATCCGCGATACCCGATGGCAGGCGGGGCGCGTGGCGATGGAGTGTGCCTTGACCCAGAAGATCGATCTCGAACAGCTCTGCGCCGAAAAGGGCCTGCGCATCACCGAACAGCGCCGGGTCATCGCCCGGGTCCTGTCGGAGAGCGAGGATCACCCCGATGTCGAGCTGCTCCACAGCCGCGCCGCCGCGATCGACCCGCGCATTTCGATCGCCACGGTGTACCGCACCGTGCGCCTGTTCGAGGAGGCGGGCATCCTCGATCGCCACGATTTCGGCGATGGGCGCTCGCGCTACGAACCTGTGCCGGAGGCGCATCACGATCACCTGATCGATGTCGAGACCGGCAAGGTCGTCGAGTTCGTCGATCCCGAAGTCGAAGCCCTGCAACGCCAGATCGCCGAGCGATTGGGCTACCGACTGGTCGATCACCGCATGGAGCTCTACGGCGTGCGATTGTCGCGCAATGACTGACCACGACCTGCGTGAGCGGGCGGCGCGCGGGGAGAGCACGCCAATTGGGGCCATGGGCTGGGTCCGCCTGACCTTGCGTGCGCTGGCGCTGGTGGCCCTGATCGTCACCTTCGTGCCGCTGCATTACCTCTACCGCGTGTTCGCTTACGGCTCGCCCTTCCCGATGCTGTTCCTGCGCTATGCCGCGCGTGTATCGGGCGCGCGGGTCGAGGTGATCGGCACGCATCTGAAGCGCGACGTGTTCTTCGTCGCCAATCACCTTTCGTGGGTCGATATCCTCGCGCTGGCTGGCGCGAGCGGCACCGCCTTTGTCGCCAAGGCCGAACTGGCCGAAGCCCCGGTGGTCGGCTGGCTTTCGCGCCTCAACCGCACCGTCTTCGTCAAGCGCGAGCACCGCATGGGCGTGGCCGAGCAGATCAACGCCTTGAAGGACGCGCTTGTCGACAACTGGTCGGTCACCGTGTTCCCCGAGGGCACCACCACCGACGGGCAGTCGCTGCTGCCATTCAAGACGAGCATGCTCTCGGTGCTCGAACCGCCGCCGCCGGGCGTGCTGGTGCAGCCGGTGATCCTCGATTACGGCCCGGTCGCCGAGTGGATCGGCTGGATCGGGGTCGAAAGCGGGCTCAACAACGCCAAGCGGGTACTGTCGCGCAAGGGCACCTTCCGGCTGCGGCTGCACTATCTCGAACCCTTCAGCCCCGAGGACTTCCGCGGTCGCAAGGCGATCGGTCAGGAATCGCGCCGCCGGATCGAGGAAGCGCTGGTCGAAATCCTCGGGCGTCCGCTGCGCCCCTTCGCGCACACGGTCGCCCCGGTGCGGTACGAGCCCAAGGCCGAGAATGAGGCGGCCGAGCAGTAGCCCGTCCCGGCAGGCCGCGCAGGGCCTGTTGGAGACACATGAGACACTGTCCAGGAGCAAAAAATCCGTCGGCGCAGACAGGGCTTCATCAAAGGCAGGAATGAGGGGATCGCAGCGCATCATCGCAGCGATCCTGCCACCCGAAGGCCGCAGTAGGAAAGCGCTCTAAAGCCCTGCCCGCACCAGCCAATCGTGGAAGATCCGCACCGGGCGGCTTTCCAGCGCCACGGGCTTGCAGACGAACCAGTAGCTATAGGGGCTTTCGACCGGTGGACCTGGCAGGTTGGTCAGACGATTGTCATTGGCGCGGCGCAGGTGATCGTCGTGCATGATCGCGATGCCCAGCCCCTGCGCGGCGGCCTCAAGCATCAGCGCGCCCGAATCATAGTGATCGATCGCGCCTGCCTCCATGCTGTCGAGCCCGTTGGCCTTCTTCCACGCCGCGAAGCTTTCGGGCAGTTCGTTGTGGATGAGGAAGGTCTGCTTGGTCATCGCCTCGGGGGTGACATCGGGGCCGATCGCGCGGGCGATATCCTTCGAACAGATCGCGTGGACGAGATTGTGGTCGAGCCGCACCGCGTGCAGGCCCGAAGCGGGGCCGCGCGACAGGATGATTGCCGCGTCGAGGGTATCGCCGACCCGGTCCTCGAGATGCGGCGCGGTGTCGATATCGATGTGCAGCAGCGGGTGGCGCTTGCGCAATTCGCCGAGACGCGGGAACAGGCGTTGGCTCCCGAACATAGGCAATACACCGAGCCGCAGCCGCAGCAGCGCGATGTTGTCCGACTGGCTCTCCACCGCGCGCGCGAGCGCTTCCATGTGCGGATTGACCGCCTCGTAGAACGCCTGACCCTCATCGGTCAGCTGCATCGACTGGCGCGCGCGGGTGAACAGCTTCTTGCCGACGAATTCCTCCAAGTTGCTGATCCGCCGCGAAAGGGCCGAGGGGCTGAGACCAATCTCCTCCGCCGCTGCGCGCGCCGAGCCGAGGCGAACGGTGCGCATGAAGGCCTCCAGTGCGCGCAGAGGGGGCAGGCGGCGGGCAGGCATCGTTGGTCTCCTTCACAGACACAAACGTTTGTGACTGCGATTTGGATGCAAAAAATCGAAGAAATAATTCGGGCCCTGCCGCTGGATTGCACCTACTGCACGTCACCACCGGGGGATGGCGGGTGGAGGCGCAGGCGCGTGACGTGGGTTTCATCGCCCGCCGTCACCTCGATCCGCCAGCCGCTCGGGTGTTCGAGCACGGTGCCGACCGCCGGCACCGCTTCGGCCAGCACGAAGGCGAGCCCGCCCAGCGTATCGACCGCTTCCTCGACCTCGGCGAGCCGGGGATCGACCAGTTCGGCAACGTCATCCAGCTCGGCGCGCGCGTCGCAATCCCACATGCCATCGCCGATCGGCACGATCAGCTGTTCCGGAGCGTCATCGTGCTCGTCCTCGATCTCGCCGACGATTTCCTCGACCAGATCCTCGATGGTGATGAGCCCGTCGGTGCCGGAGAACTCGTCGACCACGATCGCAAGATGCACCCGCTTGGCACGCATATCGGCGAGCACATCGAGCGCTCCGCGCGACTGCGGCACATAGAGCGGCTGGCGCATCAGCGTGGTCCAGTCGGCGGGCGGCGGGGTGCCATTGGCAAGGAACGGGAACACGTCCTTGATGTGGATCATCCCGATCACCTGATCGAGCGTGTCGCGGTACACCGGCATCCGCGAATGGCCGTGCTCGCTGAACGCCCCTACCAGCGCGTCCCAGCCGATCGCGGCATCGACCGCGATGATCGCGCTGCGCGGCACGGCGACGTCATCGGCGTCATGCTCGGAGAAGTGCAGCAGGTTGCGCAGCATCTGGCGCTCTGCGCGCGACAGGTCGCCGCTGGCGCTGCCGCCGGCGTCGGACACCGCGCCGCCGTTGCCGTCCTCGTGCTCGTCGATCGCTTCCTCGAGCTGTTCGCGCAGGGACCGCGCGCCTTCGAGCCCGAGCATCTTGCGCAAGGTGGGCCAAAGCCCGCTGCTACTGTCCGCGTCTCCCGTTGGCGAGGCGGAGGGTGGGGTGGTGGCCATGGCCCTGTTAACTGCTCCTCATATGCGTCAGCCGCCATATGGGTCAGCGAGACCCAGTTTGGCAAGTATGCGGGTCTCCAGCGCCTCCATAGCCTCGGCCTGTGCGTCGCTGTCGACATGGTCATGACCCGCGAGATGGAGGAGTCCGTGGACGATCAGGTGGGTCGCATGGGCCTCCAGCGTGATGCCCTTGTCGGCGGCTTCGCGTTGGCAGGTTGCATAGGCGAGCGCGATATCGCCGAGCATGACGGGTGGGCCGTCAACGGCGAGGCTGGCGAGCTCCTCGCGCTCCAGCATGGGAAAGGAGAGCACATTGGTCGGCTTGTCCCGCTCGCGCCAATCGCGGTTCAAGGTGTGCACCTCCGCATCCGAGGTGAACAGCAGGCTGATTGCGAGACGCGGATTGGCGAGGAGGGGTTCGCCCTCGCCCGTCGCCTGCGCGGCGCGGGTTGCCAGAGCCCCCCAATCGCCTGCGGGCCAATCCTCTATGTCGATATCAAGCTGCATCACGCGCCTGTTGGAGACACATGAGACACTGTCCAGGGAAGAAAAACCGCCCTCGCCACAAGACGCCTTGAGCGGGTAGAACAGCAGGACGGTTCGCGCGTGTTTTCATGGCCACGGCGATAGCGCCAAAGCGCACGGTAGGAAACGGCCGCATGTAGGCGGCACCGAAGGAATGGGCGGGAATCAGGATGTGGGGGTCACTTGCCGCCGTTCCCGTCATAAGACACGGCTATTTTGCAAATGCCGTTTACCAGAAAAGAAAGGCAATCGCCGGTACCAGTGTGACCAGCGCCACTGACGGCCATTTGAAGACGCCGAGGTAGCTCAAAGAAGCCATCAACCCGATATTGTTCGCGGCCGCCCTCGTGCGCTTTGCATAGATGCAGGCGCCTGTACCCGCGAGGCCGGTCAGCACAAGCCCGAAAAGCGTCCAGATCAGCCGGGTAGCCAGCCCTCCGAAGGTGCCGAAATGCAGCGGATCAACCGTGTGGACGATCCGCTCGCCAGCGCCCATCCGGTGGGCGGTTCGCATGCCGACAATCTGGTCGGTCACAGGGTCAACAAAAACTGCGTCGGCGCGCTCGCGCACCAGTACTGCCTGCCAGTGGCCCTGCACCACGACCGGCTCGCCGGGTTCATAGGGCAGCGCGATGGCGGTGATAACGAGGCCCGGCTTGGCTGCACGGGCCATCTGAGCCCATCGGGCAATATCGGCGCCGGTGGCGGTCTCGGCAAAGTGACTTTCCGGCACGCGCGGCGTCTCGCTGTTCCAGTCCATCCCGCTCCACTCGAAGAAGTAGTAGATCGAGGTCAGCGCGATGATCGCGACAAACCAGATCGACCACAGCCCGCCTAGCCGATGGAGGTCGCCCATCAGCGTGCGCAGGTTGCGGTTCAGCCGCGGCATCCGGAAGAACCCGCGCCAGAATTTCTTGTAGACGATCAGCCCTGTCACCAGCGAGCCCAGCAGCACGAAGCCCAGACTGGCGACGAGATAGAAGCCGACGTCGCGCGGGATGAACAGGTAATAGTGCAGCGCGCGCATCGCATCCTGAAGGCTGCGCCCGTATTCGTGGCCCGTCACCCGCCCGGTGCCGGGATCGACATAGATGTTGAAGTCCGCTCCCTCGGCATCGCGCGCGGCGATGCTCTTGGCGAAATAGGTGGCGTGCGAGCGGTCGTAAGAACCGATTCCGGTCAGCGTTGCTTCGGGATAGGCCCGCTCCGCCGCCGCCCACAACGCGCCCCAGTCCTCGGTGCCGGGGGTGAAGGCGCTGGCGCGGACCGCGGGCTTGTAGAGCCACTCGATCTCGTGCGCGACGGTGGCGATGGTGCCGGTCAGGCAGACGAAGGCGAGGAACAGGCTAAGCTTCAGGCCGAAAAGGTTGTGCAGCCAGAAGGCGAGCGGACGCGGCTTGCGACGCTTGGCCACAAGCCGCTTTCGCCCGGCCGATGCCGGGACACCGCCGCCCCCCGGCGTGTCGAGAAGGCGCTCAGAAACGTCCACTGATGCCGATCGTCACGCGCCGACCGGGCGCTTCGTAATTGAAGAAATCGAGACCGTCGCCCTGCGCCGCCGGGTTCACATAGACCTCGTCGAACAGGTTGTCGGCAGCGGCATAGATGCGCACCGGGCCGAGATCGTAGGAAATGTTCGCTGCCGCCAACGTCACGGCATCGCTTTCCACGAAGCCGATCGCCTGCTGGGCAGGAGTGAAGAAACTCGATGCGCCGTAATATGTGACCTGCACGCCGACGCCGAGCTTCTCAACCGGCTGCCAGTCCGCGCGCCCGGTGATGCGCAGCGGCACGGCGCGGTCGGTCGAGAAGTTGATCCACTCGCCCGCGTCTTCGTCGAACACCTCGCCGCGCTGCAGGGTGAAGACGCCCGCGAATTGGAGGTTTTCTAGCGCCTGCCACTGCGCCTGCGCTTCAAGACCCCAGCCGCGCTCGGGGATGCGCAAGGGGATGAGCGGGCAGAAAGTCTCGCCCGCGCAGCTCGGATCGGGCTGTATCTGCGAGGATGCGTCGGATTCGGCGTAGTACACCGCCGCGCCGTAGCTGACGCGTCCGCTGCTACCGCGCAGGCCCAATTCGTATTGATCCGATGTCGCCGGTTCGTTCGAGATCGCCCCCGGATCGGCTGCACCGCGCGCCGCGCGGCCAAGCTGCGAAAGCTCGGCCCCCTGGCTGAAGCCCGCATAGATCTGCATCGCATCGGTCAGCTGGTACACCGCGCCCGCGTTCCACAAGGTCAACTCGCTGTCGGCAAAGTTCCCCGGTGTCGCAGCGCGCGGCAGCGAAGGATCGAAGCCGACTTCGGTGATCGCGCCCGAATACCATTCATGGCGCACACCGCCGGTCAGGGTCAGCCCGCCGGTGGTGAACTCGGCTTGGACGAAGGGTGCGAGGGTTTCGAGGAAGAAGTCCGGCGTGATGTAGCCGATGATGGTGTCCTCGCCGACCGGATCGACGGTGAAACGCTGGAAATCGTTGCGGGTGAAATCGAGCCCGTAGCTGGTCTTGAGGTTTGCGTCGCCCATCTCGTAGGAACGCACGAAAGTGCTGCGCAGACCGAGGCGCGAATTCTCGCGGTTCGAGGCGAAAAAGTCGTCACCGAAAGCGACGTCGAAGAAGTTGTCGCGCTGGATGATGCGCTGGTCCTGGAAGAACAGGGCGAGCGTGACGTCGTGCGCCAGCAGATCGGGGTGGTTGAAGCTGAGGATGCCGGTGACGCTGCGGTCGCCCGCCTCGTCGACCTGCGGGTGCGGCGCGACCTCGATCACACTCGCAACCTCGTCGCTGCCGGGCAGAAACGCGCCTTCGGGGTAGAAGTCGCGGCCCTTGTTCTCGTCATGGAAAGTGCCGGTGAAGGCGATCCGGGCCTCGCCGATGTCGAGGCCGAATGAGCCGACAAGGTCGACGGCCTCGAATTCGCTGCTGAACACCGGGTTGCCGTTGCCGCTCCGCTGCAGGCCGCTGTCGGTGTAGCCTGCGCCCACATAATAGTCGAAAGCCCCGAGATCCTGCCCCGCCCCGACATAGAGGTCGGTCACGAAGGTATCGTCGGCGATATCCGTGTTGAAGCTGGTCTGGGCAACCACATCGATCTCAAGATCGCGGCCCTTGGCGCGGCGGGTCTGCAGGTTGATGATCCCGCCGGGAGCCCCCGCGCCATAAAGCGCAGTGCCCCCGCGCACCACCTCGACACTCTCGACCGCAAACGGGCTGAGTGCGAAGGGCGCGGTGCACGAGCCGGGACGCAAGTCCTCGTTTACCGGCACGCCGTTGATCTGGAAGGACGCCGTCCGCCCCCGGATCTGGCTGCCGCATGAGGAACGGTCCTCGGGCGCCTGAATGCTGAGGCCCGGCACAGTGAATTCGAGCGCGGTGAGGATGTTGCGGTTCTGGCGGAGTTGCTCGCGCAGTTCCTCCTCGCTCACCACAGACACCGACAGGGGAAGGCTTTCAAGCGCTGTTCCAGACCGTGTGGCGGTGACGATAATGGCTGCGGGGGGTGCCTCGGTCTGGTTTTCGGTCGCGGGCCCGGTTGCGCCATCTGGCTCGGCAGCATGGGCGACTGCGCCTAGTGGAAGGGTGGCCGCGCAGAACAGCAGCGGCAGGCGAACGAAACGGTTTTTGATGATAATCATTCGCAACGCTATTGCGAATGATTATCGGAAAGGCAAGCGCCTTATTTGCCTTCCGTGTCGATTGCCGTCAGGCGCCTTCACCCTCATAAGCCTCGACAATCCGACCGACGATCGGGTGGCGCACCACGTCGGCGGCGGTGAAGCGGATCGTGCCGAAGCCTTCGATCCCCTCCAGCTTCTCGACCGCATCATTGAGCCCGCTCATGTTCGGGCCGCCGGGAATGTCGACCTGCCGCGGGTCGCCGCACACCACCATGCGGCTGTTCTGGCCAAACCGTGTCAGGAACATCTTCATCTGCTCGCGCGTGGTATTCTGCGCCTCGTCCAAGATGATGAAGCTGTCCGCCAGCGTGCGCCCGCGCATGAAGGCGATCGGCGCGATCTCGATCTCGCCATTGGCGAGCCGCCGCTCGACCTGTTCGGGCGGCATGCAGTCGTTGAGCGCGTCATAGAGCGGCCGCAGGTACGGATCGACCTTCTCCTTCATGTCGCCGGGGAGGAAGCCGAGCTTCTCCCCCGCCTCGACCGCCGGGCGCGACAGGATCAGGCGCTGCACCGATCCGCTGATCAGCTGGCTCACCGCCTGCGCCACCGCGATATAGGTCTTGCCCGTCCCCGCCGGGCCCAATGCGAAGATGATGTCCTCTTTCGCCAGCGCGCGCATGTATTCGATCTGCGTGGCAGACCGGGGCACGATGGTTTTCTTGCGCGTGCGGATCATGATCGGCGGCGCGCCCTCGTCGCCCGAGATGATCCCTTCGAGCGTCGGTTCGGACGACATCGCGATCAGCGCCTCGATCGCGCCGCTGTCGAGCGCCTCGCCGCGCGCCAGCCGGTCGTACATGGTCTTGAGGGTCTCGCGGGCGCGGGCAACATCGTCTTCCGGCCCTTCGATCACCACCTGATGCCCGCGCGCGTGGATGAACACGCCGAGCCGGTTCTCCACCTGCACCAGATTGGCGTCGAACTGCCCGAACAGCGGCCCGAGCAGCGCCTGGTTCTCGAAGGTCAGGTCAACGCGGGCGCGCCGGGGTTCCGGAATACCGCGCGGATCGGGTGAGAGCGCCGGGTGAGCGGCACGGGAGGGTCGTCGGCCCATAGATTCCTTTGGCTGCGGCAAAGGACGATCCCTTGCCCTCGATTCGGGAAGGTAAGCGGGGGGCGGCGCAAAGCAAGCCGGGGGCGGTGACGCGCCGGTGGAAAGTCACGCAGGTGCAACTTTCATGGGCCGCACGTCCCCGCTTGGGGTTTCACGCGGAGACGCGGAGTTTTTTGGGTTCGCGCCAAGCCGCCAAGGGGCCAAGAGTTTGCGCGTGCGGCGAAGCCGCTATCCGAAATTGCCATGGCACAGATAGAAAGACATAGCCTGCGGAGCAGCACGCCCTCTTGGCCCCTTGGCAGCTTGGCGCGAACCCCCAACCAAAAACTCCGCGTCGCTGCGTTTCCGCGCGAAACGGAAAATCAGACGGCAGCCACAGCGCGCACCAGCCCCTTAAGCGAGTTCGGCCCGGCTTCGGCCAGCTCCACCTCGACCAGATCGCCGATCGCGGCCTCGCCTTCGAACCACAAGGATTGCAGCCACGGCGACTTGCCGAGCCATTGGCCCGGATGCCTTCCGGTGCGCTCGACGAGCACTTGGCAGGTCTTGCCGACGCTCGCCTGATTAAAGGCGTATTGGTGCTGGCCGATGCGCTGCTGGAGGCGCTGGAGGCGATCGTCCATCACATCGGCTGCGATCTGGCCGTCCATCGTCGCGGCGGGGGTGCCGGGGCGCGGGGAGTATTTGAAGCTGAAGCACGCGGCGTAGCGCACTTCGTCGACGATGCTGAGCGTCTCGGCAAACTCGGCCTCGGTCTCGCCCGGAAAGCCGACGATGAAATCGCCCGACAGAGCGATATCGGGCCGCGCGGCGCGGAAGCGTTCGATCAGCCGGAGGTAGCTTTCGGCGGTGTGCTGGCGGTTCATCGCCTTGAGGATGCGGTCGTTCCCGGCCTGCACAGGGAGGTGCAGATAGGGCATCAGCTTGCCCACCTCGCCATGCGCGGCGATCAGATCGTCGTCCATGTCGTTGGGATGCGAGGTGGTGTAGCGGATGCGCGCCAGGCCATCGATCTGCGCGAGCACCCGGATCAGCCCGCCAAGACCCACGCGGCGGCCCTTGTCGTCCTCGCCGCTCCACGCATTGACGTTCTGGCCGAGCAGCGTGATCTCCTTCGCGCCCACCTCAACCAGTTTGTGCGCCTCGGCCACCAGATGACTGAAAGGCCGCGAGATTTCCGCGCCGCGGGTATAGGGCACCACGCAATAGGTGCAGAATTTGTCGCAGCCTTCCTGCACGGTGAGGAACGCGCTCGGCCCGCGTTTCCGCCGCGCCGGGAGCGCATCGAACTTGGCGATGGCGGGCATGTCGGTATCGGTTGCGCGCTCGCCGTTTGCGGCGCGGTCGAGCATCTCGGGCAGGCGGTGATAGGCCTGCGGGCCGACCACGATTGAGACGGCAGGCGCACGCGCCATGATCTCCTCACCCTCGGCCTGCGCGACGCAGCCGGCGACCGCGATCAGCGGAGCCTTGCCCGCCTCCTCGCCCGCCTTCACCAACCGGCCGATGTCGGAATAGACCTTTTCGGCGGCTTTCTCGCGGATGTGGCAGGTGTTGAGGATGACGAGGTCCGCCTCCTCCCCCTCCGGCGCGGGGGTGATGCCGCGCTCCGCCAGCAGCTCGCCCATGCGCTCGCCGTCATAGACGTTCATCTGGCAGCCGAAGCTCTTGACCCGGTAGGTCTGGGGGGGCGTTTGCGGTTTCATGGCGTGCGCAACTAGCGGTAAGCCGAAGCCTGTTCAATGCGATCGACGCAGATCACCTTTCGAAGTGATCAAATAAGCTAGGTAACAGAAATGGCATGGTTTGATTGGCCAATTTTTTAAAGCGGTGCGCGTCCTCAGAAGAAACTTTCGTATGAGCGGCCAAGTTTCTTATTTCTCTCAACTCATGAAGCAAGCTGATCAAGCTTGACGGAAAGATTGAGTGCTGCCCCAAAAGCTCAATAAGTTGAAGGTGAGGCAAATTCCTCGATCCTCCGAAGCCAACTTTTATTGCGATGGCACGAAGACGGACCTCGATGTCCGACCAAGAGTCAAGAATTGCAGCGCGGGGTGATACTCTCACGAGGTCGTCAAAAGGGTTACCCGAATAGAGCTCTAAAGCATCAATTTGCTGGGATGGCTCCGGCTCAGGAGGAGGCGGAAGGGTCAACGCAACCTGCTCAGCCTCCTCCAAATCCTTGCGTAGCGTAAGCTTCCAATCACCATATCCAAGATGTTCAAGGCGATTAAATATGGCTTTGATCTCACCCCGAAAAATCAAAGCGATGATAGCGGCGGAAGTTGGCCATGCGAGCGAACTCGTAAGCGAAGCAAAGAACTCAAGCCAATCCAAACTAAGCCACCGTCGCCTTCACGATCTTGCCCGGCGAACGCGGCGGTTCGCCCTTCGGAATCGCGTGGACGTGTTCCATGCCGCTCGTGACCTGGCCCCACACGGTGTATTGCTTGTCGAGGAAGCGCGCGTCGTCGAGGCAGATGAAGAACTGCGAATTGGCGCTGTTCGGGTTCTGCGCGCGGGCCATCGAGCAGACGCCTTCGACGTGCGGCTCGGCGTTGAATTCGGCGGCGAGGTCGGGCTTGTCAGAGCCGCCCATGCCGGTGCCGGTCGGATCGCCGCCCTGCGCCATGAAGCCGTTGATGACGCGGTGGAAGATCACCCCGTCATAGAAGCCTTCGCTCGCCAGCTCGGTGATGCGCGCGACGTGGCCGGGGGCCAGATCGGGGCGCAGCTTGATCACGACATCGTTGAGCGCGCCGTCGCCATTGTCGAGGGTGAAGGTGAGGGTTTCGGCCACTTGATTTCTCCTGAATCTCTAATCCGCTCATGCTGAGCTTGTCGAAGCATTGCCCTTCTTCCGGCCCGTGGTCTGAAAGAAGGACAGCCCTTCGACAAGCTCAGGGTGAGCGGGGTTGGTTTGGAAGGCTCAATAGCAGCAGGATTGAGCCTGTCACCCTCCAGCCTTGCTTTTCACCCCTCCCTCCGTAAACGCCTTGCGCATGGCCGACGATCGCATCCTCGACGACGATCTCATCATCGCCGATGCAGGCGAGGCCGAAGTGCGCCCGGACGACCGGGTCGATGATGAGCGCCACGACGAGGAAAACCGGCTCAAGAGCGACTATGTCGGCGCGGTGCGCGATGCGCTGGCCGAGGGCGACAAGGGCGCGGTCTATGATCTGGTCGAGCCGCTCCACGCCGCCGACATCGCCGACCTGATCGAGCTGCTCGGCCGCTCGGAACGCGCGCAGCTCGCCGCCGCGATCACCGACCTGATGACCAGCGACGTCATCGCCGAACTCAACGATTACGTTCGCGACGATCTGATGGAGGCCCTGCCCGCACAGGCTGTCGCGACCATCGCCGAACAGCTCGACACCGATGATGCGGTGCAGCTGATCGAAGACCTCGACGAGGCCGATCAGCGCGCGATCATCGCCGAGCTGGAGCCCGAAACCCGAGAAGCGGTGTCGAGCGCTCTCGCCTATCCGGAAGAAACCGCCGGGCGTTTGATGAGCCGCGAATTCGTCGCGGTACCCGAGCATCTGACCGTCGGCGACCTCATCGACTATCTGCGCGACGACCGCGATCTCGACTACGATTTCTACGAAGTCTTCGTGATCGACGAGCGCCACCATCCGGTTGGCACCTGCGCCTTGAACTGGATCCTCACCACCCCGCGCTCGATCAAGCTGACCGACGTGATGAAGCGCGACCAGACCCTGATCCCGGTGACGATGGATCAGGAAGAGGTCGCGCTGATGTTCCAGAAATACGCGCTGATCTCGGCGGCGGTGGTGGACGAGAGCGGACGGCTGGTCGGCCAGATGACGGTCGACGATATCGTCCACATCATCTCCGAAGAGGCGGGCGAGGACGCGCTGCTGCTGTCGGGCGCGGGCGATGGCGACATCAACGAGCCGATTGTCGACAGCTACAAGGCGCGGGTGCGCTGGCTGCTGGCGAACCTGCTCACCGCGTCTGTCGCCTCGACAGTGATCGCGCAGTTCGAGGATGTGATCGCAACGATGGTCGCGCTGGCGGTGCTGATGCCGATTGTCGCGGGGATCGGCGGCAATGCGGGCACCCAGACGCTGGCGGTGACGGTGCGCGCGCTCGCCACCAACCAGCTGACCGACGCCAACACCTGGCGCGCGATCCGGCGCGAACTCAGCATCGCTGCCTTGAACGGGGCGAGCGTCGCGGTGGTGCTCGGCCTGATCGTCGCGTTTCTGTTCCAGAACCCGCTGCTGGGCGCGGTGATCGGCGGGGCGATCCTGTGCAACATCATGATCGCCGGCATGGCCGGGGTGTGCGTGCCGCTGGTGCTGCAACGCTTCAAGGCCGATCCGGCGATCTCCTCATCGGTGTTCGTCACGATGACGACGGACTCGATGGGCTTCCTGGTCTTCCTCAGTTTGGCAGTGGTCAGCGGTTTGGTCGGCTGATAGCCGTTCTCTCCAACGTCAGGGCAGGAAGCCCACCCCGCTGCGACTAACGTTTGCTGCGCAAACGAAGTCTCGCTCCCCTCCCGCAAGCGGGAAGGGGCATCAGCGCGATCCACTCCCCTCCCGCTTGCGGGAGGGGTTGGGGGTGGGCCCGTCCAAACCAGGGGAGAGAATGCATGGCAGGACGGGTCGCGGGCAAGGTGGTGCTGCTCACCGGGGGCGCGATGGGGCTTGGCAAAGCGGCGACCAAGGCGCTGCTGGCCGAAGGAGCGACCGTCATCATCACCGATATTGATGAAGCCGCGGGCCGCGCCACGGCGGCGGAACTGGGCTGCGGCTATCTCCATCAGGACGTCACCGACTGGGCGCGTTGGCAGGCGGTGATCGCCGAGGTGGAGGCACAGCACGGGCGGCTCGATGTGCTGGTAAACAATGCCGCGATCACCGTGTTCGGCTCGGTTGCCGACATTTCGCCGGAGGATTTCCGCCGCTGCTACACCGTCGATGTGGATTCGATCTTCATGGGCTGCAAGGCGGCGATCCCTTTGATCGCGAAGAGCGGCGGCGGGTCGATCGTCAACTTCTCGAGCGCGGCAGGCAACAAGGTCTCGCCCGATCTCGCCGCCTATAACAGCGCCAAGGCAGCGGTGGTGACGCTGACCAAGAGCATTGCGCTTTACTGCGCGCGCGAAAAGAACGGCGTGCGGGTGAACTCCGTCCAGCCGGGCACGATCCTGACGCCCAACGTGGAGAGCGTGATCGCGGGCACCCCCGATCCTGACGCCACCCGCGCGGCATTCTCGGTCGCGCAGCCGATTGGCCGGATGGGCGAGGTCGAGGATATCGCGCATCTCGTGGTCTATCTCGCCAGCGATGAAAGCAAGTTCGCCACCGGCGCGCCGTTCATTGTCGACGGCGGCTTGAGTATCGCGTGATGGGCAGCGCCGAGGATCGGTTCGCGATCATCGACCTCGCCGCGCTCTATATGCGCGGGCTCGACCGGCTCGACGAAGGTCTGCTCGCCGCGCAGTTCTGGCCCGATGCGCGGTGCGAATACGGGGTGTTTTCCGGCGGGGCAGCGGACTTTGCGGCGTTCTGCATGGAGGCCCTGAAAGACCATGACCGCAACCAGCATCTTATCGGCCAGCACCTCATCGATTTCGTCGCGCCCGACGAGGCGTTCGGGGAGGTTTATTATCAGGCCTACCACCGCACCACCGACGACGCAGGAGCGAAGCGCGATCTGGTGATCGCCGGTCGCTATGTCGACCGCTACGAGCGGCGCGGGGGGATGTGGAAGATCGCCTATCGCTCCGAGTTGGTCGACTGGCTGCGCGACGATCCGGCGAGCGATGCGATGCTGGCGGCTGCCCCGTTCATCATCGGGCAGCGCAAGCCCGCCGATCCGCTCTACGCTCGCGACGCGATGCGAGGTGCGCGATGAAGCCCGATCTCACCGCCCCTTCCGATCCGGCGCTCGCCCCCGGCGAGGCGCGGTGCCCGGGCCCGTCGATGCAGGACATTCTCGACGCGGACGGCGACAACGCCCCCGCCGCAATGCGCGAGCAGGCTTACACCTTCCTTGGCGACCAAGACCTGCCCTTCGCGCGCTACACCGATCCGGCGTTCGAGACCCGTGAAATGGAGCGGCTGTGGCCCAACGTGTGGCAATGGGCCTGCCGTGAGGAGCACATCCCCGATCCGGGTGACCGCTATGTCTATGACGTCGGCCACCATTCGGTGCTGGTGGTGCGCGGGGCCGACAGCCGAATCCGCGCCTTCATAAATTCCTGCCCGCACCGGGGGATGAAGTTTGCTGCCGAAGGCTCGCGGGGCGTGCGGCGCTCGAACATCCGCTGCCCGTTCCACGGGATGAGCTGGAACTTGGACGGCACTCTGCGCGAAGTGCCCTGCCGCTGGGACTTCCCGCATATCAGCGACGAGAATTTCGGCCTCGACGAGGTGGCCTGCGAGGTCTGGGGCGGGTTCGTGTTCATCCACATGGGCGACGATCCACCGCCGCTGGCGGAACAGCTCGAAGTCATGCCGGAGCACTTCAAGCTGTGGCCGATGCACGACCGCTACGTCGCGCTGCATACCGAGAAGGTGCTGCCCGCCAACTGGAAGATGGCGATGGAGGCGTTTCTCGAAGCATGGCACGTGCTCGAAACGCACAGCCAAGCCGTCTACACCGCTGCCGATGCGAACGCGCAATACGACATCTTCGGGCGCCACGTGTCGCGCTTCATCCATGCGGTCGGGGTGCCAAGCCCGCACCTCAGGCAAGAGGTGAGCGAGGCGACTTTGTTCGGCAAGCTGGGGCGCGATCCGGCGGCGCTGCCCGAGGGTGCTTCCGCCCGCGCCGAACATGCTCGTCTGCTGCGCGAAGAACTGGGCGCGGCGTTCGGCACCGATCTGTCTCAGGTTTCCACCACCGAAATGCTCGACTCGATCGAGTATTTCCTGTTCCCCAACGCCTACTTCTTCCCCGGTATCAACATCCGGCTGTGCTACCGCTTCCGCCCGTTGGGGCCTGACGAGTGCCTGCACGAAATCCTCCTGTTGCAACCCCTGCCCACCAGCGGTGAACGCCCGCCGCCCGCCACACCGATCCGGCTGGGGGTCGAGGATAGCTACACCACCGTCCCCGGTTTCGCGCTCGCCGAAATCCTCGATCAGGACACCGAGAACCTCAAACTGCAGCGCGATGGGGCCAAGGCATCGCGCAAGGGTGCCCAGACGCTCGGGAACTATCAGGAAGCGCGCATCCGGCGGCTGCATCTGACGCTCGACGAATATCTCGGGCGTTGACTCGCGCGGCGCGGCGCGGGCAAGCAACAACCATGCCGCTGCACCTGACCAAGATCGCCTTCGGGGCGAAAAGCTACGAGCAATTGGCCGGGTGGTACGATGAGCGCGAGGACATCCGCCTCACCACCCGCAACCGCCCGACCCGGCATGAGGAATGTGTCGGCGGCTCGCTCTACTGGATCCTGAACCACGCGCTGGTCGCGCGATCACCAATCCTCGGCTTCGAGAAAACCGACGACGGGCGCTGGCACATCTGCCTCGAACCCCGCCTGATCCGCGTCCACGAGAGCCCCAAGCGCGCGCATCAGGGCTGGCGCTACCTCACCGAGGACAAGGCCCCGCGCGACGTATCCGAGGGCGAGGACATCGGCGATGCGCTCCCGGGCAGGCTGGCGATGAAGCTGGAGCGGTTGGGGCTGGTGTAACCCCCTTACCGTTTGCCCTGAGCTTGTCGAAGGGCTGCACTTTTCTTGCGATTGAGATGTGCAGCATCAAGGAAAAACAGCCCTTCGACAAGCTCAGAGCGAACGGAGTTTGGTGAGTCCTATCCCACCACCGGCCTGCTCTTTTCAACCGCCGCCGGCCTACCTGACACGGACCCACCCTTCAGCCTGGGCGGTTTTTGCAACCAGCCTCCAATATGCCCGCATCCCCCACGCGAGATAACCAAAAAACGGTCCAAAAACACCAGAGACAGCAACGCGCCAGTCGAGTCCATCGAGAACGTTCAAACCGCCGCGACCGAGCACTAAGACCGCGCTGGCATAGAGTGCAAGAATAGCGCCGCGCCGAAAGACTGAAGCAGGTCGATAGATCAGCTTTTCAACATCATAACGGTTCTGACCGTGAAGCCCCGCCGCTACGAGGGCCGTGCCCTCCAAAAGCATGTATTCGAGCAAGACGGCGACGCTGATGATCAACAGAACCCACGAGCCAACCGACGTTTGACGCTGCAGAGTCGCCAAGCCAAGGCTCAAGGCAAGACATCCACCGCCAAGCAGAAGCAGAAAGGTCGGAGATCGATAGTTCATGGCGACAAGATCAGCGATCTGGCCAAGCAAGGGACATGAACAAGATCACCCCACCCCCGCGCGGCTCTTTTCCGCCACGCGCCGCAGCGCATTGACATACACCTCAGGCGCCTGTGCGCCGGGGATCAGGAACTTGCCCTCCACGATCATCGCCGGGACGCCGCTGATGTTCATGTCCCACGCCTGCGCCTCCTCAGTCAGGACGCGGGCTTCGAGGTCGGGATCGTCGAGCGCGGCCTTGGCGGCTTCGCGGTGCAGGCCGATGCTCGCGGCGATTTCGAGCAGCAGAGCGCGGTCGGAGACCTTCTTTCGCTCGTTGAAATGCGCGCGGAACAGCGCGAGTTTCAGCGCGGTCTGCACCTGCGGCCCGGCTTCCTCCAGCGCGAAGGCCAGCAGCTTGTGGCAATCGCGGGTGTTCCACATCATCGCCGGGGGAGCCTCGCCATCCCCCTCATAAGACAGCGACACTCCCGCACTCTCGGCAATCGCCTTCATCTGGCCGCGAATGCGCGCGCCTTCCTCGGCGGGTCGGCCATACTTGCGCTGGAGGTGGACTTCCTGCCCCTCGCCTTCCATCGGCATCTGCGGGTTCAGCTCGAACGGACGCCAGCGGATTTCCGCGTCGATCTCTCCGTCGAGCTGCGCCAGCGCCTTGGTCAGCTGCCCATAGCCGATCAGGCACCATGGGCACATCACGTCGGAATAGATGTCGATGGAAAGCCTCTGCGTCATCGGTCGAGCCACCATGTCACAAGGTGATGCGCAATCGCAAAGGGGCGCGGGAAATAGAGCAGGTCGGTCCCCGCCTCCCCCGCCGCGCGCGCTTCCTCAAGCTCCGCGCGGGTGAACCAGCGCGCGTCCTCAAGCTCGGTGGTGTCGATATTGAGCGCCGGATCGTCCGCCACGCTCGTGCAGCCGATCATCAGCTGGCTCGGAAACGGCCACGGCTGGCTGGCAATATAGCGCACGTCGCGCACCCGCACCCCTGCCTCCTCGTGTATTTCGCGCGCCACGGCTTCCTCGATGGTCTCGCCCGGTTCGACAAAGCCCGCGAGCGCGGAATACATCTTGGGCGGAAAGCGCGGCTGTCGGCCGAGCAGCAGTGTGTCTTCATGCTCGACCAGCATGATCGTCACCGGATCGGTGCGCGGGAAATGCTGCGCATCGCACGCCTCGCAGTTGCGCTGCCATCCGCCCTTGGCGAGCTTCGTGCCCGCCCCGCAGCGCGCGCAGAAGCGGTGCCGCGCGTGCCAATCGACCAGACTGCGCGCCCCGCCATAGATCGCCAGATCGGGTGGAGAGAGAAGCTGCATCACCTGCCATGCGCGCGGATTGGCATAGGCCGGGCCGTCCGCGCCCTCGCCCGGCACCGGCGCAAAGCACGCCTTGCCGTCGAGCAGGCCGAGGAACACCAGCTCCGCTTCCGGCGCAACATCGGCGAGCGAGCCCCACACCAGCCCGCCCGTCTCGTCAATCCCCGGCAGCAACCCGTCGAGCAGCAGCACCCGCGCGCGCCAGTCCATCAGCCCGGCCAGCGCCGCATCGTCGACGCGGATGTGGTCCGCCCGGTCGATTGGCGAGCCGGCAAATGCCATCAGCGGCGCGGGTGCGGCGGGGTTCAGCACTAGGCGGCTTTCTTCTGTTCGCGTAGCGCCGCCAGATCGGCCTCCATCGCCGCCATGAACTCGTCACGGATCGGGTAGGCTTCCGACGGCATATACTGGGTGAACAGCGTCGAGCGCAGCTTGAGGTCGAAATCGACTGCCGCCAGCGTCCCCGCCGCGCCGCCCCAGCCGAACTGCGCGCCCTTGGAACGCCCGCCCGCGCCGTGGCCTTCGCCTTCGATCCAGCTGCCGGTGCGGTCGACAGTGGCCGGGATCAGGTCGGAAACGCCGACCCGCACCGCTTCCTCGCTCATCACCCGCTTGCCGTCGATCATCCCGTAGCCGAGCAGCATCCGCAGGAAGCGGTCGTAATCCGCGGGGCTCGAAACGAGGCCGCCGCCGCCCGCCGGAACCTCGGGCGGATCGAGATAGATCGAATTGACGCCCGGATCGATCGGGAAGGCCATGCCATTGACGATCCCGTAATTGTCGGTGAGCCGCCCGACCTCGCTTTGCGGCACCTGCATCCAGGTGCTGGTCATGCCGCAAGGGTCGAAGAGGCGCGCCTTGAGGAACGCCTCGAACTCCATTCCGCTCGCCACTTCGATCACCCGGCCAAGCAGATCGATCGAGCACGAATAGCTCCACTTGGTCGCCGGTTGAAACATCAGCGGCAGGGTCGCCAGCCGGTCGGCCCAGACCTCCAGCCCCGGCGCGGGGGTGACCGGCGGGAAGCCGGGGATCGGCATCCGGCTGACCCGTCCACCGACGAGGCCGAGATCATTATAGGCCTTCTGGAGCGGCCCCTTGCTGATGATCTGGTAGCCGAGGCCCGCGGTGTGCGTGAGCAGCTGGCGGATGGTGATCGGGCGCTCGGCGGGAACGGTGTTCTCCAGCGGGCCTTCAAGATCGACTAGCACACGCATATCGCGGAACGCAGGCAGGATTTCGTGCACGGGCTGATCGAGGCCCAATTTGCTCTCGTTGATCAGGATCATCGTCGCCATGCCGGTGATCGGCTTGGACATCGAATAGATGCGGAACAGCGAGTCCATGTCGACCGGGGTTGCCTTCACCAACGACAAGGTCCCGCCGCCGACGGTGTGGGCCATATCATCCTGCCCCCAGCCGAAGGTGAGGAGCAGGTTGGCGAGCTTGCGTTCGGACACATAGCGGTTGGCCATCGCGGCGACATTGGGCCAGCTCATGCCGACATCATGCGCGAGCAATTGCCGACCGAACGGCAGGCTGGACAACGCCGCTCCGCCGGTCAGCAGCGCTGCGCCGCGGAACAGCGCACGGCGCGAAAGGGCGGAAGTGGCGAGATCGGCGGTGGGCATGAGTGTGAATCTCCCGGAAGGTCTGGCGGCGTGTCTGCGGCACCCGCGCGTCCCGGTCAATCGGCGCGGCGGCAACAGGCAAGATTGCTTGCATTCGGAGGGTGCCTTACCTATCTAATACACATGATGAACGTGCTTGCCTTTCTGATCGGCCTTGTCAGCCTGATTATCGTCATCCCCGCGCAGATCCCGCTGCTCGGCTGGGCCAACTGGGTCGCGCTGCCGCTGATCGTGATCGGGATCGCAGTCGGCGCGCTGTCGTCCAAGACCGCAGGGCGCAATTTCTGCCTCGTGGTGCTGCTGATCGCGGCAGTGCGGCTGATGCTGGGCGGCGGCGTGATCTAGGCCAGCGCCAGCCGTGCGGCCTTGAGAAACAGGGTCGCAAGGCCCGCTTCCTCGATCCGGCTGACCGGCCACCAGTGGCCGTCGGTCCCCAGATCGGCATCGCATTCCAGCCCCTGCACCCGCAAGGTCAATTGCGCGTGGGTAAAGCCGTGCCGCACAGCACCCAGATCGCGCCAATCGCCCGTGAGTGGGACCGCGCCCGAGCCATCCTCACGCGCGCTCCAGCCATCATCGGGAAGCGCCCGCATCCCGCCGAGCATCCCCTCGGCCGGGCGGGTGACGAGCCACACTTCGCTGCCCTTGCGACGCGTGATCCAGAACGCGGTCCCCTTCCGTTCGGGCACGGCCTTCTTGGCGGGTTTGACCGGGAGACGTTCAGGGTCGCCCGCCATGCGCGCCCGGCAGTCCCCGGCCAGCGGGCACAGCAGGCAGCGCGGCGCGCGGGAGGTGCAGATCTGCGCGCCGAGGTCCATCATCGCTTGCGCAAAGTCGCCCGCGCGGGCCTGCGGCGTGATCGCCTCGGCAGCGGCGCGGATCGGTTTGCGCGCACCGGGCAGAGGTGCGTCGATCGCGAACAGCCGCGCGACCACCCGTTCGACATTGGCATCGACCACCACCGCGCGCTCGCCAAAGGCAATCGCGGCAATGGCGGCAGCGGTGTAGTCGCCAAGGCCGGGGAGCTGGCGCAGCGCAGCCTCGCTCGCCGGAAAGCCGCCCATCGCTGCCACCGCCCGCGCGCACTTCACCAGATTGCGCGCGCGCGAGTAGTACCCCAGCCCCGCCCAAGCCGCCATGACATCATCCTCCGGCGCGGCGGCGAGCGCCTCGACCGTCGGCCAGAGCGTTGTGAACTTCGCAAAGTAAGGCTTCACCGCCGCCACGGTGGTCTGCTGCAGCATCACCTCGGACAGCCACACGCGGTAGGGCCACGCCGGATCGTCGGGTCGCGCCGCGCCCGGGGACAAGCGCCACGGCAGCTCGCGCGCGTGGCTATCGTACCAGTGCAGGAGATGTTCGGAGATGCTGGCAGTCACGCGCGGCCTATGGCATGGCGGGCGCAATCATGGGAAGCACCAAGAAACCCCCCTCGGCCTCGAGTAGCGAAGCGGTAGGCCGACAACGAAAGCCTTACACGCGGCCACGCGGCGCAGGCCCGCGCGCGATCGGTGATCTCATGCCCGAAATCGGTCGCACCGCGTTCCGGCGCTTCGGCTTCGTCCAGAGCTCGGTCGTCACCCGCTGGCCCGAGATTGTCGGCCCCGTCCATGCGCGCGTGTGCAGCCCCGAAGCGATCCGCTTTCCGCCGGGCGAGAAGGCGGAAGGCATCCTCGATCTGGTGGTCGTGCCTGCCCACGCGCCACTGATCAGCCAGGTGATCCCCGAGATTATCGAGCGGGTGAACCGTTTCTTCGGCTACCGCGCGGTGGCGCGGGTCAAGCTGCGGCAAGGCGCGGTTCAGGCACCAGCGGATAATCGCCCCGCCAAGCCGCCGCCTTCCTTGAAGCCGATCCCGCTGGAACTGGGCGAATCTTTGCGCGATATCGGTGATCCCGAACTGCGCACCGTGCTCGAATCGCTCGCCCGCAGCCTCGGCAATACCGAAACTCCGCCCCCCAAGGACGACGACAACCGATGATCAAGCCCCTGCTCCTTTCCGCTGTCGCCGCCGCGCTCGCGCTGGCAACCGGCCCGGCTGTCGGCCAGCAGACTCTCGCCAACCCGGGCAGCGCATTCGAGCCGTCGAAAAATCCCGGCAACTGGCAGACCACCATCACCCGCACCGAACGCGGCCATCTGATCGGCAATCCCGAGGCCGAGGCGCAGCTGATCGAGTTCATCAGCTATACCTGCCCGCATTGCGCGGACTTCACTGCCACGGGCGAGGCGGCGCTGGAACTTGCGGCGCTGGGGCCGGGCCAACTGCGGCTCGAGGTGCGCCCGGTGATCCGCAACGCGCTCGATCTGACGGTAACCTTGCTGGCGCAATGCGGCGATCCGGCGGGCTTCAAGGGCCGCCACCGCTCGTTGATGCTGTCGCAGAGCGAATGGCTCGGCAAGGTGCGCAACGCGCCGCAGAGCCAGCAGGCGGTATGGGCGCGCGGCGACAAGGCATCGCGGATGAACGCGGCGAGCGCCTTGGGCCTTTCGCAGATGCTGGTGCAGCGCGGGGAATCGCAGTCCGCGCTCGACGCCTGCGTGTCGGACGATGTGGCTGCCAAGAAGCTGCTCGACAATGGCCGCGCCGATTACACCGAATTCGCCGTGCCCGGCACGCCCAGCTTCGCACTCGACGGCAAGCTGCTCAATGAAGTGCACAGCTGGGACGCGCTCGAACCGGTGCTGGCAGCCCGGTTGACCGCGCGCGCGCCCAGCTGACCGAAATGTCCACAGCCCCGCGCTGCGCCCTTGCTGCAAGCGCGCGCGGACGGCTATCCTCGTTCCCCTACCCTGCCAAGGATTCCCGGCCGATGAAATTCTCCCGTCTGATGTCGCTCCCCCTGATCGCTCTCGCCCCGCTCGCGCTGGCGGCCTGCAGCGAGACCGAAGGTGCCGAAGGTAGTGCTTCAGGTGAGCCGCTGCCCGCCATTGCCGCGCCTGCGGGCACAAGCTGGGCCGATACGGTGACGGTTACGCCCGAAGGCGGCTTCATGATCGGCAACCCCGATGCACCGCTCAAGCTGGTCGAATATGCCTCGCACACCTGCGGAGCCTGCGCCAATTTCTCGGCGACCGGCAAGCCGGTAATCAAGGACAAGTACGTCGCCAGCGGCGTTGTCAGCTTCGAACAGCGCAATCTGGTGCGCGACCCGATCGACCTCAGCATCGCCACGCTGGTGCGCTGCGGGGCCAAGGAGAACATGCAGCCACTGTCCGATCAGGCCTGGGCAGCGCTCAACGATTTCTTCGCCTCGGTGCAGGCCAATCAGGCGGTGTACGAAGCCTCACAGAACCAGCCGGTCGAACAGCGCTTCGTGACGATCGCGCAGGCGGCTGGCCTCATTGATTTCTTCGCCGCACGCGGGCTCAGCGCCGATCAGTCGCGCGCCTGCCTTGCCGATGCCAAGGCGATCGAAGCGATTGCCAATGCCTCGAACGCGCAGGCCAAGGAACTGGGGATCAACGCCACTCCGACCTTCATCCTCAATGGCAAGAAGCTTGAGGTGACGGGCTGGTCGCAGCTCGAACCGTTGCTCCAGCGCGCCGGCGCGCGCTGAGGCCGCTCGGGGCCGGAATCGCCACCTGATGCAGATCCACCGGCTCAAGCTCAGCGGGTTCAAGAGCTTCGTCGAGCCGGCGGACCTGCGCATCGAGCCGGGCCTGACCGGCGTCGTCGGCCCCAATGGCTGCGGCAAATCCAATCTCCTGGAAGCGATCCGCTGGGTCATGGGGGAGACCTCGGCCAAGTCGATGCGCTCCGGGGGAATGGAGGACGTGATCTTCGCGGGCACCACCACCCGCCCGCCGCGCGACTTTGCCGAAGTGGTGCTCCACGCCGAGGATGATGCGGGCGAGGAGCTGGTCGTCACCCGCCGGATCGAACGGGGTGCGGGCTCTGCCTACCGCGTCAATGGCCGGGATGTGCGCGCCAAGGATGTCGCGCTGACCTTCGCCGATGCGGCAACCGGTGCGCATTCGCCCGCCCTCGTCAGCCAGGGCAAGATCGCGCAAGTGATCGCCGCCAAGCCCGCCGAGCGCCGCGCGATGCTCGAAGAGGCCGCCGGGATCGCCGGGCTGCACGTGCGCCGCAAGGATGCCGAGGGCAAGCTGCGCGCCGCCGAGGCCAACCTGGCGCGGCTCGAAGATTTGATGGCGGGGCTCGACGCGCAGATTGCCACGCTGCGGCGGCAGGCCAAGCAGGCCGAACGCTACACCGAACTCACGCGATTGATCCAGGGCGCCGAAGCACGGCTGCTGTTCGCACGTTGGCGCGAGGCTGCGGCGGCAGCAAAGGAAGCGCGCGCGGCTGCGGAAAGCGCCAATACGGCGGTTGCAGAAATGCAGGCACTGGTCGCCACGGCCCAGGCCGAGCAAGCCGGCGCTGCGCAGGCGCTCGCGGAGGCGCGCGATGAACTCGCCGACCGGCGCGATGATGCCAGCGCGCACGGACACCGTATGGCGGCACTCGCGGAGAAACTCGATGCCGCCGAGTCCCGCCTCGCAGATCTTGCGCGCCAACAGCAGCGGCTGGAGGAAGACCGCGCGGATGCCGACCGGCTGACCTCGGCAGCGGTCGAGGCGCTTGAGCGGTTGACGCGGGAGTTGGAGGACAGCCGTCAGGCGGTAAGCACTGCCGAAGCCGCGCGCCCCGCGCTCGCCGAACGCGCCGAGGATCGCGAGCGCGGGCAGCGCGCCGCCGAACTCGCACTTGCCAAGGCGACCGCCGACCATGCCGGGGTGGAAGCCGAGTGGCGGGTGGCGGAGGCAGCGGTGGAACAGGCCGAAGCCCGCCTCGCCCGGATCGAAGCCGAAGCCACGCGCCTCGAACGCGCGCGCGCAGAACTGGCGGCCAGCGCCGATCCCGAAGCCGATGTCATCGCTGCGCGCGAGGCTGCGGAGGAAGCGGCAAGCGAACTCGCCGGCTTGCGCGAAAAACTCACCGCCGGACAGGCGCGCAAGGGTGAATTGCAGGCTGCGCGCGACGATGCTGCGATTGCGCTCGCCGCGGCGCGCGCGGAGCTTGCCGGGATCGAACGCGAGCACACCGCGCTGGCCCGCGACCGCGAAGCCCGCGCCAAGCGTGAGGCCGGGCGGCAGGGGCTCCCGGCGGCGCTCGACCGGGTGCGGGTGGCGGCGGGCTACGAACGCGCGCTCGCTGCGGTGCTGGGCCGCGATGGGAAGTCGCCGCTGGGTGCGCCGCCCTCGCCGCAGGATGGCCGGTTCTGGACCGGTGCCGCCGCGCCCGAGCCAGTGGCCGAAAGCCTGCTCGCCCACCTCAAGGATTGCCCGCCCGAACTCGCCGCGCGGCTCGCGCTGGTGCATTGCGTGGAGGCCGATGATGACCGCACGCTGGCTCCGGGTGAATGGCTGGTAACGCGCGCCGGGCACCTTCGGCGCTGGGACGGCTTTGTAGCGCGCGGTGAAGGTGCGGCGGAAGCGGCGCAGCTGGAGGCAGCGAACCGCTTTGCCGAACTCGATGCCGCCCTGCCCGCCCTGCGCGAAGCCGCCGCTCACGCCGAGGCCGAGGACAAGGCTGTGCGAGAGGAGCTGGCTGGTTTGCAGACCGCGCTCGTCGCGCAGGAACGCGGGATTGCCGGCGCGATAGAGGCCGAACGGCAGGCGCTGCGGCGGCTCGATCAGGCCGAGGCGGCGAAGGAACGGCAGGCTGCGCGGCTCGCCGAACTCGCCGCCAATGCCGAAGAGAGCACGGCACAGATCGCCGCCGCCGAGGCCGAGCTTGCCGCCGCGCGCGAGGCCCGCGACCGCCTGCCGCCGCGCGATGCCGGGCGCGCCGCGCTCGACGCCGCACAGGCTCGCAACGAGGCGGCGCGCTCTGCGGTGCAGGCCGCGCTCGCCGAACTCGCCGCGCAGGATCAGGCGCTGGCTGTTGCGCGCGAGCGGCTGGCAGCGCAGCTGGCCGACCACGCCGGATGGCAGGCGCGGTCGAGCGAGGCCGAGCGGCGCATGGCCGAGACCACCAGCCGCCTCGCCGAAATCGCCGAGGAGCGCGCCGTGCACGCTGCCAAGCCCGCGGCGCTCACCGCCGAAATCGAAGCGGGCGAGGCGACCCGCACGCGCCTCTCTGCCGAACTCGCCGCCGCCGAAGCGGTGATGCGCGACGCCGAGGCGGCCCAGCGCGCCGCCGACACTGCGCTGGCGCAGCGCACCGAAACGCTGGCGCAAGCGCGCGAAAGCCGCGCCAGCCTCGCCGCCCGCGCCGAAAACGAGGAGGCGCGCCGCGCGGAAATGGCGCGCATCTCGGGCGAACGCTTCCAATGCCCGCCGCCGCTGCTGGGCGAGAAGTTCGGCTTTTCCGAGGATGCCTTGGCTCCGGCTGCCGAGGAATCCGCCGAGCTCGAACGCCTCACCGCAGCGCGCGAGCGGATCGGGCCGGTCAACCTTGTGGCTGCGGATGAACTTGCGCGGATCGAGGGCGAGCACGGCACCAGTGCGCAGGAGCAGGCCGAGCTGGTCGAAGCCATCGCCCGGCTGCGCGGCTCGATCGGCAGCCTCAACCGCGAGGGCCGCGAACGCCTGCGCGCGGCCTTCGAGGAAGTGGACGGCCACTTCCGCGTGTTATTCACCCGGCTGTTCGAGGGCGGGCAGGCGCATCTTGCACTGGTCGACAGCGACGATCCCTTGGAAGCGGGCCTCGAGATCTACGCCCAGCCGCCGGGCAAGCGGTTGCAATCGCTCTCGCTTTTGTCAGGCGGCGAGCAGGCACTGACCGCAACCGCGCTGATCTTCGCGTTGTTCCTCACCAACCCCGCGCCGATCTGCGTGCTCGACGAAGTCGACGCGCCGCTAGACGACGCGAACGTCGAACGCTTCTGCGACCTGCTCGACTCCATGGTCCACACCACCACCACCCGCTACCTGATCGTCACCCACAACGCGGTGACGATGAGCCGGATGCACCGGTTGTTTGGGGTAACGATGGCCGAACGCGGGATTTCGCGGCTGGTGAGTGTGGATCTGGGTGAGGCGGCACTGCTGGCGGCGGAGTAGGGCTTGAACGCCTGCCAGCGGCACAGCTACTGTTCAAAAATGTTTGAAATCGAACCCGAAGCTCGCGCGGAAATTGTCCATCGCTTGCAGCGCATCACTGCCGAGGAAGGTATACGCATCCTCATGGCGGTCGAATCCGGCTCGCGAGCCTGGGGCTTCCCTTCGCCAGACAGCGATTTTGATGCGCGCTTCATCTATGTTCGGCCAACGCGTGACTATTTGAGGATCGATCCGGTGCGCGATGTGGTTGAGCGGCCGATCGTCGATCTCTTCGACGTCAACGGATGGGATATCCAAAAGACGCTCGGCCTGCTGCTCAATCACAACGCGGTAGTTGCCGAGTGGATCAACTCGCCGATCCGCTACCAAGACGATGACCCAATAATCACAAAGCTTGCGGCAATTGCTGATCGCCACTTTAACCCGCGCGGCTATGCACTGCATTATTCCAGCCTCGGCACAAACAATGTCAATCGTTGGGACAAGGAGGCTGAAACGCTCTCGGTAAAGCGCTACTTCTACGCGCTGCGACCGGCTTTGTGCGTCAGAGCTCTGCGCATGAACCCGACGGCCCGTCCGCCGATGTGCCTTCAGGAGTTGATGCTTGTGACCAACCTGACGCCAGACGTGATAGCGCAAATCGACGAGCTAGTCGTGCTCAAGTCGCGCACGAAAGAAGCGGCTCCGGCGACACGTTCGAGGGAACTGGAAACGTTGATCACGAGCGAATTGTCGCGTGCCAGCGAAGTGCCAGAGCGCCTCGACCAAGTTGCTTTTGTGGCAGAAGCAGAAGCGCTATTTTTCGGACTTCTTGGCATCTGATGGGCGTAAGCGGCCTCAGGCTTCAAGCGCCGCTGCGAGCCTCAGGCGGATCGCCTTCAGCGCGGTGATCGCCTCGGTCATGTCGGGGCCTTCGGAAACCATCAGGCGAACGCCCGGGCCTGCGTCTGGAACCGGAGCCGCAGCCTTCGCTCCCCCGCGCAGGGCCGCCTCAGCCCCCTTCAGCGTATAGCCTTCGCGGTTGACCAGCCGGTCGATCGTCTCGACCATGGCAACGTCATCTGAGCGATAATAACGCCGCCCGCCGCTGCGCTTCAGCGGCCGCAGCAACGGGAACTGCGCTTCCCAATACCGCAATACGTGCGGTTTGATGCCGAGCGCCTCACTGACTTCGCCGATGGTGCGCAGCGCGCCTTCGTCCTTGCCGTCATCGAACCCGCTCATCACACCTCACCTTGTGCGCCTATCCCTTGGCGATCCGTTCCTTGAGCAGCTGGCTCGCGCGGAAGGTCATCACCCGGCGCGGGGTGATCGGCACTTCAACCCCGGTCTTAGGATTGCGACCGATCCGCTCGTTCTTGTCGCGCAGCACGAAGCTGCCGAAGCCTGAAATCTTGACGTTTTGACCATGCGCCATCGCATCGCTCATCTTGCCGAGGATTGCCTCGACCATCTCAAGCGATTCCGCGCGGCTGAAGCCCATCTTGCGATTGATGGTCTCTGCCAGATCGGCGCGGGTCAAGGTGCCTACCGAACGCATCATGCGCACTCTCCTTCGCGGTGCGACCCTTCGAAGATTTGCAGCCTACGATTTTTCGGCGGTTTTGCAACGCGATGCCGCGAGCAATGTTGAGTTTTCAGCAATTATGTTAGGCGAGCACCGCACCTATCAAAGGCGGATCAGGCTCGCCCCCCAGGTAAAGCCGCCGCCCATCGCTTCCAGCATCACCAGATCGCCGCGCTTGATGCGACCGTCCTTGCGCGCTGTATCCAGCGCCAGCGGAACCGAAGCGGCAGAGGTATTGGCGTGGCGGTCGACGGTAACAATCACTTTGTCGGGCGATATGCCGAGCTTGCGCGCGGTCGCATCGAGGATCCGCGCATTGGCCTGATGCGGCACGACCCAGTCGATGTCCTCGACCGAAACACCCGTATCCTCAAGCACTTCCTTCAGAACATCGGCAAGGTTCACGACAGCATGGCGGAACACTTCCGGGCCCCTCATCCGCACATGACCAACCGTCTGCGTGCTCGATGGCCCGCCATCGACATAGAGCAGATCGTGGTGTGCGCCGTCGGCATGCAGGAGGGTGCCGAGGATGCCGGCTGCGTCCGGGCCCTGCGCCGCGCCCGAGGGAGCTTCGAGCACCACCGCCCCTGCCCCGTCGCCAAACAGCACGCAGGTGGTGCGGTCCTCCCAATCGAGAATGCGGCTGAAGGTTTCCGCGCCGATCACCAGCGCGCGCTTCGCCATCCCGGTGCGCAGCAGCGAATCGGCGGTGGCGAGCGCGTAGAGGAAGCCCGAGCACACCGCGCCGACATCGAAGGCGATCCCGCCATTGCAGCCCAGCGCGGCCTGCACCTTGGTGGCGGTGGCAGGGAAAGTGTTGTCGGGCGTGGCGGTGGCGAGCACGATCAGGCCGATGGTGCTCGCGTCGATCCCAGCATCGGCGAGTGCCGCGCGGGCCGCCGCGATGGCGAGCGATGCGGTGGTCTCGTCAGGCTCGGCGATGTGGCGCTGGCGGATACCGGTGCGCTCGATGATCCACTCGTCCGAGGTATCGACGCGTTCGGCCAATTCGGCATTGGTCACGATCCGGCGTGGGAGAGCCGATCCGGTGCCGATCAACCGCGACCCGCTCACGCAGGTGCCCCGTTGCCCTCGGCTCCGTTGGCTTCGGAAGTCTCGACCACCGCTTTCGCCCGCCCGTTCTGGCCGAGCGTGCCTTCGCCGAGCTGCGAAAGATCGTGCGCGATCCGTTCGGTCAGCTTGTTTTCGAGCAGCCGGGCGGTGACAGCAACCGCATGGGCCACGCCCTTGGCAGTAGCGCTGCCGTGGCTCTTGACCACGACGCCGTTAAGGCCAAGGAACACCGCGCCATTGTGATTATTGGGATCAAGATGGTGCTTGAGCAGCTCGGTTGCCGGGCGCGAGACCAGGAAGCCGATCTTCGAACGCAGCGAGCTGGTAAAGGCTTGCCTGAGCAGGTCGGTCACGAAGCGCGCCGAACCCTCGATCGCCTTCAAGGCAATATTGCCCGAGAACCCGTCGGTCACAACGACATGTGTTTCGCCGCGGTTGATCTTGTCACTTTCGACGAACCCGTCGAAATGCAGCGCCAGCCCGCCCTCCGCCGAAGCGGCGGTCAGCATCGCGGCGGCATCGCGCAGCTCTTCGGTTCCCTTGATTTCCTCGGTGCCGATATTGAGCAGCCGCACCACCGGCTTGTCGAACCCGGTCACGATCCGCGAATAGGCTGCGCCCATCACCGCATATTGGACGAGGTTGCGCGCATCGGCTTCGGTATTCGCGCCAAGATCGAGCATCACCACGTCATGCGCCTGCAAGGTCGGCATAATCGCTGCCAGCGCGGGCCGATCAATCCCCGGCATGGTGCGCAGCGCCAGCTTGCTCATCGCCATCAGCGCGCCGGTGTTGCCCGCGCTCACCGCAGCGCCGGCATCGCCGACCTTTACCGCATTCACGGCCAGGCCCATTGAAGTGGTCTTGGCGCGGCGGATCGCACGGCTGGGCAGCTCGTCGCCGCCCACCACGTCCTCGCAATGCAGGATTTCCGAGGCGGCGCGCAGGTTCGGGTGGTTTTCCAGCGCGGCTTCGATGCGCGCGCTATCGCCGACCAGCAGGAACTTGAATTTGTCATGATCGCGGCGGGCCAGCGCCGCGCCTTCGATCATCACGCGCACGCCTTCATCGCCGCCCATCGCGTCAACGGCGATACGCGGAAGGCTCATGGCGCGCTTCTCCGGTCTATCATGAGGGCCAGCGGCAATCAGCCGACGGCAACAACCTGACGCCCGTTGTAGTGGCCGCAGTGGCCGCAGATGTTGTGCGGGCGCTTCAGCTCACCGCAGTTGCTGCATTCGCCGAAGGCTTCGACCTTGAGCGAGTCGTGCGAACGACGCATGCCGCGACGGGAAGGCGATACTTTTCTCTTGGGGACAGCCATGGCGGCACCAATTCCTCAATTAACTTGTCTGTAGCGCCACCACCCATTGAGACAGGGACGCCTGCGATTCTCGAAGGCCGCCCTTACGGCAAGGAGAGTGCGCGCACAAGCAATCAGCCAGTGCGTACGATCCTTGGCCAGCAGCGGCGGGAAGGGGCGCGCTATAGCGGAAAAATCGCGCGTTGCAACCCGCGTGAGGCGGCCCTAGCACGGTCGGCCAATAACGAGGGGATTTCCTGTATGATCGTGCTTCCCGTAACGCTCGCAGCGGCAGCGGCTGCCGCTGTGCTCAACATCTGGCTGGGGATCCGCATCGGCGCTTTGCGCACCGCGCTCCAGATCAGCGTCGGCGATGGCGGCAGCGAAGCGCTGCAACGCCGGATGCGCGCGCAATTGAACTATGTCGAGAACACCGCCTTCGTGCTGGTGCTGATTGCCGCGATCGAGCTGGCGGGCAAAGGGAACTGGTGGCTGGCCTATGTGGCAGCGGCATACTTCCTCGGCCGGGTGGCGCACGGTTTCGGGATGGACGGCGGCAAGGCGCAGGTCGGGCGGATGATCGGCACGATCCTGACGATGCTGACGCAGCTGGGTCTGGCGATTGTGGCCGCGCTGGTGGCGGCGGGCATTCTCTAATCCTCTCCCTTGGGAGAGGGGGACCGCGGCCCGCAGGGTCGGGGTGGAGCGGCGGGCGCCCCTTTCCGTCTATAAGCGGCAGAGAGTTAGTAACGGATAGCCGCGCCCGCCCCTCCACCATTCCTTCGTCAAGCTCAGGACTGGTCCCCCTCCCCTGGAAGCGAAGCTGTCCCGGAGGGACAACGGGAGGAATGCACCTACTGACAGTACCCCGTCAGGTCGGACTTATCCCGGCGCTTGAAGCTCCCCGAGCTGGTCTCGACCGTGGTCACGGCATGATCGCCTTTCAACCCGGCAGCCGTCGCCAGCCCCAGGGCTGTTTCGGACGATACGGCACCGATCATGGTAAAGCGCGGCGGGATCATGTTTTCCTTCATCAGCCGCAATTGCCCGCCTGACGATGTGCCCTTGCCCGTCCGCATCACCTCTGCGGTGATCGAGTCCAGGGCCGGCTGCGGATCGATCAGGCCCAGATAGGTGATCCGGCCCGGTTCGACTGCGAATTTGACGGTGTTCTCGGAAAAGCAGCCGCCCCACCATATCTGCGTCGTCATCATGCGCACGACATAGGTGCCAGGGCGCGCGGCCCTGAGCTGCAAGGTGTGACCGCTCCTGGTCCAGACCGCCTTCTTCTGGCGGACGGTAAAAGTCTCGGCGTTCATGGTGAACTGCCCGTCCTCGGTCAGCGGCGACATCAGCAGCGTGTAGTCGCCGAAAATGATCGGCGCTTCGAACATGATGGCGCCGGTCTTCTCACCCTTGGGAATGGCGAGTTTGGCGAAGACGGGCTTGGGCGGTTCGGTGCCTTGCGCCAGCATCGGGCCTGCGGTGAAGCACGCCAGCACTGTGGCCAGCACAAGCCCTTTCATGCCACGAACGCTTTGACTCATATTCGATTCCCCTGCCTAATTGCCCGTTGGTATGCGAGGGACTCGCTAACCGCAACTGCGCATGAATTCGGCCCGCCACTGGACGGCCCGCAAGCGCGAACGCGCGCCCGCAGGCGCCTCGTAGCTAAGCGGAGAGAATAGCGCCTAGGATGCTCGCCCGGAGGGGCGAGCTCAATCAAGAAAGCGCATAATCCGAGACGAACGCATTGGTTTTGCGCTCGCGGCCGAAGGTGCTGGTGGGGCCGTGGCCGGGGATGAACATCACGTCTTCGCCCAAGGGCCAGAGGCGCTGGGTGATGGAGTCGATCAGATCCTGATGATCGCCGCGCGGGAAGTCCGTGCGCCCGATGCTCCCCTGGAACAGCACGTCGCCGACGATAGCGAAGCGGCTGGGCGCGTGGTAGAACACCACGTGGCCGGGGGTGTGGCCGGGGCAGTGGATCACGTCGAGGGTCAGTTCGCCCACCGTCACCGTGTCGCCGTGATGGAGCCAGCGGGTCGGCTCGAAGGTTTTCGCGACCATCCCCCAGCGCGGGCCGTCATCATCGAGCTGCGCGATCCAGAAGCGGTCATCCTCGTGCGGGCCTTCGATGGGGAGGCCCAGCTCCTCGGCCAGCATCCCGGTCTGTCCGCAATGGTCGAGATGCCCGTGGGTAACGAGCAGCTTTTCGAGCGTGACGCCGGCCTTGGCAACGCCCTCTTTCAGCGTGTCGAGATCACCGCCGGGATCGACCAGCGCCCCGCGCATCGTCTTGGTGCACCAGATCAGCGAGCAATTCTGCTGAAGCGGCGTCACCGGGATTATGGCGGCGCGCATGGGGAGTGTGGGTGCGGGGGTTTCGGTCATGGGGCGCAAATGGCAATACTCCGAACCAGTGGCAAGGCCTTCTCAGAGTCGGATTGTCTCAAGTAGCGCCGCAGCTTCGCGCTGTAGCGGACGACTGAATGAAAACTCTTCCTCCATCCAGCTGTAATCTATGGTGCGCAGCCGTGCCGCTGCGCCAGGGTTGGATTCCGCTATTTCGGGGAGCGCCTTCAGCGCGAGCAAGGACAGCTCCCCAGGGTAATTCGTGATCTCGACGCGCGGGTGAATGTCCACGAATTCAGCCACAGCCGCAGAAATCCACTTCAGGCCCATCTTCTGCGAAACAAGGATGCGTAGGTGTTCGCAAGTCAGTTCACTGATCGGTGAGTGCCATGCCGCTTCGACAGTTAGCGTCACGTTGGTCCGCATGTCATCGGGACCAAGCCGCCAAAAATCACCAGAAAGACCAGCCAGTGACTGGCTTGAAGCACCTATCGAATCCGTATCAATGAGCGCTGAAATTCGCCGTGAGCCGACTGCATCAAGCATCTCACACGCCTCGGATTTCGCGCCAGTATTCTACCGATATGTCGTCATCGATTTCGACAGGGACTGTGCTAGCCGGATAGAGACGGTCTTGTCCGTCTTTGCGCGGGCCCGAGATCCAGAACTGCTCGCCATTATCCTCGGCAATGTGGTTGTATTTGTAGCCGCATTTGACCTTGCGGAACGTCCGTCCTTGATAGTGAACGGAACGACCGGATTTCGAGAAAATGACCTTGCCGATCCGTGCGGGACCATTCAGCCCTTTGGACTTGCTTTCGATATACATGATCCGTGTAAGCGGTCTCGACATGATCGAAGAATATCAGCGAACTGCAGAGCGTTCCAGCGAAGTCGAACACCTCACACCCGCCCTCCCTTCCACACAACCCGCCCGATAATCGCCACCTCCTCCGCCGCCACCTCGACCGGCGGGTAGGCGAGGTTCTGCGACAGCAGCGCCATCCGCCCGGGCCCGGCGCTGGCGACGCGCTTGACCATCAGCGTCTCGCCCACGCGTACAACGTGGATGCCGTCGCGGAACGGGCGCGGTGCGCAATCGATCAGGATTTCGTCGCCGTCATTAAGCAGCGGCTCCATCGAATCCCCCTCGACCGTGATCGCGGAGAGTTGCGCGCGCTCCAACCCCTGCTCCGCCAGCCAGCGGCGCGAGAAGCGGAAGGTGTCGAACGCTGCTTCATCGCCTGCGACCCGCCCCGGCCCCGCCGATGCGCCAAGATCGAGCCGCGGCACGTCCACCCACGACCCCGAATCGCGGCGCGCAACAGACTGCGCATAGGAATTATCCTTAACGTCGCGCAATTCCTCCTCGCCCACCCCGAAGAACCGCGCCAACGTCGCGCAGTCCTGCTCCTCCAGTTTGCGGGGGCTGCCCTTGCGGATGAACTGCTGCAAATAGGACGGGTTACGCCCAAGCAGATCGGACAGCGCCGAGAGACTTACGCCCCGACTTTGCGACAATTCCAGCAACCGGGCGCGTGGCCCGGTCAGGGCTTCGGCGGAGATCTGTTGGGTTTCCATGATGGACACATCCTACACGAAGGATTTTTCCTAGACAAGTAGGAAATAAGCTGGAACATTTCAGGAACATCGAGCGAATCGCCCGATGCCCGTCAACCGTCAGGCACTCAACAGGGACGCAAACCATGCTGCTTCGGACGATCGAAACTTTCCTGCGTGAACATACCATGCCCGTCACCAAGTTCGGGCGCCTCGCCGCCCACGACCCGCGCTTCGTACTCGACCTCAGAATGGGCCGAACCCCCCGCCGCGATACCGAGCTGCGCACCCGTGCGTGGATGCAGGGCTATGCCGATTGCGTCGCCGACGCGCGCAAGGAGGCCGCATGATGCTGACCGAAAGCTTGCGCGATCCCTTCGCCGCGATGTTCGCCGATTGCCCCGCACTGGAAGTGAAGGCCGCCGCCCACCGCCCCCGCCGCACGCTGGCCGACCGCCTGCGCGATGCGCTGATGCAGATCACTGCCGGGCATGGCACGGTGCTGGCGCATGAGGAGAAGGCCTGGGCCTCGATCACCTTCGCCGGCACGCGGCACGAGGTCGTGCTGGAATTCTGCGGCCACGAAGCCGTGGCAGCGGGCGAAGAGCTGATCGAGCGCCTGCCCGATCACGAATTCGCGATCCCCGGCCAGCTGGTGGCCGATGCGACGGTGACCAAGGTCGACCACCGCTTCGGCGCAATGGAGCGGCTGGAAGTGACAGCGGTGCTGTTGTTGCTGGAGGACACGTAATCCTCCCCGGAACGGGGAGGTGGCAGACGCGCCAGCGGCTGACGGAGGGGACTCGCCCAACGCGACTTCGCACACGGAGGCTAGTCCCCTCCACCCCCGCGCTGCGCGCGGCGGTCCCCCTCCCCGTTCCGGGGAGGATTACGTCCGCCTGATCACCAAATTCCTGATCTCGCTCATGTCCTCCATCGCGAAGCGCACGCCTTCGCGGCCGAGTCCTGAGTCCTTGACCCCGCCATAGGGCATGTTGTCGACGCGGTAGCTCGGCACGTCGTTGATGACGATGCCGCCGACGTCTAGCCGGTCCCACGCGTCGAACATCTGGAACAGGTCGCGGGTGAAGATGCCTGCCTGGAGGCCGAACTTGGAGTTGTTCACTTCCTCCAGCGCCTCATCGAAATGGGTGAAGCGTTGCAGGATCGCGAGCGGCCCGAAAGCTTCCTCGTTCTTGGCCTTGGCGTCTTCGGGCACGTCTTCGAGCAGCGTCGCTTCGAGCATATTGCCGCGCGACAGCCCGCCGCCGCACAGCAGGGTTGCGCCCGCCGCTACCGCCTCGTCGATCCAGCCCTCGAGCCGTTTTGCCTCACCGTCCGAGATCATCGGGCCGATAAAGGTGTCGCGGTCCTTCGGGTCGCCCGCGACCAGCTTGTCCGCACGCTCGACCAGCATTGCCTTGAAGCGGTCATAGACCTCGTCGTGGATCAGGATGCGCTGCACCCCGATGCACGACTGGCCCGACTGGTAGAACGCGCCGAAGATCACACGCTCCAAAGCGTCGGCAAGGTCAGCGTCGCGGTCGATGATCACCGCCGCATTGCCGCCGAGTTCGAGCACGACCTTCTTCTTGCCCGCCTTGGCCTTCAGCTCCCAGCCCACGCCCGGCGATCCGGTGAAGCTCAAGAGCTTCAACCGATCATCCTCGGTGAACAGGTCGGCCCCGTCGCGGCTGGCGGGGAGGATCGAGAACGCGCCTTCGGGCAGCACGTCGCATTCGGCCAGCACCTCGCCCATGATGATCGCGCCGAGCGGCGTCTTGGACGCGGGCTTCATCACGAAGGGGCAACCAACCCCGATGGCCGGCGCGATCTTGTGCGCCGCAAGGTTCAATGGGAAATTGAATGGCGAGATGAAGCTGCACGGCCCGATCGGCACGCGCTTCCACATGCCCTGATAGCCCTTGGCGCGCGGGGAAATGTCGAGCGGTTGCACCTCGCCATAGTTCCTCACCGCTTCCTCGGCGGCGATGCGGAAGGTGTCGATCAGCCGCGTGACTTCGCCCTCGGCATCCTTGATCGGCTTGCCCGCTTCGACACACAGCGCATAGGCGAGTTCGTCGAACCGCTCCCTGAACCGAGCGACGCAGTGCATCAGCACGTCCTGCTTCTCGTAGGAGGCGAGCCGCGCCATCGGCTCCGCCGCGCGCACGGCTCCGGCGATCCCTTCCTCGATCACGTCCGGCGTGGCGAGCGCGGTGCGGAAGGCGACCTCGCCGGTGTATTTGTCGGTCACCTCAAGATCGGTGTTCGGCTGCACCGCCTTGTTGTTGAGGTAGAGCGGGTAGACATCTTTCAGTTTCATCGGGCGTCCTTCCCCCCTCCCGCTTGCGGGAGGGGTCGGGGGTGGGCCTGTAAGGTAAGCGCAGTTCGATCACGCGCCCACCCCTAACCCCTCCCGCGAGCGGGAGGAGAATTGGATCACAGTTCCTTCGATATCCGCTTGATATCAATGTTCAGGATCTGGTCGTTCTCGGTGTAGTCGACCGGACAATCGATCAGATGCACCCCCGGCGTATCGCGGCAGTGCGCGAGTAGGTCGGTGAGGTGTTCGCTCGACGTCACCCGGTGACCCTGCGCGCCGTAGCTTTCGGCATATTGCACGAAATCGGGGTTGCCATAGGTGAGGCCGAAATCCTGGAAGCCCATGTTCGCCTGCTTCCAGCGGATCATGCCATAGGCATCGTCGCGCAGGATCAGGACGGTGAGATTGAGGCCAAGGCGCACCGCGGTCTCCATTTCCTGCGAGTTCATCATGAACCCGCCATCGCCGCAGATCGCCATCACCTTGCGGTCGGGATAGAGCATCGCGCTCATCATCGCGCTGGGCAGGCCTGCGCCCATCGTCGCCAGTGCATTGTCGAGCAGCACCGTGTTTGGGCGATAGGCGGTATAGCCGCGCGCGAACCAGATCTTGTACACCCCGTTGTCGAGGCAGATGATCCCGTCGTCCGGCATCGCGTCACGCACCTGCTGCACCAGATGCGGCGGAAAGATCGGGAAGCGCGCGTCAGCCGCGAGCGGCGCTGTGTGATCCAGCTCGCCCTGGCGGAAGCGCAGCATGTCCGCGCACTTCCAGTTGCCGTTGGGGACGATGTCCTCCTTCATCTGCCAGATTGCGTTGGCGATGTCGCCGATCACCTCGATATGCGGGAAGTAGACCGGATCGACCTCGGCGGTGCGGGTGGAGACGTGGATCACCGTCGGCCCGCCTTCGCGCATGAAGAACGGCGGCTTTTCGATCACATCGTGGCCGATATTGACGATGCAATCCGAGGCTTCCACCGCGCGGTGGACGAAATCGCCCGCAGACAGCGCTGCGCAGCCGAGGAACTTGGGGTGCCGCTCGTCGATCACGCCCTTGCCGAGCTGGGTCGTCAGGAACGGGATGCCGGTCTTCTCGATGAATTGCAGCAGCATCCGGCTGGTCATGGTGCGGTTCGCGCCCGCGCCGATCACCAGCACCGGAGCCTTGGCATTCTCCAGCGCCCGCACCGCCTCGCGGATCGACTTTGCATCCGCGTTCGGACGGCGCGAGTGGCTGCGGTGCAGCGGCACGCTGTCGGTGTGCTCTTCGGCAATATCTTCAGGGAACTCGATATGCACCGCGCCGGGTTTTTCCTCTTCGGCCAGCCGGAACGCCTCGCGCACGCGGCTCGGGATGTTGTCGGCGCTGTGCATCTGGTGCGTGAACTTGGTGATCGGCGTCATCATCGCCACCACATCGAGGATCTGGAAGCGGCCTTGCTTCGATTTCTTGATCGGCTTCTGCCCCGTAATCATCAGCATCGGCATCCCGCCAAGCTGGGCATAGGCGGCGGCGGTGACGAAGTTGGTGGCGCCCGGCCCCAAGGTGGCGATGCACACCCCGGTCTTGCCAGTATGGCGGCCATAGGTCGCGGCCATGAAGCCAGCGCCCTGTTCGTGGCGGGTGAGGATCAGCTTGATCTTGGTCGAATGCGCAAGGCTTTCGAGGAAATCGAGGTTCTCCTCCCCCGGCACGCCGAAGATGTATTCGACGCCTTCTTCCTCGAGACACTGGATGAACAGGTCCGATGCCTTGGTGTTGCCGCTCATATTCGCTTGCCCCCCTACTGCGCCGAGCGCCTCTCACAGCTAGCCTAGCGCCAGCGTGTGACCGCCGTGTGATGGACGGTCCCGAAGCGCGAGTATTGCAGAAAAGCGCACAGGCGCAAGGTGATGGATCAGTAACCCAGCCGGGGATCGAACACCGGCGCGACCGGCTCGCCGCGCAGGTATTTGCCGAGATTGTCGAGGAACCGCTCGCCGCTCCGGATGAACATCTTCTCCTGCGCGCGGCCCGAAAGGTGCATCGAGATATGCGCATTGGGCAGCGACCACAGCGGATCGTCGGCAGGGAGCGGCTCGGGGCTGGTGACGTCGAGAAAGGCCCCGCCGATCGCCTTGCGCTGGAGCGCGTCGACCAGCGCGGGCTGATCAATCACCGCGCCGCGCGCGATGTTGACGATGACGGCATCGGATTTCATCGCCGCCAGCTCATCCGCGCCGATCATCCCGTCGGTCTCGGGCGTTGCGGGCACGGCAAGGATCACCCATTCGAACTCGCCAAGCCGCGCGCGCCATTGGTCGGGGCCGAGGGTGTTTTCGCCCGGGGAGCGCCGCACCACCGTAACGTCGACGTCAAACGCCTTGAGCCGCGTCTCGATCAACTTGCCGATCGCCCCATAGCCGAGCAGCAGCGCCTTTGATCCCGCCAGCTCGCGCTTGCCCGGGCTGTCGAGCAACCACTCATGCCGGTCCTGCGCGCGCACCACCTCGCGATAACCCTTGGCGATGTTGAGCATCCCCATCACCACATATTCGGCGATGGTGATCGCATTGATCCCCGCGCCGTTGGTGACCGTGATGCCGCGCTCGATCAGCACGTCCATCGGCAGGAAATCGAGCCCCGCGTAGATCGAATTGAGCCATTTCAATTTCTTCGCCGCCATCAGCGAGCGGACCATGTCGTCCTTACTGTTCGAATCGAACCAGCCAATCTCCGCCTCCGCCACCGCATCGAGCGCCTCGTCATGGGTCATAAACCAGCGCACGTCGAGGCCCGGCGGCAAGTGCGGTTCGAGCATCGGGCGGATCAGGCCGGAGATTGCAAGGATGGTCATGGCAGGGGGCTTACTGCCGGAAAGCGAACCACGCCACCCCTGCTAGAACAGGCAGTCCGGCCAGATCGACCAGTGCGATGCGCTTCAAGGACGCGGGCGATCCGGCCTGCCAGTAGAGCACGAGGAAGCTCACCATGCTGATCCCGACCACCAGCACAGCGAGACGCCGCCCTTCGGGCACAAACGCCGCCCAGATGCAGGCGACGAACACCGCGAAGAACAGCCCTGCGCGGTGCTGCATCAGCAGGAACAGCGGATTGTCGGGCTGGAGGCGGTAGAGCGTCGTCAGCGTCGCGGGGCGGAACAGCGCCAACGCAGGCATGGCATGGATCGCGGCGAGGATGAGCCAGAGGATCGGTTGCATCATGCAACTGGTTTAGCGTGGTCGGAAGGGCGACGCAAGTCTCCCCTCCCGCTCGCGGGAGGGGCCGGGGGTGGGCCTGTCCGCGCGGCGGCTTTTTCCTCTTGCCCACCCCTAACCCCTCCCGCAAGCGGGAGGGGAACTTTTCAGCCCAGTTTCCACTCCCACCCGAGCGGATCGCCGTCCATCACTTCAACGCCCTGCGCGGTGAGTTCGTCGCGGATCGCATCGGAGGTGGCAAAGTCCTTGGCAGCCCGCGCTTCCTTGCGGCGAGCGAGCGCGGCTTCGATTTCGGCCTCGGTGATGGTCGTGGACTTGGGACGGGTGCGGAGGTCTTCGCGGGTGAGGGTGAAGAGATTGAGGCCGAGGACGGAGTCCATCTTGGCAACTGCGTCCAGCTTGGCTTTTGGCGGCCAATCCTTCAACGACAATGCCCATTCAACCGACGTAATTGCCTCAGGGGTATTAAGGTCCTCGCTCAAGACCTTATCGAAATATTCCGTCCCTACGCGGCGTTCCGTGGAATCTTGAGTTTCATCACCATGTGCTTGTTTCACGGCCCCCTCTGCTGCTCGTTCCGAAGACATGTAAGGCGCCATCGATGCTGAAACGAGTTCAGCATGACGGGCCTTCAGCGCCTCGACCGCAATCACCATCCGCTTCAACCGCGTCAGCGCCGCCTGAAGCCCCTCCCACGAGAACTCCAGCTCGCTCCGATAATGCGCCTGCAAGCACATCAGCCGGTAGGCGAGCGGGTGATACCCCCGGTCGATAAGCAATTGCAGCCGCAGGAACTCACCCGAGGACTTCGACATCTTCCCCGTCCGATCGACGAGGAAGTTGTTATGCATCCAGATCTTCGCACCCGAGTTGCGCGGATCATCCAGCCCATTCGTGCAGCAATGCGCCTGGTTCTGCGCAATCTCGTTCGGATGGTGGATCTCGCGGTGGTCGATCCCGCCGGTGTGGATGTCGAACGGGAAGCCGAGCACCTCGCCGCTCATGACCGAGCATTCGAGGTGCCACCCCGGCGCACCCCGGCCCCACGGCGAATCCCACTCCATCTGGCGCCTCTCGCCCGGCGGAGTCTTGCGCCAGATCGCGAAATCGGCGGCGTTGCGCTTGCCTTCCACCGCCTCGATCCGGCCTTCGCCATCGTCGGTCACAGCGCGTGCCAGCCGCCCGTAATCGGCGACGGTCGAAACATCGAAATAGAGCCCGCTCTCCAGCTCGTAGCAGTGCTTCTCCGCAATCCCCTCGGCAAACGCGATCATCTGCGGAACGTAGTCGGTCGCCACTGTCCACTGCGCGGGCTGGCGGATGTTCAGCGCGCGCACATCGGCCCAATAGGCCTGCTTGTAGTGCTCGGCGATGTCCCAGATCGACTGCGCATTCTCCGCAGCCATCTTCTCCATCTTGTCCTCGCCCGCATCGGCATCGTCGGTGAGGTGGCCGACATCGGTGATGTTGATCACATGGGTGAGCTTGTAGCCCTTCCAGCTCAGCGTCCGCCCCAGCACATCGGCGAACACATAGGCGCGCATGTTGCCGATATGCGGGTAGTTATAGACCGTCGGCCCGCAGGTGTAGACGCGCGCCTCGCCAGGGTGAACGGGCTCGAACACCTCGACTTGGCGGATGAGCGAGTTGAACAGCTTGAGCGGCGTATCAGTCATGCGGCGGTGCCTTAGGCAGGCCTGCGTGCTTCGACAAGCTCAGCACGAGCGAGGCTTGGCACGACATCGCTCATCCTGAGCCTGTCGAAGGATGCGTGCGGAGGGCGCGCGGGTCAATCCCAGCCGAGAAAGCGGACATGCTCATCCAGCGGCACGCGCTGGCGCTCGAAATTGTTCACCGGCGCGTCGGGATCGCGGTAGCCGATCGCCATGCCGCAGAAGAACATGTAGCGCTCGTGATCGAGACCGAGGAAGTCGCGGATCACATTGGCGTAGATCGCCATGTATTCCTGAAAGCAGCTGTCGAGCCCTTCCTCGCGCAGCAGCAGCGCGACGGTTTGCAGCCACATGCCGGTGTCCGACCACTGCGCTTCCTTCATCAGCCGCGGGAAATAGACGAAGATCACGGCGGGCGCATCGAAGCTGGTGGCGTTGCGCATCATCGCTGCCATGCGCCCGGCGCCATCATCGCGCGCAATCCCCATCGCACCGAACATCCCGACCGAGACCGCGTTGAGGCGTTGCTTGTAAGCCTCCTCGGTGCCCGGTGCGGCCCAGTCGTACTCGGCGGCCTGCGGCGGGGTGGTGGTGATGATCGCCTGCAAATCCTTCAAGGGCTGGCCGGTGAGGATGGTTGCCTCCCACGGCTGGTAATTGCACCCCGAAGCCGCCCAGCGCGCCTTGTCCATCACCCGGCGCAGGGTCGCGAGGTCAACCGGCTTGTCGAGAAACGCGCGGACGGAACGGCGGGTGGTAACGGCTTCGGTGACGGTCATTCGGGGCTCTTTCACAGCAGGTTCGGAATATCGCGCGCGCCATGAAAGACGCGCACAATGTCGACATGATCATCGGCGACGCAAAACAGGATGACGTAGGGTCGATGCAAGGCTGAGCGCAATTCAGGGTGCCAATCCTCCCGCGCCGGATATGACAATGGCCGCTCTGCCACCAAACGGAATTTGGCGGTCAGTTCATCAACAAATGACACAGCGCGTTCGGGGTTGTCCTGAGCGATATGTTGACCGATGCCAGCGAGGTCTCGCTGCGCCTCGTCAGAGATGCGATATTTCATGCAGCCTGGTCTTGGGTCTGTTCCTGCACCAGCTTTGCGACATGATCGCGCAGTTCTTGCATCACGGTTTCGCCATCATGGAAAGGACCAGCAAGGCCCTTTTCGATCTCGGCACGAAACTGGGAGAGCGCCAGCTCACGGCGTTCTTCCTTCTCGACCCACGCCCGCACCGCCTCACGCACGATCTCGCTGGAGGTGGCGTAGGAGCCATCATCCACCGCTGCACGCAGCTTGGCGGCCATTTCGGCGGGCATGGTGACGGTGATGCGTTCGAGTTTGCTCATGGTATGAGGATATCATACTTTGTGTGATCGAGAAAAGGGGCCAGCAACCGCGTCTGATCCCGACGGCCCGGAATCCCTCACTCCGGAAACGTACGGGTCACCTCAATTTGACCGACAATGGCAGCATTAAGTTCCTCGAGTTCCTCGGCAGGTATCCAGTATTCGGCATGCTCGCTGCCGCCTGCTAGTTGGACATCGTACTTGTCGAGAAAGTCCTTTCGTACTTCGAAGCGGGTGACGTAGCCCGATCCGCTTGCCGGCACATTCCAGTCGCGTGCGATCTTGATGGCATATTCCTCAGTAGTGACTGGATAAAAGATAGGCTGCTCGGGTAGTCGCGGTGGCCACGCTTTCCAGCCGGATTGTTCCACGAGTGCGAGCTCCTGCGGACCGGCTGGCCTCCAAAGCGTCCCTGTTTCCGTCACCGCCCTCGCCCCTTCGCACCCTTCTCATCCTCGAACAACTCAGCCAGCTGCTCCATGATCGTCCCGCCTAGCTGTTCTACATCCATGATCGTCACCGCGCGGCGATAGTAGCGGGTCACGTCGTGGCCGATCCCGATGGCGACCAGCTGCACCGGCGACACTTTCTCGATCCACTCGATCACGGAGCGCAGATGCGCCTCCAGATACCCCGCCGAGTTCACGCTCAACGTCGAATCGTCCACCGGCGCGCCGTCGGAGATGACCATGAGGATGCGGCGTTCCTCGGGGCGGTACAGCAACCGCGAATGCGCCCAGACCAGCGCCTCGCCGTCGATGTTTTCCTTGAGCAATCCCTCGCGCATCATCAGCCCGAGATTGCGGCGGGCGCGGCGCCAGGGTTCGTCGGCCTGCTTGTAGATGATGTGCCGCAGATCGTTGAGGCGTCCCGGGTTCGTCGGCTTGCCATCGGCGAGCCATGCCTCGCGGCTCTGCCCGCCTTTCCATGCGCGGGTGGTGAAGCCGAGGATCTCGGTCTTGACCCCGCAGCGCTCCAGAGTGCGCGCCAGAATGTCCGCGCTGATCGCGGCGATGCTGATCGGCCGCCCGCGCATCGATCCCGAATTGTCGATCAACAGGGTGACGATGGTGTCCTTGAACTCGACGTCGCGCTCGACCTTGTAGCTCAAGGCGGTGCCGGGCGAGACAATTACGCGGGAAAGCCGCGCGGCATCCAAGACGCCTTCCTCCTGATCGAAGTCCCAGCTGCGGTTCTGCTGCGCCATCAGCCGCCGCTGCAAGCGGTTGGCGAGCCGCGTCACCACGCCCTGCAAACCGGTCAGCTGGCTGTCGAGATAGGCGCGCAACCGGTCCAGCTCCTCGGCGTCGCACAGGTCGGGTGCGGCGACTTCCTCGTCGAAGCGGGTGGTAAAGGGCTTGTAATCGACGCTCGCAGGGATCTCGCCCTGCGGACGGTTGGGGCGCACCGGAGCCTCGGCGCCATCGCCGTCCTCGCCCGGTTCGCCTTCGGCCATGTCGCTGTCGGTCTGCGCGTCGGAGGATTGCTCGCCCTCGCCTTCGCCCTCGGCCATGTCGCCCGCCATTTCGGCGGACTGCGGATCGCCCTCGCCCTGGTTCTCGTCCTCGCCCGCCTGATCGTCGTCCGCGCCGTCATCGTCCTCGGCGTCGTCGTTATCCGTCTGGTCGGGGTTGTCCGTCGGCCGGGTCAAATCGAGTTCGCGCAGCATGTCGAGCGCGAGCTTCTGGAAGGCTTCCTGATCGCCGAGCATGTCGGCGAGGCCTGCGAAGTCCTTGCCGACCTTCTCTTCGAGGAAGTCGCGGACCAGCGCGATCCCGCCCTCGGCCTTGGCAGGCACCGCCTCGCCGGTCAGCGCCTCGCGCACCAGCAGCGCGAGGGCGGTCTGGAGCGGCACTTCGGAGGAATTCTGCGCGCGCACGATCTTGTCGGACGCAGTGCGAAGCTCGGTCGCGGCGTCGAGATTGGCCTTGATCCCGCCAAACCGGTTCGCACCCAGCGCCTCGTAACGCACCTGCTCGATCGCGTCATAGCAGGCGCGTGCGATCGGCTCGGGCGGCGCGGACTTCGCGTGCAGCGCGGCGTTGTGGTGGCGCAGCTTGAGCGCGAAGCTATCGGCGAACCCACGTGCCTCGGTCACCTGATCGGCCGGCAAGTCACGGCCCGGCAACGGCACGCGAAAGCGGTTGCCCGCGCTCCCCGGCACGTCAGCGCTCCACGCCACCTCGACCTCCGGATCGCGCGCAATCGCCCGCGACGCACCGGTCAGCGCCTGCTTGAAGATGTCGAGAGGGGACTGGTCGGCCATATCCTAGAGGATGCTTTGCCCCGTCTTGGCCCAATCGGCGAGGAAGCCTTCGATGCCCTTGTCGGTGAGCACGTGCTTGAACAGGTCGTGGATCACCTTGGGCGGCGCAGTCATGACGTCAGCGCCGATCTTCGCCGCCTGCAACGCATGGGTGGTATGCCGCACGCTGGCGACAAGGATTTCGGTAGCGAAATTGTAGTTGTCGTAGATCAGGCGAATGTCCTCGATCAGGTCCATTCCGTCGAATCCGTTATCGTCATGCCGCCCGACGAAAGGCGAGATGAAGCTTGCCCCGGCCTTGGCCGCAAGCAGCGCCTGATTGGCCGAAAAGCACAATGTCACATTGACCATCGTGCCATCGCTAGTCAGCGCCTTGCAGGTCTTGAGGCCATCCACCGTCAGCGGCACCTTGATGCAGACATTGTCGGCAATGCGGCGCAGCACCTCGGCCTCTTTCATCATCGTCGCGTGATCGAGCGCGACCACTTCGGCGCTGACCGGGCCGTCCACGATGCTGCAGATTTCCTTCGTCACCTCCATGAAATCCCGCCCCGACTTGGCGATCAGCGAAGGATTGGTGGTCACCCCATCGAGCAGGCCGGTGGCGGCGAGTTCGCGGATCGGCTCGATCTCGGCGGTGTCGACGAAGAATTTCATGGGTCACTCCAGCGTAAATTCGGGTAGCCAGCGCGGCGCGGCGCGGCCAAGGGGAAACGCATGACACACGTGTTAATGCGATGCGCGCTGCTGCTTGCCGCCACCTGCGCGGCTTGGCAACCATCGAAAGCGCGCGCCGCCGACGAAGACGTTCAATTGTGGCACTTCGTCAATCTTACTGGCGATCTTGACGATGATACGCGGCTGACCGTGGACCTCACCCAGCGCTGGCGCGAGGAAGCACGCGGCGGGGAGCAGCAGACGCTGCGGGTGACGGTCGAACAGACCATTGCCAAGGGTGTGCGCGTCGGCGGCGGCGCGGCGGTGTTCGAAGCTGGCGGGCTCACCGAACTGCGCCCGCACCAACAGCTCATTTTTGTGAAGGACCGATTCGAGGCACGCACCCGGTTCGAACAGCGCTTCTTCGACGGTGCCGACCAGGTCGAGCTGCGGCTGCGCCAGCGGCTCACCTACAACCAGCCGCTCGGCGATGGCTGGCGCGCGAGCGTCGGCGGCGAATGGCTCGGTTTGCTGCAGGGCCGCAATGCCAAGCAAGGCGCCTCGACCGAGCAATGGCGCGCGCAGGCGGGCGTCGCCCACAAGATCAATGACAAGCTGGAGATCGGCGCGAATTACTGGCTGCTGATTTTTCCGCGCGGCGGCCAACCCGCCCGCTACACCCATGTTCCGCAGACGGTGCTGACGCTTCGCTTCTGACCAGTTACACCCGGCCGGCGAGCCCGAACACCCCGATCAGCACCGGATCGCGCGTCGCCTTCGGATCGCGGCGGATCGCGGTTTCCTCGCGCGCGATCTCGCCCCAGATGGCGTTATCGACCTCGCGTCCGACGCGGCCCGCGACATCAGCGACATCGACGCCGGTGAGCGCCGCCATCGCCTGCCCTACCAGCGGGTCTTCGGCGAGGCGGATCGCTTCGCCCAGTTCGGGCACGATCGCATCGAGGAGCGCAGTGCCCAGTTCCAGCCGCAGAAAATCGCTCGCCGCCGTCGGCCCGCCGCGCACCAGTTCGAGCGCGTTCTCGAAGCCGATCACCTCGACCGCATCGGTCACCAGCGGGGCGGCGCGGAAGCTCGCGTCGATCGCAAAGGTGGCGAAGCGTTCCTCCAGCCGGTCCTTGAACAGCGAGGAGGTGAGGATGCGCGACAGCGTGTTGCCGCGCGCGCCGAGCAGCTGATCAAGCCCGATGCGGGCGACCTGTTCGTCCCAGAACCCGCCGGGCGCGGTCAGGCGCGCAAAGGCGTTTTCCGAGGCCAGCAGCAGCAGGCGGCGCACAGCCTCGACCATGCTGAACCCGCCCGTGCCTGCGCATCCGGGGAGCAGCATCAGCGCGCCCGCGCCGGCAGCGCCAGCGAGCAGCGAACGGCGGGTCGGGGCAAAGGTGGTGATGGCGGTCATGTCCCTAGGTCTCCAATCTTGCCCTTGCCCTTTGCCAAGCCCCATATGGCGCCAAGATGAACCGAATTCGCCTGCTAGTTTTGAACGCCGCGCTCGGCCCGCTGGATTACCGCTTGCCCGACGGGGTGAGCGCGCCTGCGGGCAGCGTGGTGATCGCACCTTTGGGGCCGCGCGAGGTGACGGGTATCGTCTGGGACGAGGGCCGCCTTCCGGGGAACGAGATTGCGCCTGAGCGCCTCCGCCCGATCCTCGAAGTGCTGCCCGTGCCGCCGCTGCCCGCGCCGCTCAGGCAGCTGATCGAGTGGACCGCCGACTACTACTGCGCCCCGCTTGCCAGTGTGGCGCGAATGGCGCTGGCGAGCGGCGGCGCGTTGGGCGGCCCGGCGGTGATGACCGAATATCGCCTCTCGGGCGGCGTGCCCGAACGCATGACCGCGCAGCGCCTCGCCGCGATAGAATCGCTGGAGGGCGAACAGGGCACGATGCGCGAGTTGGCGGGGATTGCGGGCGTTTCGGAGGGCGTGCTGCGCGGCCTGGTCAATCAGGGGGTGATCGAGCCGGTGACGGTCAATATCGACCGGCCCTACCACCCTGCCGACCCCGACCATGCCCCGCCCGACCTTTCGCCCGAACAGTCCGCGGTCGCCGCGCGGCTGGTTGAAGCGGTGCGCGCGCGGGCCTTCGCCCCGTTCCTGCTCGACGGCGTGACCGGATCGGGCAAGACCGAGACCTATTTCGAGCCCGTCGCCGAGGCGCTGCGGATGGGCCATCAGGTGCTCGTTCTGCTCCCCGAAATTGCGCTTACCGAGAATTTCCTTGCGCGGTTCGAAGCGCGGTTCGGGGCCAAGCCAGTGCTGTGGCATTCCTCGCTGAAATCGACCGAGCGGCGGCGGGCGTGGCGGGCGATTGCCGAAAGCTCCGCGCAAGTGGTGGTGGGCGCGCGGTCAGCGCTGTTCCTGCCCTATGCGAACCTCGGCCTGATCGTGGTCGATGAAGCCCACGAGATCAGCTTCAAGCAGGATGACGGGGTGCGCTACAACGCGCGCGACGTGGCGGTGATGCGCGCGCGGTTCGAAGGCGTGCCGGTGGTGCTGGCGAGCGCCACGCCCGCGCTGGAAAGCCTGCACATGGCGTCGCAAGGCATCTACACGAAGCTTGATCTGCCCAGCCGCTTCGGCGGAGCGAGCCTGCCATCCGTGCGTCTCGTCAACATCACCGAGGAGAAACCGGGGAGCCAGCGCTGGCTCGCCGGGCCACTGATCGAGGGCCTGCGTGATCGGCTGGCGAAGGGCGAACAATCGCTCTTGTTCCTCAATCGCCGCGGCTATGCCCCGCTGACTTTGTGCCGCAATTGCGGGCACCGCTTCAAATGCCCCTCGTGCAGCGCATGGCTGGTCGAGCACCGGCTCTCGGCCCGCCTCGCATGTCACCATTGCGGGTTCGAGACGCGGGTGCCCGATGCCTGCCCCGAATGCGGCGAGAGCGATTGCCTCGTCGCCTGCGGGCCGGGCGTGGAGCGGATCGCTGCCGAGGTCGCCGAGCTGTTCCCACAGGCGCGGGTGGCGGTGGCGACTTCGGACACCTTGAACACCCCCGACCGCGCTGCGGAGTTCATCGCCAAGGCGGAAGGCAAGGCAATCGACATCATCATCGGCACGCAGCTCGTCACCAAGGGCTTCCACTTTCCCGACCTCACGCTGGTGGGCGTGGTCGATGCCGATCTGGGCCTCGAAGGCGGAGATCTGCGCGCGGGAGAGCGGACCTTCAGCCAGATCGCGCAGGTCGCAGGCCGTGCCGGGCGCGGGGCCAAGCCGGGCGAGGTGCTGATCCAGACCCGCCATCCCGATGCCCCGGTGATCGCCGCGCTGGCGAGCGGCGACCGCGACGGGTTCTACGCCGCCGAAACCGTCGCCCGCCGCGATGCGGGTGCGCCGCCGTTCGGGCGCTGGGCAGCGATTATCCTTTCATCAGAGGACGAACGCGAGGCACGCGAGGCTGCCGCGCGGCTGGGCGATGCGCGGCCCCGGCTGGCGGACGTGCAAATCCTCGGCCCCGCGCCCGCCCCGCTGGCGCTGCTGCGGGGGAGATACCGCTATCGGTTTCTGGTCAACGCGAAGCGCAGTGCGAACCTGCAGGGCGTGCTGCGGGAGTGGATCGGCGCGGTACAATTCACGCCGGGTGTGCGCGTGGGGGTGGATGTCGATCCGTACAGCTTCGTGTAAAACACAAGCCCGCTCAGGGTGAGCGGGGTGTGCGATTGGGGCACCAATTCTTGCCAGGATCATTGCCCCACCATGACCGCCCCCATCCTCGTCCCGATCCTCGGCGACCAGCTTTCCCGTAACCTTTCCAGCCTCGACGGCCTGACCCCCGCAACCGCCACCATCTTGATGATGGAGGTGTGGGACGAGGCGACCTATGTGAAGCACCACAAGCAGAAGATCGTGCTGATCTTTTCGGCCATGCGCCACTTTGCCGAGGAACTGCGCAGCGAGGGCTGGCACATCGATTACGCGCGCCTCGACGATCCCGCGAACACCGGCAGCTTCACCGGCGAGGTCGCCCGCGCGGTCGAACGCCACGCCCCGACCGAAATTCGCGTCACCGAAAGCGGCGAGTGGCGGGTGGCGCAGGCGATGGAGGAATGGGAGGGCCGCTTCCCCTGCCCCGTCTCGATCCTGCCCGACACGCGCTTCATCGCCACCCACGCCGAGTTCCGCGCCTTTGCAGAAGGCCGCAAGCATCTGACGATGGAGTATTTCTACCGCGAGATGCGCCGCAAGACCGGGCTGCTGATGCGCAGCGACGGCAAGCCGGAAGGCGACCAGTGGAACCTCGATGCCGAGAACCGCGAACCGCCCAAGGGAGACATGAAAGCCCCCCCCGCCCCCAAATTCGCCCCCGATGCCGTCACAGCCGAGGTGATCGCGCTCGTCGGCGAGCGTTTCCCCGACCACTTCGGCGATCTTGAGCCTTTCGGCTGGCCCGTCACCCGCGCGCAGGCGCTCGAAGCCGCCGAGGCGTTCTTCGCGCGCCGCCTTGCGCTGTTCGGCCCCTATCAGGACGCGATGGTGCATGGCGAGGACGACCTCTACCATTCAATGCTCTCGACCAGCCTCAATATCGGCCTGCTCGACCCCCTCGAACTGTGCCAGCGCGCCGAGGCCGAATACCGCGCCGACCGCGCACCGCTCAATTCGGTCGAAGGCTTCATTCGCCAGATCATCGGCTGGCGCGAATATGTGCGCGGATTCTACTGGCACGAGATGCCGCAGCTGGCTGAGGCGAACGAACTGGCTGCGCATCGCCCGCTCCCCGAATTTTTCTGGACGGGCGAAACCGACATGCGCTGTCTCGCCGATTGCATCCGAACCACCCGCGAGGACGCGCACGCGCACCATATCCAGCGGCTGATGGTGCTCGGCAATTTCGCACTTATTGCCGGGATCAAGCCGCAAGACGTCGCCGACTGGTATCTGGTGGTCTATGCCGATGCCTTCGAGTGGGTCGAACTGCCCAATGTCGCGGGCATGGTGCTCTATGCCGACGGCGGGAGGCTCGCGACCAAGCCCTATGCGGCGAGCGGGAACTACATCAACAAGATGAGCAATTACTGCGGGGGTTGCCGGTACAAGGTTGCGCAGAAGACGGGGCCGGACGCCTGCCCGTTCAACCCGCTCTACTGGCACTTCATGCACCGCAACCGCAGCCGCCTCGAAAGCAATCACCGCATCGGACGCATCTACGCCACCTGGGACCGGATGGGCGCGGCCAAGCAGAGTGAGTATCTGGAAAGCGCGGAAACTTTTCTCGACTCGCTCGTCCCGTCTCGTGCTGGGTGGGCGCGCGCATAGCGCAATGAGGTCGACACGTCTGGACGACCTGGTCCGAGCGAAACGAGGAGTGTGCCCGGCTGCATTGCGGGGCGCGCATCATGAGAGGCAGACCGTGGCGCAACCAAGCCCATTCGATCAGTCGATTCATTGGCGGTTCAGGCCGCTACCCGATTCCCGCGAATCTGCAAAATATCACGTAATTTGATAAGGTTGTTTCGGCAATCGGCATTCCGTGGTAATGTTGCGCCGGAGCGCTCCTAGCCCAAACCCCATGCAGGAGCACTATCGTGTCTAAATCCCCTCTACGGCTGACCGCCGAATGGTCGGCTTTAACCTTGCTGGTGGCGATGCCCGCTGCCGCCAACACCTTCCCGTGTTTCGAGGAAACCGCGCTGCAATCGGCCCGGGTCCACGATCTGCGGATGATGCTGATGGTCGCCTCGCTCAAGTGCCGTTTCAGCTATCCTGAAACGCTGCGCGAGTACGGCGACCTGCTCGATGCCCGATCGGACGACTTCAACCTTCATGGCGAAGAAGTACGCGGGACGCTGGTCGCGCGCTACGGCTCGGTACAAGGCGATGCCGCCTATCACAACTACAACACGCGGCTGGCCAATTACTACTCGCAGCTTCAGCCCTCGACCGAGCTGTGCGGCGAGGTGACCACCTTTATGCGGCTCGCCCAGCGCGCGGATGTGGCCGAGCTCGAGACCATCGGGCGGCTTGCGACCAACCGCGCGATCGAGCAGTGCCTGGTGGTGCAGACCATGCCCGCCCCGGCCGTGGCGCATGAGGAATTGATTGTGCGTTACCCGCAGGCGCAAGTCGAGGACGCGCCGGAAATGGTTGACGGGATCGAGACCTATTCGACCCCCGGCACCGGCCCCGATACCCGGCCCGAGCCGCTTGAACGGGTGGCCGTGGCCCCTGCCGCATCCCTGCAGGTTGCGGCTGCGGCACCGGCTCCCGCGCCCGATCCTGTCAAGGTCGCCAAGGCCGACGAGGACGCGCGCATCGATCAGGCGATTGTCGCGCTCAATGCCGCAGCCGAAGCGTTGCGCGCGCTCAAGACCGGGACGAAGTAACCGGCTGAGCCCAAACCGGCGGCACCGGCTGGCGCATTCGCTCCGGCCACCGAGGCCGCAGAATAACCATCTGGAGGCGAGGGGGTTGGCGGCCCCCTTTATTTTTGTCCGCCATCCGCGCAAGGGTATCACTCGCAACAGGAGAGGCCCCATGACGCTGACCATCCACCACCTGCGCCTGTCGCAATCCGAACGCATCGTCTGGCTGGCCGAGGAGCTGGGGCTGGATTACGAGCTGAAACTCTACAATCGCCGTGCCGACAACCGCTTGGCGCCCGATGAATACAAGGCGCTGCACCCGATGGGCATCGCGCCGGTGATCACCGTTGGCGACCTGGTGCTGGGCGAAAGCGGGGCGATCATGGACTATATTGTGGCGAAGTATGCGCCGGACACCGCTCTGGTGCCGGGCGTGGACCACCCCGATTTTGCCGACCACCTGTTCTGCTACCACTGGGCCAACGCGACCTTCATGACCAACGGGATGATGGCGCTGGTCGCGCAGTTCATGGGGGCGACCGAGACGCCGCCGTTTGTCGCGGACCGCTTCCAGAAAGGCTGGGCGATCGTCGAAAAGCGGCTGGGCGAGGCGGACTATTTCGGCGGATCGCAGCTCACGACCGCCGACATCATGATGGGTTTCCAGCTCACCACCAGCCGCGCGATGAGCGGGATGAGCATCGATCACCTGCCGAACCTCAAGGCGTATCTGAAGCGCATCGGCGAGCGCGAGGCCTACCAGCGCGCGATGGCGAAGTGCGAACCGGGCATGCCGCCGAAGCTGGATTGAGGGTACCACCCCTCCCGGGGCTTGACCCGGGGCCCAGCTGCCTTCGATCAACATAAAAACTATGAGGCACCGCAAACAAGAAAGCGGGGCCCCGGGTCAAGCCCGGGGAGGGGAAAGGGAGTGGAGGTTAAGGCCACCTCCTCAAACTCCGTCGCCCCGGCCCCCGAGCCGGGGCTTGGCTACTTCTTCAGGGGCCTAACCGTGAAATTCTTGCCCCAACTGCGTCCCGCAATTTCCGCTGCCTGCCTAAGATATCCACGGGCCTCGGCATTCTTATTGTTCGTCGCAACATAGTAGCCTGACGCAAGTTTCTCAGAATGTGACAAAGGATGTGGCACATCATAGAGTTCTTCCCGCGCCTTAGCCACCGGACGCTTAGTGCGCCCCTTCCTCAACGAGAGCGTCTCAAGAGTTCCTGGGGCCATAGCCTCAAGCAGGTTCAACCCTTCAACAAGAAGTTGGGTGGCGCTTCCAAAAACGTGAATCTCGGTATCCGTTTCAAGTTCGTAGCATTTCCCAATGCGACGCGCTTTCGCCAAGTGCGAGATGCGCCTCTTTGGCGTGGGGATCTCTGGGGCGCCGACGGGAACAAGCCGCTCCTCGCCAAAATCGAACCTTGCGTGGGGCGTCGGGTAGTTACCCGTTACAAGACCCAACTCTCGGTCTAGCCATGCATGGACGCCCACGTGAGGAGCTCCTTGGGCAAAACCGCTCGAAAGTGAGATAGAACTCGAGATTACAGCCATGCACTCCTCCTTGTCTCTTATAAGGCTTATAAGAAGCAAGGAGGCTTATAGCAACCGAAACCTAGGCGTGCGTCAAACCCCCTCCCTTCTCAACAACTCCGCCTTGATCGCCAGCCCGTAAGCATAACCGCCCAGCGTCCCGTCCGCCGCGATCACGCGGTGGCAGGGGATTAGCACGGCGACATTGTTCGCGCCGTTCGCGCCGCCGACCGCGCGGCTCGCCTTGGGGTTGCCCAGGGCGGCGGCGAGTTCGCCATAAGAGCGCGTCTCGCCCGAAGGAATGCGGCGCAACTCTTCCCAGACGCGCTGCTGGAAGGCGGTGCCCTTGATGTCGAGCGGGATCGCGGCGCTGCCCGGCCCCGGCTGTTCGACCGCCGCCACGACCTTGGCAAACAGCGCGCGGAAGTCCTCACCGGCGGCGCGCAATTCGGCCTTCGGGAACCGCGCGCGCAGTTCCGATTCGCCTTCGCCAAACGCCAGGCAGCACACGCCCTTATCGGTCGCGGCGACGAGCATGTCGCCAAGCGAAGTCGGCAGCACCGCCCAATTGACCACGCGGCCCGCGCCGCCCCTGCTCCAGTCGCTCGGTGCCATGCCCAGCCTGCCTTTCGTCGCGTTGTAGAAGGTTTTAGGCCCGTTATAGCCGGTTCTAGACAGGGCTTCGGTCACGTTCAGACCCTCGCTCAATGCCTCGCGCACCCGCTCTTCGCGCAGTGCCTTGGCGAAGGCGGTGGGGGATAAGCCGACGGTGCGCTTGAACAACCGCTGGAAGTGTGTCGGGGCATAGCCGGTCAGATCGGCGAGCTGATCGAGCGTCATCGCCCCTTGCTCCCGGATCGCGGCAATCGCCGCCAGTACGCATGCCTCCTCGGCGCTCTGCGTATTGGGAGAACAGCGTTTACAGGGCCTTAACCCTGCTTCCTCAGCCGCTTTCGAGGTCGCATAGAACCGCACATTCTTGCGCAGGGGCGCTCTCGCCGGACAGGACGGGCGGCAATAGATGCCGGTCGAATGAACACCGGTCACGAACGCGCCGTCGAACCGCCGGTCCTTGGCGAGCGCAATCCGCCAGCGATCATCATCGGAAAGGAGGCTTGTTGGTTTCACGTGGAACATTTGCCACAAGCCGACGCTCCCTGCACCCCCCAGCCTTGCGTTCAATGTCGCGCATGAAGGAAAAGCGGCTATAAGCCCCGCCATGCTTCGCTTTTTTCGCGCCCTCGCCCTGCTTGTCGCCTTTATCGCCGCCCCGCTTGCCGCTGACCCCGGCGATGTGGAGGCCGCCGCGCGCGGCGTGGTGCGGGTGGTGCTGATCGGCGAAGACAGTGGCCAGCCCGTGCCGGTGAGCCACGGCACAGGGTTTGCCGTCTCAGCGACCCGGATCGTCACCAACGCGCATGTGGTTTCCGAGGCTTTACAGGATGATACCCTGCGGATCGGGATCGTCCCGTCCGAGGGTGATGGGGGAGCCTTCGCGCGCGTCGTTGCGGTCTCCCCGCGCAATGATCTGGCGCTGCTGGAAATCTCCAAGGGGAGCCTGCGCCTTCCGCCACTGGCGCTAGCCGGAGGGGTGAGCGGGAACCTCGGCGAGGTCGCGGCGGTCGGCTATCCGATGAATGTCGATCTTGCCCAAGGGCTTGATATCGCCGACATCTTCCGCGCCCAGCCGCCGGTCAAATCGCGCGGGTTCCTGTCGGGCGAGCGGCCTTCGCGGCAGTTCGACACGATCCTCCACACCGCCCCCATCGCCCGCGGCAATTCGGGCGGGCCGCTGCTCGATCCATGCGGGCGGGTGATCGGGGTCAACAGCTTCAGCGCGGATTCGGCGAGCGGGGATGCCGAGTTCTACTTCGCTGTTTCCTTGCGCGAATTGCTGCCGTTCCTGCGCAATAACGGGGTCGAGCCGGTGACCAATGCCCTTCCCTGCCGTTCGATCGACGAATTGAATGCCGAGGAACGCCAGCGGCTCGAAGCCGAACAATCCGAAGCCCGCACCCGCATGGCCGAACGCGCCGAGGCACTGCGCGACGTGCGCGAGAAAGCGCGCCTCACCGCGCAGATGGAGGTGCTTGGCGAGCGCGAGAACGCGATGGCGCTGGCGCTGATCGCGCTGCTCGGCGCGGTCGGCGGAGGCTATGCCGCCGCGGTGTGGCGCAGCGATCCGGCGCGGCGCAAGCACGCCGGGATCGCGGCTGGTGCGGCCGGAGTGGCGCTGATCGCGGCGGCGCTGCTGTGGATCACCCGCCCCGGCCTCGCCCAGATAGAGGACCGCGTGAACGCCGCAGTGGCCGCCGCCGAAGGCGAGGATGCGCCTGAAGGCACCGGCGGCAATCCCTCGCTCGCCGCAGAAGGCGCGCTGATCTGCACCCTCGTTCCTGAACGCAGTCGGGTGACAAGCGCGCGCACTGATGATGTCGCCTTCGATTGGTCGGCGGACGGCTGCGTCAACGGACGCACACAATATGGTCTGGGCGAAGGCGGCATATGGCAGCGCGTCTTCGCCGCGCAGGATGATGCCGCGCTCGCCGTCAACACCTATGATCCCGATACGCGCACGCTGCGCACGGATCGCTATCTGTTGGGGCAAAGCGCGCTCGCCGCCGCGCGCGAGGCGCGGGCGGCCTACACGCCGCCTGCCTGCGGAGTGAGCGATGCCGCCCGCACGCTGGGCGAACAGCAATCCGCGCTGATCGGCGGTCTGCCCGAGGCGCCGAACGAGCGGCTGGTCTACAGCTGCACCGCACGAGCCGCGACGCGGTGAGCCGCAAGAAGTGGCTTGTCCTGATTGCAGCAGTGCTGGCGCTGCTTACTGCAGGACGGATGGTGCTGCGCTACCTTGATTATCAGGTGTCAGAGGCTGATCGGCCAATGGCGAGCCGAAGCGCAAGCTAACCGACATTCTTCTCGCACCTGCACAAATCCCGTCCACCGGGTTGCGCGAGCGGGAATCAATTGCTAGGCGCGCGCCAGCCTTGCGGGGTGCCCCTGCGCTTGCCCCGCTCTCCAAGGCCCAAGCTTTACCCTAAGAAGCTCGCAAAAGGACTGCATTCGCGTGGATAATTCCGCCGGTATCAAGGCTAGCCTGGCTGGACGCTATGCCTCGGCCCTGTTCGATCTTGCCAGTGAGAACGGCACGGTCACCGCCGTCGAGAGCGATCTTGGGACGCTTGGCGCTGCTCTCGCCGAATCGGGCGATCTGGCTGCCCTCACCACCAATCCCCAGATTGCGCGCAGCGCGCAGGGCGCGGCGATGGCGCAGGTGGCGGGCAAGCTGAAGCTGTCGCCGCTCACCACCAATTTCCTCGGCGTGCTGGCCGCGAACCGCCGCCTTGCCAAGCTGCCCGCGATCATCAGCGCCTTCAAGGCGATTGCGGCTGCCCAGCGCGGCGAAGTCACCGCCACGGTCACCAGCGCGCACCCGCTCAGCGACGATCAGATCGCCGCATTGAAGACCAAGCTGACCGCGCGCGAAGGCCGCACTGTCATGCTCTCCGCCAAGGTCGATCCCGACCTCCTCGGCGGGCTTGTCGTTACCATCGGATCGACCCGCATCGATGCCTCGATCCGCACCCGTCTCAACTCGCTTGCCCAAGCCATGAAGGCTTAAAGGACTTACATCATGGAAATCCGCGCCGCAGAAATCTCCAAGGTCATCAAGGACCAGATCGCCAGTTTCGGCACCGAAGCCGAAGTCAGCGAAACCGGCACCGTGCTGTCGGTGGGTGACGGGATCGCCCGCATCCACGGGCTCGACAAGGTGCAGGCGGGCGAAATGGTCGAATTCGCCAACGGGGTGCAGGGCATGGCCTTGAACCTCGAAGCCGATAACGTCGGCGTCGTGATCTTCGGCTCGGACGCCGAGATCAAGGAAGGCGACGTGGTCAAGCGCACCCAGACCATCGTCGACGTGCCGGTCGGCAAGGGGCTCTTGGGGCGCGTGGTCGATGCGCTCGGCAACCCGATCGACGGCAAGGGGCCGATCGTGGCCGAAAAGCGCAGCCGCGTCGAAGTGAAGGCGCCGGGCATCATCCCGCGCGAATCCGTGTCGGAACCCGTCCAGACCGGCCTCAAGGCGATTGACGCGCTAGTGCCGGTGGGCCGCGGCCAGCGCGAACTGATCATCGGTGACCGCCAGACCGGCAAAACCGCCGTCGCCATCGACACCTTCATCAACCAGAAGGAAGTCAACGCCGGCAAGGACGAGGGCAAGAAGCTTTACTGCGTCTATGTCGCGGTCGGCCAGAAGCGTTCGACCGTCGCGCAGATCGTCAAGCAGCTCGAAGAAAACGGCGCGATGGAATATTCGATCGTGGTCGCCGCGACCGCTTCGGAGCCTGCCCCGCTGCAATACCTTGCGCCCTATACCGGCTGCGCGATGGGTGAATTCTTCCGCGACAACGGCATGCACGCCGTGATCGTCTATGACGACCTTTCCAAGCAGGCGGTCGCCTATCGCCAGATGTCGCTGCTGCTGCGCCGCCCGCCGGGCCGCGAAGCTTACCCTGGCGACGTGTTCTACCTCCACAGCCGCCTGCTCGAACGTGCGGCGAAGATGAACGAGGACAACGGCCACGGCTCGCTCACCGCGCTGCCGATCATTGAGACGCAGGCGGGGGACGTGTCGGCCTACATCCCGACCAACGTGATCTCGATCACCGACGGGCAGATCTTCCTCGAAACCGGGTTGTTCTATCAGGGCATCCGTCCGGCGATTAACGTCGGCCTGTCGGTGTCGCGTGTGGGCGGTGCCGCGCAGACCAAGGCGATGAAGAAGGTCTCGGGCTCGATGAAGCTCGACCTCGCGCAGTACCGCGAAATGGCGGCCTTCGCGCAGTTTGGCTCGGACCTCGATGCGGCGACGCAGAAGCTGCTCAATCGCGGCGCGCGCCTGACCGAGCTCCTCAAGCAGAAGCAGTTCTCGCCGATGCCGTTCGAGGAGCAGACCGTGTCGATCTACGCCGGCACCAACGGCTTCCTCGATGCGATCCCGGTGAACCGCGTCAACGACTACGAGAGCCAGATGCTCGACTTCATGCGCCGCGAACATGCGGACGTGCTGGCCGAGATCCGCAGCTCGAAGAAGTTCGAAGGCGAAGCGGCCGACAAGACCAAGGCCGCACTCGAAGCCTTCGCCAAGCAGTTCGCGTAAGCTTGACTGACGACGAGAAAATGGAACTGAGAAAAGCCAACGCATGGGTGCTAAGTGATCTCGGCTTCAAGCCGGGTCATGATCTTGCGCCGCGTCGCGTGGACTTTAACCTCGTGTTCCCGACTACCACGGCTCGCGACCAGAATGAGACGCCTGTGCGCGATCTTGGCTTCAATTGGGAGCTGTCAGTTGACGCTGTGAAGCCGGGGACTTTCGAAGCAACAGCATATCGTGAGCTTAGCCCACAACTCGAACCGATCACTCATGCGGAGATTGCCTTGATAGAGCAGATCACGCCGTACGGTGGGTATGTCGATGGTTGGGGCTTTTTTGGGAATTCGGTACACTAACCATGCCCTCACTCAAGGAACTCAAGGGCCGGATCAACTCGGTCAAGTCGACCCAGAAGATCACCAAGGCCAAGCAGATGGTCGCGGCGGCCAAGCTGCGCCGTGCGCAGGCTGCGGCTGAGGCCGGGCGGCCCTATGCCGCGCGTCTGGCGGCGGTGATGGCCTCGCTGGCGGGCAAGGTTGCGGGCGATAGCGCGCCGAAGCTGCTCGCGGGCACCGGGTCGGACCAGCGCCACCTCCTCGTGGTGGTCAACACCGACAAGGGGTTGTGCGGCGGTCTCAACTCGAACCTCGTCAAGGCCGCGAAGGGCAAGGCGCGCGAGTTGCAGGCGGCGGGCAAGACGGTTGAATTCTATCTCGTCGGCAAGAAGGGCCGCGCGCCGCTCAAGCGCGAGTTTCCGTCGCTGATCGGCGGCGGGTTCGACACCAGCACCGTCCGCACCCCCGGCTTCGAGGAAGCCGAGGCGATTGCGAACGAGCTGATCGCGCTGTTCGACGCGGGCAAGTTCGATGTCGCGCACCTGATCAACCCGATCTTCAAATCGGCCCTGGCGCAGGATCCGACCGTCACCCAGCTGATCCCCGTCCCTGCCCCCTCGCAGGCGGCGGCTGCCGATGCGGTGGTCGAATACGAGCCGGGCGAGGAGGAAATCCTCGAAGAACTGCTGCCGCGCTATGTGCGCACCCAGCTTTTCGGCGCACTGCTCGAGCGTGAGGCGTCGGAACAGGGCGCTTCGATGACCGCGATGGACAACGCCACGCGCAACGCGGGCGAGCTGATCCAGAAGCTCACCATCCAGTACAACCGCAGCCGCCAGGCGGCGATTACCACCGAACTCATTGAGATCATTGCTGGCGCGGAAGCGCTGTAGCAACAACTTAAACGCAGGCGCTGAAGCGCTCTAATCGAAAGCCAAGGAACGAGACATGGCCACCGCCGCCCCCAAGACCCGCAAGAAAGCCGCCGCTCCGGCGCACAACCAGTCGACCAATGGCACCATCAGCCAGGTCATCGGCGCTGTCGTCGACGTGCAGTTCGAAGCCGAGCTGCCGCCGATCCTGACCGCGCTCGAAACCCGCAATGGTGACAAGACGCTGGTGCTCGAAGTCGCCCAGCACCTTGGCGAGAACACCGTGCGCACCATCGCGATGGACGCGACCGAAGGCCTGATGCGCGGCAGCGAAGTGATCAACACCGGCGCGCAGATCAGCGTTCCCGTGGGCCCCAAGGTTCTGGGCCGCATCATGAACGTCGTCGGCGAAGCGATCGACGAGCGCGGCCCGATCGGCGCGGACAGCACCGCCCCGATCCATGCCGAGGCCCCGGCCTTCGTCGACCAGTCGACCGAAGCCGCGATCCTCGTCACCGGCATCAAGGTGATCGACCTCCTCGCCCCCTATGCCAAGGGCGGCAAGATCGGTCTGTTTGGGGGCGCTGGCGTCGGCAAGACCGTGCTGATCCAGGAACTCATCAACAACATCGCCAAGGGCCACGGCGGCGTGTCGGTGTTCGCCGGCGTGGGTGAGCGCACCCGCGAAGGCAACGACCTCTACCATGAATTCCTCGAGGCGGGCGTCATCGCCAAGGATGCCGAGGGCAACGCGACCTCGGAAGGTTCCAAGGTGGCGCTCGTGTTCGGCCAGATGAACGAGCCCCCGGGCGCGCGTGCCCGCGTGGCACTGTCGGGTCTGACGATGGCGGAATATTTCCGCGATGTCGAAGGCCAGGACGTGCTGTTCTTCGTCGACAACATCTTCCGCTTTACGCAGGCCGGTTCGGAAGTGTCGGCGCTACTCGGCCGTATTCCCTCGGCGGTGGGTTATCAGCCGACGCTGGCCACCGACATGGGCAAGCTGCAGGAGCGCATCACCTCGACCACCAAGGGCTCGATCACCTCGGTGCAGGCGATTTACGTGCCCGCGGACGACTTGACCGACCCGGCACCGGCCACCTCCTTCGCGCACTTGGACGCGACGACCACGCTGAGCCGCGCCATCTCGGAGCTCGGCATCTACCCGGCGGTGGACCCGCTCGACTCGACCTCGCGCGTTCTCGAACCGCGCGTCGTCGGTGCCGAGCACTACGAAACCGCCCGCCGCGTTCAGGAAATCCTGCAGAAGTACAAGAGCCTGCAGGACATCATCGCGATCCTCGGGATGGACGAGTTGTCGGAAGAGGACAAGCTCACCGTCGCCCGCGCGCGCAAGCTCCAGAAGTTCCTCTCGCAGCCGTTCCACGTCGCGGAAGTCTTCACCAACATCCCGGGCGTGTTCGTCCAGATCGAAGACACCGTGAAGAGCTTCAAGGCGGTGGTCGACGGCGAATACGATCACCTGCCCGAAAGCGCCTTCTACATGGTCGGCGGGATCGATCAGGTGGTCGAAAAGGCCAAGAAGCTGGCCGAAGAGGCGTAAGGTCACCCTCCCCCTCCTCTTCAGAGGAGGGGGTCGGGGGGGGTGGTGGCGAGCCCAAAGAGACGCTGGGCGAGCGCCGCATTCACCACCCCGCTGCGACTAGGTTCGCTGCGCTCACCAAGTCTCGCGCCCCTCCTCTGAAGAGGAGGGGGGAAGGATTGAAAAAATGGCACTGCACTTCGAACTCGTCACCCCAGCCAAGCTCGTCCGGTCCGAGGACGTCCATATGGTGGTCGTCCCCGGCACCGAAGGCGAATTCGGCGTGCTCGAAGGCCACGCGCCGTTCATGAGCACGATCCGTGACGGCGCGGTGCAGGTGTTTGCCACCGCGAATGCTGCGCCGGAGATCATCCAGGTGCGCGGCGGCTTTGCCGAGGTGAACGAAAAGGGCCTCACAGTGCTCGCCGAGCACGTCGAGGGGTAGGCTCCGGCAATCGACGAACGAACAACAAGGGCGGCCCAAAGGTCGCCCTTTTTGTTGCCAGCCCCTTCACTTTCCCGCGCCGCCTCGGCACAACCGCGTCCAGCATTTCCCCTTAAGGAGAGGACGCTTGAAACTTGTCTCCACATTCGCTCTGGCGCTGGCCATGACCATCGCTCCCGCTGCCGGCGCTGCCGCCGAAGAAACCGCCGTCCCCGGCGTCCCCGGCCCGGAACAGGATCCCCATATCTGGCTCGAGGAGGCCCGCAGCCCCGAGGCACTCGAATGGGTCGCCACGGAGAACGAGCGCACCCTCGCCGCGTTCGAGGCCGATCCGCGCTTCGCGCAGGCCAAGGCCGAGGCGCTCGCGATCTTCGACAGCGAAGACCGCATTCCGTTCGTCAGCTTCCGCCCCGATGGCCTCTACAATTTCTGGCAGGACAAGGCGAACCCCAAGGGCCTGCTGCGCCGCACAACGCTCGAGAGCTACCGCTCCGACAAGCCAGAATGGGAGGTGCTGCTCGATGTCGATGCGCTCGCCAAGGCCGAGGGCAAGGAGTGGGTCTATCAGGGCTCGACCTGTCTGCCGCCCGCGCTCACCAAGTGCATGATCGCGCTGTCTGACGGGGGCGAGGACGCGACCATCATGCGCGAATTCGATACCACGACGAAGCAGTTCGTCGCAGGCGGCTTCGTGCTCGATGCCAAAAGCCAGGGCGGCATCCAATGGATCGACGCCGATACGCTGCTGGTCGGTCGCGGGTTCGGCGAAGGCACCCTGACCGAGAGCGAATACCCCTTCACCAGCCGGGTGTGGAAACGCGGCACTGACCTCGCCAACGCACCGGAAATCTTCCGCGGCGAGCCCTCCGACGTCTGGGCTGGCGCCAGCCTGCTGCGCGACAACACCGGCACCATCCACGCGCGCACCGCTTTCCGGGGCGTAAGCTTCCACGAGAGCCTCTACTACGTCGAAAAGGACGGGCAGTGGCTGCAACTCGACATTCCCAAGAAGGCCTCGCCCTACGGGATCGTTGACGGGCACCTCTTGATCTCGACCGATGTCGACTGGACGGTCGACGGCCAGACCTTCCCCGCCGACAGCCTCGTCGCGATGGACCTCGAGGAATGGAAGGCCAACCCCAATGGCGCCAGGAAGACGCTGGTGTGGGCTCCTGGCGAGCGCCAGACCAAGCAGGGCGGCGCGATCACCGGTTCGGCGCTGTTCGTGACGCTGCTCGACAACGTGGTCAGCAAGGTGCTGCAATTCAACTTCGATGGCGGCCAGTGGGTGAGCAAGCCCGTGCCGCTGCCCGACAACGCCACGATCGGCATCGCGGCCTCCTCCGACGAGACCGACCAGATCATGTACACGGTCGGCGATTTCCTCAACCCGACCGCGCTCTACTACGCCGATGGCGCGGGCGCGCCGCAGGTGCTCAAGACCAGCCCCGCCTATTTCGATCCGGCAGGCATGGCAGTCGAGCAGTTCTCTGCCGTGAGCAAGGACGGGACCAAGATCCCCTATTTCATCGTCAAGCCCAAGGGCATGGTCGCAGATGGCACCACCGCCACGCTGCTCACCGGATACGGCGGGTTCCAGGTGCCGCGCCTGCCCGGCTATCTCGGCTCCACCGGCAAGCTGTGGGTCGAGAAGGGCGGCGCTTACGTGCTCGCCAACCTGCGCGGCGGGGGCGAGTTCGGCCCCGGCTGGCACCAGACCGCGATCCGCGAGAACAAGCAGCGCACCTGGGATGACTTCATCGCAGTGGGCGAGGATCTGGTGAAGCGCGGCTTCACCTCGCCGCAGCACCTCGGCATCCAGGGCGGCTCGCAGGGCGGCCTCCTCGTCGGCACCGCCTTCACCCAGCGCCCCGACCTGTTCGGCGCGGCGATCGTGCAGATCCCGCTGTTCGACATGCTGCGCTATCACCTGATCGGCCGCGGGGCATCGTGGATCGGCGAGTATGGCGACCCGCGCATCCCCGAACAGCGCGCGTGGATCGAGGGCTATTCGCCCTACCAGAAGATCGTCGCGGGAGTGGAGTACCCCACCCCGTTCCTGTGGGCCTCGACCGCCGACGATCGCACCCACCCGGCGCACGCCCGCAAAGGCGCAGCGCGGTTGAAGGCGTTGGGCCTGCCGTACTACTACTTCGAGGACACCACCGGCGGCCATTCCGGCGGGGTCGACAATGACCAGCGCGCCAAGCTGCAGGCGTTGCAGTTCATCTACCTGATGCAGCGGCTCATGCCCGCACCCGAGACCGCTTCGGGCGGGTAAACGCCCCGCCGCGCAGCGGTTACGCAAGGGGCGACTCCGGCGCGGAGTCGCCCCTTTTGCGTTAGCGCCGAAAGCCAACCCAACTACCTGTAAAACAAGCCGACAGTTTTGCCTCAACTCGTCGCACGCGCAGCACGGGAAGTGTCCCCAACGCCGGATTAACCATATCTCGCAGCCCCTCATTAAGCCTGCCCGTCAACATTGAGCGCATCGGGGGCGATGTTGAACGTAAGTGACGAGGATCAAGACAATGGCCTACCCCAGAGACATTTCGATTGCCGAAGCGATCAAGCGGTACCAGCTGCCGCAGTCCCACCGCGTGCATTGGTCGAAGGCGCGCAAGGACGACGTGGTGCGCGCGGTGCGCGAACAGGCGATCAGCTTCCACGAAGCGCGCCAGCGTTACCTGCTGAGCCGCAGCGAGTTCGAGCAGTGGGAGCGCGACTACGTGGCTTCGGGCGGTGACACCGCGCAGATGGCGAACGCCTGAGTGCAATCCACTCCGCTGTGCCGTCACGCGGCGCCTGTTGGAGACACATGAGACACTGTCCAGGAGCAAAAAAGTCACCGCCCGCATGGCGGGCGTAAATCGCGAGCCGGGGCAGGATTGGCGGGAGGTCATGGCCGCCAATCCTGCCAACCGGGCCAGCAGTAGGAAAGCGCTCTAACGCGTCGGCGCGTCGAAATCGGCGGGCTTGTTCGCCACCCAGGCGACGAATTTCTCCACCCCCGGACGGGCGCGGATCGCAGCGACATCATCGCCGATCCGCGCCAACTCGTTATTGGTGAAGTTGGCGTGGATGGTCTTGTGGCAGATCGGGTGGATCGGCACCTTGATCTTGCCCTTCTTGGCCTTGGGCACCGGGTGATGCCACTGGAGCAGCGTGTCGAAGGGCCGTTCGCAGAGCCAGCAGGTGAGGTCGGAACCGTCGCTCATAGCAAATTGTAGCTCATGACAAGCGCCCAAGCGAAAACTCCGAAGGCGGCGGCCTCGGGTATCGCGATCCACCACCACTTCCCCCAGCGAACTGCGCGCCCTGCGCCAAAGAATGCCACGGCTGCCCAGCCCTTTGCATCGAAGGCGTGCACGAAGCCCTCATGCGAGGGGATATAAGGCATGATGAGGGCCAGCGCGGCGAAGAGCGCAAAGGCCTCGAAGAGCGCTTTAGCGACCCTCACTCCTTCTTCTCCGCCGCCTTTTTCTTCTTCATCGTGTCGTGGAAGCGGTCCGCCCAGCCAGGCTTTATCAGCTGCTCGGCACGCACCATGCGCATTTCGCCCGGCGCGACGTCGCGGCTGACGGCTGACCCTGCCGCGATGATCGCATCCGCGCCGATGGTAACCGGCGCGATCAGCGCCGAGTTCGAGCCGATGAAGGCGCGCTCGCCGATCACGGTCTTGTATTTGAAATAGCCGTCGTAATTGCAGGTGATGGTGCCCGCGCCGATATTCGCGCCCGCGCCGATGGTGGCATCGCCGAGATAGGTGAGATGGCTGGCCTTCGCGCCCTCGCCCAGCACCGCGTTCTTCACCTCGACGAAATTGCCGACGAAGCTGCCTTCTTCCAGCACCGTGCCGGGGCGCAGGCGCGCGAAGGGGCCGACCTTGACGCCGCTTGCCAGCTTCGCACCTTCGATATGCGAATTGGCACGCACCAGCACATTATCGGCGATGGTCACGCCGGGGCCGAAGAACACGTTGGGTTCGATGGTCACATCGCGGCCGACAGCCGTGTCCCAGCTGAAGAACACCGTTTCGGGTGCGATCAAAGACGCGCCTTCGTCCATCGCTTGCATCCGCCGCGCAGCCTGCCAGCGGGCCTCTGCCGCGGCGAGTTCGGCGCGCGAGTTGATCCCGACGACCTCGTCGGCGCTTTCGGCCACGATCACCGCGCAGGTGCGCCCGTCGGCAATCGCGATATTGACGATATCGGGGAGGTAATATTCGCCCTGAGCATTGTCGTTGCCGACCCGCGCGAGCAGCGCGAACAGATCAGCCGCGCGCGCCGCCAGCAGCCCGGAATTGCACAAGTCGCAGGCACGCTCGTCTTCGTCGGCGTCCTTGTATTCGACCATCTTGAGGATGCGGCCTGCATCGTCCGCGATCACCCGGCCATAATGCCCGGCGTCTTCGGGTTCTAAGCCGAGCACCACCGCGGCGGGCGCATCGGGCGCGTGGAGCCGTTCGAGCATCGCCCGCATCGTCGCCGCCTTCACGAAAGGCACATCGCCATAGAGCACCAGCACATCGCCCGCGAAGCCTGCCAGCGCGACTTCGGCCTGCTGCACCGCGTGACCGGTGCCATGCTGCGGTTCCTGCAGGCAGGTCACGGCGCGGCTCCCCACCGCCGCCTCGATCTGCTCGCGCCCAGCGCCGACCACCACGGCCAGCCGCTCGGGCCCAAGCTCGGCGACGCTCGCCATCAGGTGTTCGAGCATTGCCCGCCCGGCGATTTTGTGCAGCACCTTGTGGGTCGCGCTTTTCATGCGGGTGCCCTTGCCCGCGGCGAGGATGACGGCGGCGAAGGGAGAAGTCGTGTCGGTCATAGCTGCCCCTGTAAGCAAAGCCGCGCCTGCCAGCAAATGCTTGCGGTTTGATGATGCTTGCGGCACCCGCGCCCGCATGACGAACATCCCCTTCGACGCGATCGGCTTCGACCTTGACGGCACCCTGCTCGATACCTTCCGCGATCTGGGCGCGGCGGTGAATCATGCGCTGGTGCTGGGCGGGTTCGCCGAAGTCTCGGTCGAAAGTTCGAAAGACCTGATCGGTGGCGGGGCCAAGATCATGCTCGCCCGCGCGGTCGAGGCCCAGGGCGGATTGCCCGGGGCGGAGTTCAAGGCGCTCTACAAGGCGATGCTCGGCTATTACGAGGCGAATAATGCGGTCCACACCGTGCCCTATCCCGGCGTGCGCGAGGTGCTGGCCGAGCTCGCGGGGAAAGGCGTGCGGATGGCGGTGGTGACCAACAAGTTCGAAGCCTTCGCCCGCAATGTGCTGACACAGCTCGATCTGATCGGCGCGTTCGAGACGGTGATCGGCGGCGATTCCATGGGCAAGGGTGCGGACGGCCAGTTCCTCGCCAAACCCCACCCCGCCCCGGTGATCGCCGCGCGCGAGGCGACCGGAGGCGGTCGCTTCGTCTTCATCGGCGACTCAAGCTATGATGTCCGCGCGGCCAAGGCGGCGGGCGTGCCGGTGGTCGCGGCGGCCTATGGCTATTGCGACGCACCGCCGCATGATCTGGGTGCGGATGCGGTGATCGATTCGTTCGGCGCGCTGATCCCCGCGCTCGAATTGCTGTAAATCCGCGTGATGCCGCTACGGCATCGCCCCTTGTCAGTTCGGCAGTTGCAACGGGGCGGCGAAAGTGCCACGCAGCGCGCCGCAGAGAGCTTTACGCAGACGTAAACCGCGCCGCGTACCCATCACAGGAGAACACCCCATGACCATCAGCTTCAAGGACAAGGTCGCCATCGTCACCGGTGCGGGCGGCGGACTCGGCAAGGCTTACGCGCTGGAACTCGCGCGGCGCGGCGCGAAGGTGGTGGTCAACGACCTCGGCGGATCGCGCGATGGCACCGGCACCTCTGACGCCGCCGCGCAGGTCGTCGCCGAGATCGAGGCGATGGGCGGCGAGGCGATGGCCAATGGCGGCAGCGTCACCGAATACGAGCAGATGGAAAAGATGGTCGCCGACGCCAAGCAGAAGTGGGGCGGCGTCCACGTGCTGATCAACAATGCGGGCGTGCTGCGCGACAAGACCTTCATCAAGATGGAACCCGCCGACTTCGAATTCGTGGTCAAGGTGCACCTCACCGGCTCGGCCTTTGCCACCAAGGCGTGCTGGGAAACCATGCGCGAACAGGGCTATGGCCGCATCCTGATGACCGCGTCCTCGACCGGGCTGTTCGGCAATTTCGGGCAAGCCAACTACGGCGCGGCGAAGCTGGGCCTTGCGGGCCTGACCAAGACGCTCCAGCTTGAGGGCGCGAAGTACAATATCCGCTGCAACACCCTGTCGCCGGTCGCGGGCACCCGCATGACCGAAGACCTGTTCCCCGAAGAAGCCTTCAAGCTGTTCGCGCCCGAGAACGTGGTTCCGGCCGCGCTGTTCCTCGTGTCCGAGGATGCGCCGACCAACGCCATCGTCGGCGCGGGTGCGGGCGGCTTCCACTCCTCGTGGACGGTGATGAACGATGCGGTGTGGCTCCCCGAAGCCGAGCGCACCGTCGAGGGCTTCGCCGCGCATTGGGAAGAGATCAACGCCTTCACCAACCTCGTCGCGCCGCAATCGGGCAGCGAGCAATCGGGCAATATCCTCAAGGCGATGCAGCGCGTGACCGGCACGGGGCCGACCTCGGCGCGAGGGTAAGCCTTACTGTATTGACAATCTAATACACCGGGCGCATCCTCCCCGCGAAATCAAGGGGGAGAGTGCCCGGTGTATAGCGACGAAGACCTCAATTCCGCCGTGGCCGCAGGCGCGCTGAGCGCCGAAGCGGCGGCGAATTTCCGCTCGCATATGAGCGAGATGCGGGCATTGCCCCACGCTTCGGAGGAAGATTTCCGGCTGCTCAATTCCTTCAACGACATCTTTGTCAGCATCGGGATCGTGATCCTGCTGGTCGCGCTGGCGGCGATCGGGCAGGCGGTTGCGGATTTCATCATGCCCCCGCCGGCCTGGTCGGATTACAACCCCGCGATGACCGACGCGGCGATGCGCGAGTGGGGCCGCACCAATGCCATGAACGACGCTCTTGGCGTGGCTCTGTCAGGGGCGCTGGTGGCCGCTGCCGCTTGGCCGCTGGCGGAGTTCTTCACGGCCAGACGCCGCATGGCGCTGCCTTCGATCATCCTGCTGCTGGCGTTTGTCGGCGGGGTCTTTGCCACCGGCGTCGGCGGTGTGCTGCTGGCAGTTGCCGATAGCAACGACAACGACACATTGGGCGCAGTGCTGGTCGCCGGCGCGGCGCTGATCGCGGCGGGGGCGGCGTGGCTGCATTGGCGGCGCTTCATGGTGCCGATCACGGTCGCGGCGGGCTCTGCCGCGCTGGCGGGGACGGTGCTGGCTCTGATCGCCGCCGCTATCGGACCGGACAACCTCGACGAAAAGGTGATGCTGTCGCTGGTGCTGGTCGCCGGGCTGGCCCTGTTCGCCTTCGCCATGCGCTGGGACATGTCCGACCGCGAGCGCACCACCCGCCGCTCGGACGTCGCCTTCTGGCTGCACCTGACCGCCGCACCGATGATCGCGCATCCGGTGTTCGCGCTGCTCGGCGTAACCGAGGGCGACAATCCCGGCGTGGGCGCAGCGGTGGGCGTGCTGGCAGTCTATATCGTCTTCGGCCTCGTCGCGCTGGCGGTGGACCGGCGCGCGCTGCTGGTGTCTGCGCTCGCCTATGTGCTGTTCGCGCTCACCTTCCTGTTCCGCGAATTCGGCGCGGTGGAGCTGAACTTCGCGCTGACCGCGCTGGTGATCGGATCGGCGCTGCTCAGCCTGTCAGCCTTCTGGCAGCCGATCCGGCGCGGCGTGGTGGGGATGCTGCCGGAGAGCTTGCAAGCGCGGCTCCCGGCCACCGAAACACCCGCGTTCGCGCCGGGCAGCAACGTCAGCCCGGCCTGAGCGGGAGTTTAGAGCCGACCTCGGCGCGCGGCTGATCACGCTCCCCGCAAAGGCATAGAAGAGGCCCGTCCCCGCGAGGGGGCGGGCCGTTCGCGTTGAAGCGGACAAAGCGGACACCCTGTCCGTTTTGCTGATCTGCTATTCTCTCATATCTTTCAGTTATCTATGCCCGTTTCGCGCAAGCGGACGGACAGGGGAGCGGGGCCTTATTCTGCGCCTCGAACATCCAACGGCCTCGCAGGCCGGGCACAACAATGGGAAAGAGCCGCCGCGAGGTGTAACCGTCGGCAGGCATGTAGGAAATGGCGGCTATGGCTGGCTGTCGGCCAAAAGCCGCCCGTCCGGAACCGACCCCATTGCGGACACTCTGCCTGGCGGCTTTGCAACGTTCTCTAGTCGAGTAGTTGGCGCATATCCATCCAATTAGCGCAGTCCGTTTGCACGGATCCAGCGAATGTCGATGCTAGTGTGTGTGCGACGATAAAGCTTTGATGAAGAGGTAATAGTGGTCAAGCCCATCATTAAACTCGGAAACGGGCAGCCTCTCATCGATGCCATGGTAATTATAGTTGCTATCATTCGAGCTGAGCAACGGACCGGCACCAACAGTGGGTATTCCAAGACGGCGAAACTGCAGCCCATCGGTCGCGCCCGCCTCCATATACGGCGAGATTGATGCGGTAGGGGCTCGGCTAGCGAGGACCACCTCTAGTGCCCGAAGCACCTCTGTCGGCATTACAGATACAGCACTTTCTCCCAGCGAATTTTTCACCTCAATCTCGATATTTTCCTCGCCTGTCGAGCCGATCAGAAGTGCTTGGGTCTCGGCCCCGCTTTCGCCAGGGAAGATCCGGCAATTCACCGTGGCAGTCGCTTCGGTCGGCAATGCATTTTCAATCACGCCGCCCTGTATCATCGTTGCCACGCATGTCGTTTTGAGGTCACCAACGAAGCTGGCATCCGCTTGCAAGAGAGCTTCTCCTGTTTCATCTCCAGGACTCTCGATGAATCGCTCAAGCCTCATCTTCACATCGGAAGGCAGCGTTGGAAGCAAGGTTTTGAAGGACTCAATAGTGACATCGTTCCACCGCACCGGAAAGCTTATCTTGCTGATCCGATCAAGCGCACGAGCAAGTTCGTAGATTGCATTGTCGGAACGCGGTCTTGAAGAATGCCCACCGGTGTTGCGGACGGTGAGTTCATAAGTGGCATAACTTTTTTCGGCCGCCTGATAGACGTAAATGACCTCTCCTGTTTCGCCCCGATAGCCACCGCCAGCGTCGGAGTTGATAGCGAATGCGGCGCCCTTAAGTCGCTCTGCAAGGGCGCGCGTCGTCCGCATTCCCGTCTCTTCATCCCCGCTTAAAACGAGGATGAGATCTCGATCCGGCATGAAACCTTCGCGCTTTAATCGAGTAAATGCCTGGACGAGCGTAGTCAGGCCATATTTGTTGTCGACGACGCCTCGACCGTAAAGTGCGCCGTCGCGCTCCACGAGAGACCATGGATCGCTTTTCCACTCTTCAGCTTTAGCATCGACCACGTCCATGTGAGCAAGAAACAATGCGGGCTTTTTAGGCGAGTCCGGAGGGCCTCTATAGCGAACCATCATTCCGACACGATCGTCACTCGTAAGCAGTTCGATGTCTGATGATGAAAATCCCCCATTCGTGAAGTGAGCTACAAGGTAATTTATGATAGCTCGACCTTGCTCATTTCCGTCGACGGTACGAAAGGAAACTAAATCTGCAAGAAGTGCGCGTGCCTCAGACCGATTGAGAGTATTTTCAATCTCTCGGGCCTGGGCGCTAGCGGAGCCAAGCGCCAACGCGACAGTCAGCACCACTCGTAAAAATGTCATTTCTAAGTTGGCCTTCGTTGGTGTTTGACTTTGCAAACGTTCGGGATTGACATAGCAAAGCCATTATATGCAGTCGAGCGATAAGGGAATGCTGCTTCCCACCCTCCTTACAGTCATTGAGAAAGGCCAGTCAAAAGCCCGAAAGCTGCCACTCTCGCCGCCATAGTCCGCAAGTAGACGTCCCTACCCCTCCACCGCCTTCAGAAGCCGCCGTTCCATCGGCGCGAGGACGTTTGCGAGCTCGTGCCCGCGCTTCAAAACCTGCCCGTGTTCGCCGAACAGCATCCACACTTACAAAACGTCTTGAAAAACCAACGCCCTCGTGCAGACATACTCGAGGGTGTTTCGGTAGCTAGCGGCGCCCGTGGACGGGGGTCAATCGCATGCAAACAGGAAACCTGCGCCTCTTCGCGCTATTGAGCACCATTGGGGCGTGGATGGTCATGGCGCTTTCGCTACTTGTGATCGTCGTGATCGTGTTGTGGTCCGCTTACCGCGATCCCTACAACGAGCTCGATCCGCTCACTGGCATTCTCGCGCTCACTACCCTCACGCTCAATGCCGTTTATCTCGGTTCAGTCATCCCGGTCCTTTTGTGGATCTACACGGCTCACACCAATTTGCGCGCAGGGGGGATGAAGGGGCTACGCCATTCGCCAGCCTGGGCGACCATCAGCTTCTTCGTGCCGGTTGCCAACCTGTTCGTACCCTTCGCGGCGATGCGCGAGCTTGCCAACCGAAGCGCAGGCGAACCTGAGGAATTCGCCGAATCTTCGGTGGATGAGGTCACGAGCTGGTGGGCTTGCTGGGTCACTTCGGCAATCGTGATGACGATCTTCGCGATCATCATGATGGTCGATAGCATGCCGGGGATCAGCGTTGTGGCACCGATCCCGGTTATTGTCGGCATCCAGATGTTCGGGCAGATACTGTTCGCGGGCTCGGCCTTTTTCCTAATCAAGGTAATGCGGCTGGTGACGAACAATCAGATTAACGGCTCGATCGATCTGACTCAATTCGAGTAGCTGGTCGCACTCTACCCCTCCACCGCCTTCAGCAGCCGCCGTTCCATCGGCGCGAGCACATTCGCCAGCTCGTGCCCGCGTTTCAGCACCTGGCCGTGTTCGCCGAACAGCGTCCACATGCCCTGCTTGGCCCTCAATGCGGGGCACTTCTCAAGCCGCGCCTGCGGGCGTTCGGCGGTGCGGCGGAAGGCGGCGAAGGTGGCGGCGTGGCGGGTGAAGTCCATCGCGTAGTCGCGCCATTCCCCGGCGGCGACCATCCGGCCGTAGAGGTCGAGGATGCGCATCAATTCGGCGCGTTCGAAGCCGACCTGATCGGCGGCGCGGCCCGGAAACGCCACGACCTGCCCGGCGAGCCCTGACATCGGCGCGCCGGTGCCGCTCAATCCTTGGTCCCGCTCTTGCGCGCCTGCACCGGCTCGACCGGCGGGCTACGGTCGGCGAGCAGCGCCTTCATCACCGCCATCTCGTCGCGCAGCGTCGCAATCTCGGCTTCGAGCTTCTCGACGCAGTCGCGGCGCGATCGGCCATCCTCGTCGCACGGCGGATCGTCGCATGGCGTGCCGTAAGGGATGAACTCCTTGATCCACTCCTCGGCGGGCACCAGCGTGGAGCGGGCCTTCAACCCGATCATCGTCGCGCCTGCAGGCACATCGTCGGTCACGACCGCATTGGCCCCCACCCGCGCACGCTCACCCACCACAATCGGGCCGATGATCTGCGCGCCCGAACCGATGATGACATTGTCCTCGATGGTCGGATGCCGCTTGCCGCCCTTGCCGTTGGCGGGGTTGGTGCCGCCGAGCGTCACGCATTGGTAGATCGTGACATTGTCGCCGATCTCCGCCGTCTCGCCGATCACCGTGAAGCCGTGGTCGATGAAGAAGTTCTTGCCGATCTGCGCGCCTGGATGGATGTCGATCGCGGTCAGCAGCCGCGAGAAATGGTTCACGAAGCGCGCGAGGAAATAGAGCCTCGCGTCGAACAGCCAATGCGCCACGCGGTGCAGGCCAAGCGCCAGCACGCCGGGGTAAAGCAGAATCTCCCAGCGCGACCGCGGCGCGGGGTCGCGGGCACGCACCGAGTCCAGATAGCTAATCAATCGCTCAAACATCGCCCCTCACCATCCCACCAAAGTGCAGCCAATGCAATCAGCCGCTAGAAAAGGCGCTGCTGTTCAGGGCCATGCAGGGCCTCGAGCGCGGCGCGCCACACAGACATGGTGGCGGGGCTCTGGCGTTCAAGGCTGATCCTGTCGATGGTCGCCACCAGCGCCTCGATTGCGGCAAAGCTGCGGGTGGTGCGCGGGATGAGATATTCCGCCGCACCTTCCGGCAGGCTCAGCCCGCGCTGCTCGGCATGGGCAAGGATCAGGTCGGCGGCGAGCGCATCGTCGGCCGCGCCGATTTCGAGCAGCAGCGAGCCGCCGATACGCGAGGCAAGATCGGGCAAGGTGATGCGCCAGCCGCCCCCACCCGAACCGGGACGCTCCCCGTCGGCATTGGCGATGATCAGCAGCGCCGCGCCCTCGCGCGTCCCGCCCTGCTGCACCGCGTTCCAGTGGTGGAACAGCGCTGTTTCATCGACCGTCTCGGCATCGTCGATCACAGTCAGCTGCTCCGCGCCCGCGAGGCCCTGCGCCCAGCGCCCGAGCAGCGATTTGCCCGAGCGTGGCGGGCCGGTGAGCACGGCCACATGGAACGGCCAGCGCGCCGGATCCTGCAAGGCCTCGATCACTGCGGCATTGGCTTCTCCGACCACGATGCGCTGCGCCTCTGAAGGCGTGCGGTTCGCCAAGGGCAAGGCGATCTGCGAGGGGGGCTGATCGGGAAGGCTCATCACTGCGCCCGGCCTCAGCGGCTGATGGCGAGCGCGTTTGCCCCTCGCCGCACATTGAACCCTCGCGCTTCGAGCGCGGCGGCAAGTTCCTCGAGCGTCCCGGCATAGCTCACGCTCATCACCGAGGTGCCGCCAATCGCGGTGCTGGTCACGCCGACGCCGCGCACCCCCGCCGTGCCGCGCACCGCGCCAAGCGCGCCGTCGAACGCGCCCGCGTCAGGGGTGGCGAACTGCACGGTGATGGCGCGCACCGCCACTTCGGTGGTCGTTCCGGGCGTTGCTGCATCGGTCGGGAGCACGGCCGTTTCGCCCGCAGCCGCCGCAGCCGCAGCAGCGTTGCGCGCACGGGCGGCGCGACCGATTTCGATCAGGCGCTGGATCGCCGCGTCAACTTCCCCCGTCCCGCCCAGCCGCAGCGTCGGATCGGGGCGCAGCTTGCCCGAGGCCAGCGCTCCGGCGAACACCGCGTCCATCCGCTCCACCGCCTGCGCGAGCATCGCGGGCACCGCATCGGGGCCCGCCGCGCGCAGCCGGAAGCTTTCGAGCGGGCGGCTGTCGGGGCCATAGCGCGCGGTGAAGGTGCCGCTCACCGGCCCGCCGGGAAACTGGTGATCGAGCCGGACATAGGCCATCAGCACGTCGGTCGCGCCATATTGGTCGAGCGTGCTGCGCCACCAAACGCGGCTGCGGCGGGTCGCCTGCCCGAAATTGACCAGCAGCGAATCCCCTCCGGCCCCGCTTAGGCGGATGTAGTCGATCCGGCTCGTCCCCGGATTGAACTCGGCCCAGGCGCGCTGCCACGGGTTGCGCTGTTCGAAGGTGATGTATGCGCCGCCGCTTTCCTGCACCGGGATCAGCAGCAAGGGGGCCGAGCGGCTGACCTGCGCTGCCCCGCCGAGATAGCCGCTGGCGCGCTGGCGGTCGAAGATCACGCCCAACGTGGCGATATAGCGGCGCGGGCCGAGCCGTTCGCGCTCGATCACGATGGCGGACACCAGCCCGTCAAGCTGGCCGTCCGAAAGCTCCGGCCCGCCCGCCTTGGCCCAAGCCTTGCGCTGCGCCTCGCGCCAGCCATTGGCGCGCGCGTCCTCGGCGCTCTTGCCGCTGACATCGACGCTGATCCCGCGCACTTCGATATCCGCGCTCGCGGCGGTCGGCGCGATCCCGCGCTCGCCCGCGACCTGTGCGAACAGCGCGAAGCCGCCGCCGAGCAAGGCCAGCGCCAGCGTCGCCCCGCCCAGCCAGCGAACCAGCGGACGAATAGGGGCAGCCATGCGGCCGGGAAGGGAAAGAGACGCGCTCATCGGGGAAATCGCCTGTCCTTTGCCCAATGGCGAGTGGAATTCCAAGCGTGAAAGGCTAAAGACCCTCGCATGAATGGCAAGAACTCTCCCTACACCTACGCCGACGCGGGTGTGTCGATTGCGGCTGGTAATGCGTTGGTCAAGGCGATCGGGCCGCTGGCGAAGGCCACCGCGCGTCCCGGCGCGACCAGCGAGCTGGGCGGGTTCGGCGGGTTCTTCGATCCACGCGCGGCGGGCTATGCCGATCCGCTGCTGGTTGCGGCCAATGATGGCGTGGGCACCAAGCTGAAGCTCGCCATCGAGCATGACCGGCACGACACGGTCGGGATTGATCTGGTGGCAATGTGCGTCAACGATTTGATCGTGCAGGGCGCCGAGCCGCTGTTTTTCCTCGACTATTTCGCCACCGGCAAGCTCGAGAACGGGGTTGCGGAACGCGTGATCGCGGGGATTGCGGACGGCTGCAAGATGGCCGGCTGCGCGCTGATCGGCGGCGAGACGGCGGAGATGCCGGGGATGTATGCGCCCGGCGATTATGACCTTGCGGGCTTCTGTGTCGGTGCGGTCGAGCGTGGCGAGCAGTTGACGGGCGACAAGGTTGCGCCGGGCGATGTGCTGCTGGGCCTTGCGTCATCGGGCGTGCATTCCAACGGCTATTCGCTGGTGCGGCGGTTGGCAGCGGACAAGGGCTGGAAGCTCGACCGCCCTGCCCTGTTCGATCAGGACCAACTGCTGATCGACGCGCTGATCGCGCCGACCCGCATCTATGTCGCGAGCCTGCTGCCGCTGATCCGCGCTGGCCTGATCAACGCGCTGGCGCACATCACCGGCGGCGGGCTGCTGGAGAATATCCCGCGCATTCTGCCCGCAGGGGCGCACGCGCATGTCGATGCCGACCTGTGGCCGCAGCCGCGCCTGATGGCGTTCCTGCAAGCGCAGGGGCATATCGAGCCCGAGGAAATGGCGCGCACCTTCAACTGTGGGGTGGGCATGGTGCTGGCCGTCAACGAGGAGAACGTCGCCGATGTCACCGCGCGGCTCGAAGCGGTGGGCGAGACGGTCTTCCCGGTCGGGCGGATCGTAGCGGGCGACAAGGGCTGCACCGTGCGCGGCAGGCAAGAAACGTGGTCCGCCAAGAGCGACTGGAGCGCGACCCATGTGGGGTAGTGCAATCCTTTCCCCTCCCGCTTGCGGGAGGGGTCGGGGGTGGGCACGAACCGAACGCTTGGCGTGTGACTTGCCCACCCGTGCCGGGAGGCGCGTGACTCCCGGCACCCCCTCCCGCAAGCGGGAGGGGAAAAGGTGAAAACCCCCATCGCCATCCTGATCTCCGGCGCGGGCACCAACATGGCCGCGCTGCTCTATGCCAGCCGGATCGGCGATGCGCCTTATGAGGTGGTGCTGGTCGCCAGCAATGATCCCGCCGCACCGGGGCTGGCGCTGGCCGCAAGCGAAGGCATCCCGACCTTCGCGCACCCGCACAAGGGGATGACCCGCGAGGCGCATGATGCGGCGATGGAAGCGGCGGTGCGCGAGGCGGGGGCCGAATACATCGTGCTCGCGGGCTACATGCGCATCCTCTCGGACGGGTTCGTGGAGCGCTGGGCCGGGCGGATGCTCAATATCCACCCCTCGCTGCTGCCGAAGTACAAGGGGCTCGACACCCACTCCCGCGCCATCGCCGCCGGGGACAGCCACGGCGGCACCAGCGTGCATCTGGTGACGAGCGAACTCGACGCAGGCGAGGTGCTGGCGCAGATCGCGGTGCCCATCGCCCCCGGCGAGACTCCTGCAAGCCTTGCCGAAAGGGTGAAGCTCGCCGAGCATCAGCTCTATCCCCGCGCGGTCGCCGAATACGTCAGCCGCTGGCGCGATCCGGCGGCGCTGCTGGCGCGGGTGCGCGCGCTCGCCCTCGTGCTCCCCGAAACCGACGAACGCGAAAGTCACGGCAGCCCCGGCTTCCGCGTCGGCGGCGAGAAATCGGGCAAGTTCTTCGCCTATTTCGCCGATCAGCACCACGGCACCGAGCACATCGCTTGCCTCGTGCGCACCGGATCGATGGACGAGCTCTTGAACCTCGTCGAGGCGCAGCCCGAGGTCTATTTCAAGCCCGCCTATTACGGCGCGAGCGGCTGGGTCGGCATCATTCTCAACCGCCCCGGCGTCGACTGGGACGAGGTCGCCGCATGGCTCGAACGCAGCTGGCGCAATGTCGCGTCCAAGCGCCTGACGCGCTTCATGGCGATCGCGGACGAGTTCTGATGGCGACGGTGCGCGATCACCTTCTGGCGCGCGGGCCGCTGGCGCAGCGCGCGAACCATTTTTTGGGCAAGGCGTGGGAGCGCGGGTGGCTGCCCCCGCCCGATTGCGATCCGGACGCCCTGTGGTCGCTCGCCGGCAAGCCCTATGGCGCGCGCGCTGACGAGGCGGAACAGGGGGGACGATCCGCCGAGGATGTTGCCGACTTCCGAGAGCGGCTAGCACGCCTTTGCGCTGCGGTGCGCGCCGAGGCTGACCTCAACGCCTTGGGCCGTGCGATGGCGTGGGGGCAGTTGTCGCGGGTGGTCAAGAACCGCCTCGCTTTCGGCGCGTTGTGGCTGGAGCGGCCAGAACTGCTCGAAACCCGCCTCGCCCCGCCGATCATCGTCATCGGCCATATGCGGAGCGGGACAACCCGGATCCACACGCTGCTCGCCGCCGATCCGGCGCATTCGCACACCCGCTATTGCGATGCCTATCACCCTGTGCCCGCGCGGCTGGGCATGAACCGCGTCAAGGCGGCGATGGAGCTGGCGATGCTCGGCGCGCTCAATCCGTGGATGCAGTCGATCCACCCGATGGCGCCCGCCGCAGTCGAGGAGGAGCTGGCATGGATTTCCGCTGCGCTGCACCATTCGATCTACGAATCGCAGTGGCATATTCCGGCCTATTCGGCGTGGAGCGAAGCGCGTGACCCTGCACCAGTCTACCGCGAGCTGTTGCGCATCCTCCAGACCGACGCCGCACATCGCGGGCTGGCCGAACGCCCGCGCGTGCTCAAGGTGCCTGCCTTTGCCGAAGACCTCGCCACGCTGCTCGCGCTGCTCCCCGATGCGCGGCTGGTGCTGGCGACACGCGAGCATGACGCGGTGCTGCGCAGCGCGGTCAGCCTCGCGGCAAACCAGATGGCGATGCAGTCGGACGCCTGCTGCCTCAAGGCCATCGAGGCACGCTGGCGGCACAAGATCGACCTGCGCGAGGCGCGCATGGCGACGGCGCTGGCAGGCTGGCGCGGGCCAGTGGCGCGGCTCGATTTCGAGGCGATCAATGCCGACTGGGAAGGTGCGATTGCGCGGTGTTACGCCGATTTAGGGATAACCCTCACCCCCGAAGCGCTGGCCGCCATGCGCAAGGTGATGGCCGCGAGCGAAACCGGGCATCACCATGCCCATGCGGAGCAGATTGCTCGCTTTGCCGCAGGTTGAGAACTTTGGCTGACCCTAACCAAAACCGCTCACCCTGAGCTTGTCGAAGGGTTGCACTTTTCTTGGAGCAGGTCTCGACATCAAAGAAGGGCAGTCCTTCGACAAGCTCAGGACGAACGGAAATGGGAAAATACAAAAGGGCCGCCCCCTTGCGGAGACGGCCCATTAAAACCTTGCGGTCAGCCGGTTCAGCCGACAATTTCTTCGGGCTTGAAGAAGAACGCGATTTCAATCGCGGCGTTCTCGTCACTGTCCGAACCGTGCACCGTGTTCTCGCCGATCGACAGGGCCAGTTCCTTGCGGATCGTGCCGGGGGCAGCGTCAGCCGGGTTGGTCGCGCCCATGATGTCGCGGTTGCGGGTCACGGCGTCTTCGCCTTCGAGCACCTGCACCACCACCGGCTCGCTCATCATGAATTCGACCAGCTCGCCGAAGAAGGGGCGCTCGCTGTGCACGGCGTAAAAGCCTTCGGCCTGCGCGCGGGTCATGTGGATGCGCTTGCTGGCAACGACGCGCAGGCCCGCTTCTTCCAGCTTCTTGGTGACTGCGCCGGTCAGGTTGCGGCGGGTGGCATCGGGCTTGATGATCGAAAAGGTGCGGGTAACCGCCATGATTGTGCTCCTGTGAAACTTCATGTCGGGGGATGTTGGCGCGGCCCGTAGATGCTGCGACCGCGAAAGGCAAGCGCGCGCGGATTAGCCTGCCGGTTTGCTGCCGATTATGAGCTGGCCGGTCGATGCGTCCCCATCGCCGGGGCTGACCGTGACCGAGAACGTCGAGCCATCGCCTTCGCGCGTGCCGCCGATCATGCGGGTGCCGCCGGTGTTCATCTCGATCTCGATCGCGAACCCGGCGGCATTGGCCTGCTCGCGGTAATGCGCGAGGATTGCTTCGCCCTCCGCAGGGGCCTTGAAGATCACCATCGTGCCCTCGCCGTCGTCCTTCCTGACCAGCGTGCTGGTGATCACTTCGGTTCCGGGAAACAGGCTGAACCCGTCGGGCAGGTTCACCGGCACGCCCGCGCCCGATCGCAAAGAGGCGGTGCCATCCTTGCCCTTGAGCGTCATCGTGGTCTCGCCGGTCGCCCTGTCGATGCGATATTCGGCATTGCCGCTGCCCTCAGCGCTCGCGTCGTTTGAGGCTTCCGACCCGCACGCCGCCAAGGCGAGCGCCGAAGTGCCGATGATCACCCACGCAGATGTGCGCACAAGCTATCCCCCAACAGATAACGAAGCGTCGCTAATCATCCGCGATCAGGCGCCTGATATCAAGTGCCTAGCCCTTCTTCACCCAGCGCCCGTCTTCCTGCGCGAAATAGGCGCGCTCGATGTCGGTGCGGCCGTCCTGCGCGCGCCACGCCTCGCGCGCAGCCGGGGCGGCGTCAGGCGGGAACAACAGGAACACGCGGGCGAAGGTGTCGGTCGCGCGGAAGGTGCCATCGGCGAGGATCAGGTGGCTGGCGCCATTGGGGGCAGCGAGTGTCTCGGAAAGCAGGATCGGCTGGACCTCTGCCCCCGGCGCGCCCGCCTCGCCATTGGCAAGGAAGCTGTCCGGCCCCGCCTGCCACAAGGCGCGCGAAATCGCCGCGCGTTGCTGCGCATCGGCGCTGACCACCAGCAGCCGCGCGCCTTCCCCCACAGCACGCTTCGCGATCAGCGCGACGACCTTTTCGACCGGATCCTGCGTATATTGCCAGAAATCGAGCTTCATGAGGCGGGCCTAGCCCGTCGGCATCGATCGGAACAATACTTCACATTGTCCCAATCGCGCTCCCACTTCTTGCGCCATGCGAAGGGCAGCCCGCAGGCGAGGCAGGTCTTGGTCGGCAGGTCGCTTTTCTTGCGCATTTTTGGCATTTCCGGCCTACGGGTTCAGCCTTCGGCTGTGCTTCGCATCCACTACTTGAGGCCGGAAATGCGGGTTAGCCCTCGACCACATCCCGCACGAACTGGTCGAGCAGGCGCGCGCCGTATCCGGTTGCACCCTTTTCCCAGGTGTGGCCGGGCTTCTGCGACCACACCATCCCGGCGATGTCGAGGTGCGCCCACGGGGTGCCGTTCTTGACGAAGCGCTGGAGGAACTGCGCGGCGGTGATCGAACCGGCCTCGCGCGGGCCAACGTTCTTGATGTCGGCCACGGGCGAATCGATCAGCTTGTCGTAATTGGGGCCAAGCGGCATCCGCCACAGCTTGTCGCCGGTGGTCAGCCCAGCGGCGATCAGCTGAGCGGCGAGCGTATCGTCATTGGCGAACATCCCGCCATATTCGTTGCCGAGGCTGATGATCATCGCCCCCGTCAGCGTCGCCAGATCGACGATCCGCGCGGGATCATACTGCTCCTGCGCCCAGTGCAGCGCATCGCACAGCACCAGCCGCCCTTCGGCATCGGTGTTGAGCACCTCGACGGTCTGGCCGCTCATGGTGGTGACGATATCGCCGGGGCGCTGCGCCTTGCCGTCGGGCATGTTCTCGACGAGGCCCATCACGCCAATGACGTTGGCTTTGGCCTTGCGGGTTACGAGCGCCAGCATCGCGCCCGCGACTGCGCCCGCGCCGCCCATGTCCCACTTCATGTCCTCCATCCCCGGCGGGGGCTTCAGCGAAATGCCGCCGGTGTCGAAGGTGACGCCCTTGCCGACGAACACGGTTGGCTTGTCGCTCGCCGCCCCGCCGTTCCAGCGGATCGCGAGCAACTTGGATTCGCGCTCCGAGCCCTGCCCAACACCGATCAGCGCGCCCATGCCGAGCGCCTCCATCTCGGCCTCGCCCAACACGGTGATTTCTGCGCCGGTGCCCGCGAAGGCTTCCTCGCAGGCAGCGACGAAGCTGGCGGGATAGATGATGTTGGCCGGTTCGGTGACGAGCCCGCGGGTGAATTCCACGCCCTTGGCCAGCGCCGCCTCGCGCTCCCACGCGACTTCGGTGCCCGCAGGCGCGCCGGTGACGTGGACGGTCTCAAGGCTCGGGCGCTTGTCCGCCGTCAGCCGCGTGCGATAGGTATCGTGCCGCCACGCGCGCAGACGCAGGCCGAGCAGCACCGCCGCCGCTTCATCCGCCGACAGCCCGGCCTGCCCGAGATCGAGCACCATTACCCGCTCTCCCGAGACCAGATATTTCGCGGTCAGCGCTGCGCCCGCGCGCTCGCAATCGAGCCGCCGTTCGGCCCCACTGGCCTCGCCTGCCCCGACAATCGCGATCCGCCGCACCGCACCACTGAGGCTGGCAAAGCCTTCGAACAACTGGCCCGCGCGGCCCGTGAAGCGCGAAGCCGCCGCGCCTTCGACCAGCGCGGCATCGAGCCCGGCCAGCGCCGCATCCTGATTGACCACCTGCGCGTGCAGACGGACGTCGGCGGGCGGGGTGGCGGTGAAAATGATCTGCATGGAGTCTCCGCAAGGAAAAGCGATAGGACGGGGGCGGCGCACGGGATGTCGCGCCCTTGCAACAGCACGGCTTGCACCTGCTGCTTCGGCCGCGCAGGGGGCGCAAACGCGATTGCGATTAGGCGTGGGCGGTGCAATAGGCAAGGCCATGTCGGGAGGCTCGTTGATCGGACCGCGCAGCGCCGCGCGCTTGGCGCTTCGCCTTCCGGGGCGGGCCGCGCAATCGCTTACACTGGCCCTTGCCATCCTTCCCGCCGCGCTGGCTGCGCAGCACCATCACCCCTCTGCGGATGATCGCACGCTCGAAGAGCGCATCGAGCAGGACCTGATCGGTTACGGATATCGCCCCCCGCCAGGACCGGCCGACGAGCCTGTGCTGATCCGCCCCGAAGACCTTGCGGTTTCGCAAACGCCTTCACCAGCACGACAGATCGACTTCGAAGCGACCGAGCTCTCCTATGACAACGAAGCCGACACCGTCATCGCGCGGGGCAATGTCATCCTGCGCTCCGAGGACCGTTCGGTGCGTGCCGATCAGATCACGTGGGACCGCCGCACCGGACAGATCATCGCCACCGGCAATATCCGTTTCGTCGACGAAGCCGGCAACCAGCTGTTCACCGATCAGGTCGAGCTGACCGAAGAGTTCGAAACCGGCGCGATGTCCGAACTGCTGATCGCGCTCAGGGCCGGGGGGCGGTTGGCGGCGCGTTCCGCAGAGCGCGGTGAGAACGGCGTCGCTGTGCTGACCGATGCCGCCTACACCGCCTGCGCGGTGGTCGATGCCGAAGGCTGCCCCAAAAACCCGAGCTGGCGCATCACCGCCCGGCGCGTCACCTACGACCAGAACGCCAGCACCATCGTCTTTTCGGGCGCGATGCTCGAACTGTTCGGCGCGCGCCTCCTGCCGCTGCCGGGCCTCGGCCTGCGCACCGATGGCAAGGGCGACTCAGGGTTCCTGGTCCCCGATTTCCGCGTCACCCAGGTCAACGGCATCGAGCTGAGCGGCGAGTATTACTGGCGGATGGGGGACAATGCCGATCTGACGCTGGGCGCTTTCGTATTCTCCGAAGTCGCCCCGATGGTCAGCGCCAAGTGGCGGCACCTGACCGAAAAGGGTGCCTATCAGATCACCGGCTATGGCACCTTCAGCAGCCGCTTTTCCGATTTCACGGGCGAGAACGAGGCATTCCAGAGCGACCCGCGCGGCTATCTCGATGCCAATGGCCGGTTCCAGTTCTCGCCCGACTGGAGCCTCACCGGATCGATCCGCCTCGCCAGCGACCGCACCTTCCTGCGCCGTTACGATCTCAGCCGCGATGACCGGCTGCGTTCGACCATCAATCTCGAACGGATTACCGACCGGTCCTATTTCTCGGTCGCGGGCTGGGCGACGCAGACCCTGCGGCTCAACGCAGACCAGGGCCAGATCCCGCTTGCGCTCCCCGCAATCGACTATCGCCAGATGCTCGCCAACAAGGTGCTGGGCGGCGATCTCATGTTCCAGGCCAACAGCGTCGCGCTCTTACGCAATGACGGGCAGGATACCCAGCGCGCCTTTGCCGGGGCGCAGTGGGACTTGAAGCGGCTGACCGGGATGGGTCAGGTGGTGACGCTGACCGCGCTGGTGCGCGGCGATGTCTACAACACCAACAGTATCGATGCGACCACCACCGCAAGCTATCGCGGCACCGAAGGCTGGACTACGCGTGGCATCGCCACCGCCGCGCTCGATATCGAATGGCCGTTCGTGGGCAAGGCGCTGGGCGGCACGCAGGTGTTCAAGCCGCGCCTGCAGATCGTCGCCAGCCCCAAGATCCGCAATCTCGCCGTCCCCAACGAGGATGCGCGCGCGATCGACCTTGAGGATTCGAACCTGTTCGCATTGAACCGCTTCCCCGGTTACGACCGTGTCGAGGATGGTACCCGCGCGACCTGGGGCGTGGATTGGGAATTGCAGCGCCCCGGCTGGCGCATCCGCTCCACCATCGGCCAGTCGTTCCGGCTCGAAGCGCCCGAGCCCGGCCTGTTCCCCGAAGGCACCGGCCTGTCCGAACGGGTCAGCGATTTCGTCGGTCGCACCGAAGTGCGGTTCAGGAACCTGGTGAACTTCACCCACCGCTTCCGGCTCGACAAGGACAATTTCGCGGTCCGCCGCAACGAGATCGACGCCACCATCGGATCGCGCCGCACCTATCTCGAAGTCGGCTATCTGCGCTTGGACCGCGACATTGCCACGGTCGAGGACTTGCGCGACCGCGAGGAATTGCGCGTTGCCGGGCGGGTCGCCTTTGCGCGGCACTGGTCGGTGTTCGGGTCGGGCGTGTTCAACCTGACCGACAACGAGGAAGATCCGGTGTTCGAGCCCGACGGTTTCCAGCCGATCCGCTCCCGACTGGGGGTCGCCTATGCCGACGACTGCATCGAATTCGGCGCAACGTGGCGGCGCGACTTCATCGACGTCGGCGAAGTGCGGCGCGGCAACACCTTCCAGCTGTTCTTCGCGCTGAGGAACCTGGGATTCCGGTAAGATGGCTGCCCGCTCAACGCCCTTGCACAACTGTGCATTTTAAATTACATGATTGCAATCGAACGGACGGCCGCGTTTATCGACTGGCTTAGAGAATTGAAGGATGTGCAGGCCCGCGCACGGATCGCCAAACGGATTGACCGGTTGGTTGACGGCAACTTCGGTGATGCCAAGGCCGTGGGTGACGTTGTCAGCGAGCTCCGGTTTGCGTTTCGCCCGGGTTCCGGGTGTACTTCACAATGCGGGGGCAAGCGGTCGTCATCCTGCTGTGCGGCGGCGACAAGCAGAGCCAATCGCGAGATATCGACCGGGCCAAGACAATGGCAAAGGAACTGTGACGATGGCGATCGAAACCGCACCCTGGGATGCAGCCGAAGTGCTGAGCACACCCGCCGACATTGCCGCCTATCTCGATGCCTATCTGGAAGACGGCACTCCCGAGGAACTGCTCCGGGCGGTCAACACCATCGCACGTTCGCGCGGCATGACCGAACTCGCGCGTGAGACAGGCATCAGCCGTGAGGCATTGTATCGGGCCTTCAGCGAAAACGGCAATCCAACCCTCGACACACTGCTGCGCGTGCTCAAAGCCTTGGGCGTAAGGCTGGCCATTGCGGCCTGACGCAGGCGACGCGCGGCGCGGCAACGCCTTCCAGCTGTTCTTCGCGCTGCGGAACCTGGGGTTCCGATAAGCGGCACGAATTGGCAGCACCGGTAATTGCCGCTAAGGGGCTCGGCAAGCGGGCTCTGGCGTCGGGATCGGACGGCGGGACTCAGCTTCCATTCAGTCGCCGCGGGTAAACGGCTGGCGATGCGCGCGGGGTCGCGCGGGGTTCGGGATTTCAAGGCGGGATTGATCGCGTGAGTGTAAAGTTGTTTTCCAAGACGTTGTTGGCCCGCACTGTTCCGGGGGTGGTTGCGGCCGGATTGATCGCTTTGGCGGTGGTGCCGCAGGCCGCTCCTGCGCAGACCGTGGCCGTGCCGACCGCCGACAATCCGTTCGGCCTGCCATCCGACATCACCCTGTTCGCCAAGGCCGACCCGGACAAGCGCACCGCGACCGCGGTGGTCAACGGCTATGTCATAACCGGCACCGATATCGATCAGCGCGTCGCGCTCGTCACTGCTGCGTCCGAAGCGCCGATTCCTGCGGACGAGATGCTGCGCTTGCGCGTGCAGGTGCTGCGCAACCTGATCGACGAGACGCTGAAAATCCAGGCCGCCACCGCCGCCGAAATGGAAGTGAAGCGCGAGGAGGTCGAACAGACTTACCAGCAGCTCGCCGCGCAGAACTTCGGCAGCGATACGAAGAAGATGGACGAATACCTGCGTTCGATAGGTTCGTCCGCGACCTCGTTGAAGCGCCAGATCGAAGGCGAGCAGGCGTGGGAAAACCTGCTCCGCCGCAACATCATGCCCTTCGTCAATGTTTCGGCAGACGAGGTCAATGACGTGCTCAAGCGCATGAACGAGGCCAAGGGTACCGACGAATACCGGCTGGGCGAGATCTTCCTGTCGGCGACCAGCGAAAACCGCGCGGCGGTGCTCGCCAATGCGCAGCAGATCGTCCAGCAATTGCAGCAGGGCGGCAGCTTTGTCGCCTATGCGCGGCAATATTCCGAGGCGACGACCGCGGTGGTCGGCGGCGACTTGGGCTTTGTGCGGCTCGGCCAACTCCCGCCGCAGCTTGCTGCTGCGGTGCGCACCATGAGCCCAGGGCAGTTGCAGGGGCCGATCGAGATCCCCGGCGGCTTTTCGATCCTCTACCTCATCAACAAGCGGCAAGTGCTGATGGCCGATCCCAACGAGGCGCTGCTCAGCCTCAAGCAGATCGCGATCACCTTTCCGGCGGGCGTGACCCAGGAACAGGCCGAAGCGAAGGTCGCAGAATTCGGCGCCTTCATCGAAGGTCTGCGCGGCTGCGGCGATGTTGAAGCGGGCGCGGCAGCGATCGGAGCGGATGTCGTCTCGAACGACCAGATCAAGGCGGCGAACCTGCCCGAACAGCTGCGGGCGATCATCCTCAACCTGCAAGTCGGTCAGGCCACCCCGCCCTTCGGCGGCGTGCAGGAAGGCGTGCGAGTGCTGATGCTATGCGGGCGCGACGATCCCAAGGATGCGGGCGCGCCGACCTTCGCGGCGGTGATGGACCAGATCGAGGAAGAGCGCGTAAACAAGCGCGCCCAGCGCTACCTGCGCGATCTGCGCAACGACGCCTATATCGAATACAATTGACGGCCCTGCCCGCGCCTCTCGCGATCACGCTCGGCGATCCGGCGGGGATCGGGCCGGAGGTCATCATTGGCGCGTGGGCGCGGCTGCGGGCGGAGCGGCGCGCGCCGCCGGCCTTCGTGGTCGGCGGGCCGGAACTCTTGCGGGCCTGTGCCGAGGCGCTGGGTATCGACTGCCCGATCGTCCCGATCGCAGAACCGTCAGAGGCGCTATTCGCCAGCGCCGTGGGCCTGCCGGTGCTGGCCTTGCTCGACGGGCCCTGGCACCCCGCCCGCCCTTCGCAGGATAGCGCGCGGTTGGCGCTTGCCTCGTTGCAATGGGGTGCGAAGTGCGCGCTGGCGGGGGCGGCGGCGGGGCTGGTCACCGCGCCGGTCGCCAAGGGTGCGCTGGCCGCAATCGGCTGGGATTACCCCGGCCAGACCGAGTTCCTCGCCGACGCTTGCGGCCTGCCCTATCGCGACGCGGTGATGATGCTGGCCGGGCCGAGTTTGCGCACCGTGCCGCTCACTGTGCACGTCGCGCTGAGCGAGGTTCCGACGCTTATTTCGACCGATCTGATCGTCCACAAGGCGCGCATCGTCGCAGCGGGATTGCGGCGCGATTTCGGCATTATGGAGCCGCGCCTCGCGATATCGGCATTGAACCCGCACGCGGGCGAAGGCGGCCAGTTCGGGGACGAGGAGGCGCGCATCATCGCGCCTGCCATTGCCGCCTTGCAGGCCGAGGGGGTCGCCGCCTTCGGCCCCGTGCCCGGCGACTCGCTGTTCACCCCCCGCAAGCGTCAGAGCTATGACGCGGCGCTGTGTATGTATCACGATCAGGCGCTTATCCCGTTGAAAGCACTTGAGGTTGACGAGGGTGTCAATGTGACGCTGGGTCTGCCGATCATCCGTACCTCGCCCGATCACGGCACGGCTTTCGACATCGCCGGCAAAGGTCTGGCCGATCCCGGCGCGATGGCGGCAGCGATTGTAATGGCGAGCGAGATGGCGGCGGCACGGGCCACCATCTAAATTCCCGATCAGGCTGAGCTTGTCGAAGCCCTGCACTTTCTTCTAGCGCGGCAATCAAGGTTGAAGGACAGCCCTTCGATACTTCGACAGGCTCAGCACTCAGGGCGAACGGATTTTGGTTCAACTCCCCCCCATCCGCGAGGTCATCGCCCGCCACGGCCTCGCTGCATCAAAGGCGCTGGGGCAGAACTTCCTCCTCGACGAGCAACTGCTCGCCCGAATCGCAGCCCTGCCCGGCGACCTCGCGGGTCAGCGCGTGCTCGAAGTCGGCCCGGGCCCCGGTGGCTTGACGCGGGCGCTGCTGCGCGCCAGAGCGAAGGTCACCGCGATCGAGATGGACCGCCGCTGCCTCCCCGCGCTCGCAGAACTGGGTGAGGCCTTTCCGGGGCACCTCACGGTGATCGAGGGCGATGCGCTCAAGCTCGATCACAGCGCGCTGATGGGCGGCGCGCCGTTCCATGTGCTCTCAAACCTGCCCTATAACGTCGGCACCGCGCTGTTCGTGCGCTGGCTGGGGGGTGAGGAATGGCCGCCGCAGTGGCAATCGCTCACCCTGATGTTCCAGCGCGAGGTGGCCGAGCGGATCGTCGCATCGGCGGGCGATGACGCCTATGGCCGCCTCGCGGTGCTTGCCCAGTGGCGCGCCGAAGTGCGGCTCGCCATGAAGGTCCACCGCAGCGCCTTTACCCCGCCGCCCAAGGTGATGAGCGCGATCGTGCACGTCACCCCAGCCACCATGCCCGAGGGCGTCTCGGCCCGCACCCTCGAACGCCTCACCGAGGCCGCCTTCGGCCAACGCCGCAAGATGCTGCGTCAGAGTCTGAAGGGCGTGCCGGGGGCATTGGAGGCGCTGGCGGCGCTGGGGATTGACGAGACGCGGCGGGCGGAAACGGTCAGCGTTGCGGAGTTTGTGGCGGTCGCGCGGGTGTTATCAACGAGCCGAGATCGCGAAATCTGAACCACTCTACTCCACACCCGCTCGTCCTGAGCTTGTCGAAGGACTGCAATTTCTTCAAGCGGATATGCGAGAGACTCCAAGAAGAAGGACAGTGCTTCGACAAGCTCAGCATGAACGGAGTTGGGCTAGACTATCACACCTATGCTCTAGCCCAGCTTAGGGCAGGGATTGGACTTGGCGGTGTAGTCAAAGCCCCACGTGCGAAAGCCGTTGGCGTCGATGTGAAACCGACCTTCGAGATTGCTCAACGGATTGACCGGGTTGTAATAGGCCCCAAGCCCCATCCGCGACGCACTTCCCGCAGCCCGTTGCATGGTGCACAGATCGGCAAACAGCTTGCGCCTGTCACCTCGCTCCACCGTCACCAGATCGAGCGCCTTGAACGCCATATGCGCGCTGCGGCTCGCGCCGCCCACGCAAGTGTTGATGGCAGGTGAGCGCCAGCTCGATACCACCTCCACTCGCCCGGTGACCGGAATAACCTCATCGCGCACCAGCTTCAGCGCCGGGACAATTTGCGGCCATTGCTCGCGCGGCGGAATGGCGAAATAGACCGAATCGCACCGCGCGGCATACTGCCCGTCGATCCGCGCCAACTGCCATGCTGGCACGACCCCGGCGACGCCCTTGCTGTCGAGAAAAGCCGAAAGGTCGGCATAGGCTTCGCCTCTGCTGGCATCCGCGCGCAGCCAACCCTCAAATGCCTCTTTCGACGAGGGATCGGGCCCTGCCTCGATCGCCGAGCCCAAACTGACCCAGCCGATCACAAGCAGCAAGGATATCAGGGCTCTGCGCATCGAGCCTCGAATATCGCTAACCCGCCTTCTTCCGCAACCTCCAAGCGTGGAGCAGCGGTTCAGTGTAACCGCTCGGCTGCTCCACGCCCTTGAAGATCAGCTCGCGCGCCGCGCCGAAGGCCGCGCCGTCCTCGTTGCCCGTCAGGGGCTCGTAAAGCGGATCGCCCGCGTTCTGCGCGTCGACCTTGGCGGCCATGCGGGCGAGCGAGTCCATGACCTGCGCCTCGGTAATCACCCCGTGCAGCAGCCAGTTGGCGATGTGCTGCGAGGAGATGCGCAGCGTCGCGCGGTCTTCCATCAGGCCCACATCGTTGATGTCGGGCACTTTGGAACAGCCGACTCCGGCGTCGATCCAGCGCACCACATAGCCGAGCAGGCCTTGGCAGTTGTTGTCGAGCTCTTCGCGGATTTCCTCGTCCGACCAGTTCGCGCCCTCGGCGAGCGGGATCGCCAGCAGCGCATCCAGTCCAGCCGGTTCGGGCAGCGTCTTCTGCACCGCGAACACATCGACCTGATGATAGTGCAGCGCGTGGAGCGTCGCGGCGGTGGGCGACGGCACCCACGCGGTGTTCGCGCCCGCGTTGAGGTGGCCGATCTTCTCGACCATCATCTGCCGCATCAGATCGGGCGCGGCCCACATGCCCTTGCCGATCTGCGCCTTGCCCGACAGGCCGTGCCTGAGACCGATGGCGACGTTCCTCGCCTCATAGGCCTTGAGCCACGCGCTGCCCTTCATCGCGCCTTTCCGCAGCATCGGCCCCGCGCGCATCGCAGTGTGGATCTCGTCACCCGTCCGATCGAGGAAGCCGGTGTTGATGAACACGATCCGGTCTTTGACCGCGTGGATGCAGGCGGCGAGGTTGGCGCTGGTGCGGCGCTCCTCGTCCATCACGCCGACCTTGATGGTGTGGCGCGGGAGGGCGAGCAGGTCTTCTACGGCATCAAACAAATCGTTGGTGAACGCGCACTCTTCCGGCCCGTGCATCTTGGGCTTGACGATGTAGATGCTGCCGGTGCGCGAGTTGCCGAAGCGTCCGTGGCCCTCGACATCGAACGTAGAGATTGCCGAGGTGAACACCGCGTCCATGATGCCCTCGGGGATTTCGCTGCCATCGGCGAGGCGGATCGCCGGGTTGGTCATCAGGTGGCCGACATTGCGCACGAACATCAGGCTGCGGCCTGAGAGGGTGTGCCGGGAGCCATCCGGCGCGGTGTAAGTCTTGTCGGGCGCGAGGGTGCGGGTGAGCGTGCGCCCGCCTTTCTCGAAGCTCTCCGAAAGATCGCCGCGGATGATCCCCAGCCAATTGGCGTAGGCCAGCAGCTTGTCCTCGGCATCGACCGCCGCGACCGAATCCTCACAGTCCGCGATGGTGGTTAGCGCGGATTCGACGATGATGTCGGCAATTCCCGCCTTGTCGGTTGCGCCAACCGCGGTGGTCGGATCGAACACCACCTCGACGTGCAAACCGTGGTTCTTGAACAGCAAACCCTGCTCGGTTTCACCGACTAACTGCGCCGGATCGGCGAGCGTCACGCCGTCACGCCCTGCCATATCGGCCCAGCTTGCGCCGCCCGCGAGCGGGAAGGTCGCGTCAAGGAACTGCCGCCCGCGCGCGATCACCGCCGCGCCGCGTGCCTCATCATAACCGCCGGGCCGCGCGGGGGCCGCATCGAGCGCATCGGTGCCGTAGAAGGCATCGTAGAGGCTCCCCCAGCGCGCATTGGCGGCGTTCAGCAGGAACCGCGCGTTGAGGATCGGCACCACCAGCTGCGGCCCGGCCATCGTCGCGATCTCGGGATCGACGTTTCGGGTACCGATGAGGAAGTCACCCGGTTCGGGCACCAGGTAGCCGATGGCGGTCAGGAACGCCTTGTAAGCCGCCGCATCATGGGGCTGTCCGGCACGCTCGATATGCCATGCGTCGATCTGCGCCTGCAGGCTCTCGCGCTTGGCCAGCAGCGCGCGATTGCGCGGCGCGAAGTCGGCCAGGAGCGTGCCAAACCCCCGCCAGAACGCGTCCACATCGCGCCCGAGCGGCGTCAGCACCTCGGTTTCGAGGAACGACGCCAGTCGGTTGTCGACGGCAAGCCCGGCGCGGGTGGTCATGTCAGTCATGGGTGTCCTCGGTTGGTGGCTAGGCCCGGGGAGGAGAGGACGGGGCAGCCTATGGCGCAGGGGACACCCGATTGCAACGGGTTGGACTGGCGCGAATGCCCCGCTAGAGGGGACAGCGCATGAACCCGCAAACCGCCCTCGCCGCGATCGACGCCGACGCCATGCTCGCGCAGGTTCAGGCGTGGGGTGCGATCAATACTGGCACTGCCAACCTTTCCGGGCTGGCAGAGCTGGCCGGCGCCTTGGCCGAGGCATTTGGCACTCTGCCCGGCACGGGCTTACTGGTCGACCCGGTCCCCGTTACCGCTATCGCCGCCGATGGCTCGGCCTTCGACAAGCCCCACGGCCAGCATCTGGTGGTGCGCGTGCGCCCGCAGGCCAATCGCCGCATCCTGCTGACCGGGCATATGGACACCGTATTCCCCGCCGATCACGCCTTCCAGCACCAGCGCTGGCTCGATGCCGAGACGCTGAACGGGCCGGGTGTGGCTGATATGAAGGGCGGGATCGCAGTGATGCTGCACGCGCTGCTGGCGTTCGAGGAGAGCGCGAGCGCCTCCAGCCTCGGCTATGACGTGCTTATCAATTCGGACGAGGAAACCGGCTCGCTCGCCAGCGCGGCGCTGATCGCCGAACTGGCGGCGGGCAAGCTGGCGGCACTGACCTATGAGCCTGCCGCCTTGCCCGATGGCACGCTGGCGCATGAACGGGGCGGCACGGGGAATTACTCGATCGCTGTCACCGGCAAGTCCGCCCACGCCGGGCGCAACCCGCACGAGGGGCGCAACGCGATTGTCGCTGCTGCCGACCTGATCCTGCGGCTGAAGGCGCTGGAGGGCGCCGATATCACCATCAACCCTGCCAAGCTCGAAGGCGGCGCGGCGAACAATGTCGTCCCGGATCATGCCGTGCTGCGCTTCAATATCCGGCCCAGGTCGGTAGAGGCGGGGGCGACCTTCGAACATGCCCTCACCCACCTGCTGACCGCCATCGAAGCCGAACACGGCGTCGCCACCCACCGCCACGGCGGCGTCACTCGCCCGCCCAAAAGGGTCGACGCGAAGGCGCAAGCCCTGTTCGACCTCGTGCGCCAATGCGGCGCGGAGCTGGGGCAGGACATCCGCTGGCAGGCGAGCGGCGGGGTGTGCGATGGCAACAATATCGCGGCCTGCGGCGTCCCCGTGGTCGACACGATGGGCGTGCGCGGCGGTGCAATCCACTCGCCGGACGAATATCTGATCGTCTCCAGTCTTGCCGAACGCGCCGCGCTGTCCGCCCGCGTGATCGAGCGCCTCGCCTTAGGAGCCCTGTCTTGACCTTCCGCCTGCGCGCCGCGCGCCCTGCCGATCTCGAACATCTCTACGAGATGGCCAAGCTGACCGGCGGGGGCTTCACCAACCTTCCACCCGATCGCGCGGCCTTGAAGGCCAAGCTCGAACGCGCCGAAGCCGCCTTCGCCAAGGATACTGACACGCTGGCTGACGAGCTGTTCGTGCTGGTGCTCGAAAACGCCCGCACCGGCGCGGTGCGTGGCACCTGCCAGCTGATGAGTCAGGTCGGGCAGCGCTGGCCGTTCTATTCGTACCGCCTCAACACCCTCACCCAGTATTCGCAGGAATTGGACCGCACGGTGCGCGCCGAGCTGCTCAGCCTCGTCACCGACCTCGAAGGGTCGAGCGAGGTCGGCGGGCTGTTCCTCCACCCCAATGAACGTGCCGGGGGCCTTGGCCTGCTGCTCGCCCGCTCGCGGTATCTGTTCGTGGGGATGCACCGCAAGCGCTTCGCCGACCGCATCCTTGCAGAGCTGCGCGGGATCATCGACGAGCGCGGCGGATCGCCGTTCTGGGACGGGGTCGCGGGCCGCTTCTTCGGGATGAGCTTTCAAGACGCGGACTATTTCAACGCGATCAACGGCAACCAGTTCATCGCCGATCTGATGCCCAAGCACCCGGTCTATGTCGCCATGCTGAGCGAGGATGCGAGGAGCGTCATCGGCGTGCCGCACCCCACCGGCCGCGCGGCCATGCGGATGCTCGAGGACGAGAACTTCCGCTTCGACGGCTATGTCGACATCTTCGACGGCGGGCCGACGATGGTGGCGCACACCGATCAGGTCAGCAGCGTGAAGGGCAGCGTTGAGGCGTCGATCACCGGCGTCACGGTGCAGGAAGGCGAGCGAGCGATCCTCGCCACCGGTCGGCTCGGCAGCTTCCGGGCGTGCTTCGGCGCGCGGGTGTTCGACGGAGAAGGCGGGATCGCGATTGATTCGGCGAGCGCCGATCTGCTCGATGTGCGCGAGGGCGACCGCGTGTGGAGCGTGGCGCGGTAATTCAACCTCACCCCCCCCGCTCAGGCTGAGCTTGTCGAAGCCCTGCACTTTCTTCAATGCGGCGGAGCGGAAGAAGGACAGCCCTTCGACAAGCTCAGGGCGAACGGAGTTTTTTGAGTGAGCCTCACAGAGATCAATTTCGACGGGATCGTCGGCCCATCGCACAATTACGCGGGGCTGAGCCTCGGCAATATCGCCAGCGCGAGCCACGCGGGCGATCCTTCGTATCCGCGCGCCGCCGCCTTGCAGGGGGTGGCGAAGATGCGCGGCAATCTGGCGCGGCTTGGGGTACAAGGATTCCTACTGCCGCTGCCCCGCCCCAATCACGCGCTGGTGCAGGCGCTCGCGCTCGACGGCACCGAGCCGCCGCAGCTGCGTGCCGCGCCGTGGTCGGCGTCCTCGATGTGGACCGCCAATGCGGCGACTGTCTCGCCCGCGCCCGACACGGCTGACGGGCGCTGTCACCTGACGCCCGCGAACCTCGTCACCATGCTCCACCGCGCGCAGGAGTGGCCGGATACCAAGCGCCAGCTTGCCATCGCGTTCGGGGACACCCGCCACTTCGCGATCCACGATCCGGTACCGCCAACCTTCGGGGATGAAGGCGCGGCCAACCATATGCGCCTGTGCGAAAGCCACAATGCGCCCGGCGTCGAGGTGTTCGTCTACGGCAAGCCCGGCGGTCGCTTCCCCGCGCGCCAGCACGAACAGGCGAGCCGCCTCGTCGCGCGGGCGCATGGCCTCGATCCAGCGCGCACTGTGTTTATCGAGCAGAACCCCGAGGCGATTGCGGCAGGCGCGTTCCACAATGATGTGGTCGCGGTCGCCAATGGCCGGGTGCTCTTCACTCACGCCGAGGCCTTCGCCGACCAGCAGGGTGCCTATGACGCAATCCGCGCCGCCTTCCCCGCGCTGGACGTGGTCGAAGTACCGTCGAGCGCCGTCTCGCTGCAAGAAACCATCCGCACCTACCTGTTCAACGCCCAGCTCCTCACCCTGCCCTCGGGCGAAATGGCATTGATCGTTCCAGAGGAATGTCGCGAGAGTGCGGCGGTGTGGGCGTGGGTGGAAACCATGCTCGCGGGCAATGGCCCGATACGGCAGGTGATCCCGGTCGATGTGCGCCAGTCGATGGCGAACGGCGGCGGCCCGGCCTGCTTGCGTCTGCGCGTGGTGTGCGATCCGGCGACGGTCGATCCGCGCTTCTTGCTGACCAAGGCCAAGGCGGACCTCATCGAACGCACCATCGCCGCGCATTGGCCCGAGCAGATCGATCCCTCCGATCTCGGCTCATCTGCGCTTGCCGACAGCGTAATCGCCGCACGTCTGGCACTGCTCGACGCGCTCGATCTGGCACAGCTTGGTTAACGCGTTTGCGCATCCTGACGCGATAAGCGTAGAGTTCTTCCGAGGTTAGATCGATTCTGCCGCCGCAGAATCGTTAACGATCAGGAGACACCATGCTGCGCAAGATCGGACGGCTGTTCGTCATCAAGACGCGCTTCGAGGCGTTCCTGATCATCTATGCGCTCGCGCTGGGCGCGAATGCACGCGGCCTTGCCTATCTCGACCAGTATCCCGGCTTCGGCGGCCAACTGCTGTTCCTGGCGACCACCGGCGCGGTGTTCCTTGGCGGGGCAAAGATGCTCGACTGCATCCGGGCGGAAAGGGAACTGGCCGAGCTGCGGGCGCAAGTGCCGGACAATTCTACCGATCAATAACGCGAAGAGGTGGGGGTTTCTGTTGCTACGTACCCCCGGACGCCCGGTTTCCGATTCTGTTACCCGGTTCGGTCCGAACCGTGCTCAAAGCTTTGTAAATTCAGGCCGTTAGGCCGTCACATTACGCAGCGAGAGCAAGTGCTTCGTTGTCGTTGGCACTTATGGGTTTTGAGCCTTATGCGGGTTACTCAGCCCGGGCGAAAATACTGCTTTTCAACACACGTCGATCCTGGTTCGGCCCCTCCAGCTGAGCCGCTCGGTCGGCACGCTTCACGCGTGTCGACCCCGTGGCATCGGCCCAGATGGTGGAGCCGCCGGGTACTGCCCCCGGGTCCGTTGCATCTATTGCACAGCACAATTTATCGCCATAGCCGGTTGCCCGGCGAGGACTGATATAGCGATCCGGAGCTTAATGTGAAGTGAGCGGCACCCTTACTTCTTCAGCGCGTCGCGGATTTCGGTCAGCAGCTCCACCTCGGTCGGCCCGGCGGGAGCGGCTTCCTCAGGCTTGGCCAGCTTGGCCGTCACCTTGGTCACATAGCGCACCATCAGGAAAATGATGAAAGCAAGGATCAGGAAGTTGATGATCACCGAGACGAAAGCCCCCAACCCAAGCACATTCGCGCCAGCCTCGCGCGCGGCCGCGAGCGGCGTGCCCGGTTCTACGGTGCCCGACAGCACGACATAGCGGTCCGAGAAGTCGATATTGCCGAAGATCGCGCCGACGATCGGCATGATGATTTCGTCGGTCAGCGATTTGACGATCGCGCCGAACGCCGCGCCGATGATGACGCCAACAGCGAGGTCGATGACATTGCCCTTGGCGATGAAAGCTTTGAAATCCGACAGCATGGTGATCCCCTAACGCTTTCCCAACGCAGCCCTTGTGGCACCCCGGCCCGCGCCTGCCAAGCCTCGACCCACGGCGACCCGCGCTTGAAAGGGCTATGGGGTGTGCTATATCCGCAATACAGGAGTTCACCACCGGGCGCTCCAGCGCTCGTGCCATCTGGAGGGATTGCCATATGACACTCACCACCATGCTGCGCGGCGCGTTCGCCGCCGTCGCCGCGCTCAGCCTTGCCGCCTGCGGGATCAACTCGGTGCCGGAGAAGCAGGAGGCCGCGAAGGCGCAGTGGGGCAATGTCGAAAGCGCTTTGCAAAACCGTTCGGACAAGATCCCCAACCTCGTCGCGGTGGTGCAGGCCGCCGCCATTTCCGAGAAGGACATTCTGCAAGGCGTGATCGACGCCCGCGCCCGCGCGACCGCGATCAACATCACCACCGATGACCTGTCGAACCCCGAAGAGTTCAAGAAATTCAGCGATGCGCAAAACCAGCTCACCCAGGCGCTGGGTCAGCTGCGCACGGTGGTCGAGAACTATCCGCAGCTCGCCAGCCAGCCGCGCTTTGCCGATCTGATGGTGGCGATCGACGAAGCCAACAACCAGATCAACACCGAGCGGGTGCGCTACAACGATCTCGCGCGCGACTACAACACCGAGATCCGCACCTTCCCGAGCACCATCGGCGCGAACGTCGTCCACGGTGCCGAACCACTCGAATATTTCGAGGCGGACGAAGCGGCCAAGACCAATCCCAAGGTCGATATGAGCGGGATCACGGGCGAGAAGGCTCCGGCCGCCGCCAACTGAGGTGACCGGTACCCCGACCATGGTGCGTCGCGCGCTGGTGCTGTTTGCGAGCCTGCTGTGGCTCGCCGTCGGCGGCGGTGCTGCGCAAGCACAGGACTACCCGCCCCGCCCCGAAGGCCCGGTCTATGACGGGGCGGAACTGCTTTCGCCCGATACCGAGGCGCGGCTTGATGCGGAGCTGCGCGCTTACAATGCGCAGACCGGGCGCGCGATCATTGTCGCCACCGTGCCGAGCCTCGCCGGGGCGAGCGTCGAGAGCTATGCCACGGGGCTGTTCTCCGACTGGGGCATCGGCGGCGCACAGCGCGACATGGGGCTGCTGCTGCTGATCGCGCGCGATGACCGCAAGGTGCGGATCGAGGTCGGCTATGGCCTCCACGGCTATTTCGGCGGGATCATGGCCGGACGGGTGATCAATGACGTGATCACGCCGCGCTTCAAGGAAGGCAATTTCGATGCGGGGGTCAGCGAGGGGGTCGCGGCGATCCTCGACCACCTCGCCAAGAGCCCCGAAGACGCCATCGCCATCGAGGAAGCGGAGCAAGCCGCGCAGGCGCAAAACAGCCGCAGCGACGGGGGTTTTCCGGTCGGCGCATTGATCTGGATCGCGTTCCTGTTCTTCTTTTTTATCATCCCGATGCTCTCCGGGCGCGGGCGGCGGCGCAAGTATCGCGCCAAGGGCGATGGGCCGTGGGGCGATCGCGGACGCGACTTCAGCGATACCGCGCGCGACATTATCCTGTGGGAAGTCGGCAGCGCAATTGCCCGCGGCGTGTTGTCAGGCGGCGATGATGACGGCGGCGGCTGGGGCGGAGGCGGCGGTTTCGGCGGCGGCGGCGGCTTCGGCGGCTTTGGCGGCGGCAGTTCCGGAGGCGGCGGCGCCTCGGGGGGGTGGTAGTCCATGGCCTATCTTGACGATGCCGGGCGCAAGCTGGTGGGCGAAGCCGTGACCGCTGCCGAGGCGCAGACCTCGGGCGAGATCGTCACCGTGCTCGCCGACGCGTCCGACGGCTATACCGATGTTGCGCTGCTGTGGGCAGCGGGCGCGGCCTTCACCGCGATGAGTGCGTTTGCAGCGATCCCCGAGCCTTTCCTCGACACCTGGGACAGGATCATCGGCGGATGGGGCCACCATTGGACCACCGGCGACCTTGCCAGCATGGTCATCGGGCTCGGGCTGGTCGCCTTCCTGGCGATGCTGCTGATCCAGCAGTGGCAGCCCCTCAAATACGCGCTGATACCCGGCCCGACCAAGACCATCCGCGTCCACAATCAAGCCGTGCGCCAGTTCAAGGTCGGCGCGGAACGCCGCACCACCGGGCGGACCGGCGTAATGATCTACCTCTCGATGCGCGAACACCGCGCGGAAATCGTCGCGGATGAGAGCATTGCCAGCAAGGTTCCCGCCGAAGTGTGGGGTGAGGCGATGGGCGACATGCTCAGCGAGATCCGCAAGGGCGCGATTGCCGAGGGACTGGCGCTCGGCATCCGCGATGTCGGCTTCTTGCTCGCGCAGCACTTCCCGCGCGGGAGCGAGGACCAGAACGAGCTGCCGGATCGGTTGATCGAGGTTTAGGCCTTGACCCGTTCGTCGTGAGCCTGTCGAAGGGCGCTCCGCCCTTCGACCGATGGAGTTTCGCTTGCTCAAGGATCGCGACGCCGACCTGCCCGAACAGGTGATGTGGGAAGGCCGCTTCATCACCGCCAAGACGCGCGGACGCTGGGAATATGTCGGGCGCGCGCGCGGCATCCGTGCTGCCGCGATTATCGCTCTGGACGCCGACCCCGACGGCACGCGCCATGTGATCCTCGTCAGCCAATACCGCGTGCCGCTGTCGCGCTTCAGCCTCGAAATCCCCGCCGGACTGATCGGCGATGATGCGGGCAAGGAAGGCGAGGATGCGACCATCGCCGCCGCGCGCGAGCTGGAGGAGGAAACCGGCTACCGCGCCGCTCGGCTCGAAGTGCTGGGTGACTTCTACTCCTCGCCCGGCATGGTCTCCGAATGCTTCACGCTGCTGAAGGCAACCGGGCTTGAACGGGTCGGCGAAGGCGGCGGGACGGAAGGCGAGAATATCATCGTCCACCGCGTCGCGCTGCGCGACCTTTCGCGCTTCGTCGCCGAATGGCGCAGGGCTGGCCATGCGGTCGATGTGCGGATAGCGATGCTGCTGACACCGGGATACTTGGGAGAGGATTAGATCATGACAGGACGTGTCGCGGGCAAGCTCGCATTGGTCACAGGCGGCGCTCAAGGGCTGGGCCGCGCGCATTGCATCCGGCTGGCGCAGGAAGGCGCGCGGGTGCTCGCCACCGATATCAATGGTGCGGGTGCCGAGGAAACCGCGAGCATCATCAACACGGAAATGGGCGCAGGCACCGCCTTCGCCATTGCGCACGACGTAACCGACCCGGCGCAGTGGGAGGCGGCAGTCGATGCCGCGCGCACCTACCTCGGCGGCCTCAACGTGCTCGTCAACAATGCCGGGATCGGGGTGGCGGGGAATATCGAGACCTGCGATTTCGCCGATTGGCAGCGGTGCTTCGACATCAACGTCAATTCGATCTTCCATGGCTGCCAGAAGGCGCTGCCGTTGATGCGCGAGCACGCACCGGGGTCGATCATCAACATCTCCAGCATCGCCGGGCTGATCGCCAGCGATACCATGCCCGCTTACAACGCCTCGAAGGCGGCGGTGTGGATGCTGTCGAAATCGATCGCGCTGCACTGCGCGAAGAAGGGGATGCAGATTCGCTGCAATTCGGTCCATCCGACCTTTGTCGACACGCCGATCCTCGACGGAACGGCGAAGGCGCATGCGCTCGACAAGGGCGTGCTGATGGAAAAGCTGGCGCGGCAAATTCCGCTCAAATTCGTGGGCGAGCCCAACGATATCGCCAACGCGGTGGTCTATCTGGCGAGCGACGAAAGCCGCTTCATGACCGGGGCCGAAATCAAGCTCGATGGGGGTATTTCGGCAATGTAGCGGGGGGTGGTGAGCCCACCCGCTACTCAATCGGCGATCAGCGCGACCGCGAGGTAGATCAGCACCGGCGCACCGAAGCCGAACAGGGTGGCGGCGACGAAGCCGATCCGCACCAGCATCGCATCGATGCCGAAATAGTCGCCGATCCCGGCGCATACGCCGAACACTTTGGCGTTGGTCTTGTCGAGACGGAAACCGGCACGGGGCGGCTTGCCACCGGAATTGCGGGTTACGTTATTCATGGCACTCAAACTCCAGAAGCGGCGGCGGTGATCACGCGATCAGGCCGGGGCTGGCGGGAACGATCGCAAAGGCGAAGCCGGCGACCGTCAGCACGACGGCAAAGGCTGCCGAAGCGAAGCGGGCTGCGTTGTCAGAGGCAAACATGGGGTTGTGGTCCTTTATCGAAGGGTTTGCTGCCAAAGCGGGTCAGGCGACGAGGCTCGGGCTGGCGGGGATGATCGCGTAGGCGAAGAACGCGGCCGAAATGACGACCGAGAAGGCGGCGGCGAACATGCGGTTCGAGAGTTCGTTGGCATACATGGTAAGGTCTCCTTGGTGTTTCTTGCTGTGTCCCGGGACCATCCCGGGGATGCCAAACAGAGTGCAGGAGGTGTGCCAAACTCGAAAATTGGCTGTTTTAAGCCATTCTTCAGCTTTCGGCCCGCAAACAACGCGTTCAGCCAAACGAAAGCTTGGTGATTTTTCCCAACAATTGGCTTCGGGTTTTTCACCACCCGTGCACTGGCCAAATCGCCGCGCGCTGGCTACCCGCGCAGGGGCCATGGCGCTTTCCCGGATCAGCCTCGAAAACTTCCGCAACCACGCGGCGACCACGCTCGAAGAGCCTGCGCATTTCAATCTGCTGGTCGGCGAGAACGGGGCGGGCAAGACCAACCTGCTGGAAGCGCTCTCGCTGCTGGGGCCGGGGCGCGGATTGCGCCGCGCGAACCTTAGCGATCTGGCGCGCAAACCCGCGCCGGGCGACGAACCCCTGCCCTTCGCCATTGGTGCGAGCCTGATCGAACAGGGCGGGCTATCCGCACGGCTCGGCACCTATACCGAGGCGGGGCAGCCCGGGCGGCGGCTGGTGCGGGTCAACGGCGCGACTGCCAGCGCGGCAAGCCTTGCCGAGTGGCTCGCGCTATCGTGGCTCACCCCGGCGATGGATGGCCTATTCACCGACAGCGCGGGCGCGCGGCGGCGGTTTGTGGACCGGATGGCGCTCGCGATTGCCCCCGATCACGGCCGGAGAGTGAACGCGCTGGAGACGGCCCTGCGCGAGCGGGGTAAGCTGCTCGAAAGCGGCGGGGATGCGCGCTGGCTGGACGCGATAGAGGCGCAGGCGGCGGATCACGGCGCTGCGGTGGCGCGGACGCGGGGCGAGCTGGTGGCGCGGCTGGCGGACGAACTCTCCGCCCTGCCCCCCGAACCCTTCGCCCGCCCGGCCCTCACATACCGCCCCGGCGGGCCCACGGACGAGACCGCTCTGCGCGCCGATTTCGCCCGCCAGCGCCCGCGTGATCGGGCTGCGGGACGCGGGCTCACCGGCCCGCAACGCGATGAATTGCAGGTGGAAATGGCTTCCAACCGGCAACCTGCCGCGTCGTGCTCCACCGGCGAACAGAAGGCGATGCTGATTGCGATTACCCTTGCGCACGGCATCCTCGCCGCCGCTGGTCGCCCGAGTGTGCTGCTGCTTGACGAGGTCGCCGCGCACCTCGATCCGCTGCGCCGTGCCGAGCTGTTCCGGCGGCTGCGCGAAGGCAAGGCGCAGGTGTGGATGACCGGCACCGAGCTTGCCCCCTTCGCAGAAATCCGCGGCGAAGCGGCGGTCTGGCGGGTGGAAAAGGGGCGTGTAGAGCGGGCCTAAACGCGGCTAAGGCGCGTCTGGAGGCGGCAAAGCGCCTTCAACATCGGTCAAGGTGGAGGCTACGAGCCGCTCGATACCCTCTGCGGTCGGGTGGATGCGGTCGGCCTGGAACAGCTCGGGCTCGCGGTAGATGTCCTCCAGCCAGAACGGGATCAGCTTTGCGCCATATTCCCGCGCGAGATCGCGATACATCGCGTCGAACTGCGCCTGATATTCCGGCCCGTAATTGGGCGGCGCACGCATCCCCATCAGCAGCACTGGCACCTTCTGTTCGCGCAGGACTGCGAGCATCTGGCCAAGGTTGGCCTTGGTCTCCTCCGGCGAGAGCCCGCGCAGCAGATCATTGCCGCCCAGTTCGAGGATGAACAGATCGGGCTTCTCCGATTGCGCGCTGAGCGTAAACTCCAGCCGTTGCAATCCCGCCGCGCTGGTATCGCCCGACACCCCGGCATTGGCGATCTTCGCGTTCACCCCCTTGGCCCGCAAAGCTGCTTCGAGCCGCGCCGGATAGCTCTGCGCCGGATCGAGGCCATATCCGGCAAACAGGCTGTCCCCGAAGGCGAGGATGCGCCGCTCCGGCCCCATCACTGGCACGGCCGGGAGCGCGGGCTGGCCATCGGCGGCCACTTCACCCGCAGGCACCGCCGCCTCCTCCCCGCACGCCGCCAGCGCCAGCAGCGCCGCCCCGGCAACCCCGATTTTCGACCAACCGCGCTTGTGCATCCGCGAGCCTTCCATACCAGTATCTTGTTGCAACTCTCCACCTATGCCATCGCAGGCCCGTGACAAGTCCCTCTCTCGCAATCAGCGCCCGCAACCTTACCCTCACCCTCGGCAGCAGCGATGCGCCGGTCACGATCCTGCGCGGCATCGATCTCGATGTCGAACAAGGCAGCGTGGTCGCGCTGCTCGGCCCTTCGGGTTCGGGCAAGAGCTCGCTGATGGCGGTGCTCTCGGGCCTCGAACGTGCCAGCGGGGGGAGCCTGACCGTCGCAGGCGCGGATTTCGCCGCGCTTGACGAGGATGGCCTCGCCGCCGCGCGCCGGGGACGGATCGGGATCGTGCTGCAAGCCTTCCACTTGCTCCCGACCATGACGGCGGCCGAGAACGTGGCCACGCCGATGGAACTCGCCGCCATGCCCGACGCCGCACCGCGCGCGCTGGCGGAACTCGCCGCCGTCGGCCTCGGCCACCGCACCGGGCACTACCCGACGCAGCTTTCGGGCGGCGAGCAGCAGCGCGTCGCCATCGCCCGCGCCACCGCGCCGCGCCCCGGCCTGATCTTCGCCGACGAGCCGACCGGGAATCTCGATGCTGCGACCGGCGAGGAGATCATCAACCTGCTGCTGGCCCGCCGCGCCGAAACCGGGGCGACGCTGCTGATCATCACCCACGATGACGTGCTCGCCGCGCGCTGCGAGCGGGTGCTGACGATGGCCGACGGGGTAATCGTTTCCGACACGGCGCGAGCCACCGCATGAGCCTGCCGCTGGCGACCGCGTGGCACATTGCCCGGCGCGACCTGAATGCGCGCTTCAAGGGGCTGCGGCTGCTGCTGGTGTGCATCTTCCTCGGCACTGCCGCGCTCGCCGCGATTGGCACGCTGACCGCCGCGATCGAGCGCGAACTGGCGTCGAGCGGGCAGGAACTGCTCGGCGGCGATCTCGAAGTCGAGGTTTGGGCGCGCGATCTGCGCGAGCCGGAACGCGCCGCGCTGGCCGAGTATGGCGAAGTCTCGAGCGGCTTCCGCTTGCAGGCCATGGCGAGCACGCCCGATGCCGCCGCGCCGATCGAATTGAAGGCGGTGGACGCGAAATGGCCGATGTTCGGCACGCTGGTGCTGGCCGACGGGCGCGCAGTCGCCGCGCCGACCGGCAATGACGCGTGGATTGCCGAAACCGCGCTCGAACGGCTCGGCATCAAGGTCGGCGAGAGCTTCAAGGTCGGCACCATGACCTTGCGCGCGGCCGGCGTGATCAAGGACGAGCCTGATCGCCTGTCCGAAGGCTTCCAATTGGGCCCAACGGTGATCGTCGCCCAAACCGTGCCCGCCGCCGCCGGATTGCTGCAACCCGGCGCGCTTTACCAGAGCAAGCACCGCGTCGCCTTTGCCGATGCGGCGCGCGACCCGGAGGGGGTCGAGGAAGCGCTCACCAAGGCCTATCCCGACGCCGGGTTCGACATCCGCACCCGCGACCGCGCCTCGCCCGGCGCGGACCGCTTTGTGCGGCAGATGAGCGATTTCCTGACGCTGGTCGGCCTCGCCGCGCTGGTGATCGCGGGGATCGGGATTGCGGGGGGCGTGTCGTCCTATCTCGATCAACGGCGCGGGAGCATCGCGACCTTGAAAGTGCTGGGCGCGACTTCCTCCGATATCGTGCGCATCTATGCCATGCAGATCGGGGTTGCGGCGCTGATCGGGAGCATCGCCGGGCTGGCCGCTGGCGTGCTGGTGACACCGCTGCTGGGCGCGGCGCTGCAAGGGCTGCTGCCGGTCGAGAGCGGGTTCATCATCGCCCCCGCCCCGTTGGCGCTCGCCGCCGCCTACGGCCTGCTGGTGGCCTTCGCCTTCGCCGCCGCCCCTCTATTGCGCGCGCGCACCTTCCCGGCGATGGCGCTGATGCGCGCCGGTATCGTGCCGCTGGCGCGGGACAAGCGGGCGCTGATCGCCACCGGCCTCGGCCTTGCCGCGATCTGCGCGCTGGCGCTGCTGACCACTGCGCAGCCGATGCTGTCGGGCGGGTTCCTGCTCGGCGCGGGCGGCGCGCTGGTGCTGCTCGCTGGGCTCGGCTGGGCGATCCAGTTTGTCGCCCGCCGCCTGCCGCGTCCGGCCAACCCGCTCTTGAGGAGCGCGCTCGCCAATCTCCACCGCCCCGGAGCGCCGACCGGTGCATTGGTGACCGCGCTCGGTTTCGGGCTTGCCGCCTTCGTGCTGCTCGCCGCGGTGCAGAGCGCGATCGACGGCAATATCCAGAGCCGCGTGCCGCGTCAGGCCCCCGATTACTTCGTGCTCGATGTGCCCCGCGACAAGGAGCCGCGCTTCTTTGAGCTGGTGCAGGCCGATTTCCCCAAGGCGGGGATCCGCACCGTGCCGACGATGCGCGGCGCGGTGCTGGCCTATGGGCCGAAGGGCGACATGACCCGTGTTTCCGATGTCAAGGAACGGCGTGAACGTGCTTGGGCCCTGCGCGGCGAGCGCGGGTTGACCTATGCCGACACTCTCCCTGAAGGCAACCGCCTGGTCGCAGGCGAGTGGTGGAGCCCGTTCCACAAGGGCGAGCCGCTGGTCTCGGTCGACGCCGAGCTTGCCGAGGCGGCGGGGCTGGAAGTGGGCGATTACATCACCGTCGGCATCCTCGGGGTGGAGCGCACCGCGCGCATCGCCAATCTGCGTGAGATCGACTGGGAGAGCATGGGGTTCAACTTCATCCTCGTGTTCAGCCGCAACGCGATCAGCGATGCGCCGCACAACCTGTCGGCGACCATCGACCTGCCCGAGGGCGCAGACAGCGAAGCACGCGGGCGGTTGCTGCGCGGGCTGGTGCGGGAAATGCCCTCAAGTTCGGTGATCGAGGTTGGCGGCTTGCTGGTCGAGGCGCGCAATCTGCTGCAGCAGGTCAGCCTCGCAACGCTGGCGGCGGCGGCGGTGACGGTGCTGGCGGGGCTTGCGGTGCTACTGGGTGCGATTGCGGCGGCGCGCGCGGCGCGGACCTATGACACCGTGATGCTGCGGGTACTCGGCGCGAGCCGGCGGCAGATCCTGCTGCTGCAACTCGCCGAGTATGGGCTCATCGCAGGCGTGCTGGCGCTGGTCGCGCTCGGCCTCGGCTCGGCGCTGGCGTGGGTGGTGATCACCCAGCTGTTCGAATTCGACTGGCTGCCCGATTGGGGCGAGGTGCTGGGCGTGCTCGGCCTCGGCGTGGGGCTGGTGCTGGTGTTTGCGCTGGCCGGATCGCTGCCGCTGCTGCGCGCCAAACCGGCGCGGGCGCTGCGGGAGCTTTAGGCCCCAGCGTGCGCCCGCGCGGGTGGAAGGTTAGGCGAAGACGTCCTCGGCGTAAGGGTCCTTTGGATCCGGACCGAAACGGTTCGCGCCGGATGTGCCCGGCAGGACCATCAGGACAAAAAACGCGATGCTGGCGATGAACCCGACTACCGGAATGGCTCCGGCAAGCGACAGGCCCAGATACCACCAGCCCGACATGTCGCGATCATGGAACCGCCGCACGGTGACCGCAATCGAGGGCAGGAACGCGGCCAAAGCGTAGAGCAGGTAAAGCCCCAATCCGACCATCGACAGGTTGAACCCGCTTGCGAACAGTTCTTCCATCGCTGCGGCCTGGGCCGCCGGATCGCCGGTCGCCGACGCAGAGAAGCTGGCGCTCATGAAGCTGAAGAAGAACGGCCCGGCGAGCACCAGCGCCACGAGGATATTGAGGAGCTGGAACATCCAGAACTCCATGCGCCGCGAGCGGCCTTCGAAATCGACATACCGTTTGAACGGCAAAATCATCCATTCCATGTGCGTGATCCCCTTTGAGCAGTTGTCCCTTCAACGCCTTCGCAAGGCACCATAATCGCGCGCCCATGGCAAATGAAAAAGGCCTCGCGCATTTCTGCGCGAGGCCCTTTGTTGGTTAACGGTGCGTCCGATTAGAACTTGAAGCGCACCAGACCGCCCCAGGTCCGCGGCGTGTTGGGATAGCCAGAGACCGTGCCAGCCTGCGCCACACCGTCGAAGTTGGTGAGGATGAACTCGTCTTCGAGCAGGTTGCGCGCGAACAGCCCGACTTCCAGACCGTTCGACAGGCCCAGCGTCATCGAGGCGTTGACCAGATTGACCTCGCGGTCGAAGATCTGGGTATTGCCCAGAGCACGGTTGAAGGTCGGCAGGCCGTTGTTGATCGGCGTGTTGCTTTCGTGGCTGTAATCGACGCGGGTCACGAGCGTCGTGCCGTCGCCGCCAATCTCAAGCGTGTGGGTTGCCGAGGTGCGCAGGCTCCACTCCGGAATGCCGCCGACGCGCTGGCCGGACAGATCGCCGAGCACCGAGCCCGGGAAGCTGTCGTACACCGGATCGAGGTAGGTCGCCGCGAAAGTGAACACCAGCGACGGGTCGGGCTGGATGGTGCTGTCGAACTCGAAGCCCTTGACCGACTGCTGCCCGGCGTTCTGCAACGCAAAGCCGAGGCCGGTGAAGGCAAAGCTCTGGAAGCCTTCGATGGTCTGGTCGAACAGCGCGAGGTTGAAGCCGAAGCCGTCCCACTGCGCCTTCATCCCGACTTCCCAAACCTTGGCCTTTTCCGGCCCTGCGAAGCGGGTGCCGGTGGTGAGGTTCGGCGTACCCAGCCCGGCATTGATGATCGGCGATGCAGGTGCCGCGAAGGTCGAGTTGCGCGGTCCCGGTGTATAGTCGGTCGACAGCGGACGGCTGTCACGCGACAGGTTGATCGAGCTCGCTTTGAAGCCGGTCGCGTAGCTGACGTAGAGGTTCACCTCGTTCGAGACCTGATAGGCAGCGCGCAGCAGGTAGGTCAGCTCGTCGTCGCGGGTACGGCCGTCTTCGACCGCGTTCGGCACATCGGGGAACGGCGGCTGGAACTGCAGCGCGCTGAGGCCGAGGAACGGGTTCGTAGCCGGGTTGGTCGCCGCAGCCAGCAGCGCCTGCTGGTTGGCGGCCGGAAGCGCCTGGAATTGCGCACGGTTGGTAATCGCCCCGCCGGTTGCCAGCGTGATGAAGGCATCGACCAGGTTGATGTTTGCCAGCGGATCGAGCGCGTCGAAATTGACCGTAAAGTCCTTCTTGTCGTCGGTGTAGTTGAACCCGGCGGTGAACACGAGGCCGTCAGCCGGCTCGAAATCCACGGTGCCGAAGATCGACCACGAGGTGTTGTCGACGCTGAAACGCTCCTGCGACAGGAAATCGCCGCCGAAGATCGACCCGACGGGCAACCCGAGCGCGGCTTCCGAGCCGGCGAGCACCGCATTGCCGGTCGCGATTGTGGTGGCGGCGGGTGTGCCGGGCGGGACCAGCGGGGCAGCGGCCGAAAACGCGGCGAAATCGCGCAGGTCTTCGCCCACGGTCAGGAAGCTGTCCTGTGTGATCGATTCATCGAAGTAATAGCCGCCAAGCAGGAAGTTGATCGGCCCGTCGAAATCCGAGGTCAGCCGCACTTCCTGCGTGAAGGTGTCGACGCCCTGATCGCGGCCTTCTGCGGTAAGATCGGCGCTGGTGAAGTCTACGTCCTGAATGAACGCGTTGGTCAGTTCACGATAGGCGGTAATCGACGTCAGCGTGAGATTGCCGAACGACCAGTCGAGCTGCCCCGAGAAGCCATAGCTCTCGTTCTCGTTGACCGGCACGAAATTGAGGAAGTTGTCGAAGCTGAAGAAGTCGGTCGGGAACTGGCCGCCAACCGCCGCCACAGCCCCGGCGGTGGCCGGACCAACCACGAGATTGCTGGTCTGGCAGCAGACTTCGTCGATCTTGGTGTAGTCCGCGATCAGGCGGACCTTGATGTCGGCGGTCGGCTCGATCAGCAGGTTGCCGCGCAGCGACCAGCGGTCGCGGTTGTTGATCTCGGCATTGTCGAGATTGACGATCCGGCCGAAGCCGTCGCGCTGCTGGTAGGTGCCGTCCAGCGACCAGGCAATGGTGTCGCTGATCGGGCCGGTCACTTCGCCGCGCACGTTGACCGCGTTGTAATTGCCATAGCTCGCTTCGATCTGGCCGCCGAATTCGTATTGCGGCTCCTTGGTCACGACCGAGATCACGCCCGCGGATGCGTTCTTGCCGAACAGCGTCGATTGCGGGCCGTTCAGGACTTCGACGCGCTGGATCATGTTGAGATCGGACAGCGCCGATGCTGAGCGCGAGCGGAACACGCCGTCGATGAACACGCCGACCGAAGGCTCGATCCCGAAATTGTTGTCGCCGTTGCCGAAGCCGCGAATGATGAAGGTGGTGGCCGAGGACGTCTGGAGCTGGCTGACGCGCAGCGAGGGCACCACGGTCTGCAGGTCGAGCACGTCGCGGATCTGGGCGCGTTCGATCACTTCACCGCTGGTCACCGACACCGCGATCGGGGTTTCCTGCAGCGTCTGTTCGCGCTTCGAGGCGGTGACGATGATGACATTGCTGCCCTCTTCCGCCTCGGGCTCGGCATCCTGCACGTCCTGGGCGAACGCAACGCCGGGCACGGCAAGCGCAAAAGCTGCGGCGCCGGCCAGCAAGGTGAATCGGGTCATGCCGGCGGTGCCGGTGATGGTCGAACGCATGGAAGTTCCTCTCCTAATTTCGCACGACCCCGGCACCCCCGTTCGGGCACGCACCTTGCCGGTGCGCTCTCCCCGCAGTCGTGCGCGGTGAATAGGACAGTGTTACAGACGCGACAATTCCAAGCCCGTGGATTGTCGAGGGAAGGTTGGTTAATGTTGCAGTCAGGACACAGTGCGCGCCTCAGGCCCGGACGCACAGGTGCGGCCTTCGCTTGCCCGCACGGCAAGTCTCGGCTAGGGGCGCGCCAGATTGTTGCACCGCACAATCGCCTGCCCTCTCACAATCGAGTTCCTGATGTCATCTGACCTGCGAAATATCGCGATCATCGCCCACGTCGACCATGGCAAGACCACGCTGGTCGACCAGTTGTTCCGCCAATCGGGCACCTTCCGCGACAACCAGCGTGTCGAAGAGCGCGCCATGGACTCAGGCGATCTCGAAAAGGAACGCGGGATCACCATCCTTGCCAAGTGCACCAGTGTCGAATGGGAGCAGGACGGCACCACAACGCGCATCAACATCGTCGACACCCCCGGCCACGCCGATTTCGGCGGCGAGGTGGAACGCATCCTCAGCATGGTCGATGGCGTTATCCTGCTGGTCGACAGCGCCGAGGGCGCGATGCCGCAGACCAAGTTCGTGACCGGCAAGGCGCTCGCGCTGGGCCTCAGGCCCATTGTCGTCGTCAACAAGATCGACCGGCCCGACGGCCGCCCGCAGGAAGTGCTCGACGAAGTGTTCGACCTGTTCGTCAGCCTCGATGCGCAGGACGAACAGCTCGATTTCCCGGTGCTCTATGCGTCGGGCCGCGACGGCTATGCCAGCGACGATCAGGATGCCCGCGAAGGCAGCCTCGCTCCGCTGTTTGCCAAGATCATCGAGCACGTGCCCGCGCCGGGCCTCGATCCCGATGCCAAGTTCAGCTTCCTCGCCACGCTGCTCGACCGCGACAACTTCATGGGCCGCGTCATCACCGGGCGGGTGCAATCGGGCACGATCAAGGTCAATGATCCGATCCACGCCATCGACATGGACGGCAAGGTGATCGAAACTGGCCGGGCCACCAAGCTGATGAGCTTTGACGGGCTCGAGCGCGTGCCGGTAGAGATCGCGCGCGCGGGCGACATCATCGCGCTGGCGGGCCTCGAGAAAGCGACGGTCGCCAACACCATCTGCGATCCCAGTGTCAGCGAGCCCATCGCCGCGCAGCCGATCGATCCGCCGACCCTGGCGATGCGCTTTGCCGTCAATGACAGCCCGCTCGCCGGGCGCGAAGGCAGCAAGGTCACCAGCCGCATGATCCGCGACAGGCTGCTGCGCGAGGCGGAAACCAACGTCGCAATCCGCGTCACCGAAAGCGAGGACAAGGACAGCTTTGAAGTCGCCGGGCGCGGCGAATTGCAGCTGGGCGTGCTGATCGAGACCATGCGCCGCGAAGGCTTCGAACTCGGCATCAGCCGCCCGCGCGTGCTGTTCCGCGAAGACAACGGCAAGCGCACCGAGCCCTATGAGACGGTCGTGATCGACGTCGATGACGAGCACTCCGGCACGGTCGTCGAGAAGATGCAGCGCCGCAAGGCCGATCTGTCCGAAATGCGCCCCTCGGGCGTGGGCAAGACCCGCATCACCTTCTCGGCCCCGTCGCGCGGGCTCATCGGCTATCACGGCGAATTCCTGTCCGACACGCGCGGCACGGGGATCATGAACCGCCTGTTCGAAAAGTACGGCCCCTACAAGGGCCCGATCGAGGGGCGCATCAACGGCGTGCTGATCTCGAACGGCGATGGCGAGGCGGTCGCCTATGCGCTCAACATGCTCGAAGAGCGCGGCGAGCTGTTCATCTCACCCCAGGCCAAGGTCTATGAAGGCATGCTGATCGGCGAGAACGCCAAGGCCGAGGATCTGGAAGTCAATCCGCTCAAGGCGAAGCAGCTGTCCAACGTGCGTTCATCGGGCAAGGACGACGCGATCCGCCTCACCCCCCCGCGCCGGATGAGCCTGGAACAGGCGATCGCCTACATCGACGACGACGAAATGGTCGAAGTCACCCCGCAGTCGATCCGGCTGAGGAAAGCGATCCTGTGCCCGCACGAACGCAAGAAAGCGCGGCGCAAGAAGGAGGATTGAGTGGGGCTTAAAGGCTTGGTAAAGGGATAACTTCCCCCTTCTCACTGGACTTCGCGGAAATCGCACGCCACCAACGCTGCGGTGGATGCGAAGCAGCTCATAGCCAAATATTGGGGCAAACCCGGTGGTGCCGAACGCGCCACCTATCAGATGTTCCTGACCGAGCTTGCGCAGGCCCTCGGCGCTGACACACCCAATCCCGGTGAGGGCGGCACGCTGGGCAACTACCAGTTCGAAGGGCCGGTCAAATCCGAAGCGGTGTTCCTTTCGAAGTCGAACAAGCGGATCGACCTGTACAAGCGCGACCACTTCATACTCGAAGCCAAACAATCGCAGCTCAAGGAAGGCGAAAGCCTGCCCGACGAACCGCCGGAAGAGCTGGAAGCCGAGACCGACCTCTTCGGCAAGGTAACCGCTTATCGGCCCAAATCCGGCAATCGCGCGAAGCGGTATGACCGGCTTATGGCCGACGCCCGCATTCAGGCCGAGCGTTACAGCCTTGCCTTGCCGACCGACCACAAACCGCCGCCATTTCTGATCGTTGCCGATATCGGGCGCACCTTCGAACTCTATTTCGATTGGTCCGGCGATGGTCGGGGCTACGGCTTCTATCCCGACAAGCAGACTTACCGCATTTCGCTGTCAGCTCTCGATAGCGGGGATTTGGTCGGGAACACCGAAAAGACGGCGCTGGAGTTGTTGCGTGCCATCTGGCTCGACCCGGAAAGCATCGACCCGCGCAAGCGCGCCGTAGCCGTCACAGGCGATATTGCCGTGCGCCTCTCGCGCGTGGCCGAACAGCTTGAACACGACGAGCGCACCCGCAATCCGGGCAAGGCTGATTTCGAGGTCGCTCTGGGCATCGAACACACCAGCCTGTTCCTGATGCGCGTGCTGTTCTGCATGTTCGCCGAGGACGTGGAGCTATTGCCCAAGGGCAGCTTTACCCGCTTTCTCGACGAGGCGCGCAGCAAGTCCGACCTGTGGTGGCAGCGCGGCCTGCATTCCCTGTGGGAGAACATGAACCAGACCGATGAGCATAACCGGTTCTGGTCATACGGCGATGCCATCGTCCGCTATTTCAACGGAAATTTGTTCAGCTCGGCGCGCGTCTTTGATCTGCCGCAGGAGTTCAAGGGCGAACTTTTCGAGGCGGCCAAGCGCGATTGGCGCAATGTCGAACCGGCCATCTTCGGCACGCTGCTGGAGCAGGTTCTGACTAGCGCGGAGCGGTCCAAGCTGGGTGCGCACTATACGCCGCGCCCCTATGTGCAGCGCATGGTCAACGCCACGATTGCCGATGTCCTTGCTCCGCAATGGCATGCCGCGCGTGACCATGCCCGCGAGCTGGAAGCGCAGGGTCAGCATCGGCAGGCAGTTCAGGCACTGGTCGATTTCCACAATCTGCTGGCCGATCAGCGCATTCTCGATCCTGCCTGCGGCACCGGCAATTTCCTTTATGTGGCGATGGAACTGCTGCTCCAGCTGGAAAGCGAGGTGCTGGAGCTCGCAGCGGAACTGGGCGAGAGCCTGAGCCCATCGGTTCACCCCAACCAGTTCCTTGGCCTGGAGCGCAATCCCCGCGCCGGGGTGATTGCCGAGCTGGTTTTGTGGATCGGCTGGCTGCGCCACCGGCTGGCCAACCATCCCGCTGCTATCGGCGAACCCGTACTGCCGACCCTCACCAACATCAATTTCGGCACGCATGGCGGATATGATGCCGTGCTGCGGATGACGCCCGCGGGTGAGCCTGACCTCGATCATCCGATGCCTCCCGAATGGCCCGAGGCCGATTTCATCGTCGGCAATCCGCCGTTCATCGGCGGCAAGGACATCCGCCGGCAGCTTGGCGGCGATTATGCCGAGGCGCTGTGGAAGGCCAATCCGCGCGTGCCGAAATCGGCCGATTTCGTGATGCAATGGTGGGATCGGGCTGCCCACGCGCTGATCGCTCCGGGAAGCCGGCTGAGGCGCTTCGGCTTCGTCACCACCAATTCGATAACGCAGACCTTCAGCCGCCGGGTGATCGAGGGGTATCTGCAACAGCCCTCTCCCCTTGCGGGAGAGGGTGGCGCGCGCAGCGCGACGGGAGAGGGGGCGGCAGCGCAAGCTGCCGCATCCGCGGCAGACCCCTCCCCCAACCCCCTCCCGCAAGGGGAGGGGGCCTTGAGCCTCATCCTCGCGATCCCCGATCACCCCTGGACCAAGGCGACCAAGGACGCGGCGGCGGTGCGGATTGCCATGACCGTGGCGGGGCGCGGAGAGGCCGAAGGGCGGCTGATCGCAATTGTCGGCGAAAGCGCTTTGGAGACCGACCGGCCGGTTTTGGAAGAGCGCGAGATTTCGGGTCGGATCAATGCTGATCTGTCCGTGGGATCGGATACGACTTCGGTTTTGCCACTGCTCGCGAACGAGGGGCTGGCGTCTCCCGGTGTCAAACTGCACGGTTCAGGCTTCATCGTCACACCTTCCGAGGCACAGGCGCTGGGGCTGGGCAAGCGCGAAGGGCTGGAGGCCCATATCCGCCCCTATCGCAACGGGCGCGATCTGCTCCAGCGCAGCCGGGACGTGATGGTGATCGACCTGTTCGGCCTCACCGAAAAGGACGTGCGGCAGCGCTTTCCCGAAGTGTATCAGCATCTTGATCTCACGATCCGCGTGCAGCGCGAGGCGCAGGCAGCGAAATCCCCTACCAATGACGCCAAGGCCTATGCGCGCGCATGGTGGCTGCATGGCAAGCCAAGGCAAGAACTCCGCCCCGCGCTAGACGGCCTGCCGCGCTATATCGCGACGGTGGAGACGGCGAAGCATCGCATCTTCCAGTTTCTCGATGCGAGCATCCTGCCGGATAACATGCTGATCGCCATCGGCAGCGATGATGCGTATCACCTCGGGGTGTTGTCCTCGCAGCCGCACGTCAATTGGTCGCTAGGGATAGGCGGCACGCTGGAAGATCGCCCGCGCTACAACAAATCCCAGATATTCGACCCCTTCCCCTTCCCCGACGCCACCCCCGATCAACGCGCTGCCATCGCCGAACTGGCCGAGGAACTCGACGCCACCCGCAAGACCGCGCTCGCCGAAGTGCCCGGCCTCACCATGACCGGCCTTTACAATCTGCGCGATCTGCACCGTTCGGGCCGCGCCACCCCGCAGCAGCAGGATAGTATCCGCGATGCCCGCGCCGGGATCGTCGATCGGCTGCACCGGCAAATCGACGCAGCGGTCGCCGATGCCTATGGCTGGCCTGCGGACATGTCCCCGGCGCAGATCGTCGCCCGGCTCGTCGCGCTCAATCACCAGCGCGCTGCCGAGGAACGTGGCGGCCATGTGCGCTGGCTGCGCCCGGATTATCAGCGCCCGCGCAGGGGTGCGCGGCAGGACGCCGCCGGGTGAAGCACCCCGTTTCCTACTGCCCGGCAACCTGTCAGGCTTGCGCCCATGACCGTCGGAAACCGCCTTCTTGCCATTCGCATCTGGAGGATTCGCGGCGCCGGATTTTTTCTCCCTGGACAGTGTCTCATGTGTCTCCAACAGGGGCGGAGCCTGTGGGAACCTGGTGGGCGTCGGGCCGCCTGCTGCTGGCCATTGTGGCGCGCCCGCGTTACCCCTCGTCGCCATGAACGCTTACACCCTCGGCAGCCTCGCCGCCTATTTCGTCCTGATGCTCGCCATCGGGGTCTATGCCTGGCGCAAGACCCGCACCGACAGTGCGGGATACCTGCTTGCCGGGCGCGGACTTGGGCCGGCGGTGACGGCGCTCAGCGCAGGCGCGTCGGACATGTCGGGCTGGCTGCTGCTGGGTCTGCCGGGGGCGCTGTATGCCAGCGGGCTGGTCGAGGCGTGGATCGCGATCGGGCTTACGGCGGGCGCGGCGGCGAACTGGATCATCGTTGCCCCGCGCCTGCGCGAACAGACCGAGCGGCTGGGCAATGCGCTCACCATCCCGCAATACCTCGCCAACCGCTTCCCCGAAAGCGGCACGCTGCTGCGGGTCACTTCGGCGGTGATCATCGTCGCCTTCTTCACGGTCTATACCGCGTCAGGCATGGTCGGCGGCGGCAAGCTGTTCGCCACCGCCTTTGCCGGGGTGCTGCCGGATACCGGATTGTCGGACTATGTGCTGGGAATGCTCATCACTGCCGGGATCGTGCTGGTCTACACGATGATCGGCGGGTTCCTCGCAGTGAGCCTCACCGATTTCGTGCAGGGCATGATCATGATGGTGGCGCTGGTGGTGATGCCGCTTGTGATCCTGTTCGGCCCCGGCGGCGATGGCGGGGCGAGCCTGGCCGCCGTACCGCAGGCGGGCTACTTCAGCCTGACCCAAGGGGCGACGCTGATCGGCATCATCAGCGCGGTGACCTGGGGCTTGGGCTACTTCGGGCAGCCGCACATCATCGTGCGGTTCATGGCGATCGACCGGGTCGAGAACGTGCCGCGCGCCGGGATCATCGGGATGGGCTGGATGGTGATCTCGCTGATCGGCGCGGTCGCGGTCGGGCTGGCGGGGCGCGCCTATGCGGAAGCGAACGGGCTGGTGGTCGATGATCCGGAGACGATCTTCATCCTCCTCGCGCAATTGCTGTTTCACCCGGCGGTGACCGGGTTCCTCTACGCCGCGCTGCTGGCCGCGATCATGAGCACGATTTCCTCGCAATTGCTGGTCTCGTCCTCCTCTTTGACCGAGGACTTCTACCGCCTGTTCCTGCGCCGCAAGGCTAGCGAGCGCGAGGCGGTGAATATCGGGCGCTTGAGCGTCGCGCTGGTCGCCGCTGCCGCGCTGGTGATCGCCGCCGATCCGGCAAGCGAGGTGCTGGGGCTGGTGGCGAACGCCTGGGCAGGGTTCGGCGCGGCGTTCGGCCCGCTGATCCTGCTGGCGTTGACGTGGCAGGGGATGACGGGCGCGGGCGCGGTGGCCGGGCTGGTGACCGGCGCGGGGGTGGTCGCGGGGTGGATCGCGCTGGGCTGGAACCAGACCTTGCTCGGCGGCCCCGGCCTCTACGAGATCGTCCCGGGCTTTGCGGCCTCGCTGCTCGCGATCATCGTGGTGAGCGGTCTGACCCGGCGTGACGCCGCGCCTCAGGCCGCCTGAACGCGCATGTTTGGGTGCCGTTCACCAAGTCTGCCGGATAGTCCGCAGCGATGAGAATGACCGGCACCTGTCGCGCCCTGCCGCTGATCGCCGCCGCGCTGGCACTGGCGGGCTGCGGCTCGCTGGTGCCGGGCGGTGGGGGCGGTACGGCGGGCCCGGACGCGGGCCCTGCAACGACCCCGCAAGGCTACACCGCCCGCCCCGAGGACGCGCAATGCTTCGCCAGTCTCGGGGCCAGCGGGGCGCGCTTCGATGCCCTGCCCGACACCTATGCCGCGCCGGGGTGCCATATGCTCGGCACGGTGCAGCTGTCGGCGCTGGCCGGGGATCGCGCGGCGCTGGGCGTCAGCAATCTCGGCCCTGTGCGCTGTGCCGCGGCGCAGACCTTCGGCGATTGGGCGCGCTTCGGCGTGGACCGTGCCGCGCGCGAGATCCTCGGCAGCCCGGTGGTGCGGATCGAGACGATGGGGAGCTACGCCTGCCGCAATGTCGCCGGCAGCGAGCGCCGCTCCGCCCACGCGCGCGCCGAGGCGATCGACGTATCAGGCTTCGTCCTCGCCGATGGCCGCCGGATCGTCGTCAAGCGTGATTGGCATAGCGGCGATACGAGGGTGCGCGAGTTCCTGCGGGTGGTGCATGGCAGCGCCTGCAAGCGTTTCGGCACAGTGCTTGGCCCGGATTACAACGAAGCCCACGCCGACCATTTCCACTTGGAAGGCAGCGGCGCGAGCTTTTGCCGGTGACACGGATCGGGCATTTGCAGTCAGTCGTTCACGCGGTCTGGCGGGTGTCCAGCCTTGCTTCGAGCTTCAACCGCACAGCTTCAGCCGCGTGGCGCGCGCCCAGCTTGGTCATCATGTTCGCACGGTGGATTTCGACCGTGCGCGGGCTGATGGCGAGTTCGCGCGCGATCGCCTTGTTGCTGCTGCCCTCGGCCAGCCATTCGAGCACTTCGCGTTCGCGGCTCGAGAGCGTCGAGATACGGTCCCGCGCCTCGATCATCCGGCGGCGGGCGGCACCGAAGACTTCGGCCTCTCCCGCGATCCGCGCGAGACAGCGGGTCAGGCGTTCGGGATCGAGCGGCAGCGCAAGGTAATCGAGCGCGCCCGCCTTGATCGCTTCGACAATCCGGTTCGGGCGCGGCTGAACGTCGATCGCGATCAGCGGGAGCCAGATGCCGAGGCGGCTGAGCCGATCGAGGATGATGTCGACCCCGCCCTCTTCCGGCGTGTCCCGCGCGACGATGATGCCTTCGCGCGGCGGATGCACCGCGAGTTCGGACAGATCGCCGTACACTTCGCTATGGTGCCCGAGCGCGAAGCCGACCCGGGCCAGTTCGGCTCTCTGACGGCTGCAGGGATCGATGAAGTGGAGCGAGACCTTGCGTGTCATGAAACGGTGTGTGCGCCACCGGCTGACAAGTATCACGCGAGACTGCTGCCAATCCGGAGCAATCCCTAGGGGAAAACCTCAAGTAATTGAAATTATGTATTTAATACGCTCCAATACGGAGCTTGATGGCAAGCATGGATTAACCATCCCCGGCAAACCTATAGGGCGCGAGCGAATGGAACGCGGATTTCAGCGCATCACCCCAGCCCGACGAGATCGCATCGAAATAGGGATCCTCGCCCGTCACCCGATGTTCGTGGGTCGGCGCGAAGGCATCCTTGGCGATCACCAGCAGATCGAGCGGCAGCCCGACAGACAGGTTCGCCTTCAATGTCGAATCAAAGCTGACCATCATCAGCTTGACCGCATCCTCGAAGCTCATGTCGCGCTCGTAGCCGCGGATCAGGATCGGGCGGCCATACTTGGTCTCGCCGATCTGGAAGAACGGGGTGTCCCAGCTCGCTTCGATGAAATTGCCTTCGGGATAGATCATGAACAGCCGCGGCTGCATGCCCTTGATCTGCCCGGCGACGATCATGGTGGCGGTAAAGCGGCCCTTCCCGCCCTCACCATTCTCGGTTTGCGCCGCTTCGATGGTGTTGCGCAGCAGCCTTCCGATCTCGGTCGCGACCTGGAACATGGTCGCGCCCATGAGCAGGGTGTTGTCGCGTTCCGAAGGGGCCTTGGTGCGTTCCTCCAACTGGCTGATCACCGCCTGCGTCGTGGCGAGGTTACCGGCGGTCATCACCGCGATCATGCGCTCGCCCGGCACGCTCCAGTGGAACAGCTTGCGGAAGGTCGAGATGTTGTCGACGCCCGAATTGGTGCGGGTGTCGCTCATCAGCACCAGCCCCTTGTCGAGTACCATGCCAACGCAATAGGTCATGCCGTTATCATCTCCCCGTGAGGCCCGCGCCCTAGCCCCAAATCAGCCATTGCGCAAAGCCCCTCGTGCACCGGCTACTGCGTCGACTGGTCCTGCTGCTGGCTGACCGGATGCGCCTCAACCGCGACGCCAACGGTGAGCACTTCGTCCGCCGCGCCGATGCTGATCCCGGTGATCGGCGCGGCATCGCGATAGTCGCTGCCGGTCGCCACGCGGACATAACGCGGATCGGGGCAGATCCCGTTAGACACATCGAACCCGACCCAGCCGAGCCCGTCGACATGGGCCTCCGCCCAGGCGTGGGTGGCCTCCTGATGGACACGGTCGTCCATCATCAGATAGCCGCTGACATAGCGCGCCGGGATCCCGCTCGCCCGCGCGGCGCCGATGAACACGTGGGTGTGATCCTGACACACGCCCGCGCCGTGGCCGACCGCCTCTTCGGCGGTGGTCGTGGCGTGGGTGCGCCCGGTCTCGTAAGCGATGCGTTGGCGGATCAGGCTTGACAGGTCGTGGAGGAAGTCAAGCGGGGCCCCCGACGCTGGCCCCGGCACCTCGCGGAGCAGCGCCCGCATCCGGATGCCGGGCCGGGTCAGCGGGGTCTGGCGCAGAAAGCTCCACAACGGCAGGTGGCCCGAATGGCGCCCGATCACCCCGGCATTGTCGGCGGTCTCCACGGTGCCGCGGCAGGTCACCGTCACTTCGCGCACGCCGGGCCTGACCCCGATCAGCGTTACGTGATTGAAGTGCTGATCGTCATATTCGAGTTCTGCGTGGGCGTTGTCGAAGTGCATCTGCCAGTCGATGATCCGCTGCCCCTGCGTCGCCTTCGGGGTAAGCCGCAGCCGCTGCAGCGCGTGCGCCACCGGCTCAGCAAAGGCGTAGTGGGTGGTGTGCTCGACCGTGAGTTTCATGGTGCTCATGCGTGGAACCGGTAATCTTCGGCGATCGCCTGGGCGATGGCACCGTTGCGGGCGAGGAAATCGACCAAGAATTCGTGCAAGCCCTGTTCGAAAATCTGGTCGACCTCGAGATCGGCGGTGCGCAGATCGGCCTCATGCATCAGCGCCGCCGCCCGGCCCTCGGTCCCGTGCATTCGCGCGAGTTCGGCAAGATCGCTGCGCAGTGCCTTGCGGCAGAAGGCGAGGCTGCGCGGAAACCGATCATCGAGCACCAGAAACTCGACAATCCCCCGCGCCTCGATCTGCCCGGCGTTGAGCCAGCTATAGACCCGCGCCCCCGCAACCGAGCGGAGCACCTGCTCCCATTGCCCGGTATCGAGGCTCGATCCGACATAGGAGAGCGAGGGCAGCAGCAGGAAATACTTCATGTCGAGAATGCGCGCGGTGCTGTCGGCGCGTTCGATGAAGGTGCCGCTGCGCGAGAAGTAATAGCCCTCGTCGCGCAGCATCGATCCGTCGAAGGCGCCGTGCACCTGCGTGCCTGCGCGACGGATCGCGCTGAGCACCTCGCCCACGGCGGTCGGGCCGACCGGGCGGGCGAGCAGCGCGTCAAGCTTCATCCAGTTGTCGTTGACCGCTTCCCACACCCCGCTGGAGATATTGGTACGTGCCACCCGCGCATTGGCCCGCACCGCCCCGAACATCGTGCGGACATTGCCCGGATTGGACGGCCCGCGCAGTACGAAGTTCCACACTGCGACCCCGTCATAGGCTTCGTTGGACGCCTCGTACTGGTGCTGCAATCCCAGCGTGGCGATGACCGAGCGCCATTCCGCCTCCGCCGTCACCCCGTCGCGGGTCAGGGCCATACGCAAGGCCGCGTCGAGCAGGCGCGCGGTGTTCTCGGCCCGCTCGAGATAGCGGAACATCCAGAACAATCCGTTGGCGGTGCGACCTAGCATCCTCCCCTCCCGCTTGCGGGAGGGGCCGGGGGTGGGCGCGAAACCGCGCACCGCCCCGTCACTTGCCCACCCCTAACCCCTCCCGCATGCGGGAGGGGGACTTTGGCGAGGCGAACGGGCTGCACCATCAGTCCTTCAGCACCCAGGTGTCCTTGGTGCCGCCCCCTTGCGAGGAATTGACCACTAGCGAACCCTTCTTGAGCGCCACCCGCGTCAGCCCGCCGGGCGTGATGTCGATCCCCTCGGGCGAGACCAACACGAATGGCCGCAAATCCACATGGCGCGGAGCGAGGCCCTTGGCGGTGTAGATCGGGCAGGTCGACAGCGCGAGCGTGGGCTGCGCGATGTAATTGCTCGGCCGCGCGACCAGTTTCTCGCGAAACGCGGCGATCTCGCGCTTGGACGAGGTCGGCCCGATCAGCATCCCGTAACCGCCCGATCCGTGCACCTCTTTCACGACCAGCTCGGCGAGGTTATCGAGCACGTAGGCGAGCGCGTCCTTGTCCGCGCAGCGCCAGGTCTGGACGTTGGGCAGGATCGGCCGCTCGCCGGTGTAGAACTCGACGATTTCGGGCATGAAGGAATAGATCGCCTTGTCGTCCGCCACGCCGGTGCCGGGCGCATTGGCGATGGTGATCCCCCCCGAACGGTAGACGTCCATGATCCCCGGCACGCCCAGCGCGCTTTCGGGGTTGAAGGTCAGCGGATCGAGGAACTCGTCATCGACCCGGCGATAGAGCACGTCGATCGGCTCGTACCCGCGCGTGGTGCGCATCTGCACTCGCCCGTCGACCACGCGCAGATCGCTGCCCTCGACCAGCTCAGCGCCCATCTGGTCGGCAAGGAAGGCGTGCTCGAAATAGGCCGAGTTGTAGATGCCGGGCGTCAGCACCGCGACCACTGGCTTGCCCCCGGTATAGGCCGGGGGAACACAGGCGGCGAGGCTGCGCGCGAGGCGGCGCGGGTAGTTCGACACACTCTCTACCGCGATGCGGCTGAACAGATCGGGGAACATTCCCATCATCGTCTCGCGGTTCTCCAGCATATAGGAGACCCCCGAAGGCGTGCGCGCATTGTCCTCCAGCACGAAGAACTCGTCCGGCCCGGTACGCACCAGATCGATCCCGACGATGTGGGTGTAAATGCCGCCGGGCGGGGTGAAGCCGACCATGTTCGCCAGCCACGCCTCGTTGCGGCGCAACAGGCGTTCGGGCAGACGGCCCGCGCGCACGATTTCCTGCCGATGGTAGAGATCGTAGAGGAACGCATTGAGCGCCCGCACCCGCTGTTCGATCCCGCGCGACAGTTTGCGCCATTCGGCGGCGGTGATGATGCGCGGCACCATGTCGAACGGGATCAGCCGCTCCTCGGCCTCATTCTTGCCATAGACGTTGAAGGTGATCCCCGTGCGGCGAAAGGTATCGTCCGCCTCGCGGTTCTTGCGGCGCAGGAAATCGCCTGGCTGTTCGCCAAACCAGCGACAGAACTCGGCATAGGCAGGCCGGGACTGGCCGCCATTGTCGAACATCTCGTCAAAATTGCTGGCGTTGCCGTGCATCAACCCCCGCACGCTGTTTGGTTGCAATGCAGCAATGTAACCGGGCTTTCGCAAAAGGAAAGCGCGGTTACGAAATTGCGCAACAATGCGTTAGGCGGTGGTTTCGAGCTCGGCGAGCAGCGTGGCGATCACCTGCGGATCATAGGTGAAGCCCAAATGCGTACAGCGCAGCGCAATGGCGCGGTCGCGTTCACCAGGGCGGCCTGCAGCGCAGCGCGGGGCGATCGCGCCGTCATTGGCGCTCCACAGCGCGACAGTCTCGACCGGCGGCTTGACCGCGAGCTGCGCCTCGACGGGCGGAGCATCGACCGAATGGCCGGTGATGAACTGATAGGCGCGCCAGACATTATTGGCGCGCGGGCTGCCCGAGAACGGCGAGCCCATCGTGATCACCTTGGCAACCGCGTGCGGCTGACGCTTGGCCAGCTCGCGCGCGAACAGCCCGCCGAGGCTCCAGCCAATCAGCACCACCTTGCGACCATGGCGTGCGTGGAGATCGAGCATCCGCGCTTCGAGCTGGTCGAAGGTATCCGGGTTCGGCCCCCAGTTACGCCCTTGCCCCCAGCGCTTGGCGACGTGGCCCGCCGCTTCGAGATGCTGCGCAAGATAACGCATCCGACCTGGACGCGTGCCGAAGCCGGGGAGGATCATCACGGTCTGCGGATTGGCCGTCGCGGCGATTTCCAGCTTGCGGCGCGGGCGGCGCAGCGGTTCGAGAAAGATTTCTGCCTCGCCCAGCAGCCGCACGAGCCGAGGCTTGCCTGCCTCGTGCTCGTGCGGGATCACTTCACGCGCCAGTGCGACCCGGCGGGCAAGTTCGGTCGCTTCGTAAGCCTGCTGCGCCTGCGCACCAGCCGCCGCTGCCGCTGCAACAAGCGGAGCGGGAAGTCGTGGTCGTTCAAAGGCGAAGCGGGTTGCCATGGCACGCTAAAGCCACAGCCCGGATGAATGTTCAATGAAATGAAACGACCGTAACAAAAGCGACACAATCTATTTCGCGGGACAATCGCCGATCCGTTCGCTGCGTCCGGTGAAGGTCATGGTGCCCTCGCCTGCCCCGTCGAGGTTCATCGTCATCGACGCGGTATAATCCGACGTGGTGGGCGTGGCGCTGCCGTTCATCATCATGCGCGTGCTGCCCTGCGGGGTCTGGCACACCATCACCGCATTGATCGTGCCGCCCGCCAGGCTGAACTTCTCGAAGCTGCACTCGCCGTTCTGGCCCTGCTTGAGCATCTGCTCATACCCGCCCTCGACGTCCTTCTCGTTGACGCAGTATTCGATTGTCCGGGCCATGCCGGCACCGTGCCCCTTCATTTCCGGCGGCATTCCCGGGATGGCGATTTCGGTCATGGTGACGGTTGTCTTGTACTGGCCGGGTTCGGGCTTTAGGCCCTGCGCCTCGGCCGCTTTGGCCGCTTCGGCCATGCTGACTTCGCCATTGCCGTCAGCATCGGCATTCTCGCTGCCCGAGCAGCCTGCGACAAGCGCCGCTGCCGCTGCCACCAAAACCATCCGCTTCATCGCTCGCTCTCCTTTGGACGCGTGAACATAGCGCAATATCGCGGCCCTGCGCAGCCCCTCGCACTTCGCCTTGCGTGTCCCCGCTTTGTTCCCCATACAGACAAGATGGCCGAACTCGTGATCCGCCGCGGACTGGACGAGCCCGAAACGGGCGCGGACTTCATCCCCCACCGCCCCGCCCGCCCCGACAAGGCGATGGGCGGCATCCCCTTCAAGCTCGTCTCCGATTACGAACCGGCGGGCGACCAGCCGACCGCTATCCGCGAGCTGGTGGAAGGCGCATTGGCGGACGAGAAGTCGCAGGTGCTGCTCGGCGTCACCGGCTCGGGCAAGACCTTCACCATGGCCAAGGTGATCGAGACGCTCCAGCGGCCTGCCCTGATCCTCGCCCCCAACAAGATCCTCGCCGCGCAACTTTATGGCGAATTCAAGAGCTTCTTTCCGGAGAACGCGGTCGAATACTTCGTCAGCTATTACGACTACTACCAGCCCGAAGCCTATGTGCCGCGCTCGGACACCTATATCGAGAAGGAATCCTCGGTAAACGAGGCGATCGACCGGATGCGCCACTCGGCCACCCGCGCGCTGCTCGAACGCGACGACGTGATCATCGTCGCTTCGGTATCGTGCCTCTACGGGATCGGCTCGGTCGAGACCTATTCGGCGATGATCTTCGATATCAAGGTGGGTGAGACCGTCGACCAGCGCGAGCTGATCCGCAAGCTCGTCGCGCTGCAATACAAGCGCAATGACGCAGGCTTCACGCGCGGGAATTTCCGGGTGCGCGGCGACAGCCTCGAAATCTTCCCCTCGCACTATGAGGACATGGCCTGGCGCGTCAGCTTCTTCGGCGACGAGATCGAGGCGATCAGCGAATTCGATCCCCTCACCGGCACCAAGGGGGCGGCGCTGGAGAAAGTGCGGGTCTATGCCAATTCGCATTACGTCACGCCGGGGCCGACGATGAAGCAGGCCACGGCGGCGATCAAATTCGAGCTGGAGGAACGGCTCAAGGAGCTGGAGGCCGAGGGCAAGCTGCTCGAACGCCAGCGGCTGGAACAGCGCACCAATTTCGATCTCGAAATGATCGCGGCGACCGGCAGCTGCGCGGGGATCGAGAATTATTCGCGCTTCCTCACCGGCCGCCTCCCCGGCGAGCCGCCGCCGACCCTGTTCGAATACCTGCCCGAAAACGCGCTCCTGTTCGTCGATGAAAGCCACCAGACCGTGCCGCAGATTGGCGCGATGGCGCGCGGGGACCATCGCCGCAAGCTGACGCTCGCCGAATACGGCTTCCGCCTGCCGAGTTGCATCGACAACCGCCCGCTGCGCTTCAACGAATGGGACGCGATGCGCCCGCAGACCGTCGCGGTCAGCGCCACCCCTGGCGGATGGGAGATGGAGCAGACCGGCGGCGTCTTCGCCGAACAGGTGATCCGCCCGACCGGGCTGATCGACCCGCCAGTGACCATCCGCCCGGTCGAGGATCAGGTGCAGGACTGCATCACCGAGTGCAAGGCGACCGCGGCCAAGGGCTACCGCACGCTCGTCACCACGCTTACCAAACGCATGGCCGAAGACCTCACCGAGTTCATGCACGAGGCCGGGGTGCGGGTGCGCTACATGCACTCCGATGTCGAGACTTTGGAACGCATCGAGTTGATCCGCGACTTGAGGCTCGGGGTCTATGACGTGCTGGTCGGGATCAACCTGCTGCGCGAGGGACTCGATATCCCCGAATGCGGGCTGGTGTGCATTCTTGACGCGGACAAGGAAGGCTTTCTGCGTTCGGAAACCTCGCTGATCCAGACCATCGGCCGCGCCGCGCGCAATGTCGATGGCCGGGTGATCCTCTATGCCGACCGGGTGACGGGCTCGATTGAGCGTGCTTTGGCGGAGACCGACCGGAGGCGTGCCAAGCAACAGGCGTTCAACGAGGAACACGGCATCACGCCGCAGACCATCAAGCGCAACATCCACGATATCGTCGCGCACACGGCCTCGCAGGACAGCGTGGTGATCGACACCGGCGACGACGAGCGCAACAACCTCGTCGGGCACAACCTGCGCTCGTACATCGCCGACCTCGAAAAGCGGATGCGCGATGCGGCGGCGAACCTCGAATTCGAGGAAGCGGGCAGGTTGCGCGACGAAATCCGGAGGCTGGAAGCGGACGAACTGGGGATTCCCGACGGAGAGAAACGCGCGCCGATCGTAGGTCGCTCGAACGAAGGCAAGCCGGGGACCAGGAAAACGCGGTTCGGCAAGACGCGCTACAAGCGGATGGGCGGGAAGGCTTGATGAATCAGGACCGCGCAAAATTTTCAAGCATTGACGACCTTGACCGCCCTTTGCATCGCATCTTTCCACTTTGGCGGTTCGAAGAAGTGCTTCGGCTAAGACAACTTACCTTGGTAAAGCCCTCAATGTGGGTCGACCCGCGTGAAGACCTTTGCTCAAGGATTTTATTGGAACCTGAATTAGGCGCCAGCTTCGTCAAACCTCCTCGCCAACTATCTGACTATTTGACAGAATGCTGGGCGCAATGCTGGTCATACGAAGCGAACTCCGACGTGCTGCTTCGCGCTTATTCGCGAGTGGTTCTGGACCCAATTTCCTCTCGAAACACAACACCGGCTGAAGAGGGAGTAAGGGTAACCACAACGGCACGCCGGATAATGTCCGGCATGGGTGAGTGGGTATCAAAGCACCATAACGACCATTTTTATCTGGCCGGAGTGACTTATGAGCCGGAAGGGAAGTTTGGTCAGCGGCTGGCAAACAGGTTGGGCAAAGAGGGGCCGAGGTATTTTAGCACACCTGACGGAAGAGCCGAGTCGCTTTGCATGAAGCGCCAAAGGTTCAGTCACGAGAATGAGGTTCGACTACTATGTGTAGGGAAAGAAAGGCTTGGCACTGCACCAAACATTCGGCGGTTTGAAATCGATCCAAATGACCTGTTCACGGAAATTGCATTCGATCCCCGTCTGGCCGCATTTGAGAGGATTGAACGGGAGCTGTGGTTGCGCTCGGCAGGTTACACAGGTCAAATTGAAGAAGACGATAGCTATGTTGACGTGATAATCGCTGTCTCAATGCAGAACGAATGGGAAGAGCCGATAGAGTAGCATCATGTCGAAATCGTCGACTACCACTGACAGCTCGGACTGGCTGCACATCCCCCACGCGGGCGAAATGCTGGTCTCGGAATTCATGGAGCCCTTGAAGCTCGATACGTCCGCATTGGCAGAAGCCATCGCGGTTGAACCCGCGCGCCTGCAAGCGATGATAGACGGCAAGGCGCAGGTTGACGGCGAACTCGACCTGCGTCTTGCTCGCTACTTCCGCATGTCCGAAGGCTTTTTCCTGCGCCTCCAGGCCAGCGCCGAACTCCGCACCGCCAAGCGCGCACTCAATGGCGAATTGGATAGAATCACGCCGCGAGCCGCCTGAGTTCGACCGATGCACCATAAGCGCCACCGCCGCCGCAGCATTCGCGCCGGATGCAAGGTTTGCAAACCTTGGAAGGCGAACGGATTTCGCACTGAGGCCTTGGGCGGCGAGAAGCTTTCGGATCACCTGCGACGCTTCCCAGTGTAGAGCTGATCCCCTAACCCTTGCCCCCCGCCGTCAAGCCTGTCACTCCTCGCTCGCATGACGCACCGAGTCCTTGCTGCGCTGGCCGCTGTCAGCATCTCCGCTTTTGCCATTCCTTCTGCCGCGCAGGATGCGCCCAAGCCGGAAGCGGCCAAGCCCGCCGCCCCAGCCCCCACCCCGCAGGTCCGCACCCGCGATCTCTCCGGCACCTTCGGCGGGCAGCGCGTCGCCTATCGCGCCACCATCGCTGATACGATCCTCACCAGCGAAGACGGCAAGCCCGAAGCCGTGATCGTCACCACCTCCTATGTCAAAACCCCCGCCGATCCCTCGCGTCCGGTGTTCTTCATCTACAATGGCGGGCCGGGGTCGGGGTCGGTGTGGCTGCAAATGGGGGCGTTCGGGCCGAAGCGCGTCGCGATCCCCTCGGACGCGCGCGATGATGGCGCGCCGCCCTACCCGCTGCGGGATAATCCCGACAGCCTGCTCGATGTCGCCGATCTGGTGTTCATCGACCCGCCGGGGACAGGCTTCAGCCACCTCACCCAGGGCACCGACCCCAAAAAATACTACGGCCTGAGGCAAGATGGCCGCGCCGTCGCGCAGGTGATCCGGCGCTGGATCAACGACAATGCCCGCTGGTCCAGCCCCAAGTTCCTCGGCGGGGAAAGCTACGGCACCACCCGCACCGCGATGGTGGTCGACGAATTGGAGGGCAGTACCTTCAACGACGTCGGCCTCAACGGGCTGATCCTGATCTCGACGATCCTCGATTTCGGGATCGAGGATGCGGTGCCGGGCAATGAAATGGCCTATGTCGTCACCCTGCCCAACATGGCGGCGGCGGCATACTACCATGGGAAAGTTCAGGCCCCCTCGGTCGAGGCGATTGCTGACGAAGCACGCCGATTTGCCATCGGCCCGTTCGCCAGTGCGCTGCTGAAGGGTCAGGACTTGCCCGCCGAGGAACGCGCGAGCGTGCGCAAGGAACTCTCGCGCCTCACCGGCCTCAGCGAGGAATATCTCGAACAGGCCAACCTGCGCGTCACCGACCAGCGCTTCTACAAGGAGCTGCTGCGCGACCGGGGGCAGACCATCGGGCGGCTCGATGCGCGCTACACCGGCACCGATTACGACAGTGCGGGCGAATATCCCGACAACGACCCGAGCTTCTACGGCATCGATGCGGGCTACACCGCCGCGATCAACCAGTGGACCCGCGAGGGGCTGGGCTACGCGACCGACCGCGAATACCAGTCGATCGGGCGCGAACCCGGGCGCAACTGGGACTGGAGTCTGGGCGAACAGGGCCGCAGCGCCTATCTCAATGTCGCGCCGCTTATCGGTCAGGCGATGCGGCAGAATAGCGGGCTGAAGGTGTTCAACGCGCAAGGCTATTACGATTTCGCCACGCCGTTCTTCGGCGCGGAATATTCGCTAAAGCGGCACGGGATTCCGCAGGAGCGGATCACGTGGAAGTACTACGGCGCGGGCCACATGATGTATGTGCGCGACGAGGATCGCACGCAGCTCAGCGCCGATATTCGCGCGTTCATCCGGGCGCGGTGATGGAGGGGCGGTCAATCGGCATATGCGCGGTGGCGGCGGCGATGCTCGGCAGCGCGGGGTGCAAGCCGCCGCCGAGCGATGCCGCGGTGGCGCGCGCGGCGAACCTGCCAGTGCTACCCGGCCCCTCGGTGCCCCAGCCCTCGCCCGATACGACCGATGCGGTCTGGGCGCAAAGCGCCAAGGACCTGCGGCTGGTCTACGGCGTTCCCGGCCAGCCGGTGCTGCTGGCGCTGGAGTGCGTCGGCACCGGTCCCCTGCTGCGGATCACGCGCCATGCTCCGGCCGACCGCGATGCCGAGGCGCTGCTGGCGATCATCGGCAATCGCCGCGCGGCGCGGATTGCGGTGGCTGCGACGCGGACCGGTGACCGACTGCTATGGCAGGGCGAGGCTCCCGCGATCGATCCCGACTGGGACACGCTCGGCGATCAGCGCGAGGTGACGGCGACCATCCCCGGCGCGGGACTGCTCAAGCTCAACGCGAGCCCGCTGCCGAAGCAGCTGGTGGAGCAGTGCCGGAAGCGCGCGCTGCCAGCAGATCCGGCGTAAGCACCTGCGGCAATTGCTCTGGCGTGGCTGCGCCCGGCGCATACCACAGATAAAGCGGCACGCCCGCCGCGCCCTGTTCGGTGAGGAAGGCTGTGATCTCGGGATCGCGCACCGTCCAGTCGCCGACCATCGCCACCACGCCCGCCTTCTCGAACGCGTCGCGCACGCTCTCGCGCTCGATCGAGCTCGCTTCGTTGACCTTACAGGTCACGCACCAATCGGCGGTGAACCACAGGAACACCGGCTTGCCCGACGCACGCGCCTCGGCCAGCGCTTCGCGGCTGAAGGCCTGCGGTTCGAGGATGCTTTCCTTCGCCTCGGCACCCTTGGCCTCATGTACCGAGGGCAGCGCAATCGCGCCGAATATCAGGAACGGCGCGGCGACGAGGCCGAAGGCGGGCCACGCCATCTTGGCCTTCTTTTGCAGCCGCCCGACCACCCATAGCGCAATTATCACGCCCGCCACCGTCACCAGCGCGACGAGGCCGAAGGGCTTGCCGCCCAGCTGCACGGTCAGCCACAGCAGCGCGAAAGCAGTGAGCGCCATCGGGATCGCCATCAGCCGCCGGAACCGCTCCATCCACGGCCCGGGCTTCGGCAGCATCCGCCTAAGAGCGGGAACAAAACCGAGCAGCAGGAACGGCAGCGCCAGCCCCAGCCCGAGCAGCGCGAACAGCAGCAGCGCCAGCGGGGTCGGTAGCAGCAGCGCCGCGCCCAGCGCCGCCGCCATGAACGGGCCAGTGCACGGCGTGGCGACGAAGGCCGCGAGCAACCCGGTGGCAAAAGCCCCCGCAGGCTTCCCGCCGCTCGTCACCGAAAGCGCGGGCAGTTCGAAAATCCCGGCGAGGTTCGCGGTAATCACCGCCGCCAGCACCAACAGCGCGACCACCACGCCCGGCTCCTGCAGCTGGAACGCCCAGCCGACCTGTTCTCCGGCAGCCCGCAATGCCAGCAGCAGCGCGCCCAGTGCCACGCAGGCGATCATCACGCCTGCGGTATAGGCCAGCCCCTCGGCGCGCGCCTTGGCCTCGCTCTCGCCCGCGCGGGCCAGCGCAATCGCCTTGAGGCTGAGGATCGGAAACACGCAGGGCATGATGTTGAGGAGGAGGCCCCCCGCGAGGGCGCCGAGGATCAGGGTCCACAATGGCGGCGTTGCGGCGGCCATCTGCGGCCCCGCCACCAACTCGCCCCCGCTCGGCACCGCGCCAAGCCCGGCTGCGAACCGTACCCCGGCTCCATCCCCGAAGGCAAGGATGCCCGACAGCGCCTCGGCCTTGCCCACGCCGAATTCGTCGAGCGGGATCTCGGCGACCAGCACATCCCCCACCCGCCGGAAGGTCTGGGGTGCGGCATAGGCGACCAGCTGTTCGTTCCCGACGAACACGTGCGGATCGGTGAGCGCCACACTCGCAGGCAGCGGGATGCCGACCCGCAACGTCTCGCCCTTGATCGAGAAGCTCGCCCGCGCATCGAGCAGCGGCGCGACTTCCGTACGCCAGCGCATGAAATCGCCGCCCGTCCGCGCGGTGAGCAGCGCGTCCTGCGGCACACAGATCTGGTCGGTGCAGGCAAGGTAATCGACCCTGCCGGTCAGCTTCATCCAGTCGAAGCTGGCAAGGCTCGGCCCCGGCACCACCGGCACCAGCACCACATAAGTTCCTTCATAGATGTGGTTCATCAGCCCGCTGATCAGCAGGCGCTTCGGCACCGGATAAAGCGCCTCGCCGACCTCCCAATCGGGCGGCAGATCGAGCGCGAGCTGCATCCCCGCCCCCGCATCGCCGGGGTTCGACCAATACCCGTGCCACTCGGGCGCGCTGGGGGTGAAGCGCAACGCCAGCATCCACGTCTTGCCCGCTTGCGGCGCGCCATCGGCGTAGAGATCGACCGCGATGTTCTCATCGCCGAACCGCACCGGCTGCTGCACCGCGTTCTGCGCCTGCGCCGCCCCGGCGAGCAGCACGCTTGCGGCAAGCGCAAGCACCCATGCAGCGAATTGTCGGATCGGCAGCGGGAAGATTCTTGCGTGCGGCACGGGCAACCCTCTAGGCTTGGCAGCATAAGTTCGCAATCGGAGCCCCCAAGGTGACAGCAACAACTGACAATCCGCGCGACCTCGTGATTCTTGGCGGCGGGCTGGTCGGGATGACGCTGGCGCTGGCGGCGGCGAAGAAGGGCTTGTCGAGCCATGTGATCGACCGCGCCGATCCGGCCGAGCTTACCGCCGAGGGCTTCGACGATCGCGCCACCGCGATTTCGACCGCGAGCTGGCACCTGTTCGAGAACATCGGGATCGCGGCAGGGCTGGAAGGCTTCGCCTGCGATATCGCGAGCATCGCGGTGACCGATCAGAACAAGGCCGGACGGCTCGATTTCGTCCCCGGCGTGGACGAAGGTACCCTTGGGCGGATGTTCCCCAATCGCCGGTTGCGGCTCGCGCTGTTCGAGGCTGCGGCGAAGGAGCCGCTGATCACATGGACCTCCAAGGCGCAAGTCACCGAACGCCAGCGCAGCGAATATGGCGTGGCGGCGGTGCTCGCGGACGGGCGCAAGTTCAAGGGCCGCTTGATGGTCGCCGCCGAGGGCCGCCAGTCGCCTACCCGCGATTCAGCCGGGATCACCATCGCCAAGTGGGATTACAAGCACCGCGCGATCATCGCCGGGCTCACCCACGAAAAGCCGCACGGCAATGTCGCCTGGGAGATCTTCTACCCCGCCGGGCCGTTCGCGCTGCTCCCGCTCAATGACGACGCAGACGGCACGCACCGCTGCTCGCTGGTGTGGACGGTGTCGGAGGATGACGCGGCAGGTGTGACCAAGCTGGGCGACCGCGCCTTCAAGGCCGAGGTCGAAAAGCGCACCGGCGGCGTCTTGGGCAAGGTGCTGAGCGTGGGGCAGCGGTCATCCTATCCGCTTGGCTTCCACCATACCGCCAAGATCACCGCGGAACGCCTCGCGCTGATCGGGGATTCCGCCCACGGCATTCACCCGATTGCGGGACAGGGCCTGAACCTCGGCCTGCGTGATGTCGGCGCGCTGGTCGAAGTGCTGGCCGAAGGCGCGCGGCTCGGGCTCGATCCGGGCGATCCCGAACTGCTCAAGCGTTACGAGAACTGGCGCGGGCTCGACAGTTTCATGGTCGCGCTAGCGACCGATGGCCTCACCCGCCTGTTCGGCGTCCCCGGCAAAACCGCGAGCGCCGTGCGCCGCCTCGGCATGGCGGCGGTGCAGCGGACCCCGATGCTCAAGAGCTTCTTCATGGACGAAGCGCGCGGGGTTTCGGGGGACTTGCCGGAGTTGCTGCGAGGGTGAACTCGCCAGTCCCTCCCCGTCCTGCAAGGATGGGGAGGTGGCAGCGCGGAACGCGCTGACGGAGGGGTCATCGCCCAGCCGCCGTTACCCCTCCACCACCCGCTAACGCGGGCGGTCCCCCTCCCCATTCCTTCGGAACGGGGAGGAACTGCCCCTCAATTCAAGATCAGCGGGCTGCTTACCTGCCGCATCGGATTGCCCGCGCCATCGCGTAATCCGCGCTGGTCGAGCACGGCGGCGGTTTCGATCACTTCGAGCGCCTCCATCGCCGTGGCATAGCGCTCGGCATCCCTGATCCACGCCTGCGCCTTGCTCGCGCCGGGCATCCCCTTTACCTCATCGATCGCGGCCTTGTAGCGTCCCTGTTCGAGCGCCCAGCGCGCGCGTTCCATTCGGCGCTGCGGCTGGGGAGAGGGCGTGGTTTCGCGCCGCACCACAAACAGCTGGCCAAGCTCGCGCTGCAACGCCGCCCATGACGGCCCTTCGCCGCTGTCGTCAAGCTGTGGCCCCAGCCCTTCGAGCCGCGCCGTCAATTCGTCGAGCCGCACCGGGTTGCGCGAAAAATCGATGATGCTGGACACCGCATTGGGCCACTGGTCGCCAAAGCGCAGGCGGAGCTGATCGGCGAGATAGCCCAGTTCCGCCCCGCGCTCGACGGCGCGGCGGGTAGCAAAGGCAATCAGCAAGCTTTCGGCCCGCGCGGCGTTGCCCGCTGCCGCCTGAGCCTGCAGATCGAGCTGGGTAAGGCGCTGTTCGGCCGCCGCCAACCGCTGGTCGAGCCCGCCCTGCTGTTCGGCGACACGCTCGACCGCTTGCACCGTCTGCTTGACCGCCGCTGCCTGCGCCATCGGGGTCGGCCCGGCGGCCAGGCTCGACGCAGCGGTTGAGGGCAAGGAACCGGGGGGGGCTACGCCGCTTGCCGCCCGGAAATCCCTCACCAGCACATAACCGACCGCCATCATGCCCACGATCACCGCCGCGATCAGCGCGAAGATCAGCCAGCGCCCTACAAAGGGTGACGACGGCGCAAGGCTCGCCTCAGTTGTGCCGTAGCGACCGGATTGCCCGGGTTCGGTTGCCATAAAGATCCCATTTGCGGCCCGTTTGCCCGATTATAGGCACACATCGCGCGCCAATGCCAGCAGGCTTGCCTCGTCGGGCTGCGGCGCGATGTGGACAGCCCGCCAGCCCGCCCCCGCCGCATCCGCGATCCTCGGCCCCAGCGCCGCAAGCGTGACACCTGAGCGCGCGGGCCCCAGCCGGTCGCACTCGGCGGCAAAGTGCCGCGCGCTAGCCGCCGCATGGAGCAGCACTAGCGCCTCTCCCGACGCCAGCAGCGCCGCGACCGGGTCAAGCGGCAGCATGACACTGCGATAGGCGATCACCTCGGCAAAGCTGACCCCCGGCGGCGGGACGAGCGACACGTGCTCCTCCCCGGCAATTCGCAGCAGGTGGCACGGCGCGGGCACCGCATCGAGCACGCCCTGCAATCCGCCGCTACCGACCATCGCCACGGTAAACCCGGCTATGCGAGCAGCGGCAGCCGTCGCCTCGCCCACGGCGTAGACCGGCAGGCCGGTCAGCCGCGCAAGGTTCGGTCCGCCGTGTACAAAAGCGTTCGCACTGCCGATCAGCAGCGCGTCGAAGTTGGCGGGATCGGGGCAGTCCCAATCCAGTGCGCGGATTTCGGACAGAGCGTGGCCGGTGATCGCCAGGCCCATGGCGCGGGCCTTGTCGAGCGTCGCAGCAAGCCCCGGCTCGGGCCTGAGCGCGAGCACCTGCATCGTTACACGGTCACCCGGAAATGCTCGGTGATCGCCGGGGTGGCGCGCGCAAGCAGATCGGCGGCGAGCGCGGCGACGGGGGCATGATCGCCGGGCACGAGTCGTGCGGTGCCTTCAATCCGTTCCGCCCCGTCCGGGCTGAAAAGCGCCGCGCGCATCACGAGGCTGTCGACCTCGGTCTCGCACAGGACCGCAACCGGCGAATGGCAGGTGCCGCCCAGATGCGCGAGCAGCGTCCGCTCGGCTTCGAGTTCGGCGCGGGTCGTTGCGTGATCGATGGCGGCCAGTTGTGCGGTCGTTGTCGCATCATCGGCGCGGCATTCGATAGCGATCACGCCTTGCGCTGCGGCGGGGATCCAGTCGCCTTGATCCAGCGGATGGCCGACCTCGGACTGACCCAACCGCTCAAGCCCGGCAGCGGCGAGGAAGGTTACATCGGCCTCGCCCGCCTGCAATTTGGCAAGCCGGGTTGCGACATTGCCGCGGAACGTCACCACGGTGCAGTCAGGCCGCAGGTTGAGCAATTGCGCGGCCCGGCGCGGCGCGCTGGTGCCGACAATGGCACCCTGCGGGATAGCAGCAATGCTCGCAGCACCGACCAGACAGTCCCTCCGGTCGGCGCGCGGCAGGAAGGCTCCGAAGTGAAACTGCACCGGCCGGATCGTCTCGACATCCTTGGCCGAGTGCACCGCGATGTCGATGCGGCCCTCGCCCAGCCACTGGTCGAGTTCCTTGGTCCACAGCGCCTTGCCGCCGATTTCGGCCAGCGGCCGGTCAAGCACCTTGTCGCCGCTCGCCAGCACTGGCACCAGCTCGATCTCGTCCTCGGCCCAGCCGTGGGCTGCACACAGGCGGGCGCGGGTCTCGACCGCCTGCGCCATCGCCAAGGGGGAATTGCGGGTGCCGAGGCGCAGGCGCGGGGCGTGTCCGGGTGTGTCGTTCATGCTGGCCTTGCCCTAGCCTGCACAAAGACTAGATGGAAGCCGGATGGGATCGGCAACGCACACCTCTGACAGCGCGATCGTGCTCGGCATAGAGTCCAGCTGCGACGAGACTGCCGTGGCGCTGGTACGCGGCGACCGGACGATCATTGCGCAGCGCATCGCCAGTCAGGAAGCCGAACACGCGCCCTATGGCGGGGTCGTCCCCGAAATCGCCGCGCGCGCCCATGCCGAGCGGGTTGCGCCGATGATCGAGCGGGTCATGGGCGACGCAGGGCTGACGCTGGGCGATGTCACTGCGATTGCCGCCACCGCCGGGCCGGGGCTGATCGGCGGGGTGATGGTCGGCCTCGTCAGTGCCAAGGCGCTGGCGATGGCGGCGGACAAGCCCTTGCTGGCGATCAATCACCTGGAAGGCCACGCGCTGTCGCCGCGATTGGCGGATGCAGGGCTGTGCTTTCCCTATCTGCTGCTGCTGGTCTCGGGCGGGCATTGCCAGATTTTGGCGGTCGAGGGCGTCGGGCAATACCGGCGGCTGGCCACCACTATCGACGATGCGCTGGGCGAGGCGTTCGACAAGACCGCCAAACTGCTCGGATTGGGCTATCCCGGTGGACCTGCGGTGGAGCGGCTGGCGCGCGAGGGCGATCCGCAAGCGGTGCCTTTGCCAAGGCCGCTCAAGGGATCGAAGGAACCACATTTCTCCTTTGCAGGGCTCAAAAGCGCAGTGCTGCGGGCCAAACAGAACCAACCCACCTCCGGTCCTGCTGAGCTTGTCGGAAGCGAAGCTGATCCGCAGGATCAACCACTGCCTTTCTTTGACCAAAGCGCGAAAGGCGAAGAGGAGGACAGCCCTTCGACAAGCTCAGGGCGAGCGGATGGGGGGTATTCGGATGCCGATATCGCCGCGAGTTTCCAGCAGGCGGCGGTCGAATGCCTGATCGACCGGCTCGAATATGCGCTCGAACGCGCAGGCCCCTTCCCCGCGCTGGTGGTCGCGGGCGGGGTTGCGGCGAACCAGACAGTGCGCGCCGCGCTCGAAGAACTGGCCGCGCGCCATGGGATGCGCTTCACCGCGCCGCCGCTGGCGCTGTGTACCGACAATGCCGCGATGATCGCGTGGGCGGGGTGCGAGCGGCTGACGCTGGCGGGCGAAGGCTTCGCAGGCGATCCGCTCGACTTCGTGGCGCGCCCGCGCTGGCCGCTCGATCCTGAAGCCGAGACGGTGCGCGGTGCGGGGGTCAAGGCATGATCGGCGTGATCGGGGCAGGCGCATGGGGCACCGCGCTCGCGCAGATGCTCGCAAGCGACGGGCGCGAGGTGCTGCTTTGGGCTTACGAGCCGGAAGTTGTCTCCGCGATCAATGCCGAGCACCGCAACCCGCTTTTCCTGCCTTCCGCAATCCTCGCGCCGACAATCCGCGCGACCGGCGATCTGGCGGACTTCGCCTCCGTCGACACCGCGCTGGTGGTCACGCCCGCGCAGGTGCTCGGCAAGGTGCTGGCGGGGCTAAGCCAGGCTCCGCGCGATCTGGTGCTGTGTTCCAAGGGGATCGAGGCGGGCAGTGGGCGCTTGATGAACGATGTTGCGCGCGAGGCCTCCCCCGGCAGCGCCATCGCCGTGCTCTCCGGCCCGACCTTCGCGCATGAAGTCGCCGCGGGCCTCCCCACCGCCGTCACCCTCGCCTGCGCAGGCGGTGCGGCGCAGTGGCAGCGGCTCGCCCCTGCCATCGCGCGGCCCGCGTTCCGTCCCTATTACTCCGACGACGTCACCGGCGCGGAGATTGGCGGGGCGGTGAAGAACGTGCTCGCTATCGCCTGCGGGGTGGTGGACGGCCTCAACCTCGGCCAGAACGCGCGCGCGGCGCTGATCGCGCGCGGATATGCGGAGATGCTGCGCTTCGGCGAGGCCATGGGCGCGCAGGCCGATACGCTCAGCGGATTGTGCGGCTTGGGCGATCTGGTGCTGACCTGCTCCTCGACTTCCAGCCGCAATTTCTCATTGGGCAAGGCGTTGGGCGAAGGCGCATCCGCTGCCGACCTAATGGCCGACCGCCGCACCGTCGCCGAGGGCGCCTTTACCGCTCCGGTGCTCGCGCAGCTCGCCGCCGCGCGCGGTATCGCCATGCCGATCGTCGCCGCGGTCGATGCGATCCTCAAGGGCGACAGCGCACGCAAGGCCGTCGCCGCCCTGCTCGCCCGCCCTCTCAAGGCCGAACGGGAAGGCGAGGCGTGAGCACCGCCGCCGAACCCACCGACGATCTTGCCGCACTCGCCAAGGGCGGGCGCACTAACACGATGGGCTTCGTGGTGCGGCTGATCGCGCGCATCCCGTTCCTCATCATCGCCACCCGCCTCTACGGGGCCGAGGCGCTGGGGCGCTTCGCCTCGGCGCTGGTGCTGATCGAGATCGTCGCGCTGATCTGTTCACTGGGTGAAAAGCGCGGGCTGGCGCAGCGGTTGTCCGACGGCGCGGGCGATAATCGTGCGGCCGAAACCAACCTCGTCTATGATGGCCTGCTGCTCGCGCTCAGCTGGTCGGCGCTGGCCGCGGCGGTGCTGCTGGTGTTCCCCGAACCAATGTTTCCCAACGGCACCAACAGTGCGTGGGACATCTGGCTGGTCGCGACCATCCCCGCCTTTGCCGTGACCGAGATCCTGCTCGCCGCCCAGGCCTACCGCTTCGACATCGCCACCACTGTCCGCGCTCGCGCGGTGGTGGAGCCGTGGACGATCTCCATCGGCGCTGGCGTGTTCTTCTTCATCCCCGCGACGCGCGACGCCGGGCTGGCGCTCGCCTTCATCACCTCGATCTACGCCGGGCTGCTGACCGCCTTGTGGCCGTTCCTCAAGAGCTATGGCCTTCCCAAGGACTGGCAACCGCAGGCGCGTGCGATGGCGGCCATGTCGGCGCGCGCCTTTCCGCTGGTGGGCGCCGACGCGATCGAGCGCGGGACGCGGCTGCTCGATATCTTCATCCTCGGCCTGTTCGCGCCGCCGCAGGCGGTCGGCATATACTACGCCGCGCAGCAGATCGCCTCGCTGCCGCAGAAGCTCAAGACCAGTTTCGAGCCGATCCTCTCGCCCGTCATCACCAAGAACCTGCGCATCGGCAACATGGCCGCGATTGCCGCGCAGGTTCGGCAAGTGGGGTTCTGGATCATCGCGGTGCAGCTCGGCATCGCGCTGGTGCTGGGTGTGCCGGGCGAGGCGGTGATGGGCCTGTGGGGGCCGGATTATGTCGCGGGCACCGCCGCGCTCGCCTTCCTGCTCGCCGCCGAGGTCTGCGCCTCGATGGCGGTCGTCTCAGAAAGCGTGCTCGTCTACATCGCCCGCAAGCGCAATCTGGCGATTTCAGTCGCGGTGATCGCTTTTCAGGCGGCGCTGACCATCACGCTGATCGAATGGGCGGGCCGATCGGAACTGGGCAAGGGGTTCGAGGCGGCCGGCGCGGCGGGCGCGTTGATGATCGCACTCGCCGCCTCAAGCCTCATCAAGGCGCTGCTCCTGAAGCACCTGCTCAAGGCTCCGGTATCGAACTGGCGCTGGGCGCTGGTCTATGCCGCCGCGCCTGCGGTGGTGGTCGGCTATGCCTTCACCTTTCTCCCCGAATGGGTCGAGCTGGTGTTCGGCGTGCCCGCGATCCTCGGCACCTATGCGCTGGTGATCTGGCGACGCGGGTTCGACGATGGCGACAAGGTGCTGTTCCGCAAGCAGGTGGTGCCCAATCCGGCGACCGATCTTCCGTGACGCTGCGCGGCTTGGGCATTTCCGCCTGACGCTGCTAGAGCAGCGCCAAACCTGACATAAGGACGCATCCCGCCATGACCGCCGATATCTCTGCCAATCTGCCGCTGATCCTGCTCGGCGTCGCTTTCGTGGTCATCGTCCTGTGGCTGCTGCTGCGCGGTAACCGCAAGGCGAAAATCATCGCCGACGATACCGCGACCCCGCTCGCGCGCGATGTGCTCGACGAAGGCGCCGCGCCCGCAGCGCGCAATCAGGCGTTGATCGACGCTGCCCCCGCAGCGGTGGTGGTGCCTACGATGGTGACCGCGCCGGAACCTGAGCCGGTAGCCGCCCCAGCTCCGGCCCCTGCCCCCGCCCCCGGGCCCACAGCAACTGCCAGCGACGACCTTGCCCGCATCAAAGGCCTGGGCCCCAAGCTGGTCGCGTTGCTCGGTGAACTCGGCGTCACCAGCTACGAGCAGATCGCCGCATGGTCGGATGCCGACATTGAACGGATCGACGCACAGCTCGGTCGCTTTGCCGGGCGCATCACCCGCGACCAGTGGGTCGAACAGGCCAAGTTGTTGAGTGCAGGAGACGAAAACGGCTTCGCGGCAAGATTTGGCAATAACGGATAAGAAACCGCGCAATTTGACGTCAATTCCGTGTTACAGTCCAGTTGTGGGATTCGTTTACGCGGGAGTGGGCCGATGGCTTTGCGAATCTTGGTTGCTGAAGACGAATTCGTCACGGCGTTTGACCTGTGCGACACGGTTGAAGAAGCGGGGTACGAGGTGGAAGGCCCGCATGCCGGAATCTCCTCGGCCATGCTCGCGTGCCAGAAGGCCAAGCCCGATCTGGCGATCCTCGATGTCGAGCTGTGTGACGGCCTGACCTATGAACTCGCGCAGCGGCTGATCGACGATAACGTGCCGGTGATCCTGCAGTCCGAGCGCGAGGATACACTGACCGTCGCCGCCCGCTTTCCGGGCGCGACGACGATCGCAAAGCCCTGTCCTCCGGCCGAATTGCTCGATACCATGTGCCGGGTGCTGGCCCCGGCCTGATCGCGGTCGGGCGCATAAGGCGCCGCCCCTTGCCCCTACGCGTGAAGCCTGCAATGTCACGCATATGAGCGCGATGAAACTCTACGGCTACTGGCGCAGTTCCACCTCCTACCGTCTCCGTATCGCGCTGAACCTCAAGCGCCTTGCCTTCGAGAATGTGCCGGTCAATCTCGTCACCGCCGAGAACAAGGGCGCCAGTTTCACGCAGCGCAATCCCTTCGGTTCGCTCCCCATGCTCCACGCCGACGGGCGTGACCGCGCGCAGTCGATGGCGCTGATCGAATGGCTCGACGAGGCCTATCCCGATCCGCCGCTGCTGCCCCGCGATATCGAGGCACGCTACACCGTGCGCGAGCTGGCCTACGGGATCGCCACCGAAATCCACGCGGTGAACAACCTGCCGGTGCTCAAATATTTGAAAGACCCGCTCGGCCATTCGCAGGGCGAGATCGATACCTGGAACCGCACCTGGCTGGCGCGCACGCTGGTGCCGATCGAGGCGCGGCTGGCGCAACTGGGGACGGGCGATTTCCTCCACGGCGACGCGCCCGGCCTGTTCGAGGTGGTGCTGATCCCGCAGCTCTACAACGCGCGGCGCTTCGCCTACGACCTCAGCGCCCACCCGCACATGACACGGATCGAGGCCGCGTGCCTAGCCTTGCCCGCTTTCCAGCGCGCGCATCCCGAAAACCAGACCGATGCACCGGAGAACAACCCGCAATGAAACTGGCAACGCTCAACAACGGCACGCGCGACGGCAAGCTGGTGGTCGTCTCCAAGGATCTCACCCGCTGCTGCGCCGCCGGGTACATCGCACCGACGATGCAAAGCGCGCTCGACGACTGGGAGCGGATCGCGCCCGAGCTTGAGGTGCTTGCCCGCGATGTCGAGCATGAGGCGGTGCCGTGCGAGCGGTTCCATGAGCGGCAAGCCCACTCACCGCTGCCGCGCGCCTACCAATGGGCCGATGGCAGCGCCTATATCAACCACGTCGAACTGGTGCGCCGCGCGCGCGGGGCCGAGGTTCCGGCGAGCTTCTACACCGACCCGCTTATGTATCAGGGCGGCTCCGACAGTTTCCTGCCGCCGCGCGCCGATATCCCGCTGGGCGATCCCGCATGGGGCTGCGACATGGAGGGCGAGATCGCCTGCATCACCGACGATGTCCCCATGGGCGTTTCGGCTGAGGACGCGGCGGGGCACATCAAGCTGCTGATGCTGGTCAATGATGTGTCCTTGCGCGGGCTGATCCCGGCGGAACTGGAAAAGGGCTTCGGCTTCTTCCAGTCCAAGCCGGCCAGTGCCTTTTCGCCGGTGGCGGTGACGCCCGACGAGCTGGGAGAAGCCTGGGCGAATAGCCTCGTCCACCTGCCGCTGATGGTCGATCTGAACGGCCAACCGTTCGGGCGGGCGAACGCGGGGAAGGACGCGACCTTCAACCTCGCGCAGCTCATCGCCCATGCGGCCAAGACACGCAACCTCGGCGCGGGCACGGTGATCGGCACCGGCACGATTTCGAACAAGGGTGCCGATGGCGGGCCGGGCAAGCCGGTGGCAGAGGGCGGCGCGGGCTATTCCTGCATCGCCGAAATCCGCATGATCGAAACCATCGCCAGCGGCGCGCCGGTGACGCCGTTCATGCAGGTGGGTGACACGGTGCGGATCGAAATGCGCGACAATCACAATCATTCGATCTTCGGCGCGATCGAGCAGCACGTGACGTTGGGGTGACGCCTCAGGGCGCAGTCGTACCCTGCAACCGCCGATGCGGCTGGTGCCCGTCGAGCTCGCTGACGAAATAGTGGTTCACATCACGATGTTCGGCCTCGTCGGCCCGCACCGCAATGATGACGTCGCGCAGCCGCGCGTCGGAGGGTAGCTGCCAGTATTCGATCGCGATCTGCGGTGCGGGGACGTTCTCGTGCCGCCCGGCGTCGACCTCGGCGAGATACTGGGTGTAGCTGTAGACCGCCTCCTCCTCGAAATAGGCGACCACACGGTGCGCGGTGCGCGGCGCGAAGAGGTAGAGGAAGAAGTAGAAATTGTAAAAGATCAGCTGCACCGTGACGATCAGATACCGCTCGAACCAGTTGGGCTGGGCGATCTCGATGAAGGTCATCAGGTGCATCCGCTCGTTCTCGGCCTCGTCGAGCAGGGTGCGGATCCAGCCCTCGTCATCGCGCATCTTCCTGAGCGCGGTGAGATGCTGCCACAGCCCGCCGACCATGCCGGGCACCGCCGCCACCGTCTCCAGCACCACCGCGCGGTGGCCGTAACGGGTCGCGAAGAAACGGTCGGCGAAGAACCGCAGCAGCTTCACGAAGCGAAAGGCGATCCTGTCGCTGGTGGTCTGCGGAGCGACATGCACATCGAGCGGCACATCGGGATCGACATGCCGGAGCATCGGTTTGACATCGAGATGTTTCATCGGGGTCACCTTGGGGTTGGCGGTGATTTACCCGAACAACGCCGGATGGTCGAACGGTATCCGTGCGTGTTGACCCGAAACGCGATGAATTCATGGCGAAACGAGTTGCGAAAAACGCAACGGCAGGTCGCGCGGCGTCCGGTGAGACCTTTCAGGCGGGTCTTGGGCCGGTTCTATCGCGTTTTAGACGGTTTCTAACCGCGCTTGGACCGCTCCAATGAGCCCTTTGGTCCATGTTTCACGTGGAAGTCAGCGGTCGAACCCCAGGCTCTCCGCCACCGCCGCATTGACAATCCGCCCCTCATGGACGTTGAGACCGGGGGCCAAATGCGGGTCATCCTCGCAGGCCTTCAACCCCTTGTTCGCCAGCGCCAGCCCGAACGGCAAGGTCGCGTTGTTGAGCGCATAGGAGCTCGTCAGCGGCACTGCACCGGGCATATTGGCGACGCAATAGTGAATGATTTCATCGACTTCGTAAGTCGGGTTCTCGTGGGTGGTGGGGTGCGACGTCTCGAAACACCCGCCTTGGTCAATCGCCACATCGACCAGCACCGCCCGCCGCTTCATCTCGCCCAGCATGGCGCGGGTGACCAGATGCGGCGCGCTCGCCCCGGGGATCAGCACCGCGCCGATCACGACGTCGGCCTGAACCACCGCCTGCTCGATGGTGCCAGCGGTAGAAAAGCGCGTGATTGCACGGCCTTGGAACATCTCGTCCAACTGCCTGAGGCGCGGCAGCGAGCGGTCGAAAATCTCGACACTCGCGCCCAGCCCCACTGCCATACGCGCCGCCTGGGTGCCGACCACACCGCCGCCAAGGATCACCACCCGCGCCGGGATCACCCCCGGCACTCCGCCCATCAGCGTGCCGCGTCCGCCATTGCTCGCCCGCAAGGCAATCGCCCCGGCCTCGATCGCAAGGCGTCCGGCAACCTCGCTCATCGGTGCCAGCAGCGGCAGCGCCCCGCCCGGAGCGGTCACCGTTTCGTAGGCGACCGCCGAAACACCCGAAGCCATCAGGCCCTTGGCTTGCTCAGGGTCGGGAGCCAAGTGCAGGTAAGTAAACAGGATTTGCCCCTGCCGCAGCTGCACCCATTCGCTGGGCTGCGGCTCCTTGACCTTCACGATCATCTCCGCGCGGGCACAGACTTCGGCGGCGGTTCCCACCACCTCGGCCCCGGCCTTGCGGTACACATCATCGTTCTTGTCGATGCCCAGACCTGCCCCGGTCTCGACGATCACCTGATGCCCGGCAGCGATGTATTCGCGCACCGCTTCGGGAGTAAGACCGACGCGGAATTCGCTCGGCTTGATTTCCTTGGGAACGCCGACCAGCATGATTCTCTCCTCGCGGTACCGCTGGAACCTTGCTAGAGGAAACGCAATAAAATTACAAGTTCGCGCAAGGTCGAATCAAGCTCAGGAGCACCCCGATGACCGCCTATCCCGCCCTCAAGATGCTCATCAACGGCGAATGGATCGCGACCGGCGAGGCTGGCGCAATGGACGTGATCAACCCGGCGACCGGGCAGGCGATCGGGCAGTGCCCCAAAGCCTCGCCTGCGCAGCTCGATGCCGCGCTCAAGGCCGCCGACGATGCCTTTGCCGTGTGGAGCCGCACCTCGGGCGCGGAGCGCCATGCGATCCTGCGCGGTGCCGCCGAGCTGCTGCGCGAACGTGCTCCCGTGATCGCCAGCGTCGTCACCGCCGAAATGGGCAAACCCCGTGCGCAGGCGGTGGGCGAGATCAGCGGCTCGGCGGACGTGATCGACTTCCTCGGCGAAGAAGCCAAGCGTCGCGGCGGGCGGTTGATCCCGACCCGCGGGAACCAGCTGATCGCGCAGATGGTGACGCACGAGCCGGTCGGCCCCAGCGTGCTCCTCACCCCGTGGAACTTTCCTGTGAACCTGCCCGCCAAGAAAATCGCGGGGGCGCTCGCGGCTGGATGCACGGCAATCCTCAAGCCCGCCGAGAACTCCCCGGGATCAGCGCAATTGCTGACCGAATGCTTTGTCGATGCCGGGCTTCCCAAGGGCGTGCTGAATCTGGTCCACGGCGATCCCGGTCCGGTGTCGGAACATCTGATCACATCGCCCGTCAGCCGCAAGATCAGCTTCACCGGATCGACTGCGGTCGGCAAGCACCTCGGCGCACTGGCCGCACAGGGGATGAAACGCTTCACCCCCGAGCTTGGCGGCCATGCGCCGGTGATCGTCAGCAAGCACGCCGATTTCGACCGCGCAGTCGCCGCGTGCGCGACCACCAAGTTCCGCAACGCCGGACAGGTGTGCGTCTCGCCCACGCGGTTCCTGGTCGCGCGCGAGATCTATGACCGCTTCGTCGCCGAATTCGCGGCGACCGCCAGCAGGCTCAAGGTCGGCGATCCGGGCGCGGACGAAAGCGTCGACATGGGTCCGCTCGCCCACGCCCGCCGGATCGCGGCGATGGAAGCGGTGGTGGCCGACTCAGGTGGCAATCGCGGCGAGGTGGTGACTGGCGGCAAGGCGATGGTTGGCAGCGGGTTCTTCTTCGAACCGACGGTGATCGCGAACCCCGCGCCGGACAGCCGCTTCATGACCGAGGAACCGTTCGGCCCCATCGCCGGGATCGTGCCGTTCGATGCGATCGAAGATGCGGTGCGGATTGCGAACTCGCTGCGCTACGGCCTTGCGGCCTATGCGTTTAGCGGCGATCTGGACGAGGCGCATTACCTCGGGCGGTCGCTGCGTGCAGGGATGGTGGGGATCAACCAGCTAATTGTTTCGTCACCCGAAACCCCGTTTGGCGGGATCGGCGACAGCGGTTTCGGATCGGAAGGCGGCGAGGAAGGCTATCTCGCGTTCACGGACACCAAGCTGGTGATGCTGGCGAAAGCGGGCGGCTGACTCGGGCTAGCCGGGCTGGTTACGCGATCAGGCCAGCGAGACGTGCAAGGATAGACTGGTGCGACTGCATGGGCTGAATGCGGCCATAGCGCGCGCGGCGCGAATGTTCGTCTTGAAGGCACACTGTTCGGCGCATTGGGTCTGGCCCAGAGGACCAGATGGTTGGTCTTGCCATGATCTGCGTTCCCGATTCGCGGTATGTTATTTCCAAAGCTATACAGTAAATCTGTGGAAAACGTAGCGCAGAAATGGTTAACGGACCGTTGCGGGAACCAGCCTACCGATTTGTCCTATGCACTCCGGCAGAACGCACGATTTCAAGGCTGGGATAACCGTTAACGGCCATCAGAAGGTCGGCTTCCGCGAGGATCGATCGTAACACCCACGCCGCCCCTTCCGCCCCGCCCAGCGCGAGGCCGTATGTGTATGGTCGACCCACCCCAACTGCACGTGCGCCGAGCGCAAGTGCCTTGACGGCATCGGTACCCGACCGAATTCCGCTGTCAAACAGCACCGGCACGCTATCCGCCGCTTTGACCACGTCTTCGAGCAGGTCGATGGTCGCGATCCCGCCGTTGGCCTGCCGCCCGCCGTGGTTCGAACAATAGACCGCATCCGCCCCGCTATCGACCGCGCGCCGCGCGTCATCGGGGTGGCAGATACCTTTCAACACGATCGGCAATTTGGTGACCGATTTGAACCACGCCATGTCATCCCAGGTGAGCACCTGCCCGAAGGTCGCCGCCCAGGTGAAGATCGCTGCTGCGAGGTCTTCCTCAGGCGGCTTGGCGAGTAGCGAGCGGAACACCGGATCGGTGAAGTAGTTCTGCAGCACCTTGCCGCGCAGCTGCGGGAAGTTCGAAGCATTCAAGTCACGCGGGCGCCACCCTGTAACCCAAGTATCAAGTGTCACCACCAGCGCCTTGTATCCGGCGTTTTCAGCGCGGTGAATCAGGCTTTCCGCCAACTCGCGATTGCGAGGGGTGTAGAGCTGGAACCAAGCAGGCGTATCGCCGCAGGCCGCCTTCACGTCCTCCAGCGGATCATTGGCGAGGGTCGAGGCGCAGAACGGCACCCCGGTCATCGCCGAAGCGCGCGCCGCAGCCAGATCACCATGGCGATCCTGCGTCGCCTCGCCATTGAGGCCGATCGGGGCCATGAACAGCGGGGTGGGATAGCGCTGGCCGAACAGCTCGATCGACAAGTCGCGCACCGAGCAATCGACCATCATGCGCGGCACCATCCCCCAGTGGTGGAAGGCCGCCGCGTTTTGATCCTGCGTATGCTCATTCCCGCATCCGCCCGCGACGTAATTGGTCATCATCGGCCCGAGCGCCTCGTGCGCGCGCTTTTCCAGCGTGGCGAAATCGACCGGGAAAGTCGGCAGGATGCCTTTCAACCCGGCGTTGTAGATCTCGTTCTGCATCGCACCGAAATAGGTCACGCCATCGATCTCCCGTCACTTATGGTGACGGATTCAGACCAAGCATCGACACAGAGCAAGCGGTTTCTTGGACGAGAGAAACCGCTTGCCAGGAAAAGGCGGGATCACGCACCGCGTGAGCAGGCGGCCGCTACCTCACATCGTCCAGCGCGCGCCGATGAAGAATGAACGCCCGATCGGGCTCACCGGATAGGCGCGCTCGGTGATGAATGGCTTGACGTCGGAGAGGTTGTTGACCCCGCCGAACACCTCGAGGCCGAGGTCGGTGAAAGAGTAGGCCCCGCTGACATTGTGGGTCCACGTCTCCCCGGTGATGCCCGCCGGGCCGAACTGCGCATCGACCGTCTCGATCTCGACCCCGCGCAGCCCCATCTCGCCGAGATAGGTGACGGTGTAATCGAGATTGAAATCGCCGTAGCCATAACTCGCTGTAGCTCGGCCCGACCATTCGGGGCGCTGCAGCTCGCCCAGCTCGGGATCGATGCGCGAAAGATCGGTCGGATCGAAGAAGAAATCGATCATGTCGACCCACGAAGCGGTCGCCGCCAGACCTAGGCGGTGTTCGCCGATGGTGGTCTGGTACGACAGCGAGGCATCGACCCCGGCGGTCTCGATCCGCACGAAGTTGATCGTGGTCAGATTGAGCGACGTGAAGCCGAGGAACTGCGCCGAGCTGGGATCGCGATTGCGGGTGAAGCTGTTGCAGAAATCATTGGGGAAGGTGCTGCTGTCGTAGCAATTGTCGACCACATCCTGCGCCGCGATCGTGCTGATCGCATCGTCGATCTGTATGTGGTAGTAATCCGCCGTCAGCGCCAGCCCCGGAATGAAGCGCGGCTGAAGCACCATGCCCACAGTATAGGTATCGGCGGTCTCCTCGCGCAGATCGGGATTGCCGGCGATCGTTCCGGCAAACCGCGCGCTCAGTGGATCGGCAAAGCCTTCGGGAATGCCATCGGCCCGGCAATTCGTGATGCGGGTCTGGACGTTGGGATCGCCGCTTGCCAGCAACGCATCGATTTCAGCCTGATCGCAGGGATCGAAGGGGCGGAAGAACGCGGCCTGGGGCGGAGCGAAGAGTTCGGAGATATTGGGCGCCCGCACTGCGCGCGACAGCGTTCCGCGCAGGCGGATATCCTCAACCGGCGACCAGTACCCGTTGACGGCGTAGGTATAGACTGTGCCCACGGTGCTGTAGTCGGAGAAACGGCCCGCCAGTTCCAGTCGCAGCTCCTTCACGAACGGCACGTCCTCGATCAGCGTGGTTCCAAGTTCCCCGAACAGCTCGACCACATCATACCTGCCGCCCGAATTCTGGAAGAACCCGTCGGGCGGGGTCGCGAGCGAGGTTTGCGAAAAGCCGTTGCCATCGAACCCGGGCGCATCGCCGACAAACTGGCCCGCAGTGCCGTCGACCGTGGTGACGGGCAGAATCCCGCGCACCAGCGGATCGAAGTTCGAACGGCTCTTTTCCTCGCGATACTCCGCGCCGAGCGCGAACTGGATGCTGTCGTAGGGCAGCTTGAAGAACGCCGACGTATCGCCGCTGACGATGCCGGAGAGCTGCAATTGTTCGGTGCGGAAGGTGTTGATCGTAGTGGTGGTGATGAAATCCACCGCCTCCTGGCTGATCGATCCCACCCCGAACAGGTTGGCGGGCACGCATTGGCCCTGGCCGGGAACGAAGGTGAGATACCCGAACTCGCCGGTTGGAATGCCGAAGGGGGTCGAAGGCGAACGCACCGTCGGATCAAGCTCGCTGCGACACACCGGATTGCCTTGCGCATCGGTGGTAACGTCGATCGCGGCGAGGAAACGATCGTAGAGAACATTGTTCCGATTGACCGTCTTGAGGTCATAGCGTCCCCAATTGGCCGAAACGTCGAATTCGATGTCCTCCGACAGATCGCCCTTGAACCCGCCCACGAACCGCCAGGTCTCGGATATGTTGGTATCGACATTGGGGCCAAGGTCGGTCGGGTCACGGGTGATGAACAGCCCGCCTGCCGCGTCGGAAATGGGGCGCAGGATGGCGGGGATGAAGGGGTTGTCTGGCGCGACGGTGAGCAGGTCGTAGAACGAGTTGCGGCTATCGCCAAAAGTGGTTTCCTGACGGAAATACTTGCCTTCGAGATACATGTTAACGCTGTCGCTGATGTCGTAATCGGTCAGCAGGTTGATCCCGTAGCGCTCGGTCTTCGGGATCAGGTCGGCATTGTTGTCGAAGATGTTGCCTTCACCGCCAAAAGAGTTGAAATCGCCCGCGATCAGGCCGTCCTCGTCGAGGACCTCGATCCCGGTCGCTGTGGCAATGTAGCATCCACCAAGCGCGCCGAAGCCGTTGTAATCGAACAGGCCGTTGAACCCGGTGAAGCTTTCGGTGCAATCGCTCTGGCCGTCATTGTCGATGTCCGAGAAGGGATCGGCAAAGTCGGCCGGAATAATGACCCCGCCCGCCGAAGTGATCTGGAAGCCGTATTGCGATCCGATGGCGCGGGTCGGGGCGCCCAGCGCACGGTCGATCAGCGCCTGCTCGGCGGCGGTCGGCGTAGTGCCGGACGGGAAGATCGTGTTGTAGCGCGAGGTGCCGGGCAGCGGGATCGTGAAGCCATAGGGAAACCGTCCATTGCCAAGGCTGAAGAAATTGCTGAAATTGGGCGTGCCCGCGCCAAGATCGCCACGCTGGAAGCGCCGAGCCGGGTTGGGGCCATCATCGGCTATGTTGCCGTCGCGGAACTGCGCGCGGTCGCCGAAACGCAGGCCATCGTCGTAGCTGTAATCGCCCACCAGCGTGATATTTCCGCGCCCGTCGCTGAAGTTCTTGCCGAACTTGACGTAGCCGTCGAAATTCTCGCCGTCGCCGTTGTCGGAAATCCCGCCCGTCAGGCCGAGTTCGATCCCGTCATACTCTCGGTCAAGGATGAAGTTGACCACCCCTGTCACCGCGTCGGCGCCGTAGACTGCCGACGCACCGCCGGTCAGCACTTCGACCTGCCTGATCAGCGAGGACGGGATCGAGTTGATATCGACCACCGAGGTTTCGGCGACGCCCGCGACATGGCGGCGGCCGTTGACCAGCACCAGCGTCCGCTCCGCGCCCAGGCCGCGCAGGTTGAGCGTCGCCGCGCCGACTGCTCCGCCCGCGCCCACTTCGCTCTGCGCGATCGACTGCGCGGCACTGACCGAGGCTGACAGCGCCGGGATGGTCCGCAAGGCATCGGCGACTTCCTGCTCTCCGCGAAAGGTCTCGGCGGTGATGCTGACCACGGGTGAAGGCGATTCCAGATTGGAATCGCGCCGCAAACGGGAACCGGTGACGAGGATCGGTTCACCGGAATCGGGCGCGGTTTCGGATGCTGTGTCGGCCACGTCGCTGACCGCGGCAGCCTCGGCAATCTGGGCCGATGCGATTGTCGGACAGGCGAGCAAGGCAAGGCCTGAAAGCAGTGTGGTTGAGAGAAGTACGTGACGGCCCGGAACGTTGTATGAGATCATCTTCTATGCCCCCGAAAAGCTGGGTGAAGTTGATCCTCCCCAAGATTTCGGTGGCGCGGCGTCGTTCGATGCACCGCAGTCCCCGGTTCGCGCGCAATCCTTCCCTATTGCGCTACGACGACTCAGGGGATGAGCGGCGATCGCGCCATCCGCCATGCGCCATTTGACTTATGTGGCAAATTTGCAGGGCATTGCCGCGCGGCGTATCCGGGGCGATGACTGGCCTTACGAGGTGACTGCGGGGTCGGACATGGTCGGCGACTCCGGCGTCGCGGCCGTCGGTGATGCCAGCGCGGCTCGGAACCGCCGGCGCACCAGCCACGGTTCCAGCCAGCGTCCGACCAAATAGGTCAGGAAGAAAATGCCCGCCAACACATAGCCCGTCTCGGGCGAGTGGCGTTCCTCTTCCTCCTCTTCTTCCCTGTCCTTTTTCTTGGTCGGATCGTCGGGCGCAGGCGCACCGAGAAACTGGTCAACCGGATTGAGCGGCTCGGGCGGCTTGGGCTCGTCCTCGTCCTTCGTCGCAATTTCCGAGGCTTCGGCGCTACCCTTTTCCCATGTGTTGATCCCCACCGCCAGCTGCGCAAAGCCGAGGAACAGCAGCGGCGCGAGGAAACATAGCAACAGCGCCGGGCTCGCAAGGTCGAAGCGCAAGACGGTGCCCGCCCCCCGCCGCTCGACCTTCAGAGTACCGCTCGAGAAGGTCGCGAGCCTGTCCTGCGCCGCCGGATTGCGTTTGGTATAGGCAAGCGTATCGCCATCGACCGCACAGGTCGTGCCGGGGGTCTGCAACAGCGGATCGAGACGTGCGAAAGCCTCCGCGGGTTCGAGCGGGGGGTTGAGCGGCACTTCTCCGCGCACCCGCCAGATGCGGTCGATCAACGGCAGCTTCATGCCATTGGCCTGCGGTTTGCCCGCTCACCCATACCGGCCAGCCCCCGAAAACGCATTCCGTGCGCGGCCGCTCACTCGGCCGGTTCGAGCCGGGCCGTCGCTCTCTGGCTGCGGCGGCGCGCCAGAGCTTCCTTGCCTGTCCGGTAGCCTTCGGTGAACGGGAACAGCATCGTCTCGCGGATGTCCATGCGGCGCCCGCCTTCCATGCCCAGCACCTCGGCCTCGCCATCGACGCAGGTGCCGAAAATCCGGTCCCAGATGATCCATGTTCCCGAGTAATTGCTGCGGGTCGCCTGATAGTCCTGCGAATGGTGGACAGAGTGATGTTCGACCGTGTTGAAGATGAACCGCCACCAGCGCGGCGTGTTGAAGCGCACATTGATGTGCTGATAGACCGACACAGTCATCCCGATCGCTCCCGCCAGCAGGAAGGCGCGCGGCAGGAAGTCGAAGAAGCCTCCCACCCCCAGCCCGATCAGGAACAGCTCGATCGGATTGCCGACCGCACCCTTGTTGATGTTGAGCTGCGTGATGTAGTGGTGCGGCGCATGGGTCAGCCACAGCGGATGCCAGTTGTGCATCGCGCGATGCATCCAGTACTGGCCGAAATCGAAGATCATCGAGATCAGCACGGCCTGAAGCAGCAGCGGCAAGCCCGTGAACCAGCTCAGCTTGTCCCAATCGAACGCGCCCTGCACCGCATCGATGATCGCGCCATCACCGGCATAGGCTTCGAACATGCCGATGAAGGTGAAACCCATGCCGACATAGAACAGGTCGGTAGCGAACTCCTTCCAGGTCAGTTGCCAGCTTGTGTAGCGGGGATTGACCCATTCCAGCACCAGCAGCAGCGCATTGAAGCCGAGACCGATCATCAGCGCGGTTGACGCGACGGCCCAATCGTTGGGCGCGTAATAGAAGAACGCGATTGCGGCGAACAGCATCGCCGGCTGGAACCAGGTAAAGACGAATTGTCTGACCGGGCCGCCCTCGACCCGGCCGATATTCTCCCAGCCGACAATCACCGGCGCATCCGCCCCGATAATCCGCTTGCCCACCTGCACTCCGGCCATGACGAACTCCACAAAGGCTTGGCATGGTGCGGCCGGTCAGCCGCGCCCGCGGGGCCGCGCATCAGCCCCATCCGTGTCATTCCCGCACACTTGGCAACCCCTCTCACCCGAGGAAGTGGTCAAATGACGTAGTCTTATGCGGACCCTTGGAAAGCTTGCATTTTTTCAACTATCGGCACGTCAGTCAGCGAGAAATCGCACTGCCATTGCGGTGGCGGCAGCGCGGGTTTCCACCCCCAGTTTCCTGAACACCTGTTCCAGATGCTTGTTCACCGTGCGCGGACTGATACCAAGAATTTCGCTGATTGTCCGATTTGTTTTTCCGTAGCTGACCCAGAGCAGCACCTCAGCCTCGCGCCGGGTCAGGCCATTGTGCCCTTGCAGCGCGGCGATCTTGTCGCCTTCGCGCACTTCGTTGAGGCGGATCAGGGTTTCGCCGGGGCGATCGGCCTCCAGAAGTTCCAGCTCGATCTGGGCGCCATCGATCTCGGCGCGGCCGGGTGCCAAAGGTGCGGCAGGCTCGGCGAGCAAGAGCCCCACCGGGCCGGCCAGCACCTGCGGCAGTCTGGCGCGTTCCGGCGACCAATCCGGTTCGATCCGCGCGAACAGCTTCTCGGCCTGCGGGGTGCACCAGATCACCGTACCATCCGTGCCAAGCGCCACAAGGCTGCGTCCGGCGAATTCCAGCGCCAGCCGCGATCGGTGCGATTGCCGCGCATTGGAGAGATGCACCCGCATCCGTGCCAGCAACTCTTCAATCACGATCGGCTTGCGCACGTAATCCACGCCGCCGGTGCCGAGCGCGGCGACAACGTGCTCCGGCTCGTTGAGTCCGGTCAGGAAAATCACCGGGATGTGGGCGGTCGCCGGATTGCGCTTGATGGCGCGTGTGGTCTCCAGCCCGCTTATACCGGGCATCACTGCATCCATCAGGATGAGATCGGGCGTGGCATGCAGGAGCAGATCGAGCGTCGCTTCCCCGCTTCGGGCGATCAGCACCGCCATGCCTTCCGCTTCGAGCGTGTCGACCAGAAACCGCAGCGAAGCCGGATTGTCATCGACGACGAGGATGCGGTCGCTACTGCGCATGGGCCTGTGCCTCCCGCGCAATGGCCGCAAGCGCCCCGAGGTCGAAGCAATCGAGACACACGCGTAGCCGCTCAGCCAAGGTCGCCGCTGCATGGCCGTACGCAGCAAGTGCCTCGATCTCGGTCTCGATGCCGCGCACCTGGCCGATCCGGCACAGCCGTCCGATCTCTGCAAGATGGCGGGTTGCGCCGGTTGGCAGCGCGTCAGGCTGTCCGGCGTTGGTGACCGGGTCAGTCGTTATGCCCGGAACGCGCACCCATTCGATCCCCATTTGCCGCGCGATCAGATCGAGCAGAACATTGAAATCGAACGGCTTCATCACAAACACTTCGCCAAATGGCCGATTGTCGCCAGCTTTACCCGAGGCGGGCGTCTCGCCTGATAGCATCACGATCTGCAAGGCCTCGCCGTGGCGGTGGCGCAGGCGCTCGGCAATCTCCCAACCGGATTCATTGGCCAAAGCAACGTCGAGCAGCACCAGATCGGGCTGGACCTGTCCGGCGAGCGCCAGCCCCTTTTGGCCATCTGGAGCAGTATGGACCAGGAACCCGAGCGGTTCGAGCAGACCTCGGACCATCGCCAGATGTGCCGCATCATCGTCGATCAGCAGCACCTGCCGTTCGCGCCCGAGATAGCCGGTGATCGCGCCCGCCGCCGGGGTCGGCATTGACGGCGACAACGCCGGTCTCGAAAGCAGCAACCGCACCGTGAAGCGCGATCCGGCCGAGGGCGTGCTTTCGACCTGGATATCGCCGCCCATGATCCGCACCAGCGCCTGCGTGATGGCAAGGCCAAGCCCTGCCCCGGCCCGCTCAGCGGCAGGCCCGGCAACCCGTTCGAACGGGGCAAAGATCCGCTGGAGATCGGCTGGCGCAATGCCGATTCCCGTGTCGATCACATCAAAGGTCGCCATGTCATTGCGATACGCAATCTTGAGTGTCACCTGCCCCTGATCGGTGAACTTGATGGCATTGGACAGGAGGTTGATCAGCACTTGTCGCAAGCGTTTCTGATCGGCGTGGACGAAGTCTGGCAGGCCGTTCGCAGGCCTTTCCAGCACCAGCGCGATCCCCTTGGCCCGGGCCTGCAGCCCGAGCATGTCGATCACCTGATCCAGAAACTCTGGAAAGCGGACGACGTCGCGGCTCAGCCGCATTGACCCGCCTTCGACCTGCGAAATGTCCAGCAATCCCTCGACCAGATGCGACAGGTGCTCGGCGCTGCGGCGGATCACCCGCGCGGCGTGCGCCGGATCGACGCTGCCCTTTCGCTCGAGCAACTGGGCATAGCCGTAGATCGCATTGAGCGGCGAACGAATCTCGTGGCTGACACTGGCGAGAAAGCGGGTCTTGGCCTCGTTCGCAGCCTCGCCAGCCTGCCTTGCCTTGTCGCTTGCTGCCAGCGCGGCGCGCAGCTCTACCAGCGCCGCCACATCGTCGCGATCGCCCTTGCCCTGCGCCAGCGCATCGAGGCGGTCGAACGCGCCGACCATCATGGACGGTTCCTCAGTTAGGGGGATCGGCTGCATATCCGCTTTCAGCCTCCGGCGACAAAGGCGCGCCACCCGCCGAGGTGGGTAATATCCCGTGCCCCCTTCAGCGCGCGCGGCTCAGCAACGAAGCCCTTGACGCTGCTGCCGTCGGCGAGTGTCACCGTACCGATGGCGAGCGGCGGGGGGACTTCGGCGACGAAGCTGCCGAAGCTGGCGAGATCGAGTTCGTAGATTTCGAGCGCGATCGCCGCACCCTCCTCCGCATGCACAAGCGCGGGCTTGGGCGGCACGCTGTCGGCCATCGCGTAAAGGCGATAATTGGGCGCGGTGGTTGAAGCGCCGACAAACGTCGCGTTGCGACTGGCGAGCTGCCAGTGCAGCGGCATATCCTTCAGATGCGCGCCGACGACGGCGAGTTTGACGGTGTCCATACGGTCTCCATGGTCTAGAGGGGGCGGCGCGGGTAGGTCGGCCAAGGTCAGATAGTGTTGCGCCAGTTCGGCGAGCGCGCGGTCGCTATGCGCGGGGCCGATCAGCGTGATCCCGAAGCCGGTGCCATTGTCGCGCGCCCCTGCGGGCACGGCGATGGCGGCCATGTCGAGCAGGTTCACAAAGTTGGTGTAGCGTCCGAGATTGCTGTTGAGCGCGATCGGGGCCGCAGTCAGTTCGGCGACACGGTAGGTTGTGCCGGTGGTGGGGAAGGCGAGCGCGTCGACGGTCGTCCACAACTCATCGGCATGACGTTGCAGTTCGGCGAGGCGGTAGATGCCGTTCCATAGATCGGTCGCCAGCATGGCGGCGCCGGGCGCGACCACCTCGCGCACCACCGGGTCGAGCGCGTCGGGATCGCTTTCCAGCAGCGGCGCAATCGCTGCCGTGCGCTCGGCCACCCATGGCCCGCCGTAGAGCAGCTGTGCGGCTTCGAGCAGCGGGGCGATGTCGATTTCGACGATCTCCGCTTCCCGCGCCAGCACCGCCAACGCGCAGTCGTAGAAGTATTCGGCCTGCACATCGCCGAAGAACTGGCGCTGGTCGCGGCGCGGCACGCCGATGCGGCGAGCGGTCATCGGGAGGTCGGCGAGCGGGCGCGAAAAGGGATCCTCGGCGTCGAACCCCGCCAGCACCGCGTCCACAGCTAGCGCGTCGGCCACCGCGTCGGTGAACACGGTGATGCAATCGAGCGTGCGGCAGGCGGGCACCAGCCCACGCGTGCTCCAGCGGCCCTTCGTCGGCTTGAACCCGATCAAATGGTTGAACGCCGCCGGCACGCGCCCTGATCCGGCAGTGTCGGTGCCCAACGCAAAGGCAACCAGCCCCGCCGCCACCGCCACCGCCGAACCTGAACTCGATCCGCCGCTGACATAGTCGCGGTGATAGGCGTTACGTGGGGTTCCATAGGGGCTGCGCGTCCCGACTAGTCCCGTCGCAAACTGATCAAGATTGGTCTTGCCGATCAGAATCGCGCCTGCTGCCTCCAGCCGTTCGATCACCGTAGCCGAACGTTCGGGACGGTAGGCGAAAGCCGGGCAGGCGGCGGTAGTATCGAAGCCCAGCACGTCGATATTGTCCTTGGCCGCATAGGGCACGCCTGCCAGCGGCAGGCGCTCGCCCGCAGCGATGCGTGCGTCGATGGCGCGGGCGGCGGCGCGGAGAGATTCGGGATCGGCGCGGCTGATCCACACCTGCGGCTGATGCGCGTCATAGCCGGCGATGCGCGCGAGCGTGTCCTCCATTACCGCGAGGGCGGTGGTCTGGCCCGCGTTGACAGCGGCGGCGATGGCGGTGGCGCTGCGGCGGGCTAGGTCGGTCATGATGCCCTCCGCAGTGCCAGCATCGGCGCACCCGGTTGCAGCGCCTGATGCTCGGCGATGTAGAGCGCGGCGACCGTCCCGCTCGCCGGGGACTCGAACGGGCATTCCATCTTCATCGCTTCGATTACGGCGATGACATCGCCCTGGGCCACGGTGTCGCCCGGCGCGACAAGCAGCTTCCAGACGGACCCTCCGAACGGCGCCTCGATCAGCTCTGCGCCTACTGGAACTTCGACCGCAGCGACGTCGCCGGAGCCCGCATCCGCCGCTAGCAAATCGCTCACCCGGTCAAACTCGCCAGAGGCCTCCCACGCCGCGCGCTCGGCATCGAAAGCGGTCTGCCGGGTCTGCTCGAACGCAGCGATGCTGGCGGCATTGTCCGCCAGAAAGGCGCGGTAGTCCGACAATCGGAACTCGCTCTCCTCGACCCGGATCGACCGCCGTCCATGCGGGAAATCGCGCCGCCATTCGGCAAGCTCCTCAGCCAAGACCGGAAAGAAACGGATCTGGTCGAAGAACCGCAGCAGCCACGGCTTGCCATCCACAAATGCATCGGTCTGCCGGTGCGTGTTCCACACCTGAATGGTGCGCCCGAACAGCTGGTAGCCGCCTGGCCCCTCCATCCCGTAGATGCACATGTAAGCCCCGCCGATTCCCACCACATTGGGCGGGGTCCAGGTGCGCGCGGGATTGTACTTTGTGGTGACGAGCCGGTGGCGCGGATCAAGCGGGGTGGCGACCGGCGCGCCGAGATAGACATCGCCGAGGCCGAGCACGAGGTAGCTGGCATTGAAGATCAGGTTTTCGACCGCCTGCGCATCAGGCAGGCCATTGATGCGACGAATGAACTCGATGTTGTCAGGGCACCACGGCGCATCATCGCGCACGGTGCCGACATACTTGGCGATAGTTTCGGTGATCGCCGGATCGCGCCAGCTCAGCGGCAGGTGAACGATGCGCGAGGGCGTGACGAACTCGTCAAGATCGCCCAGCGCATCATCAGCCGCCATCAGCGCCGCGAGCGCGCGCGGCTGATCGAGCGCCTTGCCGTCGAAATGCAACTGCAATGATCGGATGCCGGGGGTGATGTCGATCACGCCGGGCAGGGCCATCGCCTGCAGCGCCTGCATCAGCGCGTGGACGCGGATGCGCAGTTCAATGTCGAGCACGATGTCGCCGTATTCGACCAGGATGTTGCGATCCCCCTGCTGGCGGTAGGTCGTCTTCGGGCGGGTTCCCTGTTGGGGCAGTTGAGCAAGCACCGCCTGAAGTTCCGGATCTTTGCCCGTGTCGATCATGCGATGTTGGAGCAGCCCCCCAGCGTCCGCCGCCATCGCCGCCGCTATTCCTACCGGCACGAACCGCACGCGGTCATCGGGCGCCAGCTGGCCGAGCTTCCAGCGGTCCGCCGCAATCACCGTGAAAGGACACACGAAACCGCCGAGAGAAGGCCCATCCGGCCCCAGGATGATCGGCATGTCGCCGGTAAAATCGACCGCGCCGATGGCATAGGGATTGTCGTGAATGTTCGAGGGGTGCAGCCCCGCCTCGCCCCCGTCGCGCCGCGCCCATTGCGGCTTGGGGCCGACCAGCCGCACCCCGGTACGGTTGGAATTGTAGTGCACCTGCCAGTCTGCGGCGAGGAAGTCGGCAATATCGGTCTCGGTAAAGAAATCGGGCGCGCCGTGGGGGCCGTAGAGCACCCGCAAATCCCATTCGCGAGTGAGCGTCGGGAGCGATCCTCCCCCATCGGGGGAGGGGGACCACCCGCAGGATGGTGGAGGGGCAGGTGCCGTTGTTCCGAACCCGTTACCCTCGTGAGCCGCCGAGCGTGCCCCTCCACCATGCTGCGCATGGTCCCCCTCCCCGTTCCGGGGAGGATTGCCCAGATGCAGCACATCGCCCGCCACCAGTGCGCGCGCCGCGTGGCCACCGAACTGGCCGAGCGTGAAGGTCGCCGCGCTGCCGAGATAGGGCTCCACATCGAGCCCGCCCGCGAACAGGATATAGCCGCGCATCCCCCCGCCGCTCGCCCGCCCGAGCGCCAAGGTCTGCCCGGCGGCAAGGTCGAGCGCCTGCCCCCGCTCGACCGCCACCCCATCCACCGTCGCGCCGAAATCCGCGCCGGTCAGGCAGACGGTCGAAGCCGCCTCGAACAGCAGCGTCGGGCCGCTGGCGGTCACTTCCAGCCCTGCCGTGCCCTCGGAGTTGCCGAGGATCAGGTTGCCGATCCGGAACGAGCGATCATCCATCGGCCCCGATGGCGGCACGCCCACGGACCACAGTCCGAGCCGTCCGGGCCAATCCTGCACCGAGGTCGCGGTGCCGCCCGCGATCACGCGCAGAGCGCGGCGGTGACAGGCAACGCTCTCGAGCATCCGGGTGGAAACTTCGCCGCTGGTGAAGCCGGGCGCGCGCACCACCTCGCGCAGCCACCTGAGGTTGGTCTCGATCCCGTCAATCCGGCTGCCATCAAGCGCCGCCTGCATCGCAGCGATGGCTTCATCGCGGGTCGGCGCATGGGTGATCAGCTTTGCGAGCATAGGATCGTAGAAGGCGCTGACCTCGCTCCCCGCCATCACCCAGGTTTCGGTGCGAATCTCCGCCGGAAAGGCGACGTTGGTGAGCGTGCCGGTGGTCGGACGGTAATCCATCGCCGGATCTTCGGCGTAGAGCCGTACTTGCACGGAATGCCCCTTCGGCTGCGGCGCGGGAGCGTCCATGAACGCGAAATCGCCTGCCGCGCCCCGGATCATCCATTCGACCAGATCGATCCCCATCACCTCCTCGGTGACACCGTGTTCGACCTGAAGCCGGGTGTTCATCTCAAGGAAGAAGAAATCATTGCGCGCGGCATCGAAGAGAAACTCGACCGTGCCAGCCGAGAGATACCCCGCCGCCTCGCCCAGCCGCACCGCGGCCGCGATCAGCTCGGCGCGCTTCGCATCGCTCAGGCACGGCGCAGGCGCTTCCTCGACGACCTTCTGGTTGCGCCGCTGGAGCGAGCAATCGCGCTCGCCCAAGGCCATCACCCGGCCCTGTCCGTCACCGAAAATCTGCACCTCGATATGCCGCGCGTGCGGCACGTAGCGTTCGAGGAAAACCCCCGCATCGCCAAAGCTTGCCTCGCCCTGTCGGACCACGGCGGCAAAGCCCTCGCGCACCGCCGCCTCGTTCTCGCAGACGCGCATCCCGATGCCCCCGCCCCCGGCGGTTGCCTTGAGCATGACGGGATAGCCGATCTGTGCAGCAGCGTCGGCGGCTTCATCCTCGCTGGTCAGCAGCCCGGTGCCGGGCGCGAGCGGAAGATCATGCGCCGATGCCAGCGCGCGGGCAGAATGCTTGAGACCGAAGGTGCGGATATTCTCCGGCGTCGGGCCGATGAAGGCGATACTCGCCGCTGCGCAGCGTTCGGCAAAGTCGGCATTTTCCGCCAGAAAGCCGTATCCGGGGTGGATCGCTCCTGCGCCGGTCGCCTTGGCCGCAGCCAGAATGGCCTCGACATCAAGATAGCTCTGCCCCGCCGGGCCCGGCCCGATGCACACCGCCGCGTCCGCCGCGCTGACGTGCAGCGAGCCAGCGTCGGCCTCGGAATAGACCGCCACCGACTTGAGGCCCATCCGCCGCAAGGTGCGGATAATCCGCGTGGCAATCGCGCCCCGGTTGGCGACCAGGACGGTGTCGAAGCTCATGCGGCGATAATCATCCGCACCGGCGTCGGGTTGAAGCCGTTGCACGGATTGTTGATCTGCGGGCAGTTGGAGACGACCACGATCACGTCCATCTCGGCGCGCAGATCGACCGTCAGGCCGGCGGCAGAGATACCGTCGACAATCCCCAGCGTGCCGTCTTCCTCGACCGGCACGTTCATGAAGAAGTTGATGTTCGAAACGATGTCGCGCTTGCCGCGCCCCTGGGTGAGGTTCGCTTCAAGGAAATTGTCGACGCAGGCGTGCTGCGATTTGGTGTGATGACCGTAGCGCAGGGTATTGGATTCGCAGGAACATGCGCCGCCGATGGTGTCGTGATACTCGACCGCGCTGGCGACGATGGTCATGAGGGGGCGGCCCTCGTTCGACAGCAGGACGGTGCCAGTCCTGAGGAACAGATTGCCCTGCGCCGCGACAGTGTCCTGCGCCGAATAACGCTCGGCATCGTCGGCGGCGGCATAGATCAGGAAATCGACCGCCTGATTGCCCTCCAGATCGACGATCCGCAGCACCTCGCCGGCGCGCACATGATGCAGCCACGGCGCGCGGGCAGGCACGATTTCGTCGTGGAGGATGGTGCCGGAGAGGCCGGAGAGGGCCGGGTCGTCGATCATGGGCTGGCAGGTTTCCTGTCTAGCGGCGGTAGTAGTCCTCGGTGTTGAGGAAGGCGCGCTGCCCCTCTGGCGTGGCGTTGCGCACCGGATCGTGTTCGGGGGTGACGGGGCCGCGCCATGCGGTGAGCCGCAAAGGCGTGCTGTGCCATTCGGGGCGCGGGTCGAGGACGTGCGGGCAATTGGTGATGACGATAATCACGTCCATCTCGGCGCGCAGCAGCACTGCGCGACCCGGAGCGAAGGGGCCGACAATCGGAGTGATCGCGCCGTCCGCCTCGATTGTCGTGCCCTTGAACAGATTGACGCAGGGGTGGACGTCGCGGCGGGTCAGCCCGTGCTTGGCCGCGCCGAGGATCAGCCGGTCGCGTCCGTTGGGATAGGCGCCGGAGTTGCGCCCCTCGCCATATTTCCGTGCGTTATGGGCCGCGTTTGAGACCCCGCAGAAGGTGTCGTGCGTGCCCGACCCGTCTTCGAGGATGCTCACCAGCACCCGGCCCATGTCGCTCAGGAGCAGCTTGCCCGCGCCGAGATAGGCGTTCCATTGCACCTTCACCGTATCCGCGACATTCAGTCGCTCGGTCGGTATTTCGGCGTTGAAGATATTGAGGCTGGCGCAGGCATCGCCCTCCTTGTCGATCAGCCGCAACCGGGTGCCGCGCGCCAGCCGCCGCGACGCATAGCCGCCGGGGGCGAGGGTTTCCTCCCATAGCAGGACTTCCGCCGCGACGCTGTCCGGCAGATCGTCAGCCACCGGCGGCAGGATCGGCATCGCCTCGACCCGCGTGCCGCCTTGCGCGCGGGCATGATCGCGCGCGGCTTTCGGATCGGCGAGGGTCTGCGTCATTCGGCTGCCTCGCGGTTGGCCGGGGGCGCGTCCTGCTCGTGCAGCGGCGGGAGCAGCGCGGTGGTGCTGACCAGCTGCAATTGCTGCACGCCGCGGATCGCGCGCAGGGCATCGCAGAGTTGCTTCAACCGCACCGCCGGACCCTGCACCAGCAGCACCTCGAGCGACTGGTCCTGTTCGAGGAACACGTGCTGCGAGGAGATCACCTCCTTCAGATACGCGGTCTGCGTCTCGGCGAGTTGCTGCCGGACCCGCCCGCCGCTCCCCGAATAAACGATGGTGATCGTGCCTGCGAGCATGTCCTCCGGGCGGGTCAGCGCCTCGTGTTCGGCGAGCGCGTGGCGGATCAGCTCGGCAATCAGCTGCGAGCGCGAGGGCAGCCCGCGTTCCTCGACCATCGTGTCGAGCTGGCGGAACAATTCGGCCGGAAGGCTCATGGAGAGCCGGGCGAGGCGGGAGGGCTCGGTGCTCATGGCTCAATCGTGTCCGTTATTATGATTCACGTCAATCGTAATACTTTGAGTATCTGTCTGCTTGCGGGTGAGCGCCAAATCATAGACCACGCCCGCGCCATAGCGGTGCGGGGCGTGCGGATCCTGCCGTCGCTTGTCGAGCGTCAGCACCCGCGTGCCGAGGCTGAAGGCCTCCTTGATGTCGTGCGTGACCATGATGATCGTCAGGCCATGCTCGCGCCACAACCGGGTGATGAGATCGTGCATGTCGGCACGGATACCGGGATCGAGCGCGCCAAATGGTTCATCCAGCAAGAGAATTCGGGGACGCTTGATCAGCGCCTGCGCGATCGCGAGACGTTGCTGCATTCCGCCCGACATTTGCGCGGGGTAGAGGTGCGCGCTGTCCCCCAGCCCGACCGATTCCAGCATCGCCAGCGCCTCGGCAATCGCGGCGCGGCGCTTGCCTCCGAACAGGCGGGCGAGCAGCGGCGAGGCAGAAAACTCCAGCCCCAGCAAAGTGTTACCCAGCACGGTCAGATGCGGGAACACCGAATAGCGCTGGAACACCACCCCGCGATCCGGACCGCATTCGGCGGGTAGCGGGGCATCGTCGAGGGTCACCGTGCCGCGTGTTGGACGTTCCTGCCCGAGGATCACCCGCAATAGGCTGCTCTTCCCCGCCCCCGACGGGCCGATGATCGAGACAAAGGAACCCTCGGCAATATCGAGCGAAATGCGTTCGAGAACGACCTTCTCGCCATATTCGACCCAGAGGTTCGATAGGCACAGCATCGGCCTACTGCGCCCCCGCATGGGCCCAGCCGGAGAGGCGGCGGCTCAGTTGAAACAGAGCAAAATCAAGCACTACCGCCAGTAGGGCAATCCACGCGACATAGGGGAGGATCACGTCCATCGCGAGGTACCGGCGCACCAGAAAGATGCGATACCCGAGCCCTACATCCGCCGCGATCGCCTCGGCGGAAATCAGGAACACCCACGCCGGGCCAAGCGACAGCCGCAGCGCCGCGATCAGCCGTGGCAGCGCCTGCGGCAGCGCAACGCGCAGCATCACGCCCCACGAATTTGCGCCCAAAGTCAGTGCTTTGACCACTTGCTCGCGCGGCAGCGCGGCGACGTGTCCGGCGACATCGCGGATCATGAACGGGGCCACGCCGACCACGATCAACGCCACTTTGGCCACCTCCCCCAAGCCAAACACGATGAACAGCACCGGCAGCACAGCAATGGGCGGGATCACCGCAATCGCCGTCAAGAGCGGGCCAAAAGTTGCTTTAACCGGTGGAAGAACGCCCACGAGCAGCCCCACCAACAATGTCATGGAGGTGGCGATCGCCAGCCCTACTCCCAGCCGCCAAAGGCTCGCGGCGGTATCGGCCCAGAACAGCAATTCGCCCGACAGCGGATCGGGCACGAACAGCAGCAGCGCCATCGCCTCGGCCATCGCGCCGGGCAAGGGCAGCAGCTTGTCGGCGGGGTTATCGGCATGGCGGATTGCGGCGGCGATCACGTAGGCCAGCGCGAGGCCCGCCAGCGGCAGCGCGCCGATTAGCGGGGCTCCGCGCCGACTGGGTTTGCGGTTCACCCAGCGCATCGGGTCAGCGCCTCGCGGCCCCGCCAGCCGTCACAGCTTCCCGTCCGCGGCAAGCTGCATGAATGTCGGATCGAAGCGCAGGGTGATCGCATTGGCATCGCCCAGCGTCTTGCCGCCGGGAAAGCTCATCCCCACCGCATCGGCTGAACGCGCACCTTGCCCGAACAGGCCCTGCGCGAAGCTGAAATCGCGCACGCGGGTCATGTTGGTGACGAGGTCGGGCGAGGCCATCGCCGCAACTGCGGTCTTGGGATCGCCATAGAGATAGGTCGTCGCCAACTGGGCTTCGAACTCGGCAGGCGTGGCGCCCGCGAGCTTGGCCATTGCCGCGCGCGCCGCAGCGCCCTCCGCGTTCTGCTTCGCCATCAGCGCCATCGTCTCGTACCAAATCCCCGCCAGCGCCTTGCCGAGATTGGGATTCGCCTTGAGCGTCGCAGTGTCGACCACCATCAGATCGAGGATCTCGCCCGGAATATCGGCGGAGGTGAACACCGCCTTCGTCCCCGGCACGCCCTTCATCGTGGTCACCTGCGGGTTCCACGCCACAGCGGCAGTCACATCAGGCGAGGCAAAGGCCGACGCGATATCCGCGTCCGAGGTGTTGACCGTCTTCACGTCGGTCAACTTCATGCCGTTCTTTTCCAGAGCCCGCGCGAGCAGGTAGTGCGAGACCGACAGCTCGGCGAGATACACCTGCCGCCCCTCGATCCCCGCCACACCGTCCGCGCCCTTGAGCAGCACCGCGTCATTGCCGTTGGAGTAATCGCCGAGGATGATCGCGCTGGTATCCTTGCCGCCCGCCGCCGGGATGGTCAGTGCGTCCATATTGGCGACCGTCACCCCGTCGAGCTTGCCAGCGGTGTATTGGTTGACGCTCTCGATATAGTCGTTGACCTGCACGAAGCGGATCGTGATCCCGTACTTGTCGCCCCACTTCTTCACGATCCCCGCCTCGGCGGCATAGGCCCAAGGCATCCACCCGGCATAGATCGACCAGCCGATATTGAATTCGCTGCGCGGACCGGCGGGCTCCTCCTCGGCTGCCGAACAGGCCGCCAGCGCGACCCCCGCCAGCATGAGGAGGGCAAAGCGCCAGAGGCTGCGAACGCGGTTCAGCATGATTCGGATTCCTTTCGCAGGTGCAGCATCCTCTGATCGGCGGGGTTTGTCCATGCGGAATTATTACGATTGTCTCACAACGTAATATGCCTATTCTGGTTCCGTCGCTCCTCTCTTCCGCGAAAGGATTGCCATGATCCGCCACCCTGCCACCCGCCCCTTCGCCGCAATCCTAGCCACCGCGCTGCTCGCCGCCTGCACGGCCGAACTCGAGGCCCCTGCCGCCGAACCTCCGACCGGTGGAGTCGATCTGGTCGAAAAGGCGCTGGAGGTGCCCGGCTTTGCCGATTTCCTCGCGGTCGATGGCGATACGGTGTGGGTGACCAATGACGGGCGGGTGGAGCAGTGGTCGACCACGGGCAAGGTCGCGAGCCTCGCCGTCCCCCGCCCCTGCGGGACGATGGCGATTGCCGAGGGTTCGCTGTGGGTCGCCAATTGCAAGGGCGGCGAAGTGTGGCGGGTGAACCTCAAAACCGCCGCGCTCGAAGCCAAGATCGCCACCGGCCTCGCCAATGCGGATGGCGAGACCAACGTGGTCGCGGGCGCAGGATCGGTATGGGTGCCGAGCGACGCGGCGGGCAAAGTCGCACGGATCGACCCCAAGACCAACGCGGTCATCGCCACCATCCCGGTCGCCGCACAGACCTGGTATCTCGCCTATGGCTTCGACGCGATCTGGGCAGTGAGCAGCGAGGGCAAGCTGCTGCAGAAGATCGATCCCGCCACCAACGCAGTCGCGGGCACTGTCGCGCTTGGCGACACCCCCGGCTTCCTCGCGGCGGGCGAAGGCGCGGTGTGGGTGCAGGAACAGGGTGACGGCACCGTGGCCAAGGTCGATCCGGCGACGCTCACCGTTGCCGGGCGCACGCCGGTGGGCGACAATCTCAAGTGGGGCGATATCGATATCGGCGGCGGATCGGTGTGGCTGCGCACCACCGACGATCAGACGCTGGTGGTGATCGATCCCAAGACCCTCGCGATCCGCGCGCGGCTGGGCAAGGCGGTGGGCAGCGGCGCGCTGCGCTGGACACCCAAGGGCGTGTGGACTTCGGCCCATGACAACCAGACGCTGTCATGGTGGAGCGCGCCAGAGGCGCAATAGGACCCGTTATCGTCAGCCCTATCCTCGTCGCCCCGTGCTTGACACGGGTGTGGATTCACAACCGAAGTGCAAGGGGTTGAAGGTTTCGGCTGGGGTTTTGAAGCCGAGGCATTTTCTGGGTGTGTTGTTGTAGGCGTTGAGGATGGCGTCG